>Ga0208648_1000547_pt1 | contig 37040 bp, 32 predicted proteins | sample AntAceMetag02UKL_FD_184772 | JGI IMG/M metagenome (GOLD analysis project Ga0208648, IMG submission 184772) | Saline lake microbial communities from Ace Lake, Antarctica - Antarctic Ace Lake Metagenome 02UKL (SPAdes) (version 2) | ecosystem: Environmental > Aquatic > Non-marine Saline and...
GAAACGTGCCGTAAAAGAGAGCAATCGCCCTGGGTTTATTTGGCGGCCGTTATTGCCAGTCAGCGGTCAGGATTGCCGGCACCTGCATTGCCAGATGTTAGGGTGTCTGAATAATTACGTCTAACTAATTGCTATTAAGGGCTGAGAATTTTGCGCCGGCCAATCTTTGAAATAGCCTATACAAAGAGACTGGTCATATATAACCAGCCTCTTAAATCAATTTTAAACTGGAGGCCAGTTTGTTAGATAAATTAAGAATTCCTTTTTTTATTGCAGCAATTATTTGTCTTATTATTGCCTTCGCCGTTGAAATCGGCTCTCAATTTTATTTGGGAACGAAACAAGTGGACATGCCCAGCTCTGGTTTAGGTATAGGCTACCTGGCCTTACTGGACTGGTTATTAATATTTACTTTGCTATTAATGGCTTCCTCACTGATTATTCCAGATAGAATTCACGGTCGTATCCAGGGGATTATCACATTTATTGTTGCCCTGCTAAGTTTACTAGGCGCAATAACAGCCATATTTAAAGCATTTACCTTATTAATGATTATGGTTTCATTATTGACAGCCGTTCCGTTCGGTACAGCTATCTATTTCGGAGCTTATGCCAATTTTGATGTTGCAGCAGCGGCAGTCACATTAAGTTTTATCATGACGTTTAAAATTGCATTTGTGATATTCCTGGTTTTGGCTCATCAACGGTTTTTACAAAATAAGGGGCTGATTTTTTTGATTCTGACTTCATTTTTAGTCACTATTTTACTGGGATTTTTGCATGGAATGGTACCCGGATTTTTAGCCTATATTACCGATGATATAGCAGGGCTGATCACGGCAGTTCTGGCAGCGATCTGGGCCTTGTTTTTTCTTTTTGGATCGTTACCGGCAATTTTCAAGGCTTTACGAATCGATAAAGCCTTGAAGTAAGCCTATGATTTAGAGCCTTACTCAAAAGTAATTCTCACATTTCTTTGATCGGAGCAGTTTAAGCAATCGAGAGTAATGGTTGCTACAGTTTGTCCATGTAAGGCTTCTTTCCCCATAATAACAAAACTAATCTTTTCTTCACTTAAGTCATTTGAAGGCCAGGTGATAGGCTTTTCTTTCGGTTTACCGCTTTGTTTAAATGTAATTTTCAGTTTAGTGCTACTTTTGTTTGGCTTTAAAGATAGTTTTTTAAATGTTTCACTAAACCCCTTCACTCTGATGGTACAACTGCTATTTTGATTGTTGAGAATAATGCCTTGATTTATCCGTGAACAATTTGATAGTGAAAGATCCTCTACTGTGATTGAATCAGCAAAGGGACTAAGTATATTATTAACCACTAGAGGCCAGCTGTATTTTGATGTAGCAGCCTGCTGCTCTCGATAGCTAGGTTTATCCCCTACTATCGGCTTGTCTATAAGATTTAGACTCAATCCGACAAAAAAGAGCGTTGTAAGGAGGATTAAACAAACTATAACGATTTTTGTGCTATTCATATTAAATTTATTATGCTGCTTATAAAATTAAATTCCTATCTGGTTTCCAGCCACCTGTTTATTTGTCCACTACACCTAAATTTCAGCATTTTTTAATTACGCCTATATTCACTTTACAATGATAGAGTCCGCCCCCTATCGAGTCAATTTTTACCCCAGTAAAATCTAACTACTGCTAGCTCAGTCTTTTAGTATACTGACAGCAGATTTTAAATGTAAGTTTGGTCATTAGCTATATCAAATGAAAAAGTTTTATTCAATCTTTTCGTTATTTATATTGGTAGCGCATCTTGTGCTGATAATGACCGCTTGTTCTCAGTTATCTAATATCATAGATCAATCACCGCCGATTAGTAAGCGCATACTTACCGGCCAGGAAAATCAACCTCAACTTGTTGTCCAGTTAAATCACGCCAGCCCGATTACAGCTATTGCTTTATCCGACGATGGGCGATATTTCGTTACCGCAAGCTGGGACCAGACTATGCGGTTATGGAATGCTAAAACAGGTCAGGAATTACGTCGTTTTAAAGGCCATAACGGCGTTGTAAAAGCCGTCGCAATTTCACCAGATTCCGAGTTTATTTTGAGTGGTGGAAATGATGGCACTGCCCGCCTCTGGAATACCAAGACAGGCAATGAAATTTTTAATTTAAAGAATCATACTGCAGCAGTTACTACCGTAGATTTTTCCCCAGATGGGCAATTTTTACTAACCGGCAGTGATGATATGACCGCTCGTGTCTGGAGCAGAGCAACTGGTCAGGAGTATCGCAAGTTTATAGGACATGCTAGTGAAGTGTTTGCTGTTACATTTACACCCAGTGGTCGTTATGCTGTAGTCGGAAGTCATAGCAGTGCTTATCTTTGGAATATAGACAAAGAGAGATTAATACGAAAGTTTGATGGACATACAGCCGGTGTTCGCTCGGTAGATGTTTCCCCCGATGGTCAATTTTTGCTTACCGGAAGTAACGATCATTCGGCATGGCTTTGGGATCTAAAAAAAGGCTCAATGATTAAACAATATATCGGACATAAAGATGATGTTATTTTCAGCCACTTTGGCGCTGATGGTCAAAAGATTTACACAGGCAGTAAAGATGGAAACCTACGGGTATGGAGTAGACAAACAGGAAAACTACTTAACCAAGTGAATAACGCTACTAATTCACTAAGTGCCATCGCTTTATCCAGGCAAAATCAGCTTCTGTTTGCTGCGAGTGAAAATAGTATTCAGGCCTGGGATGTTATCAATGCCAAAGTGGCACAAAGCTTCAAAGGAAATACAGCGCTGATTAGTGATGTTGCCTTTTCGCCTGACGGAAGATATATTCTGATCAGTAGCTGGGATGAGACTGCACGCCTTTGGGACACCACTAACGGACGACTCATTAAAAGTCTGAAAGGCCATACTGGCGATGTAAGAACTGTAATGTTTTCTGATGACGGTACTAGGATATTAACAGGTAGCCGGGATAAAACTGCGTTGTTATGGGATACAGTCAGTGGTAAAAAAATCCACCAGTTTAATCAGCACTCACAAGGTGTCAGACCCGTCGATTTCTCTGCAAATGGGCGTTATCTCCTTACCGGGAGCGATGACGGCAGTGTCTGGTTATGGAGTGCCGTTAACCCTTACATGGGTATTCGCCAGATTGGGACTCACTCGGGGAGAGTAACTTCTGCACTATTTTCACCCGATGGACAAAGTATTTTAACTGCCAGTGAAAACACTGCTTATTTATGGCGAACCAAAGACGGCAAACAGTTAAAACAATTCAGCCAGGAAAAACTGATAAATGCAGTTGATTTTTCACCAGATAGCCAACTAGCAGTTACTGCTGGCTGGGATAACACGGCTAAAATTTGGAACCTTAATAGTAATGAACAGCGAATACTGGCTCATCACTCTAGCGGTGTTAATGCCGTAAAATTCTCACCGGATGGACACTTATTGCTTTCTGGCAGTGAAGATCAAACGGCGATACTTTGGGATGTTGTCTCGGGTGAGAAAAAATGGATTTTTTCCGGACATTCTGCCGGCGTTACCTCAGTAGCATTTTCGCCGGACGGTCAATTTATTTTGACAGGCAGCAGTGATCAAACTGTGCGTCTTTTAGATGCAAAGACGGGTAAAGAACTGTGTAAAATTATAAACTTTCAGGATGACGACTGGGCAGTTGTAGATCAAAGTGGACGCTTCGACGCAGCAAATGGTGGTGACGTTGAAGGATTACACTGGGTCGTTGGCCGAAATCAGATTGCACTAAATCAGCTTAAAGAGCGGTATTATGATCCAGGATTACTGGCTAAAAAACTCGGCTTGCATCCAGAGCCTGTGCGGGAAGTAGCCTCATTCAAAAATCCAAAGCTATTTCCAAAAGTCACAGTCGAACCAGTTCCCCCCTCTGATCTTGTTTTGAAAGTGACACTGGTCAATCAAGGAGGAGGAATAGGTAAAGTATCTGTTTCGTTAAACGGAAAAGAGATTATCGCCGACGCAAGATCAGATAACTTACATCAAGATGCAGAAACCTTAACGCTAAATTTAGATTTAACTGGAAACCCCTTTCTTAACCCCGGCGAAGAAAATTTTATCGATATCCAGGCCTTTAATGCCGAAGGCTATCTCTCTAACCGGGGAGTACGGAGGGCTTTAAGCGTAGAAAATACTATCCCTGATAAGAAAATAACATTGTGGGCTATTGTGGCCGGAATCTCTGATTATGATGGCGATCGTCTTGATTTACGTTTTGCTGCGAAAGATGCAAAAGATATTGCTAAAGCAATGAAACTAGGTGGACAACGATTATTTGGTGCTGATCAGGTAGATGTTAACTTGCTAACTACTGCAAACAAAAAAGATTTTGTCGATGCTTTTGCAAAAGTACAAAATGCCAACCCCTGGGATGTACTTATTGTTTACTTTGCCGGGCACGGTATAGCCATAGGTGATGATTATTATTTTTTGACACAGGAAGCACGTTCAACAGAACTTTCAGACCCTTCCGTCAGGTCTCGAGTGACAATTTCCAGCTCGGAAATGATGAAATGGCTAAAATTATCGCCTGCTTTAAAGCAGGTAATGATATTAGATACCTGTCAGGCGGGTGCAGCAGCCAGAAAATTAGTTGAGCAAAGAGAAATCACTTCAGGTCAGGTTCGTGCGCTTGAGCGCTTAAAAGATAGAACCGGTTTTCATATTTTGATGGGAAGTGCCGCTGATTCAGTCAGTTATGAAGCATCGCAATATGAGCAGGGGTTATTAACTTATGCATTGCTGAAGGGAATGAAGGGAACAGCATTACGTGACGACGAATTTATTGACGTAAGTAAATTATTTCAATACGCGGCAGATGAAGTCCCAATATTAGCTACCCACATTGGTGGAATACAACGGCCCAGAATCGCAGCGCCTAAAGGCACCAGTTTTGAGATAGGACAACTCATTGATGAAGACCGTGCAGCTATTCCCCTTGCGACTCAAAAACCGATGCTGCTGCAGCCCATGTTTCTTAATGAAACTGAATTAACAGATAATTTGCGATTAACGAACCTGGTGCGAAAAAGTCTACGTGACAAAAGTAATATTTCCTCTCGAAATGGGTCTAATTCCTTGTCAGCTATTTATCTGGATACCGATCAAGTACCGGGTGCTATTCAACCGACAGGTACCTACATTATTAAAGGGAGCTCGGTCACTGTTAATATTGCCTTAAGCCGAGGCAGTGAAAATTTAGTTACATTCCGGGTAAAAGGAATGGCAGATAACCCCGATAGTCTTATCGATAATATTGTAAATAGCATTTTCAAAAAAATTACCGAGGTTGACTAATAACTTACAAGGTCTTAAATAGCGTTTACTAGACAATAATAGCAATGTGATTAAAGCTCATTTTTTAAGCGCTAGAAGCCGATAAATTAGCTTAGACAGCAAATGGCTATCAATTCCAGAAAAGCTGATAACATCCATTTACGTTCCTATTTGCTACAACTATTAATCGCTTGTTGCCAGCTACGTCTATTTCTAATATTCTGTTGAAAGCAACTAATCGTTTTATTTGCATTTGTTGATCCTTCACATAGATTTAGAGCATTGTTCAGCTGCCATTTTGTACCCCCCCCCCAATTGATCCCTCCATGCATAACGCGTTGAATACAGTTTCCTGGCTCCGCTGATGATACCGCCCCTTTGCATAGCCGGTCGAGATTGCTTGCTGACCATTTTTTATTGCCCTGGTAATCCCAGGCGATTTTCCCTTGTACAAAACCTGCACATGTTAGTCGACCTGGAATTAAAATACGCTGGTCATGTACAACCGGTGGAGGTATGCGATTAACAATTACTGGTCCAGTATTCCTGTTAATTTTAATTTTATTAAGAACTTGAGGCGTAATTTTTATAGTTTTTTGGGGGTTCAATTTATTATAATTTGTAATTCCTCTGGTTTTAAAACCTTCAGGAGCTTCCCCCATCATCGGAACAACAATAGGAAGTATAATTTCATCTTTTACTGTCTGACCTATACTGTTAGTTGCAACTAATTCGTATTTTTTCTGCCCATTAGGGGTTACTTCCCTGGAACCAGTAGTAGAAACAGTACCAATACCGATTATTTCCGCTGATGTCACATCATCAGTACGCCATTGCAAAGTCGTTGAAGCGCCATCCATGGCAAAAGGTGGATCAGCCTTAAAAAAAATAATCTTCGGAGTTGCTGGCACTGCAGTTGACACCCCTGGTTCATTGTGGCTGTTTGATTCTCCAGGGTTCTGATATCCGTTAGTATCAGAAATCTTATTTAATACTTGCCCGACCTGTTGTGCAGTACATCCACTTAGAAACATAAATATTGCTCCGAAAAGAAGAATATAATTTCTAACAATTTTCGTACCTGCTCCTGCTCTTGCTCCTGCTCCTAAAGTATTGCCTGAGGAAATGTTGTTGTTAGTTATTAATTCCACATCAGGAAAAACCAACAACACTGCTTGTATTTTTTTTTGAAAAGATATCATGGCTAATCCCCTTGAAATTAAAAATACGTTTTAACTAAAGACTTGCTATGTTAGATCAAACCTTACTGTCATTTAACTAACCTTTATTACTTTCTTAATTCATTTTGTGAAGTTTTAAGGAAACACAATGTTAATTTTTTATAAGCTTTTATTGTCAGGTAGATTTAATTCATCCAGAAATTGTATTACAGCCCATCTTTTTGTTTTAACGGTCATTGCTAAATTCATACATCACAAAATTTTATCGGTCTTGACTGAGGTTCACAATATCTGTTGTCAAACGTTAAGTCATATTATTCATAGTGCGGTAAAAATTAAAAAGTTAACTGATGTGCCCTTATCAAAGTTCATCAGGCGACCTTTGTTATATTCATTTAAAGCGCAAACAAGGTAAGATCTGCTTTAAAAATCTCTAATAGCAAATTGTTTATATGTTATTTTCCTTGTAAAAAAGTATAAGCAATCAACAGCTTATAAGATTCACGCTGTAAAAAAATCGCCATAAGTTATATTAACCATTATGACACTAATTTATGAGTTTTAATTCCTGTTTACTCTGCGGGAGGAAGCTCACGGCGTGAATGTAAAGGTACCTGAATGTTTTGTAAAATTATTGGATTAATGATCCAATTTTGCTTTTTGGTGCTGACAACTATTTTTACAGCCGTTCCTTCTTCAATTTTACTACCAGCAGCTGGATTTTGAGAAATAACAGTATCTTCGTTTTTAGTTTTATCTAATTTAGATGTGATTTTAGTATCAACCGATAGTTTGACTGCTGTTAATTTGTTTATAGCGTTACGTAAAGACATGTCTTTTAAATTGGGTACTACAACACCATGATCAGCAATTGTTAACGCCACCTCGGTTTCATTTGAATTAACGCTGGTTTCTGCTGCAGGTGACTGGTCAAGTACCGTTCCAGCAGGTTTTGATAAGTTAAATTGAGGCTCTTTTTTAATTTTATTGAAACCTTTAGCCCGAAGACGATCTGCTGCACCTTTAAAAGTCATATCAATAACATCTGGCATTAGGGTGGCAGAATCAGCTAATATCAGCATAATCTCCGTTTTACTGATGTCTTCCTTTGATCCCGCTACCGGTGTTTGTTCCAACACTGTATTTTGTGCTTTTGAAACATCAAACCGAGTTTCAAATTCAATTTTGGTGAACCCCAAATTTTCAAGATCTATTTTAGCCTGTTCGAACAGTTTACCCGTAACATCGGGGACTCTCTCCAAAACGAGCTGCTCAGTCCCACCTTTATTCATATTGCTTATCACTACATAACCGATACCCGCCAGTATTGCTACGACTAATATACCCAGCAGAACCCATACTATCCACATTTTAGAGCTGGGCTCCGGTTTCGGCTCTGAATCCTGCACAGGAATCCTAACTTCAACAGCACCACTTTCAGTATATTCTTCATCAGAATTTTCAACGTTGTAAACCAGTAATTTTAATTTGTACTCTCCTGTATCTGCATTTTCAGCGGAGACCATAACGGTGAACTGATCTGTTGCATTAACATCAAGTTTTTTTTCCGATTTACCTTCCAGCCTATACCAGGATTGTTGTTCCGGGTCATCAGTGACAACTTTTGCAGCGACTCGTAACGAGGAAGCACTGGTATTAGTGATGTTAAACTGAATTACAGCTTGTCCATTTTCATCACAGGTTACTGAATCAGAGGATTGTGTTATTTCAACTATTTTAGCCATGATTATTTACCTTTTTTAAGAACTGAATTTTAGATTGTAAGTAACATAAGCAGGTTTTTCCTGTTCAATAATTCTTTCAATAAGAGTTTCATACTTTTTTGTGGCCTCAGGCGCCGTGATCTGAATATGAAAGGGAATTGCATCTCCATTTTCAGATACAACATTTTCATTAATTTTAAAACCCTTCTCACCACTGGCAGTTTCAAGAAACAACTGTAGACCCATCGCTGTTCCCCTTAATTTCGAAAACTTGGAAGCTGATATAATTAATTCACGTAAACGTCCACTTCCTAAACTCTGGAATACGTTGTTGTCGGCTATAGTTTGATTCTGAAACGATGGAAAAAAACGGTCTAAATCAACCCAACTGGCCAATAAGGGTAGAAAACGTTCCGGCGTAGTGTATGGATTAAAATAATCTGGAATTTGTTGCAAAACCTCTTCTGCTGGTTCAGTCATTGATTCCATGACTTTTAATAACGCATATAAAGGAGAATCCTTGTGATCAGTTCTCTGAAATACTTCGGGTAATAATTGCTTAATTTCTAGATGCTTCATTTTCTCTAACAATTTCTATTTCATGATTACCCGAATAAAGCAACCAATTAGAAGGAATTCTGACCTCATCGTTATATTCTTTTTGAGAACACTTTGAATAATGTAATCCGGCATCCGAACTTCGATAGATACCTTTAACACTACCAGCCATGATGACATTAGACTTTTCATTAGCGCTAACAACATCAACGGTCTCTAATTTTTCCACGTCTCTCAATGGAAGGCCACATTCGGAAGCGTTAAGCGTTTCCCAGGCTGGATGACTTTCATCAGAATCCAGCCTTAGCACACCTAATCGATAGGAAGCTGCTAATACTAATGAGCCAAGAAACGTCAATGATTTGCAGCCACCTGCTCTCCAGTTTTGGGCATAAGCTTCCCAGTTGTCAATTTTTTTGCTTGAATCGGATAAACTCCAGCGAAAACAACCTTTCCCCTGATCTGTACCGGGGGCAGCAATACCAGCCCATAGATATCGATGGGGACCACTATGTTGTACAGCCAGAACTTCAATTAATTCTCCAGCAAGTCCAATATTTTTAAAACTGTTGGGTTTCCCCCCTTCTGATGATAAATAAATACCTTTATTCTCATAACTTGCAACAGCAACAAAGGTTTTTCCTCCACTGCAAGCAGAAACAACAATGGCTCGAAAGCCTAATTTAGGAAAGTCAGAATCGATGAGTAACGGAATGGGGACTGCACCGTCCGTCAGATTCAATTCATAAATACCATTTTCAGTTGCCATAATAAGAAAAGGTAGTCCATCACGATCAAGCCAGGTAATATCTTCAACAGAAAATTGAATTCTTTGAGCGAAACTCCAGGTTTGTCCACAATCTTTGGAAAGATGGATAGAAGAAATTTTCTCACTGTTTTGAGTAATGACAACGACTAGACCTGAATGGCTAACACTACTACACGATTTCTTTGGAAAAGATTTAATAAATTCTATTTTTTCTTTTTGAAACTGGGATATTAATTCCCAGCTATATCCATTATTTGTTGACCGAAATACTCTTTCATCACATCCTGAATACCAGGTATCTGGCTGAAATGAGTCCGTATTAATGTTTTTAACTGCTTTTTCCGGCACATCATCGACAATCATTTGCATTGCGTCTACTGAAAGTACAGCGGGTTCGGAACCTATAATTTTATACACATCCCATGCTTTTAAACTTTGTCCAAATGGCCATGGAGATTGGATTTTAGAAAATAAGTTGACTGGACAAATATGACTATAAAGTTCATTTAAAATACGTTGCTTAACCTGCTTGGCATCTTCTTCACGCCGAATAATCACTCTGGCTTTTATACTGACTTTTTTATAATTTGCCCAGTTGACCACACAATGTGTTCCTAAGGGTCTCCGACTTTCGAGAGCATCCCGAATTTGACTAAGAACAGAGTTTTCATGTAGAGACTGCAGCATCTTGGCATTAATTGCATGCAATTGTTCTGACTCAACATTTGTTTCCGGAACCAGCGTAATTTCAACCGTACCCGGCGTTGCATGAGTCCACAGCTCGGCCTGTGTAAATGCTTTAGCTCGGTTCACTGCACCTGAACTTTGAAAAGCAAGTAGTTCAAAATCTCTGGCTGTTACCGCGCGGCTTAAAGAATGTAAATCTTGCGGCCCTCTGTGCAATGCATTTTGCAAAGATTCACTATTTCTGCCTCCAGATGCAGGTTCTGGGTTATTTACTGAAATACCTGGAATAGTATCTTTCATTACAGTTAATGAATTAGCCGGAACATTCCCCAATGCCCCTCCCCCATGTCGATACCAAATACGAATTTCATTATTGGCAGGTGGGATTTCTGCCAATGCCTCAGGGCTGGCTTGTATTAACCCCGCTACATCAATAGTCCGCAAAGAAGGTGCAAATGTGATCGTACCCGCTTGGCGATCGGCGGTATAAACGAATTTATTAGAGCCACAATCTGCGAAATTAGCTACTTCACGCCAGATTCGATAAGTTTTATTATTGTGCTTGATCGCTTCTGAATGCGTCTTTAGTTGATCCTGAGGGGTTTCAACGCCGACTATCAAAGATAATTTATCTGAAGTTGGCGCAATGATTGGCGGCCGATTGACCTTCAGAGTGAGCCCAGGTAATCCGGAGCCATTGCCTGCATGTTCGGCTTCATAATAATCACAATGATAGGCATAAGTTTGGACACTGGTTTTTCCAGCAGGAATAACTGCAGTTTCAGCCAGGGTAAAAACTGGAGCCTCTTTCCCGGATGAACTGTTTGCCATTGTGATGCGTGTTCTGTTTGGAATTTCAATGGCCTGAGCTTGAGCTTTACTGACACTGAATTGCAACATGACTCTGGCAGCAGATGGCGGAGTCAGTTTTACGCCAATGAGTCTTAGAAATTCTATATAGGCTTTTTCAGGAACCCTGTTGAGCCGAAAAATCATAGTTTCGGTCAAAAATGCAAAGGCTTCCAGTAGCACGATACCAGGGTCACCCGGTGAAAGATCATTCCAGTCAGGACATTGCTGTCTGATTAGGCGTTTAGCGTCTTCTACCAGATCCAAAAAGGTACGATCATCTAAATTAGGCGATTGCATGGTCATTAAATTTCGGCTCCCATAAGATGATAAGCAATGCTCAATTGATCAGTTTGTTGTAGATGTCTAATCCGGTAATCAAGAATAATGTTCATAATGCTTGGATCTTTTTTACTCGCATCGGCATCAATGTTTATGATTTCTATACGTGGCTCCCATTGTTGTAAAGCGACTCTGACATAGTGTATGGCAAGGCCGTGAGTAGTCGCATCATTGAGCATAAAAGCCAGTTGTTGCAAATTGCAGCCATATTTGGGACGCATCACTCTTTCGCCCGGTATCGTTGATATTAACAGAAGAATGGATTGGCGGATGGATTCTGCGCCTGCAACCATGCCAACTTTACCATTTGGTGCTGTTTGAATTCCGGCCCCTGAAGCTAAATGATCAAAGTCAGGGTGAATAAACTGCCACGTATTAAATTGTTGATAATTCATCAGATCTCCGAAACAAGTCGTTGACCTGAACTGTTTACTTTATACTTTACCGTGCCAGGAGGCGTACCATCAGTTAAACCGCTAATAGTCGATAAACAAACACTTTTACCATTGATGCGTATAAAAGATGAGTAACCTTGCGTGACGGCTAAAGTTTTAGTACAAGGTTTTATTGATGGGCCAACATTAGGACAACCTGCAATGGTTCTATTTTCCGGGTTATTTTTAATCAACACACGTCGATGATTAATCCTCACGAAATTCTGGGATATCGTATTAACAACAATTCCCAGTTCATGGGAACAAACCAAAATTGCATTTTCTGTAAGCCAGTGCATTATGCTTCCTCAAAATCAATTTTTTTGCCTCGGAAAGTAATTGATCTTCCTGGGGCATCAATATCCAAATTGGTTTCAGAATGAATCATCATATTGTTTTCTGAAAGCGTCACAAAACTGCCATTATTGTGAGTAATACTTATTTCTTCAGGTTTCAGACTGATGTTGTGTCCTGTTGCTGTTGCTATTTTTATTGATACCTCAGCATCATCCATCAATATCTGTTGATTTCCCGCAGTTTTAGTCACATAACGTTTAACGACTCCCTCTTCAACAACAGAAACCGGCAAGTCCTTCTCCCCATAGATTCCACCTAGTATTATTGACTGGGCTGGCTCTCCATTGATCATCAGCAGAAGCACATGATCGCCTATATCTGGCAGTATCAGCTGACCTTTGTTAGACCCCGCACCTGCAGATAATACTTCTAACCATTCAGTTTCAATATTATTATAGGTGGGTAAAGTAACTTTGACCCGAGCCATATTTTCAGGGTCATCTACTTGCGAAACCACACCTATAGTCGAGTTTTTATTTTGTCTTGTGTTATCTAAAATGGGAGGAGTTGTCTTGATTTCAGAAATATAGCCTTTTTCACTATCGATAGTGTGAGTGACCTCTGTCAACACATATTCACCTTCCAGCGCCTTTGCAACGCCCAAAACAGCAATACTAGAGCCAGGAATTAAAAAAGGGTTTCCTTCTGCAACGCCCCACAATGTTATTTGTTGTGCTGTATGCCTATCCATTTCCTTCTGTGCAACTATTTCAGCCTGGTTGTCATTTTGAATATTATGATCCACCAGAGTCCGTTGTCCATCTGTAGCAAAATCGACAGCATCAATGTGTATACGACGACTGTTAACTGCAACTTCAGGCGCTTGCGCGGTACGGGTATGATGTACAGTTCGCTGCATATCCCAGCCTGTGGCTGATACAGATGTTGTTACTGTTTCTGCATTAATGGAAAACCTGACTTCAAATAAATTTTCACCCAGTATTAACGATTCATTAACCCTGATGCCTTCAAGTGTAGTAATTTGCAGGCTATTCTCATTTAAAAAAAAATATTGACCGTATTGTTCACTAATTTCATGCAAAAGCTGTAAATCTGATTGATTATATTGAAATAACCGGGCTATTTGAGGGGTACTATCGCCTCCCAGCACCTCAATTTCAAGGTCTTGTGTCAACTCTTCAGCTAGCTGGTTTAAGTTAACTTGTACATGAGTACGAACGGGCTGGCGTTTACGTAATTGATGAAGCAAGTCGTATGCTCGTATAGAAATTAAAGCACTGACAGGTGTGGCGTAGACTAAATCAACTGCAGTAATTTGTCCGTAAAATAAAGGTTTATCTTTGTTTTCTATGTTTATTTGTATCAGGCTGCCAACTTTTGAAAAGACTTCCGACAGAAACTGTTGATGTGCTTCCGGGATTTGTATTTCACATTGACTGGGCATGGATAAAATTTGTTTTACCTGAATCGCCTTTATTGTTTGTACGATTTCAGCAGACAGCACAACACCATCGATCTTGATTTCTACATGAGGAACAACCGAAATACTACTCATAGCTGAGGATCCTTCGAGTCGTCTAAATCATCCTGCTCCCCTTGTAACTGATGTTTCACCCAGTCCAGTGGATTTTCCAAATTAAGCTCGATTGAAATATCACGCCAAAAACTTGAATCACCTTTAAGTCGATCTGCTTTAAGGTCCACTCTTTCGAATGAATTATCCAACGTTTCAATTACTGAGTTAGAAACATCAAACTGGCTTTCCATGTTTGAAAATTCAGATCTGTTAACATTAAGGTCATCCAATAATGATTGACCTGTCTGGTTATTTCCCTCAAACAATACATCATTTTCAGTTAACATGGAATGAGGCTGTTCAAGCATTCTTATCATTTCCAAGCGCATCCAGCTGCGACGTGGCACACCTTCTGCTGTGAATGATTCCAGTTTCTCTGCGACTGCAGATATAACACCCGGGATATTCCAGCTTTTTCCCCATATAAAACGACATAAAGCAGGTCGGTACAAGCGATCACTTCGTTGATGATTTTCAGTCAAGTTCCAGATAGGTTTGGTTAAATCCCTGACATCTTCACTCACAATTGATGACCCACTTATTGATACATCAAAAACCAGATCCAGTTCTATGGTTGTCTGCCCTGCACCAGTAAATAACAAAGGGTTATCACCTTTGTCATTGGAACTTATTAAACCACTTAATGACTCGCGTGGACGTACACCCGACCTACGTTTCATGACAACTGTTTCTGGGTTAAGCATGCAACTCAACCTTTCATTTGTTTCTTCTACAAGAAATGTTATGCGTTCCAAAGTTTACCCCTTTGCTCTAAATCGCTCAGCAATTTAGACTCTACTTGATTCTGTGCTCGCCAGAAATCGATTGAATGAGGTTGAGTGTCTTTTGACTGTTGCCATTGTTGTTTTGGCAATTGTGGCCACCGGTCATCGGTTATCTCTTCTTTTTTTTCACGCTTAGCGCTGGACCATTTAATTGAACTAGACTGAGCTGATTTTGTTTTAATCCGTTGCTGATGGTTTTCAAAGCTAATAAGCTTATCTACAGCTTTGTTTAACGTTGCAGGCTGAATACCCTCTGTTTCCAGCGGTTTATCTTTGCTCTGCTTATTTTTGAGAGTATTGGACAAAACCTTATCTTTTTTGCTTGAAAACAGATTTTGTTGCTGAGTTTCTGAAACTTTAAAGTTTTTGTCTTCTTCATTTGCCGAAAAAGCCTGCTTATACCCTTCAAACCTTGCTTTTTCTATCTCATTACCCTGGTTAATCTGTTTTGTATTTGTCTTAAATGAGGACCTAGGGTAAAGATGAATTTTATTTTTACTATTTAACAGAGCATATTCAGTTAAGCCAGCAGTTTGCTTTTGAATGCTACTTGTTTGTTCACGGGCCTTGTCAATTATGGGTAAGCTTTCACTAGCCGTTTTCTGTGAACTTGGTTTTTTGTTTATTATTTGATCTTTAAATTTTTTATTGATAGCCAAGCCTCCAACAGTTGCTGCATCAATATTTGATGATTTGTCTGCTAATGTGGCATCTTTAGTTTTATTAATCGTTGTACTATTTTTAGTTACTGTTTTCTTGTTGAGCTTTAAAACTGATATTGGGGTATTTCGTTTCAAAAATGCTGAAGGCAGTGAAACTGAGTTTTTACTCTGCCTAAATAGTTTATTGATAGAAGCAAAAACTTTATCTGATTTTTTGTAAACGAATGGTTGTACAGGCTTTTGCTTTAATATATTTTTCTGGCGGTATGAGGTGTTTGATGTTGGTTGAATTTCAGTTTCTACCCTTCCAGCAGAGTGATCATCCGGTACATTTGTATAACTATCCTGTACAAGTAAATGTGGAGCTCCCTGCTTAACTTTTTCTAACCAGTGAAGTGGCGGTATTGCTCTCGTAGTGTTAGCAACAGCGTCCTCATCAGTTTGAGTGGAAAAATCCGGCTCATTTGCATAAGTATTTTGCTCAAGTAAATGTGGCGCTCCCAGCCTGACTTTTTCTAACCAATGCAAGGGGGGCGTTTGTATCGAATTTTCATCAGCAGACTCTTCTTCAAACTTGTCATCTCTGGGCAAATAACTCTCTATAACATTTGCATATTTGACTAAGGATTGGGCCACTCCCCCTAAGAAGCTATCAATCAGCTTACTACGCACGAGTAATGCCTTCATGTGCAAGCGACAAACTTTCTATGGCAACTTCATTGGCCATTGCATCAAGCTGAGCCCCTTTCCAATTACATGGCCAGGCATTGTCAAGATTCCAGCGTGTCACTTCTTCTTTTCCTTCCTTGTCTTTAAGTATGATAGAAACATTTTTTCTAACCACGTTTCCATTAACTGCAGTCATTAACCAATCCCACATTTGGGTCGAGTTTGTGAGCCCAAATTTCAAATAGAGATTGCCATAATCTGTTTTACCCACCAGCTTTCTAACAGAAGGGCTGCCCCCCCCTTCTCGAAAGGGTATAGTTTCAATAGACACTTCAGGTAATTCAATTGCGGTAAAACCACCTATAACCTCACCACCACAATCAAGTAAAAAGTGATATGCTCTGTAATAATCTGTTGCTTCGGCCATCTTAAACTCCTTATTCTACAGTTGTTTCTGTTTCACCAGACTTTTGCCCAATACGGAAAACTACAAACTCCGCTGGTTTTACCGGGCAGATACCTATTTCTGTAACTAATATACCGGCATCTCTGTTTTCAGCAGGGTTAGTTTCAGCATCACATTTGACATAAAAGGCCTGCTCTGGTGTTGCTCCCATGAGACCACCATCTCTCCATACCCGCATTAAAAAGGCATGAATATCTCGCTTAATGTTTTGCCAGGTATGATAGTCGTTGTTTTGGAAAACAGCCCATCGAGTACCTTCTTCGATAGATTCTTTAATCATGCAACAGTTTCGACGCACAGAAACATATCGCCATTCACTCGCTTCAGCTGCCAGTGTTCTGGCTCCAAACACACGAATACCATCATTGAATGAACGAATCACATTAACACCTGATTTATTCAGGCCACCGTGCTCGGCTTTTGATACATTATAAGTTAAGCCAAGTGCTCCTCTTATGACTTCGTTTGCCGGTGCTTTATGAACACCTTGAGAGGCATCTGTTCTAGCATAAATTCCAGCAATAGCGCCTGAAGGAGGAATATTGACAATTGTATTGGGTTGTAATGCATCCCTGCCTTTAAACCAAGGGAAATAGAATGCACCATAGCCATCATCAGAATTTCTAGGCCTAAGTCCTTTCTGTTTAGTCGTTGATGCTTTTTTGGGTTCGCTCTCCGCACTTTCACCCACATCTGCAGAAACAGTATTTATCCCTTTCAACTGATCAGTATTATCGACATGTTCAGGTGCATCCAGAATTGCAACTCTGTCGCCTAGTTTTTCACAGTGGGTAATCAGAGCATCTTGAGAAATGGCATCAACATATCCTGGCGCTGCAACAATAGCAATCTCGTCTAATATTTCAAATGCACATAAGCCACTACGGTCTCTTTCATCACCGGCAATTGTTCCTTTTGTTCCAATATTTACAACATAGCAACGACTACCACCATTATTAAAAAAGCTGAAAACTGCCTGACTCAAATGTGTGCTTTTGCTATCTTCAGTGACAAAGTATTTACAAAACTCAGACCAGTTATTACAAGCTGTAGCCTGATTAACCCTTTTATCACTAGCAGGTCCAAGTCCTATAAAAGCCGCTATACTGGTACCTACCATGCCTATTGGCTTATAATCGGAGGGGACTTCTTCAACGTATATTCCGGGTGTTTGATAACTTGGCATATTAAACCTCAAAAGTGTCTAGGTGGATCGTAATAGGTTCGTGTTGTGTTTCTGCAAAAGGAATGGAAATTAAAAACTGCTTGCCCTTAGCGTCAATTTTACAATTAAAACTTTTCTGGCTTGTCAAATCAGTGGCAATTAAAAAACAACCATTTTTATCGGTATAGGAAATTGTTTTCGAATGGTCTAATGTTATTTTTGCTGCTGAAATCGGTATATTGTTAGACCCTAAAACAATACCACCTAAATTTGTTAAGTTACCAATATCAATTCGTGGAGGCTTTTGTATTCTGGGGACTTGCTCTTCATTTCTTACTTTAATTAATTGCAATCGAATAATAAAATAAGGGAGCGGCACAGTTCCAAATGATTGCCAGTATTCCGAAGGCAAAGAATGAAAATCTACTTCGAAATCTGTCTGTTCTTTCGCAGCAAACAATAATTTTCCTAATGTTTGATGAGACTCCATTAGATTTTCTGATTGAACTGTCAGCAAATAGGATAAATTTACTTGAAAGGGTATTTCTCTAGCAACAGACGTAGGCATAGAGTTATCCAAATTAAATAGATAAACAGATACCGTAGGTTTATCGTCCATTTTTCCGGGGTGATTAAATGAAATCTGAAAGTTACTATCAATGACAGTAGCAATCCATTTTTTTAGGCGAAAATCAATTTCATCTATCATTTAAATCACCACATTTTTTCGCTTTTCAAAGTGAAATCACATTAAAAAAGAAAAAGTTTTTAATAATTAACTCGTTCTATATCTAGGGATATCTATCAATTCAAATTTTAGTTTATTACAACTAATTTAATCAGTATTTATCAATAAAAATAACCATAAACCAGCCTCTTTATTCTGAAAAAAATTATTTGCAATTAACTCCCCTTCACTTTTATCATCGGTACAGTCTAATGTCAATAACAAAATATTTGTATTAAATAAATAGGTAAGAGTTTATTAAAGCACGTACTTGCCCTATTTGTTAGAGTCTAATATTTTAATATTCAACATTATCAAGGCTTCAACATCTTTCACCGACTCAGCATAAGGCAAAGCAGTTAACAGCTGTTTCAAGTAGGCATAAGTTTCCAGTCTATCACTGTCAACCAGCACTGGATAGTGCTTATAGTCTCCAGAATGCTTAGGGTTGTTGCCAATCCGAAGTGTGCGAGTAATACCAATCCTAGAATATTTATATCCGAATAAATTAAGCTTATAACCAGCAAATATTTTTAATTTAACCTGAGTGGATAGCCATAGCACGCACAAGAAAATTACCATTAGAGTTGCAGGATTATAATTTTAGTGAACTCGCCCGGACAGAACAATATTCACAGCCCCGTATTCGGTGGCTTGGATTGTTTCATACCCAATAAGGCAGATCCTATGCAAAATTTGTGACCTTTTTATGTGTTCATGAGGCAACCGTAAAAGGTTGGTTAGGCAGATTTAAAGCCTTGGGCCTGGATGGGCTCAAAGAAGCGTCCCGAAGTGGAGTTAAACGAAAATTATCGGCTGATCAAGAAACAAAATTTAAAGAGGCAGTGATCGCTCTCCTGGAAGCAAGCGTTGGTGGGCGAATAACGGGGCATGATATCGGTCAATTATTAGAAGAGCAGTTCCAGGTATAATACTCCCTGACTAGCGTTTATAATTTCTTGGCCCAATTAGCTATTGTCTGGATAAAAGTGCGTGCAAAACATCCAAAACAAGATCACCGCCCAGGATGATTTTAAAAAAAACGTTGGTCAAATAGTCCAACGTTGAACGCCGGACCCTATTGATATAAAAAATGTTGAAGTTTGGTTTGAAGATGAAGCACGGGTAGGACTGCGAGGAGTCGTTACGCGAATCTGGGCAAACCAAGGCACATGCCCCCGGATCATTCGACAATAACAATTTAATGCAGCCTATCTATTTGGTGTCGTTTGTCCCGCTAATGCTAAAGCGGCTGGCATGGTTATGCTCAAAGCCAATACACAAAGCATGCAATATCACCTTGATGTGATTTCAGCAGGGGTCACTACTGGTAAACAGGCTGTCTTAGTCGTTGATAAAGCAGCGCGGCATTTAACGGAAAAACTTGAAGTCCCTGAAAATATGACGATTGTGCCACTTTCTCCTTATTCGCCAGAACTTCACCCAGTCGAACAAATTTAGCAGCTACAGCAACGGGATCTGGCTAATCGAAGTTTTAGAGATTATCAGCATCTTGTTGATGCTTGCTGTAAAGCATGCAATAAAGTTGTTGAGTGCCCTGGTAATATCCAGTTATTCTGCACCAGAAAATGGGCGGCATTAACATGAGTATTTATTGGGAGTGGTATAAGTTATACCTTTCTTTCCAATCCGCTTTCTAATGGAAATCATAATCGCGCCCCCATTGTGAAAAATTACACAAAATCATAACTTATCTGCTTAACATATGAGTTTTGATTAGTGGGTTTGGAATGTTAGCGCTTTGCAAACCTACGCATTTTTTTACACAATAACAAATGTTTAAATGCGCGTATTTGTACCATATGGAGCTTGATTGTGTGTAAAAAGCAATCACTTAAAAAATTAATCTTTATTAAATTTCCAAGCCATTGTTTTTTTTAAAGTAAAACTGGTGGCGATAGGTGGATTTGAACCACCGACCCCGGGGTTATGAATCCCGTGCTCTAACCAACTGAGCTATATCGCCATATTCAGATGAGTTAGTTGACAAACAAACTCAGATAAAGAGCGGAAATTATAGCTGCTCTTTATCTGCTCGTCAATTATAAATTATACGTTAAAGCGGAAGTGCACAACATCGCCATCCTGGACAATATAGTCTTTACCTTCCAGGCGCCACTTGCCAGCGTCTTTTGCGCCCTGCTCGCCTTTGTATTTGACAAAATCATCGTAGGAGATAATTTCCGCGCGGATAAAACCCTTTTCAAAATCAGTATGAATAACACCTGCAGCTTTTGGGGCGGATGCGCCGACAGGTATAGTCCAGGCTCTTACTTCTTTAACACCTGCGGTAAAATATGTCGCTAAATCAAGTAATTTATATGCTGCTCGAATCACTCGATTTAAACCAGGCTCTTCAAGACCAAGATCATCCATAAATTCTTGTTTTTCATCTTCCTCAAGCTGGATAATATCTGCTTCTATCGCAGCGCAAACAGAGACGACCATTGAGCCTTCTTTTTCTGCAAAGGCTTGCACTGCATCTAATAAAGGATTATTTTCAAAGCCGTCATCCTGTACATTGGCGACGTACATCGCTGGTTTTATCGTGAGTAAAAATAATTCTTTGATAATCGCTAGTTCGTCTTTCGATAAGCCTAAAGAACGTACCTGCCCACCTTCGTCTAAATGTTTTATTATTTTTTCATATAGTTCTTTTTTAACAAGCTCTTCTTTGTTACCTGTTCTTGCCGCTTTGCTGGATTTTAATAAGGCTTTTTCGACGCTGGCCATGTCCGCTAATGCCAATTCGGTATTAATGACTTCTATATCCCCAATCGGGTCAACTTTTCCAGCGACATGAACGACATTGTCATCTTCAAAACAACGCACTACATGAACTATGGCATCTGTTTCGCGGATGTTACCTAAAAATTTATTTCCTAGTCCCTCGCCTTGTGATGCCCCTGCCACTAAACCGGCAATATCGACAAACTCGATTGTGGTAGGCAAGGTACGCTCAGGGTTTACGATTTCTGCCAGGGCATCCATGCGTGCATCCGGCACAGGAACTACACCTACGTTTGGATCAATTGTACAAAACGGGTAGTTTTCAGCTGCAATTTCTGCATTAGTAAGTGCATTAAATAAAGTTGATTTACCGACATTGGGTAAACCAACAATTCCACAATAAAGTGCCATATTTTCTCTTGATTAATAAAGTTAAGATTTGCTCACGGGCTTTATGCCATTGAGTGAAGTGTATAATAGGCAGGCGAAACGCTTAGCGTTCCAACGCAAACCATACGAACAAGCTAGGGGAACGAGAATCAGCCTTCTTTGCCATCGATTCTTGCAGTCGTTAAAATCGGTGCATAAACAAAGGCAAATAATGCAAAAGCTGCCAACCATAATAAGGTCGAGACATAAATAATATCGGCATACCAGTTAGGCAATAGCACCGGAACAAATACCCTGACTAATGCGGCCAAATTAATTAGTGCAAAGCCTATGGCCATGGCTTGTGATGCTTTTAATACTCGTCCTGTATGGCCTAGTGCAACTCGCGCCATCATGCCTAAAGTGATGACGCCTATTCCGCCTATGGTAAATGCGTGTAATGCCAGGGTCGGTTGAATAAGTTCTAGAGCACCCAGCGCTGTCATGATAAAGCCGACTATAATCCAGGCATAACCGACATAAAGCACCCATAATAAAGGCACATACCAGATTCTGAATTCATACCAGTCCTTCACTCTTAGTATGTTTATAACTGCAGCAAGGCTTGCAGCAAGTGCTAAAAAGTAACCTGAAACCTGAATAATTGATAATGCAAATACTAGTAGTGCCGAACCAATAGATAAGCCATCATATAAAGGGTTGCGTATCGTCAATGTGCCTGGTAGGCCTTTTTCGGTGAAAAATGGAAAAATACGACCCGCTATCACTAAGATCATTACAATGATCAGAGCAATGACTATTTGAAAACCTGTCCAGGCACTTTGTTCCCCCCAGCCTAATACTTCCATATGAATTAGCGCATTACCAAAGCTCATTAATAGCAACAATGCAATAAAAACATAGCCTCGCGCATATCGCGCGGTCATGATTGGCTTAAGCAGACAAAATGCCAATACTGGTAAAAACAGAAAATCTACCAAAGCGATAAACTCATCGGCCAGTAATCCGGAGTAAAAAGGTAAAATCCTGCCATAAACCCATAATAATGCCAGACTAGCCAGACTAGCGCCAGTAAGGGTTTCTTGCCCAGTCCAGTTTTTTACGGCAGTTAATAAAAAGCCGGAAATTACTGCCACGGTATAGCCCAAAAGCATTTCGTGAGCATGCCAATAACTATTGGAAAAAAAATAATTATCTACAACTAAACTGCCATCATATAAAGAACGCCACAAAACCATCAGGACTAAAGCAGATAGGCCGGATAAGGCAAAAAAAGTTCTAAATCCTAATGCAAAAAAAGGAATATTAAAGGGCTTGATATGATTCATAATTGATCACTACTCAGCATTTATGTACGGAAAATGCAGGCTATAACCTACATAATTATCTGGTTATTCTGGAAATAAAATCTAGCCTCACCATGCAAAATACAGAGCTAAAGCTTTAACTGCATACAGTTTAATAATAGCAGATGAAAGCCACTGCTTTTTTACTGCGCTGCTAACCAGCTTAATTCATTTGCAGTAAAACCAGCTTTTAAGCGCATCTCGGTATTAAACGGGCCTTTTGGTTTGTTATTATTAAAATACTTTAAAAGCAAAGTTTTAAAAGTTTCTTCGGGATCCAGCTGTTGCTCATGACACTGCTGGTAAAACCATTCTGAGCCAAATAGCACATGTTGCTGCTCATCTTCCAGAATGCGTTGTAATATTTTTATCCCGGCCTCATCTTTCAATTGTCTAATTTTCTCTATCATCCCTGGTGTCACGTCAAGCCCTCTAGCTTCCATACATCGAGGGATAATAGTTAGTCGCGCCAATAAATCATGCGCTGTATCTTGTGCATGCTCCCACAACCCCTGATGTGCAGGTAAATCACCGTATTCAATCCCTAGTTTGTGTAAATGGCCACGAATCAAATTAAAATGTATCGCTTCTTCTTGCGCGACCCTTAACCAGTCTTGATAAAATTTTTCCGGCAAACTTCGAAAACGATAGAGTATATCCCAAGCAAGATAAATGGCAATAAATTCAATATGTGCCAGAGCATGATAAAAGGCTTGTACGCCTTCCAGAGTGCCTAATTTACGCCTTACCATATACCGAGGCGCAAGCAGTTCAGGCTTATCAGGAAAGCAAACATTTTCTATCCCTTGCACTTCAAATAAAGAATCAAACTGTAAACCGCCTTGTTGATATAATTGCCAGGCTTTTGCCGTTAATTGTAACTTTTCATCAATATCTGCACGATGTAGACAGGCTTCGGCAAAATCAAATACATTATTCATTTACACAGGAAACTCCACACAGCTCTTAATTATGTCCAGATATTATAGCAAAGCATTAGATTGCGCACAGATTATACTCTATTGTGTTTTGATTTACTGGTTCTCAGACCAGTCGACGCTACCAGCACCGCTGTTATTTCAGCATCAGGATAAAGTGATTCATGCAGGGGCTTATTTTGTTATGGCTGCTTTTGTGCTGCGTGCTTTTCGACATGCCATATCATCCTTGCCTCTATTGCTTATATCCAGTCTGGTATTTTGCAGCGTATATGGAATACTTGATGAATGGCATCAGTCATTTGTGCCGGGAAGAATGAGTGATGTTAATGATTGGCTAGCCGATTCATTAGGCGCCTTTATATTTCTATGCGGGTACTATTGGTACCGCTTGAGGTGTTGCAACAAGAATCGTGAAACTTAACATTTCCTAGACTGTGAATGTAATGCAGCACAAAGCACATTATTCGCAAAATATGCACTGCGTGCCTCAGTACATCCAATAGTGTTCTGCTATTATTGATTATTTAACTGTTGAGTCAAGTTCGTGCTAATGGATTTAAAATCATAACCAGACTTGGTTTTCATTAAGCCCTTGTTTAACATCATAGTCCCCATAACCAGCAGAATAACACCGGAAATTTGTGTAATGCGTTGAGTCATTGCACCTGAAAGCCATCGTGTAGCCATGCCAAAGCTAAGTAAGGCAGGTAAAGTACCTAAACCAAATGCCGCTAGAAATTTCGCTCCTGCCACCGGGTCGCCATTACCTGCGGCCATAATATACATGGCTTGCAATGGACCACAGCCTAAAAGAAAGCCAGAAAAAAAACCAATAAAAAAAGGACTCCGCGAATTACGCCGTTTGTTGTTTGCATAATGTATCATCGCCTCAGGTTGTTTAATCCGTACCCGCTTTAATGCAGCAAATAAATTCAAGGTATTGAGACCAAAAATAATTAAAAATATTCCCGCCAGCAAGATACTCATGCCACTGATAAAAGGGGTAATACTGATAACCGAACCAATAAAGCCGAATATAGCCCCAAACATAGCATAAGAAAGTGTCTTGCCTGTTCCATACAAGATATGCGACAAATAAGCCGAGCGTCCATGCTCGGCATCTTTAACGGTATAGCCGATGACAAAACTACCGCACATGCCTATACAATGTAACCCGGTAATTAAACCAACTACAAAAATCATGCCGTAGCTTAGCTGCGAACTTATATCAGGCACACTAAATTGATACCATAATTTGCGCGAAAAAACCATTAACAAAACAATACCGATTAATGCCAGTATCGATACACTGATTTTGGTAAATATGTTACCTTTACCAGGCGAGATTAAATCAAGCTGATAACCTTTATCTTCAATAACTTTATAAATACAATCAAGACTAGTCTTATTGTCTTCAAAACTTACTGTACATTTGCCACTCGGGTAATCAGCCTTTACATCAATAACACCTGCTATTTCAGCAACTGCATCCTCAATAATGGCCTCACAACCACTACACATCATGCCTTTAATATCCATTTGCTTGCTTGTTTGCATAATATTTCCTTTTTCCTGTATCTATTTGCGCATAATCCAAATATAGCTTACTACCGGTCCTGATTTTTACACCATGCAATCAGCGTAAAAGCGAAGAATTATTGAATTTAATCAATATCAAGTCCATTTATTGTGCTAGCTATGTGTTTCAGTAATATTATATTTTCATTATTCTTAGTGACTATTTGATTCCAGCTTAAAACTGAATAATGCACTATTTCCAGCTGAAAGAGAGTAATCTTTTGCCGTGAATGTTTAAGCTAGCAATCGCGTTGAAAGAACGTTCCTACTTCTAAATTTGTCTATTTAACCAATAGATCACGCATCATCCCCATATCTTCATGTTCCAGATTATGGCAGTGATACATAAACAGACCGGTAAAGTCATTAAATGGTTTCAATATTGTAACCTTTTCTCCCGGCATCACTAACACAGTATCTTTCCAACCTTTATCCAGAAAGCCTGCAGAAAGTGAAGAGTACCCTTTTCCAGATTTAGATCTAACTTCACGCTTAAGCACCTGGAATTGCTCACCATGCAAATGCATAGGATGTGGCATGCCCATCATGCCCATGCCTCCCATACCATGAAAGCCGTTATCAAATTCCATTAACTGCAAGGTATTAACAGGAACTATCTCGTCTTTCCTGATATCGTTCATTTTATAAGAGCGTCCATTTAGCAATGCTGACATATGGCGCATCGATAGCGTTATACGACGAGGTGATTGAGGATTTTCGGCATCAGCTAAACTTAGCGCCGGGATCTTACTTAAACGTTTTGGCAAGACATCATTACTGGAAGATTTTTTACTTACACGAACCTTAAGCACGGTAAACGCTTCTCCAGCATGAGACTGCCCTCCTCCCATGCCACCCATCATGCCTCCGCTACGACCACCACGCATACCGCCACCCATTCCTCCCATCATACCCATACCACTAGAAGAAAATTCTAAGCTACGCAAAGTTAACTCCGTGCCAATTTCCTTAGCACTAAAGTCGACCCAGATTTCTCGTCGTTCTGCAGGTGCAAGCGTTAGATAAGGGAGAGTTTCTGCATGTTCCAAAAGCCCGCCATCTGTGGCAATGACTTTAATAGGCGTGCCATCATCCCAGGCTAATTTATAAATACGCGAATTAGAGCCATTTAATAAGCGCATTCGGTAAGCGCGCGTTTCTACAGGTAGTTTAAACTCAGGTCGGCCATTAACCAGAATCTGCTCGCCTAAAAATCCATGCATGCGTTGCATCATGCCGCCGGCATATTTCAGCTGGTTTTGCTGATCAAAATTACGATCTTGAATAACCAAAGGAACATCAAATTCACCCCGCGGCAATTTAAGCGCCTGCTCTTCATCATCACTGACAATAAAAAAACCAGCAAGCCCTGAATAGACATGTTTGGCTGTTAAGTTATGGGTATGCGCATGATACCAATAAGTTCCCGCTCTATTGAGTATTTCAAATTCATATACAAAGGTTTCACCATTATCGATAGCATACATGGGGTTACCATCCATTTTGGAAGGTACATGTAAACCATGCCAGTGTAATATTGTTGCGGAAGGTAATTCATTCTTCAGATAGATACGAACTTTCTGACCTTGATGTAAACGAATAGTTGGCGCTAGATAGGTTTCTTCATCATTTGTTACAACGGATTTATCACCCTTTAGCACTTCACCAGTGACTTTCCAGACTCGAGTAGTTGGGCCTCTAAAAATCGATACATGTTTAACTTTTCCCGTCAGGCGAATTTCTACATCGGGATTAAAATCAAGCGAAGGCTGGCTACCCACCCTCATCGTCTTGGCATTCAGAAAACCAGGAAATGTAGCAAATGCAGCCGTTGCTGCAGCACCAGCACCAACTAATTTTAAAAGTTTACGACGCTGAATATTTACGTTATTCTTCATAAAGAACTCCTGATTAACAAATAATATTAGTCTTTTATAATTTACTTACTTAGCATTGTAAAGTTATTTCGAGAATAATTTTACAATGCTAAGTAAGTAATGACTGCAAATCATTAATGACAAAGGGGGAGTAAGAATTCATTGTAGTGTTGCATAAAATAATAACTGTCGGCAACGCCAGAATCTATAATATTTCCAGCAATAGCAATGCGTACGGCCATTGCAAATGAGTGAAATTAATTCGCTGAGTTTTGCTTCAATTCAGGATAAAACGCTAGTAGATTGATGCTTGTCATCTCGAAAAGGATCAATTTTATTGGATTCACTAATGAGTTTGCTGCTGAATTCGATATGCCAGTTGAGGAGAAGAGGCGAGAGCCGAATAAAAAAGCATTATGCTATTGCATGCTCTTCTGTGTTACTAATTTTCAGAAGTTCCCACATGGCATACCACGCTCAATGCATTTCAAAGTAAATGAAGATATCAATCTGCCATAGCTCTCACTTCTAAGGCACTTATTTACAGATTCACTGGAGCTATCTTTTTTCCAACCAGTCATTATCTTGACAAATAGGACTTTAAAATTACAAAAGTACAAACTGGATGTATTTGCAACAAAAACCGAACTGATCTGCAGCAGAAGTGCTGCAAAAATTAATTTAAGAAAACCAAAAGTCAGGCTAAACCTGCTTTGCTAAAAAATCCATCTTTTAACATTACTGAATTTACGATAATATAAACCTGATAAACTAACTCGCAACCCGTTGATAAGCTGAATTAAAGTACAACAATGGCTCACCCATATTGCACTGATTATGCTGTATTTCACCGACAACAATCCAGTGCGTTCCTGCTTTAAACTGCTGAACCACAGTGCATTCCATGGTGGCAAGTGATTCATCAAAAACTGGCAGACCTAAATTACCTTTATGCCAGATTACATTTTTAAAACGTTCATCCATATTCATTCCGCCAGCAAACTGATTTGAGATTTGTTCCTGTGCTGCTGTTAAAATATTAACTGCAAATTTTTTATTTTCCAGAATTGCAGTGCCTGTATCTGTAACTTCATGTAAGCAAACCAGGATTTGTGGCGGATCCATGGATACACTAGCAAATGAAGTCGCAGTCATTCCCAACTCTCCTGCTTCAGAAAATGTCGTAACCACCGATACACCACTTGCCCAAAGTTTAAGAGTATTTTTAAATTCCTGATTATCAATAGCCATTACTTACCTCAATTATTTTACTGTCTCAGTTTGAAAATTACTTTTACATACAGCCTAGACTGAATATACAGGCTTAATTTAATCACAAGACAGACTTAAGGTATAATATTTTCTATTTAACGCTAAATTTATTCCCTGTTATAAATCTAGCACAATCTTTATTCACACTTTATTCTCGGAGACAACATGCCAGTAAAAAAAATGGCTGATTTAGATTTAAATGGCAAACGTATTTTAATCCGCCAGGATCTTAACGTACCTGTTAAAGATGGCAAGATTACTAGTGATATCCGCATCCGTGCTAGCCTGCCAGCGATTCAGCTTGCCTTAAATTCTGGCGCTGCAGTTATGCTGATGTCACATTTAGGTCGCCCAACGGAAGGCGAGTTTGACCCGGCTGCATCTTTACAACCGGTAGCGGACTGTTTGGCAGATCTACTCGGTAAACCCGTTCGTCTCGAAAAAGACTGGATCGATGGCATAAATATTAAGCCAGGTGAAGTTGTTTTATGTGAAAACGTGCGTTTTAATGTCGGCGAAAATGCAAATAGTCCTGAGTTAGGCAAAAAAATGGCGGCTTTATGTGACATTTTTGTGATGGATGCCTTTGGTACTGCGCATAGAGCACAGGCATCAACTCATAGCGTTATTGAACATGCCAAGATCGCCTGCGCTGGACCGTTATTATCAGCCGAATTAGAGGCTCTTGGTAAATCCTTGAATAATCCAGCAAAACCCGTCGTTGCCATTGTAGGGGGGTCTAAAGTTTCCACTAAACTGACCGTGTTAAAAACCTTGTCAGAAAAAGTTGATCAACTGATTGTTGGTGGTGGTATTGCCAACACTTTTATCGCTGCAGCTGGCTACTCAGTCGGAAAATCGCTTTATGAAGCTGACTTAATTGCAGATGCACAAGCATTAATGGCAGCAGCAAAAGCCAATAATTCTGATATCCCAGTGCCCGTAGATGTAGTTTGTGCAAAAGAATTTTCTGATACGGCAGTAGCGACCATCAAAAATGTCAGCGATATTGCTGATGATGATATGGTGCTAGATATTGGCCCTGAAACAGCTAAACAATATGCAACAATCCTAAAGTCAGCAAAAACCATAGTATGGAATGGCCCTGTCGGCGTTTTTGAAATTGATCAATTTGCTGAAGGAACAAAAACTTTAGCTTTTGCAATCGCTGATAGCGATGCTTTTTCTATTGCCGGTGGTGGCGATACTCTGGCTGCGATCGATAAATATGCTATTAAAGACAAAATATCATACACTTCTACAGGTGGTGGTGCTTTTTTAGAGTTTTTAGAAGGCAAAGAACTTCCAGCTATTGCAGCATTAGAAGCAAAAAATCTATAGTTTCTAGTCGATTACAGCTCAGTAATAAGTATATTAAATACGGGATGATCTTTAAATAGCACCAAAATCATCCCTAACGCTCTCTTTTTTCTAAGGAAAGTTTTATAAGAACTTAAAAGTCTCATATAATAGTCTATTAAGTTATTTCAATTTTGAATATCCACAAAAGGTTTAAAAAATGGCACGAGTTACCATCGAAGATTGTCTAGATAATGTTGAAAACCGCTTTGAACTAGTTTTACTAGCATCTCAAAGAGCGCGCCAATTAGAAAAAGGGGCCGATGAGTTTGTTACTCGCGGAAAAGATAAAGATTGCGTTATTGCCTTGCGTGAAATTGCTGAAGGCCATGTAACCAAGGAAAATATCGACCTGCTACATCAAGTTGGAGAACCCACAGACTCCGCACTAAGTACATTTAACTAACAATGAGCGCTCAGGAACCTACAGCTATTACCACGAGTCCTGAGCATCTTCTATTTGAACAACTAAATGGCATATTGAGTCAATATCTGGATCAAGTCAATATTGAACAAGTATTCCAGGCCTATCAATTTGGCGTTAAACATCACACTGGACAATTTCGTAAAAGTGGCGAGCCCTATATCTGCCACCCTCTTGCCGTCGCTATTTCTCTCGCAGAAATGCGTATGGACGTGCATGGTATTATGGCGGCTATTCTTCATGACCTTATTGAAGATACAGATGTTACTAAAGAAGACATCTTAGAATTATTTGGTGATGATGTTGCTGAATTAGTTGATGGTGTCACCAAACTAACCCAGCTAAACTGTATAACCCAGGCCGAAGCTCAAGCAGAAAATGTGCGTAAAATGTGTCTGGCGATGGCAAAAGACATGCGTGTCATCATGGTCAAACTGAGTGACCGTTTACATAATATGAAGACATTAGGTGTCATGCGTCCGGATAAAAAACGTCGCATCGCTAAAGAAACGCTTGATATCTACACACCTATTGCCAATCGTTTAGGCATGAACAAAATCCGTCACCAACTGGAATCATTGTGCTTTGAAGCCATGTATCCGATGCGTTACCGGATATTAAAAAATGCAGTAAAAAAAGCTCGTGGCAATCGTAAGGAAATCGTCGAAACAATTACTAATTCCTTAAAAACACGCTTAGACCAAGCACATGTTTCTTGCGAAACACACGGTAGGGAAAAGTATTTATACAGTATTTATAAAAAAATGCTGACCAAAAAACTACCTTTCTCGGATATTTTTGATGTCTATGCGTTCAGAATTCATTGCGATGATGTGGACACCTGCTATCGTGTTTTAGGCATTGTGCATAATCTTTTCAAGCCTATTCCGGGGAAATTTAAAGACTATATCGCGTTACCTAAAGCAAATGGATATCAGTCCTTACATACTATTTTAATTGGCCCGTATGGTGTACCGATTGAAATTCAAATCCGTACGCATCAAATGCATCGTATGTCTGAGTCAGGTATTGCTGCTCACTGGCTTTATAAATCTGATGACGAAGAGCATTCTAAGTCTAAAACCCGTGCCAATGAATGGGTACGTGATTTACTTGAGATTCAAAAAACGGCAGGTAATTCACTGGAATTTATCGACAATTTGAAGATCGATCTATTCCCTCAGGAAATTTTCGTTTTTACTCCTCAAGGCAACATCATTAAACTACCGCGGAATTCCAGTGTCGTTGATTTTGCCTACGCTGTGCATACAGATATAGGCAATTCCTGTGTCTCTGCGCGTATCGATAAACGCTTAGTACCCTTACAAGCTAAACTGGAAAACGGGGTCACTGTTGAAGTTATCACTGCTTCCTGGGCAAGACCGAATCCACTTTGGTTAAATTATGTAGTGACTACTAAAGCACGGAGTGGCATCCGTTCTTATCTTAAGCACTTTAAACAACAAGAAGCCATTAACCTGGGCCGACGCCTGCTGGAAAAAGAACTTCAAGATATGAATAAATCTTTAGCGGATATCTCTGAGTCAATGCAACAGCAACTCTTGTTAGCAGTCAATCTTGATAGTATTGATGTGCTATATGAAGAGATTGGTTTAGGCAATAAAATGCCTTTTTTAATAGCCAAACAACTCAACCAGACGGATATAAGTGCCGCAATAAAACTGGATGATACCGAAACGCGCAAAGAGACACCACTCACTATCAAGGGCTCGGATGGCATGGTTGTGAATATTGCCAAATGTTGCAGGCCTATTCCAGGAGATCCAATCGTAGGCTATTTCAAACCTGGAAAAGGGATTGTAATACATCACTATGAATGCCGGAATAGCACAAATGAACGTAAAAAATCAACTGACTGGCTAGAAGTTGAATGGAGTAATGATGCAGCTGGCGAATATTCAACTGAAATACGTTTGGAGCTATTAAACGAACCTGGAACCCTGGCAACCATAGCTTCGACAATTTCCAAGCTGGGTTCCAACATAGAAAATGTGATTATTACCGATCAGGATGGGCGTGTTTCTGTAGATTTGATCACCTTAACAGTTAAAGATAGAGTACATTTGGCAAATATAATGCGTCAGCTTAAAAAGTTATTTATTGTTTTAAAAATCACCCGCACAAGAGGCTAAAACTATTTATGCAAAAAGAAACCATTCACACTAAATCAGCACCACAGGCGATTGGCACTTATTCACAAGCTATAAAAGTAGAGACTACTGTGTATCTATCAGGACAAATTCCACTAGACCCAGATACTATGGAAGTTGTAGCGGGTGATATCAGCATACATATCAGGCGCGTATTTGATAACTTAACAGCAGTTGCCGAGGCTGCAGGCGGTGAATTACAGGATATTGTTAAATTGAATGTTTTCCTTACAGATTTATCTCATTTCCCGATTGTAAATGCAATAATGAGCGAATATTTTATTCAGCCATACCCTGCTCGTGCAGTAGTTGGTGTTGCTGCCTTACCAAAAGGTGTCAGCGTAGAAATGGACGCCATTATGGAATTAAAGCCACCTGAATATTATTAAACACATTCAATGCACAAAAATTTACCGATATTACACAAGTGAACTGTGAGCTTATAAGCTTATACTACGCTATATTTCAAACAGTGAGACTTTTTAGCCACTCAGTCTAGCCCAGAATATTCATCAAACACTTATTAACCTCTTAACATGGACTCACAGGCCATTCTTAATCAAGCTGTCGCGTCATTAAGTGGCATTGGCACACAAACAGTAGGCCGCTTAGAAAAATTAGACATCCGCCAACTGCGTGATTTAATTTTTCACCTCCCATTGCGTTACGAAGATCGCACCCGCGTTCAAGCAATAAATGAACTAATACCTGGCAGCATTGCCTTAATTTGCGCCAGGGTAGTTTCCACTAGCATTTTAAATCGTGGCCGGCGCACTTTAATCTGCCAGATAACTGATGAAACGGGTTATCTAAGCCTGCGGTTTTTTCATTTTAGTGCCAATCAACACAATAGCCTAAGTTCAGGAACATTAATCAGTTGCTTTGGTGAAATAAAAGATGGTTATTCAGGTTATGAAATGATTCATCCTGAATATAAAGTTATCCAGCAAATAAATGATTGTATAACCAGTGACACCTTAACTGCGATCTACCCATTAACTGAAGGGCTACGTCAGGCTAGTATTAGAAAAGCTGTTCAGCAGGCATTAACTCTCTACAATAACAATCCAGATTCACTACCCGATCTATTACCTACAGCTGTATTGATAAAGTTTCAATATCCAAGCCTGAATGCTGCGTTAAACACCCTGCACACTCCTGCTTCGGGCATCTCGGTTGATGCATTACAGAACAGCCCCAATCCGGCATTAAAACGGCTTGCTTTTGAAGAATTTATTGCTCACCAATTAAGTCAGTTACAAAATAAATTACTTGATAAACACTGGCAAGCACCTATTTTAAAGTGCAGCCAAAATCAAACACAAAAATTTCTAAATAGCCTAAGCTTTAGCTTAACCAGCGCGCAGCAGCGAGTGATTGAAGAAATAACAGCTGATTGTGCTAATAATTCACCCATGTTACGTTTAATTCAAGGTGATGTGGGCTCTGGAAAAACGGTTGTTTCGGCTTATGCCGCCTTGCTCGCCCTGAGTAGTCAATATCAGGTCGCTATTATGGCGCCGACTGAACTACTCGCAGAACAGCACTTACGCAATTTCAGTCTGTGGTTTAAAGAGTTTGATACAAATATTATCTTTTTAACGGGTCAGTTAAAAGGAAAAAAACGTCAGCAGGCGCTAGCGGCCATAGCTGATGGCAATGCGGGAGTAATTATTGGTACCCACGCCCTTTTTCAGGATGCAGTGACATTTGCCTGCTTAGGACTGGTTATTATTGATGAACAACACCGCTTCGGAGTCAATCAACGTATGGCGCTCAGAGATAAAGGACAACATAAAAACACCAAGCCACACCAATTAATAATGACTGCTACACCTATTCCTAGAACTCTGGCAATGCTCAATTATGCTGATCTTGATATTTCAATTATAGATGAGCTACCACCAGGTAGAATTCCAGTGGTAACCCGCGCGATTTCTTCAGAACGTCGCCCTGAAGTGGTAGCCAAAATCAGCAACTGGGTGCAACAAGGTAAACAAGCTTACTGGGTTTGTACCTTGATAGAAGAATCCGAAGTCTTGCAATGTGAAGCAGCAGAAAAAACGGCGTCAATGTTAGCAGAAATGTTGCCCGATGTACGCATTGGGCTGGTACATGGGCGCATGAAAGCCGCAGATAAAGATCTTGTTATGCAAGCTTTCAAACAACACCAACTGGATTTACTGGTTGCCACAACTGTTATTGAAGTCGGTGTTGATGTTCCTAATGCAGGTCTGATGATTATTGAAAACCCCGAGCGTCTAGGACTTTCTCAGCTACATCAGTTACGCGGCCGTGTTGGTCGAGGAAGTGATGATAGTTTCTGTCTATTGATGTATCAATCACCACTATCCAAAACAGTTGGTGAGCGACTTAATATCTTACGCGAAACCAGTGACGGTTTTGTTATTGCCGAAAAAGACTTAGAATTACGCGGTCCAGGAGAGATGATGGGCACTCGGCAAACAGGTCAAATGCAATTTAAAATAGCTAATCTGGAGCGTGATACTGACCTACTGGATCAGGTCTCAGAAGCCGTGCATATTATCCAGCAAAACTATCCCGAAAATATCCCCCTCCTGATTGAACGCTGGTTAGGTACAACAACAAAATATGCTGAGGTTTAACAACATTGAGCAATAAAAGTAGCTTATATCGCAAAGAGCCTACCTGGTTTTGCAATCGCTTGAAAAGTCGCTTAAACATACCCGATAATGCGGCTTCCTGGATTTATGAGGCAGGATCAATCACTCAGCGTCTCCGCGATTATTATGGTCCACGGGTACGCGTAGAGGTACTTAAAAACCAATGGCAAAGAGCCTTTATATCAGAAAGCAGATTGCTTAAGAGTCCCCCTGGAAAATATAATCTGACCCGTGAAGTGTTACTCTATGCTGACGATATCCCTTTAGTGCTTGCGCGCACTATTATACCCAAACGAACTATCAGTAGTGCGCATCAAAACCTATCACATCTAGGCAACCGTCCTCTGGGTGAAGTTATTTTTTCCTATCCCGGACTGGAACGCCTGGCACTGGAAATAACTCAAATTCAAAACAGGCACTGGAATAAAGTCATACAACAAAAAATCCAGATCGATCAGCCCCTATGGGGGCGTAGAACCATATATGCTATCCATCATCACCCATTATTAGTTAGTGAGTTTTTTTTACCTGAAATTTTGAATCATTAAAGGCCCTACTAAGCTTACTGATTAAACTTACTATTCACCCTAACATAAGGAATACTCATGCGATATTTACATACCATGGTCAGAGTACAAAACCTAGAAGCTTCACTGCATTTTTACTGCCAGCAACTCGGCTTGCAAGAATCACATCGATTTGATGATGCAGCAGGTCGCTATACATTAGTGTATTTAAATGCTCCAGGCAATGCTGAACTCGCAAAAAACACAGCATCGCCTTTAATCGAATTAACTTATAACTGGGATACAGAAGCTTATACCGGTGGACGTAATTTTGGTCATTTAGCTTTTGAAGTAGAGGATATTTACAGTACATGCCAAAAATTACTAGATAACGGCGTAACTATCAATCGGCCACCACGTGATGGTCATATGGCCTTTATTCGTTCTCCTGATCTAATCTCAATCGAATTATTACAAAAAGGGACACCGTTAAACCCAGCTGAGCCCTGGGCTTCTATACAAAATACCGGGGTCTGGTAATACGCAAGTTTCAGGCAAAAAAAAACGCTTGTTACTGGATCGTAACAAGCGTTATAAAGGATAAACAAGATCACGAGGAAAAATCTTGTTTATTGGTACTTCCAAGAGGATACAACATGAAAATTCTATTAACTCACTTAACTCTGCAAACGGCCAGTCAGGTGGATATTACTAAAAATAGCTGAAGCGGCAAAAATAGTGGCCGATGCGATAAACGCACCTGAAATAAAAACAAAAATGCCAGAAATAAATAATAGGCCTACTAAAATATCGTTTTGTAAATCTGTCATTGTTTGCTTCTCTTTATCGCTTAAATGTTAAGTATTTGATACTCAATATACAGCGATATAAGAAAATAACAATACACTAATTTATTCTCAATTTGTTTCCATAAAGGAAACAATACAAGAATAAACTACAGCCCTGTTACTTCTATGGCTATAAACTGGAAAGTGAATATACACTAGCTCAGCATGCCCGGTGTTTTCTTTTAAAGACTATTTAACAACTTCCATTGAAAAAATCATCAAAAGTTAAGAAATATAATCAGCCGGGCTGTAATTATTATTCTGACTTTTTTTGGCGGATTCTACTTATATAAGTTTGACCAACATTGAAGATGACTTTTGGAAAGACCTTATCAGTAAGCAATTTCCGGTTATCGTTGCCCTGCCTTTAGTGGGACTGGGTGCACTTTTCATCAGTTTAATTTTAAGAATTTCAGCTGAGACTATAGAGTTTGAGTTAGCGGGCCTCAAATTTACAGGCAGTGCCGCACCTATGCATTCTGGATAATTTGTTTTTTGAGTATCGTCTTTTCTATTCAATTACTTTGGCAATACTAAAACTCTATGTAACTACTCAGCGTAAATAAATAAAAAAGTACTTGACAGGGCTTTAGTGCGAATTTTGATAATTTAAGTGAACAAGACACAAGCCGATTAATGGGTTATTTATGACGTTCTTTTTCCTGGTCACGCACAATTTCCTCCTTAAATACAGACGACCTCAAGCAACTTTTT
>Ga0208648_1000548_pt1 | contig 37025 bp, 30 predicted proteins | sample AntAceMetag02UKL_FD_184772 | JGI IMG/M metagenome (GOLD analysis project Ga0208648, IMG submission 184772) | Saline lake microbial communities from Ace Lake, Antarctica - Antarctic Ace Lake Metagenome 02UKL (SPAdes) (version 2) | ecosystem: Environmental > Aquatic > Non-marine Saline and...
AGAAGAGAAGGAGAAGGGGCTTTGCCCCAATCCTGTCACTCACCATGCCCCATGGCAGAGCAGTGAGGCCGAAGAACAGGTACATCCAGAAGGAAAGCGCTAAGACATGGCTCAGGTCCATGCCATACTTTCCCATGAGCGGCAAGACAAGGGCGGGAAACATCAGCATATTGAAATGGCTCATAAAATGGCCAAAGCAGGTGGTTGTCAGGATTTTTCGTTCATTTGGATTCATGGGATTTTTTGTCATACTTTTTCTAAGGCCACAGGCCGTTATAATCAGACTTTATTCCAGAGCCGGTTCTCCCCCAGTTTGAAGGTTTATTTTCAAAAACGCTCTACTATTGCTTTCTCAAATGCCAAAAAATACATATTCGCCGACTCCCATTTTGTCAAGGATTCTGCTGGGGGCAGAATCGGAAACCTGTGAATACCCGCCATTTATTTTGAAACATTTAACCCTTGACTAATTTAGCGTGACCATGAAAAATAGAATATAATTGTCATTGTGGAACTGAAATGGACCCATCGGAAACAGTCAAAAACATATTGGAAGAGGTCATTGTTCCTGAACTCGGCAAGATCAACGATGAGAACAGCAAGATCCTGGCCGTCCTTGAATAACAAACAAACGGCTTGATGATGAATATCAGCTTTTTCTGAGCAATGATTTTGTGCTGACCACGATTCTCTTAAAGCCATATGGCCAGGGTGTTTCGAAGCCTCATTAAAAGCAAAAAGGCCCTGGGGTAAAGTCAGAAGGTAGTTGCTGTGAGAATGCCAGTTGCCCGGTATGCCCGCACAGACACGCAGATCAATTCATACTCAAAGCAGAATAATATCAATCTTGAGGACATATAAACCCAGGCTCCATGCCAAAAACCGTCAAGATGCTGACAAATTTTGTCAAAACAGGAAGCGTCTGGCAAAATTTCTTTCCCGGTAGATATCTTACGTTTTTCTAACCGGTTCAATTTACAATGATTTTGAGGAGTCGGCAAATCCAGCATCTGGTCTTGCATGATTCTTGCGTATGATTCATAAATTAACGAGATAAGAAAAAACCGATACGTTTGAAAAACGCTCAATTTCGAAGTCTGCGCTTATCTGGCCAAGATCAGACCTTTCTCCGAGGCGTAGGCAAGAAATGGCGTTTTGCAGAGGTCTCAAACCCTGCACTGAGTCGACAATTACAAGACACGGGCTAATCCGCCTTTCCTTGATAAGATCGTTATCATTTTCCACCTTTGCATAAAACTGAAGATATTTCCAGGAACTTAGCAATGTATCTAACAAATGTGACCAAAGTTGCGTTAGCGTGCATTGTCTTTTTTCTTGCCACGAAAACAGGCCATGCAATGCAGCCCCCTCCGCCACCCTTAAATCTTACGCAATTAGGAAGGCTTATTTCAGAAGCAGATCTGATTGCTGTCGGAAAGGTTGGCGAGATTAAGGAAATCGAGAGTGTGAATGGAAAAGAGGAGAGGAAAACATTAAAAGTTATTCTAAACATAAAAGAATTGCTAAAAGGTGATGTTTCGGGTAAAATGCTTGTTATCAAGGAGACGTATCTGACTCTTGATTCCTTAAAGTCTGGTCCTACACCTATGCCAAGAGATAAAGGCGCGCCGGAAAAAGCGATTATTGGCTTAAGGGCTGGCCCGAGTTGTTATTACGGAAAATACAGACAAGGACAGCGAATAATTGTTTTTCTTGCAAAAATTAAAGGAACCGATGTATATGAGGGAGACGACAACCCAATAACAACTATTTATCGGGATTTACCCCTTTCTTCAACTTCCGGAACCTCAGCCAATGAATACATCACCTCCCTGTTCAGCGCCTCTTCCCCCGAAGATAAAGTTTTCGGAAGCCTTACTTCTCCCTATTGGGAGCAATCAGGCAGTAACATATATTACAATAATGGCTACGTGGGTATCGGCACGACAAACCCATTGCAGATGCTTCATGTAGGCGGTCATATTTTCTCACTTGTCACAACAGGCGGAGGGGTATTGGTCGGTGAAGGCCTAGGACCGAACGAATATGGAGGTTATGTTTGGCAGGCCGCCACTAATACCCTTCAATTTGCCACAGCTTCGGCCAACGTCATAACTTTCGGCCACCACAATGGTACAGTTGAAAGGATGAGAATTGATGCAGCCGGCAATGTTGGCATCGGAACGGCAGCCCCGGCTTACACCCTTGCCGTAAACGGTACCATCGGCTGCAAAGAATTGACTGTCACAAGCACAGGTTGGGCGGATTTTGTATTTGAAGATATATGCTTATCCAGTTGGCTCCCGCTGGATGAGTTCTTCGTAATGAATCGGGCTTCTGGCGCTTGTGAGGCCCAGAAGGGTCTGAAAGGCGGCCATGGGCGTCTTCCTCCGATTGAAACGGAAGACAAACTCATCCAGATAGTTCTGTAGGTATTTTGGATTGACACCATGATGCGTGCCATTCAGCCATGTTTTGAGATTGCCGAATGCTCGATGAATGTGCGATGCCCTCATTCCTGGAGTCTGATCGTGATTGTAAGCAGACAATGCCGATTTGGAGTACCCCCTCCACCCGTCCGTTCGGATACTGGATCTCTTCTCAACATTTTGGGCAAGGAATTGCTTTATGGATTGCCCATCGGCTCTGGGGGTCGTGGCCAAGCGGATGCGACCTGCCTTCTGCGCATCCTCTCCTCGCTTGTCAGTATAGTCAATCACTTCAACAGCTCCAAAAACCAGCGTTTTCGTCGCCAAATCGGTGACGGCGCGGCCACGCTTTCCCCTGACGGGACCGTCGACAATTGTTTCATCAGCCTCGACAAAGCCTCGCAATTTCGAACGTACTTCGTTAACCATCGCTCGGCGCAGCCAGTGAAGCAAGAACCACGCAGTCTGGTATCTGCATCCAATTTGGCGTTCCAGCTGCTTGGCGCTAAGACCCGGAGTATGCGTGGTGACAAGATAGGCCGCCCAGAACCACTCCTGAATAGGGATGCGGGTTCCGTGCAGAACAGTTCCGGCCGTGGGCGAGGTCTGACGCCCGCACGCTTTGCATTCATAGCTGTGGCGTCGGGACTTGATCCAGAATTCGTGCATCCCGCACTGCGTGCACCTAAATCCCTCCGGCCACCGGCTCTGAGCCAAATATTCAAAGCATGCCTCCTCATTCGCAAAGCGTTCGCGAAATTCCCTGAGCGTCCTTGGAAAAGTTGGCCTGACCATGCTCCCAAGATACCCGAAACCCCTACGGGAGTCAAATGGATAAGCATATGAAGATAATTACCGTCTTCCGCCTCTCAGTGAAGTTGAGGACTATATTTCCAAAAACAAACACCTCCCTGGAATCCCGACAGAGGCCGAGGTGAAGGAAAAGGGCGTTAGCGTCGGGAATATCAGCTCAAAACTGTTGCAAAAGATTGAAGAACTGACCCTTTACGTGATAGATTTGAAAAAGGAAAACGAATCGTTAAGAACGCAGATGGTAGCTATCCAGGAACAATTTGGCAATTAGGCCAAGTAGCAGTCTCTTCCTTTTTGATGCATTTGCCCATTATGCGGTAATGGCGGGCACCTCTGCAAGCAACAATCATCTTTAGCAGAGACCGCACTATTTCAGAAGCGGGCCGAAGGGAGAGGAGGAGAGTGGTAAGTGCCCCTCGTCCATGTGTCACTTTGTACCAAACTGAGCCTCTAAAGTGTTACATAGCGGGCAATTTTTTTAAATCAGCAATGTGACCTTATTGAGTTTTGGCAGGCTGAAAAATGTGCAGGTTCTCGGGGAAACAGCGTTCCCCCGAGATATGGTCATTTGATCCGCCAGTCCATGCAAACGTACCCTGGGGTTCCGCCCCCAACTTTGTCAAAACCGTCCATTACCCAAACAGACACCTCACCGGTGGAGTAATGGCGCCATACCATATCAGACTTGCCGTCTCCTCCCAAATCACCAGCTTCTCTAATTTTCCAGTTAAGATCAGAGACCGTGCCGGATGAACCCTGGGAACCGATGCTAGTGCCGTTCATCAGCCACATGTAGACCTCTCCTGTGGAATCATGCCGCCACAAAATGTCACCCTTGCCGTCACCATTGAAGTCACCACCATGTGCACTCTCACTCTCAGGAATAAGCGATGAGCGAAGGGCTTCATAGGCATTTATCCTGCCTCCTGTTGCCACTTTTCCGGCCAATGAAGTCTTCGGATCAACAGTACTTTCGATAGCAGTTTTGATTTGGGTGTAAATCCATGACGTATTTTGCGCCTTTAGAAGCGCTGCTACGCCCGAAACGTGAGGGGTTGCCATGGAGGTGCCGTTAAAAGTATCGTAACCATCAATAACAGTGCTGTATACAGCGACACCCGGGGCAGCCGCGTCAACGCTCGTAACACCATAATTGGAGAAATCCGCAAGGGCGTCATTCCTGTCAGTCGCCGCAACCGCAATGATATTGGGAAGGTCATAACTTGCGGGATAGGCTGGTGTCTCATCGTTGTCAGTCCCGTCATTACCGGCTGCGGCTACAAATAGTCCTCCTGCGTTTCCAAGCTCAGCAATTGCATCATATAAGGCTTGACTATATTCACCCCCACCCCAACTGTTAGAAGTGATTTTCGCTCCCATATTTTTTGCGTAGAGAATTGCTTCAATTGCACCCGATGTTGAACCGGAACCACACTGGTTAAGGAATTTTAAAGGCATTATCCTAACCTTCCAGTTAACGCCTGCGATTCCCGTACTATTGTTGCCAATAGCTCCAATTGTCCCGCTACAGTGCGTTCCATGATTATGGTCATCCATGGGGTCATTATCCTGGTTATAAAAGTCCCATCCCCTATAGTCATCAACATATCCATTACCGTCATCATCAACCTGGTTGCTGGGAATTTCACCATCGTTCACCCACATATTAGAAGCAAGATCTTCGTGATCATAGTTTACACCTGTATCAATTACTGCCACCACTACACTACCGCCTGTCGTAATCCCCCATGCCTCAGGAGCATCTATATCAGCATCGGCTGTTCCATCCTCTTGCCCCGTGTTATGTAGCCCCCATAATTTTTCAAAATCAGGGTCATCCGGTATTACCTGGAATATTCTCAAAGTATAATCAGGCTCTGCATATTTGACCTCATCATATTTTGAAAGCCTGTCAATTGTCGCCATGACATTATTGTATGGTACCTTAACCTTATAAACATCAATGCCTTTATAATGCTTCTCTATTGTAGCGCCGACTTCGCTGCAGATTTCATACCTTATAGAAAGAGTTGCGTTGGATTTAAACTTAACAAGGATATATTCTGGGCTATATTTCTGATTATGTGGGGTGTGATGTTTTACTGCAGTTCCAGAAGGCACTATGGGATAAACACCATTATTGTAACGAGATATGAAACCCATAAGGGGATTTTCTGCTTTCATCCTCAAAATGTTGCTTTGTAAATCCTCACTCGCCATCTTTGAATTTACGTAATCATCAAGCAATGAATCCGAGATTTGTCCGATTTCGCTGGGTATATGCTTGTTTTCTAATGCTGAAAGAATGTAAGATACAATTTGTATTGCAGCTTCAGCCGTTTGAGTACGTACATGTGAATCCCGGATCATTGTTAAGACGGCATCTGGAAGAAGCTGGTAAAAAAGCCTTATATACTCTTTTCCATCATTGCTACTGCCAAGAATTTCATGTCGGAATTCTCTCAAGGTGTTTACAACACTCTCTCCGCCTAAGACTTTGGTTGTGTAAGATGAGCCCCTATCAACGGTTTGATCATACCACATTTCTTGTGCATAAGAGATAGCAATCAAAAATATAACCAGCACAACAGTGAAATTCATAGCCTTTCTCATAGTCCGCACCTCACTTCTTCCCTTTTTGACCTTTCATAGGCGATCCATTATCATAGGATCGTCTAAACGCCCCAGGCATAAGTCTTGGCAATTACTCTCAAAGCGCTGCACAATGCCAAAGCTCTTTAACAATACCTATTGCTTACATACCGTTCTCCTTTGGCGGTTCAACAACCATTGTCCCGGGAGAACGCACGATCTCCATCACTTCTTTGCTCGGCGGCTCAACAACCATTGAATCCTTACCGTGCATTATCTTCATACCGCCCCTACTTGGCAGAGAGACAAGCATAGAGCCCTCCTGATTCGTCCCGGCATTAACAACCCTCACCGGCCTCCTCTTATCAATAAAACCAACGATGACAACCTTCTCGACCTTGCCCCCAGACCCCACAAGAAAGAGATAATCATATCCATCCAAAATCCACTTAAGACCTTCCTCCTGGGTCAGATCCCGGAAACTTGCGGAGACAGGTCTTTCAGAATGACCTGCTGCTATCTCAAATTCAACCCCGGTCTTCTCCCTCATCTTTTCCAATACTGATCCCAAAGGCGCGTTTTCAATTTTGGCTGACAGCCGCTTCTCTGAAAGTTGAATTTCGCATTTTGTATCTAAGGCAAACACCGATATCTGGGAGCCAGATAGGAAAACGCCTGTCAAAGTCAAGAACAAGACCAATCTCAATTGGCCTGGAATACCGATCCTCTGCATATAATCCCTCCTCTATTTTCAGGTTCTCGGGGGAAACAGCGTTCCCCCGAGATATGATTTACTTGATCTCCCAGTCCGGCGTAACCCAGCCAGGAGTCCCACCGGACACCCTGGTAATGCCGTCCATCACCCACACGGACATCTCACCCGTAGGCTGATGCCGCCACAGGATATCGGCCTTGCCGTCTCCGGTGAAATCGCCAGCCCACTGTATCTTCCAGTTGAGATCAGAAACCGTGCCGGGTGAACCCTGCGAGCCGATGCTTGTGCCGTTCATGAGCCATATGTAAACTTGGCCCGAATTAACATTCCGCCACAAAAAGTCCGCCTTGCCATCACCATCAAAGTCCCCCACATCCCTGATCTGCCAGTCCGTGGTAACCCAGCCGGGAGTACCACCAGACTCTCTGGTAATACCGTCCATAACCCACACGGACATCTCACCCGTAGACTGATGCCGCCACAATATGTCAGCCTTCCCGTCTCCGGTGTAATCGCCAACCTTCTGTATCTTCCAGTTGAGATCAGAGACCGTGCCGGGTGAACCCTGGGAATCAATGCTTGTGCCGTTCATCAGCCATATGTAAACTTGGCCTGAATTAACATTCCGCCACAATAGATCGGACTTGCCGTCTCCATCGAAGTCACCCACATCATTGATCTGCCAGTCCGTGGTTACCCAGCCGGGGGTCCCGCCGGACTCTCTGGTAAGTCCGTCCATCACCCACACCGACATCTCGCCTGTGGACTGATGCCGCCACAATATGTCCGCCTTCCCGTCTCCGGTAAAATCACCGACTTTCTGTGCCTGCCAGTTGAGATCAGAGACCGTGCCGGGTGAACCCTGGGAATCAATGCTTGTGCCGTTCATCAGCCATATGTAAACTTGGCCTGAATTAACATTCCGCCACAGGATGTCCGCCTTGCCGTCTCCGTTGAAATCCCGCTTGCAATATTCTTCACCAGATTCTTCACCAGACTTTATCTCATAGACTTCATTGGTTTGCTGTTCAACGGCCCAGAGATGCTTATTAGAATCGACCCCAAGTCCAGCACCCGCATAAGCACTGAAAGGTGAACCACTTATCGTGAACTGGCTCACCTGATTGTAATTGTTGGCGGCGTCCAGTACATAAATGGTGTTGTTGGAAGCCGTATTCTCTATCACAAACAGGTGCTGGGTGTCGGGGTTGTATGCCAGGCCTGCAATACTCAGCCCGACATTCTTCGAGTCCAACAGCGTTCCTGAAGAGTTAATGTGGTAAATAGTGTCTTCGTTCCAGCCCCCAACGAACCAGGTATTTGTAACCGGATCGTAGGCAAGGCCGCGTTGAGAGACAGTCCAAGGGCCGGAGATGGTATTACCTGTATAGCCACCGGCTGGGTTCATCTCGTGTAGAGCGTTGTCTTGGCCCACGTCCAATGTCCAGACCATGCCGGTATTGGAATTGAAGGCGAAGTCAGCCGGCCCATAGTACGGGCTCCACGGATAGGGCCAAGAGGTGCCTGTAGCCGTACCGTTGGTCTGATACTCATAGGTTACATCTGCTCCCCAGCCTTCTCCTGCCCATATATTGTTTGTGGTACAGGCAATCCCCCAAGGATCGCTATTACTTGCAGGTGTCCAATGCTGGATTACCTCTCCAGCATTCCCGCCATCACCGCCGGTTGCCATCTCAGTAGCCGGACACCCCAGCAGATTGGTTTCAAAGGCAATCCACCGGTAGACTCCCGAGGTGAAGTCAAGCTGGGGTTTTGACTTCTGGTTGGCCACACCCAATCTCTTGTCGCCATCGGTAAAGATGGCTTCCACAAACTCCTTATGGGCCAGATTGGAGGCGCCTTGAACGTAGGAACCTGGGTTATACCAGCCATATCGGGAATTTCCGATGACGGCAAACCCCCCGTGATTGTTGCTGTTGACCATGTCCTCTAGGACGCAATCGCCACTGATATAACTCCCCGAGGTTCTGCGACCGTCAATAGATCCGGAGTAGCATGCCTGGGTATAGTGGAAAAAAAAGTCGGTATTCGTCATGGAGGCAACATCGGCGTTTGCGAGCTTCATATTCCAATTGGTATTTCCATGACCCAGGTGGTTGAGCCAATTATGGGTATTGGAATTTATGTGGCCCAAAAGGGTCGATTTGACCCAGGTGCCATTTTTGTCATACAGCTTGGTGTTTGGCATGGAACCCATGTATTGGTGCACCCAATCCATCCTATCCCCGCCCCAGGTCGGTGTGGAATCCAGATTCTCTCCCACCAGCAAGGTCTTGTAGGGAGGCGTACCGCTCTCATAGGCGATGATCTTGTTGATCTGTTCTGTAGCTTCCGTGGCAGTATCGGCGGGTATGCGACCGACATAAACCTCGGATTGCCAGTCAATATCTCCGCCGCCTATCCCGTCGTCGGACTCCCCCCAAAGGGAATCGCCATCACCGTTCCAGGTGCCATCGAGACACCCGAAATAGAGATCAGCCGGAATATAGGTGTCGGTAGTGGAACCGACCACTGCGTAACAACCCCGGGTGGATATGGTCTGGGTCCCGTGTGCGCCATCGCAGTCACCGCCCAGCACCACGTATTTGGTGCCATAATTGGTATACATGTCTTTGATAAAGTTCCGCATCTTTTCAGCATCGTCGACGCCCGAATAGGTGCTCAGGATGTTGGCAATGTCTTCGATATATGTGGTGAAGCTTCCGCCCGCGGCCGATTGCCGGTGGTTGGTGAGGTTCGTAAAGGCGGTTATCATGCTGGAGGTGGTTATCACCACATAATCCCGCGCTGCCGCCGGCCTATTGTTCGATGAGTTCTGCCCATCGGGCGGCGGATTCAGCAATAAGAAATCATCCTTGTTGTCAATGGTCCGCAAAATCTGTTTCCTGTCCGCTGGCAGATTCCTGAAAGGCATCATGCCTCCAGGCCTGCTTCCCTCTTCCGTCTGAATGGTTACCTCGATGTTGTCGTAATAGTTTAGTTGCTCTTTAACAGGGTTATAGACGACAGGACTTAGATCAACCACTACGATCTGCGTACCACACAGGTATTGGGAGCCCCTCTCAATGTAGATCACAGAAGGGTAGTCTGCGTCTGTTTTATAGATATCAGGTTCAGGTTCATCAGGCTTGATTGGCCCATCATAAGACAGAGGATACGGGGTAGTCGCATGCTGAATTGTGTAGGTGCCCTCAATAGACTTGAGTGCTCCGGGGGTTACGCTGATAGAGGTCACTTTTTCCCCTGCCGGTATAAAGATGTTTGCCGTTCTTATAGGCAGCAAAGGCGCGCCAATAACAGCGTCGTTTTGCCTGGTGTCTTTCAGCTCTGCTATTTGTAAGCGATTGCTTAGGGTTGTGATTGTTGGTTGATCAAACATATATATATGACCGTATTCTGCCGAACACACAACGGAAGGTAAAAAGGCTAATACAAACAAAAATGAAGCAAACAGACCAAATAATCCTAATTTTTTGATATTCATGAGTAATCCTCCAATCGCTTGCTTTAAGTTATAAGTTAAAGGATAGCACTTTCTCCTTATACTTGATGCCGCTTCTCAATGTCAAGGGGGGTTTTAGGGGGGGTAGAAGAGGGGAGACTACCTCGGGGAGGGTTCTTTTGCAGCATATGATAGGGCCGCCATGAGGCTGGTGTTTTTTTTGCTAATTCCCATCTTCCTTCTTATATTCTTCCTGTGCCAGAGAACCGTCTCTTCGCACACATAAAGGAGTTCGGCTATTTCCTTTGTGCTTTTCCCTTCTCTCACAAGCTTCGCTATCTTGAGTTCCTGGGTGGTAAGTTCGGGATATCTGGTAAGCAGCTCACTGCAAAACCGTGATTCGATGTTAGCGGGTTCTCTCTCCTTGGCGAGCTTCAGGATTCTCTCTTCCTTCTTTTTGTTCTGAACGCCGATTTCAATAGCGGCCGGGACTTGTTCCTCGTTAAACGGTTTAGTAATATATCCGAGGGGGTTCAAACGCTTGGCCCTTTCTATGACCCCTTCATCGGAATAGCCGGTAACAAAAATAACCGGGATATCATGCTCTTTCATTATTTTTTCCGCTGCATCGATGCCATCCAGCTCGCCAGGCAATTTGATATCCATCAATATCAGGTCCGGTTGGAGGTCCCGGGCCCTGTTTATAGCCTCAACAGCTGAATCTACAATTCCCACCACTTCATACCCTTTTGAGCTGAGGAGTTCTTGCAGTCCCATGGCAATCACCACATCGTCATCAACGATCATTATCCGGGCCATGAGTCAATCTCCCTTGAACACCCATTCGCTCATCAATCGTCATGTGAAAAGCTTTCCTCCTGCAAATTGCCAAAAACAGGTAACCCGCACCCTTCATGGGCAATTTTGGTGCGTCACAGCTACCCTCGCTTCTTGGCCTTGATTATCAAAGATCGTCCAAGAGACGAAAAAATTTGAGCCAACTTTACGGAGTTCAACGAACCGGAACTGTTGAAATTGATGACATCTGTCGTAAACTGGACGATCACAAACTTGTGTTTCTGAAGAATGGTTTCCAAGGTGCCACGCACAAAATATCGAATATGACCGGCAGCCTGGCCGCTATAGGAGATTTCAATATGCGGGTTTCGGTTAAACAAAAGCAACAAGCGCCTGCCAAAAGAAGCCAGATTAGGGGTTGATAAGGCCAAAATCCCTTCAGCTTTCAAAACCCTATGGATGTCATCAAGAAATAAATCAATATCATAAATATGCTCTATTATCTCTCCTGCACAAACAGCATCAAAGTTTTCATCAGGATAGTCGAGAGGCTTTTCCAGATCCCCCACACGCGCTTTTACCCCCTTCTTGATCGCATTCTGCACGGCTGTTTCCGATGCGTCCACACCGTAGACGTCGTTGTCGTTCTTCATGATCATAAGGCCAATTGTCCCATCAAGGCACCCAAGATCCAGGACCTTTTTGTTTGACCCGATAAAGCCCACCAATTTGTTAATTCTGATGTGATCGCCGAAATTGAGCGCTGATTCCTGGTATCGTAAGGTGTTAAATGTTCTGGTGTCTCTCATCTATTGTCTCCGAGACCATGACGCGTTAAGAGGGTCTTCATGGAATATAGGAGGCGCTTTGGCAATCACGCTCTCAATGAGCTTCATTTCCTCTTCTGATGCCCTTTGCCAGGAAAACCTTGACACCAGATCCATTCCCTTCTCCGTCTGTTGTCGCATTCCCCCTTTGTCTTGGAACAAAGAAATAACAGCGTCGGCAAAGGCCCCCTTATCAAAGCAAGGCGCCTTTGCAATATAGTTTTGAAATATACCTCTGTAAACAGGCAAGTCGTAGGCTACAGTCACACATCCGCAGGCCATTGCCTCTGCAATCACAATTCCAAAACCTTCCTCGTGTGAAGGAAAAACAAAGATCCGAGAAGATTTCAAGATCCCTAACGCCTCTTTATCATTCAAAAAGCCTAAAATTTCTATGTTGCCATTGAGCCCTGCTTTCTCAATCTCGTTTTTCAATTCTGCAATTATTTCAGACGAACCTTCGCCTATTATTCCAAGCCTCACATCTGGAAAAACCGTCACCACTTTTTTCCATATCGGCACAATATCATAAATCCCTTTTGATATCGCAAGCCTGCCTAAGTACACCCCGTCAAAGCCTTTCTCCGAAGGAGATACGCTGTGTATATGGTCGAGATCAATACCCGGAAAAACCACGTTCATTTTGGAGCTTGAAAGACCCGCCTTAATAAAATCATCCCTTGATTTAAGGCTGCAGGTAATATTTAGATCCGATAATTTTGAGAGTAGCCATAAGGAGATTTTTTGTGCATAATACGAAACAACACGATCCTTTTGGTTAATATGATAATTCTTCTGGATCCAAACCGGTTTTCTTGAACTATAAAGGTATTTTATTCTTAACGCCAGAGCAGGTAGAACGTCGGGCAGGATATCGGATGTAACATACAGGATGTCCGGTTTTGGAAGACTCCAGGACTTAATAATCCCCAAAAAAATGCGTTTTATATAAAGATAAATTATGTTAGAAGCACGTTTTTCGTGCGTTGTAATGACAAAAAAAGGATCTTTAAGCCCCATTGCAAGACAAAATTCTTTCCCAAGCAATGAGGTAACGACATAATGATTCCCTAAACTCTGTCTCTTGAAAACTTCGGCGAATATCACATCACCACCACTTTTTCCTTGGCTAAAGGCGTTCATGTAGGATATGACGGTCCTGTTTTCAAGCATAACTGGTTCCACAAGTTCATTATCCTATCATTGCTGCAATTGGTTGCCAACAATCTCAGAAGATCTTCCACATCTTGAAAAAATGAACCGGAATATATACGAAGCCCAAGGTACAAAAAGCTTCGGTATGGATTTAGCGAAGTATCGGGGATTTCATGAACAGGCTAATTAAATCAAATCTGATTGTACTTATTATTTCTAACACGACGAATCTTTTCAACTACCTTCTACAGGTATTTCTTGCCCATTCTCTAACCACTGAAGACTTCGGTGTTTATAACTCCGTCAATTCCTTAGGACTTATAGCATCCTCGCTCGTTAATGTATTTATCTTCCTATCTGCCAAATATATTATACATTTCCAAGATTCCTTACCAAAACAGTGTTCAATCATCCTATTATTTACGAAGACCATCTTGATCTGGGGAACCCTGCTTTGTCTCATCATGTCAGCATGTTCCGGGAGTTTTGCTCGATACCTAAACCTTGATGAAATAACACCAATTCTTCTGTTTATTGCATGGTTTTTTTCATTTTGTTTTATCGGCATATATATGGGAGTTTTGAACGGCTTCCTGCAATATGTAAAGACTACCATTCAAAATTCGTGTCAAAATCTCTTGAGGCTCCTTTTTTCGATCATTGCTGTAGTGATCATAGGCTGGTCTTACAACGGTGTTTTATTTGCGGGCATCCTGGCAAATATCGTGACCGCTATCTGGATGTTTCATGGTATTCTGAAGAGAGTCAATATCTTTCAAATAATCCCAGAGGACTTGCCAGAAAATACGCGTTATGAAATGCTGAAATACGCCATCCCTGTTGCGCTAAATTGGATAGCCATAAGCATACTTTCCAATATGGATATTGTACTGGTAAAACATTTCTTGAGTGCTTCAGACACAGGTCTATATTCGGTTGCTTCGCTCCTGGCAAAGATAGCCCTGTTCCTGCCTATGATGATGCTATCAGTCCTTTTTCCGGAGGTCGCAAAACATCATGAAAAGAAAGAGAGCCCTATCAAAACTGTAATGGTTACTATAGGTTTGTCAGTAGCAATAACGGGTGTATACACATTTGTAGTCTATTTGTTCCCGGACCTGATAATCAGATCGCTTTTTGGGGAAACCTACCTTCAAGCATCAGGAGTCCTCGTGACAATTACCTTTGCCATGTCCCTATTTTCTTTGAGTTTCATTATTTTCAGCGCTTTCCTGGCAAAATCCATTTTTTCCTTTTTACTCCCAACCTATATTATCATCGGGTTGACTGTTATGATTGTATATTTGAAGCTAAATAACTCTTTTGAACAAATAGCACAGGCAGTGCTCATTGGGTCAGCAACCCTGCTCGCAGTAAATCTTCTGATCCTTCTTAAGCGTTATTACTATCGCATAAGGCCCACTACAGTTAATGGCACCAGTAAGGGCCCTTAATTCTTCACAAAATCAAGTAGTCTTACAAAATATCACGGCCATTTTTGGTCGCTAAACAGTGGATGTCTCTCAATGAGAATTGTCACTGGCCATCAATTTTCCCACAATTCGTTTTCCCCTCTGGCCCGATTACCCTCTTGACCAGGTACAAAGGGCGCCCCACTACCTCGGTATTGATATTCCCGACGTAAAGTGCAATTAAACCGACGGCTACTAGAACTACCCCCATGAAAAACGTATTGACAACCAGAACGAATGAGAGGTTTGTAAAATTTCCGAAATGCCAGAACAATCTGTCAACAGTCATGAACAGGAGTAAGAACCCAGAAATAGACGTAATAAACAGCCCCAAATATCCCGCTATTTTGAGAGGGACCAAAGAGAATGAAGTGAAACTATTAACAGCCAAACCAATAAGCTTCCTGTAGCTGTAAACCGATTTTCCGGCAATTCGAACCGGTGCTTCGAAATCGACATGGGTCTTCCGGAAACCCATCCAATCCACGATGCCCCTGACCATGCGGTTTCTTTCCGTAAAGCGCTTGAGCTGCTCAATGACAACACGATCCAGCAAGCGGAAGTCTGTGGATTGAGGAATAATCTCTACTGTGGAAATGGCATTGATAAGTTTATAAAAGATGAAGGATCCGAGCCGTCTCAATAGCGGCTGTTTATCTATGCTGATTCTGCGCCCCGCTACTATTTCAAACCCCTTTTCCCATTCCTGAATCAGAGTTGGGATATAGGCAGGAGGATGTTGCAGATCGGCATCTATCATGATGACCGCGTCGCAGTCCAAAATATCGATACCGGCTGTCAAGGCAATTTCTTTACCAAAATTGCGGGACAACTCAATCACTGTTATCTTAGAATCCTCTTGGCCGAGTTCTTCTGCCGCCTGGAGGGATTGGTCGATACTGCCGTCGTCAACAAATACATATCCGAATCGATATTCCTTTATCTTTGAAGTGACCTTTTCTAATTCTACATATAGTTTTTTGATGTTCTCCCCTTCATTGAACATCGGCACCAGAATTGTAATTAGTTTCAATATGTCACCCCTGTCACTCTTTAGACGCCCTTTCTCGCAGTGGAATCGACTCGCTCAATACCTTCGTTTTGTGGGCATCCTTCATTTGTCACTTTACACTTTCTCATTCTTTTTGACAGGATCTACAGGATCAATTCTATCTCGTATTTTGTTCAATCGGTTTCAACATCAGCATGTCAATATTAAATACATTGAAATAACCATCACTTAAATCGACTTTCAACCGCCGGATTTTAATGTTATATTTTGAATGATAGGGCGCAAAACTTGAGTTTAGATTCTTAAAGCGATTCACCTTCTTGATTTGCCGGATTTGTGCCAGGAGCTTATCCGGTTCATCCTGTTTATCCTGTCAAAGATTCTTTTTCTGTTTTTTGCTTCAAGAAGACCATTCCGACGCAAAACCTGAGCCAATACATTCCTGCAGTCTTAACTGGATGAAGGACGATCTTCCGCCACTTTCCAGTCTCAAAGAATGTTCCCCAAAACCTATAATAAAAGCCGAATTGTTTCTTCACATCGGGATCATCCCTGCCCCATTTCTGAATATACTTATCAAATCCTTTTGCATAAGTACCTTTCTTCTTTATATATGTCAGCAGATTGAATTCAGACTCATTATGATAAATCACATTTTGTTCAGCAGGGTTTACGATTCCCAGTTTCTCAATAAATCCTATAAGTTTCCAATCCGGGGATGAATGCGCATTAGTTTTGTCCAATAATACTATTTTACCATCCTGTTTTACTTCTTTGTCAATGTCCCATTCTTCACCAAAATCTATATCTCCGTCAAATCCACCTACTTGGCAAAAAATATCGCGCCTGTATATCCTGGCACTGTCAATAACAGTGGCATCATAAAAACTTCTTTCAAACCGCCGCACTTTACACCAATATGATGTACCGAGGATAATCTCTGAAATAAATAGCGCAACGGACTCGCCTTTATTCAACTCATTAACACAGGCTTCAATAAGACACGGGGACAAGATCATATCTGCATCCACAAACATGACGTATTCTCCACTTGCAATCTCGATCATGCCATAATTTCTCTGCATCGATCGCTCTGGTCCCTTATCATAAACCTTATCGGTATATTTTAAAGCAATCTCCTTTGTTTTATCCTCAGAAGCATTATCCACTACAATAATCTCGATATGGTGATAAGTCTGTTCTTTAATGGAAATGAGGCAGTTTTCGATATTGCGCTCCTCGTTCTTGGTCGTAATGACTATTGAGACGAGCGGCAACTCCCCTTGGTTTATTCCGTCTTTTTGAGATAGACCTCGCTTCATTATCACGAAATAACCTCAACATTAAACAGGACAAACAAAACTGAATAATCCCTCTGTGCCTCTGTGTACTCTGCCTGTCGAAGATGCCGCCGCGCGGTGCCCCGCCTGCCCCGTAGCTTCGGAAAATGGTACTGGGGTGAGAGATAAAAAATCTAATTCCTGGCCACAAAATCCGTGACGTGCGCCATCAGCTTTCTCCCGGCCCTGAAAAGGTATCTTAGATCATCAACATTTCTTACAGAAACGATTTTACGCATAAGAAAGCTGGGGCTCAAGGCAGCTTTATAGAGTTCCTGGGTAAATCGCATGACATCTTCATTATCTACCGGGCTCTTCCACACAGACTGCTTCATATCGTAATCTTCCCAGTTTTCAGTGAGCAGCCAACCATTCCTCTTGGCTTCCTCAAACATGGGCGTTCCAGGATACGGGACCACGATTGTCGCCTGCAATGTATCAACATAACCCTTTGAGAAGAGGTTCTTGGCAAAAGAGATCGTTTGTTCCGCCTCTCGCTTGCTTTCCCAGGGATACCCCACCATCGTGGTAATATGAGGTTCAAGACCGGCCTTCTTGGCCATGGAAACGGTTTGTTCAATTTGTTGGACCCTTATCCCCTTATTCAGTCGATCCAGAGTGCTTTGAACAACGGACTCTAAGCCTATCAAAATGAAGCGAAAGTTGGCCTTTTTCATCAGATCCCAATCTTCATGGGACAATGCCCCCACCCGCATGTTGCAACCCAAAACCACCTTTCTGTTATAGCCCAGCTTAATAATCCCTTCGCAAAAAGAATGAAGCCATTCACCTTTAGGAAAGCATCCGCTATCGTCAAAGATTTCGCGGAATTTGTAATCTTTCACTAGATGCCCGACTTCCTCGATCTGGTGTTCTACAGGCACTGTCCGGTAGGTTTTCCCGGGATACAGGGTTGTCCAGGAGCAAAAGCTGCACCTTCCCCACCAGCAATCCCGCCCCGCCATGGTATAGGTCCCGGGTGTGTACTTGAAATTTCCGTTCCTGTAGGCATATAGCTCCCATCTGGTCAAATCCCGATCGATAAGAGGAAGGCTACTTAAATCGTGATTGAGACAAAATTTTCCTGTATTTCCTATTTCTTCGTTTTTTCTGAACCAGATGCCCGGCTCCAAGGAATATCCGGATTTGCTCTTCTGATTTCGGATTTGGTCAAGATAATCACATAGATTGAGCATTGAGAAATCGTAGTCACCCCCTGTTATCACATAATCAACCTCACTGTTTAGCATCGATTCTTCAGGCAAAGCTGTTACATGATCACCTAACAGGACAGTGGTTGGATTCCATGAGCATTCACGCTTTATCTCCCGAATGACCTTCCAATGCCTTTTGATCACTGGCGTTTTTGATTCCAAAGCGATGATATCAGGCTTTTCTCTCTTAATTCTTTTAAGCCATTGCTCAAAGCTGAGTCCCTCCGCTATACCGTCATCCCAGAACACTTCATGGCCACGGGCCTGGAGTAGGCTGGCAGCATAAGCCGGGACCACTGGATAAATAAAGGTCGGGTTTGAAAACCATTGGAACTGGCGGTTTTGAGACAAAAGGGGGATACCCTTTTCCGATTGCAGAGGGGGATAGGAGATTGAGATTTTCATAATGAACACTCTACGGTCATGAGCTGTCCTTGTGGCGACAACAGTAAAGACTAAAAGAAAAAAGAAGCCACGAATAACCCCAGTGAAATAGGTTCTCCGAAATTGCACGGGGCAGGCATGAATCAGCACGAATAAAAAACTAATACATTTTGTGCATTTCTGTTCTTCGTGCTTTTTTTCAACTACCTTCCAAGCCTACTTTTCAAATCCGAAACAAACACAAATCCCTTGATAAACCGCCAGCCATACCAGAAGTGGGTACAGACAAGATACGGTATGGTGGCTATGCTAACCTTCAAACTTCGGATCTTAGTGTAAATTAGCACGGTTGAAAGGCATAATGCAACCAGGTAAATAGGCCAGAGCAACAGGTACATATTGGCCGTCAAAGCAGGTCCGAGGAGCATCAGCCATCCAAAACAGACAAAAATGAAGAAACACGAAGGAACGAAATAGGAGAGCCTGAAAGAGGTTTTTGGAAAGGTTTTCGCAAAAAAACCACGGTGTATTCCATAATTGCCAATTTGTTTCATGTGCTTAAAGAATCCAGCCCGCCGGTGATGGTAGACCTTGACGTCCGGCGCGTAAATCATTTTCTTGTTCAGCTTTTCAGTGAGATCCAGGCACAGTTTCGTATCCTCTCCGGGCCAGTAAGTTGAGTCAAACCCTCCTATCCTGTCAAAATCATCTTTCCTGACTATCAAATTCACCGAGGGCCAGTCATCCACATAAAACCGATCCTTACAGGGCCAATAGCGACAAACCGCCTTCCCGTTTAGTGGCGAGAGAAACATGGCACCAGAAACCTGTTGCCAGAACCCATCATCTTCCGGCGTGATTTGGGGACCACAGACCGCTGCACAATCCTCATCACGGAACTGAGGAACTGCCTTCTCAAGCCAGTCTGAGGCAGGATAGGCGTCATCGTCAATGAAGGCCAAAAACTTACCTCTACTGGCTTCAGCCCCTCGGTCCCGCTTGATAGCTGGACTCACCGAACCGGTTGGGATGATCTTTACAGGGTATGCGAACACACCTATTTCGCTTCTGGAGATATCTCCATCCGGCAACAAAATAACCTCGAACTTCGGTCCGTTAAGTTTAGAGACGCATTCGAGAGTCTCATTTAAGTGGGTCGTTACGGACTGAAAAGGAATTATTATAGAAAATTCAATCATCCGTTCTGGCCTTTTTGATTTGGCACGATTTTTTTAATATTCAGGTCAAATTAAGATCCGCAATTCAACACTTCATGAAATACTCTGCAGCCAATTGGCCACATTTCCCCGAAACATCCATGAATCTTACTTCATGATTTTACCCGAAGGGGGGTGGGCAAAATTAGCATCTGGATATATGAAATACTCCAAAAACCCTTTCCTCTTTGATAGCGGATCGGTCTCAATCTCGAAAATAGCTTTTGCGGTTGAATCTGCAATGAGTTTGGCATTCTTTTCTATTCTCAGTATAGAATCGTCGATCTCAGATTTATTCACCACCACATATCTAACGCCCGCAGCTTTTAGGCCTAATAACGCCTCTGGGGATAAGGTATTCAGGGCTTCGGATAGATTATGAAGCCTCTCTCTAAATTCAAAATAGGCAGGTACTGGGACAGCCCAGTTGACGATAGGAAACCCATGTTTCGTCCTGTTGTAAAAATACAGGTAGTTGCATTCTGGAGCGTAGTGGTAAGGTGAATAAATGGGTAACTCGAGGAGCAATCCTTCCGGCTTCCCTTGTAGGATCTCATAAATTTTAGCATCCGGCAAACGTTTCAACGGAATCTTTTTCAAAGCCCTGTCTCTGACAACATCCTTAATCCCTAAGGCCAAAGCTACAAAAACAAGCAAGATTACCAATGCATAAGCCCCACGTTTCAACATCCCACCATCCCTTAAATTCCACACAGCCAACCGAACGACCCTGTCGGCAGTATAAGCAAACAAGACGATAAGCGTAAGGTCCACATACAAAAAGGCTCGTGCTCCTACTCGAAACATCGGGGCAATTTTGTATGTAAGCGGAGCCAATGAAACAAATTCCCTATAATCGGCAGCAAAGAAAAACATTAAAATGGAAGGAACAATCCATACGATGCTCTCCGAAACAGGACTTAGCTTATAATCGCACCTGTGAAAAAGGTGTCTGGCTCCAAAAAGAATTAGCGCAAACAGAGTAAATATGGAAGGAATCAATCCAATTCGAAAAGTAAATTCGCCCGGATTTTTACCGAACAGATCTCCGGTTGTCAAGCTATTGAGCCAAGGTAACGACGTCTTAAAAACGGCCAGTGGGGAGCTGACGCTATATGCCAAAAAATCTGACCATGGCTGAACCGAGTTTGCCGCTCTAAGTGTAAGATTTTCTTGCGCGATAAAGTGGGATGTGAGCTTAGAAAAGATTAAGTTAGGATAAAACATACACATCAGCCCAATGAAAATAAGACCCGTTACAAATAACTCCGCAGCTAACCTGCCGATTTGAGTTCCGTTATGACTTATATGCCTCAAGAAATATCCTGTAAATAAAATACCAGAAAAGAAGACCCCAAAGAAACCGTAATACTCGTTGATTTGAAAATTGAGGACATTCGCGGCCGCCAAGACAATCAGTCGAAAAAGGGTCGTCTTTTTCCCTGCCCTGACAGCAGCCCAGGCCAAAAGGATGGGGCCGTAATATGTCGCAAGAGTCAAATGGCCGGTCATTCGACTGAAAAAATTATCAGTGTGCATCAGCATAAGAGAGCCCATAAGCGCAAAAATTGCCGATACACGCATTTCACGGAGTAAAAGAAATCCAAAAATACCAATCAGGAAAAAGCCTAAGAGTACGTTGAAATCATAAGTATTTTCTGGTGTAAACACCGATGAAAGGAACCAGAAATTACACCGCCAGTACATGCTCATTGGGACAGGCGAAGCCAAACCGAACCCGACTCTTTTGCTCGTTCGAAGATCATCGAATAAAACGCTTAGTCCTCGTTCAGTAACGTCTTGGCAAAGGGTGAATATGTCCCCAATGCCGCCGAGGCCATCTCCGCAATTGGTCAAACTCATTTCCGGATTCGTTAAAGCCTCCTCAAATTTCCAGTATCCGAAAAAACCCAACAATAAGAGGACAGCAACTATCGTCACCGCATGCCTGCCATATTTAATCTTTAAACAAAACGCCAGTTTTGAAATCACTTTGTCGTCCTACATGCTCATAAAAAATAATAGATTTTGTTGATCCTTGCTGATCCTCAAAAAGCTTTACCCTGATGATCATCGCCTTATCTGCAAAATACATTTTCAATATAAACCACAATGTCATCATACGTTTCCAAAATCCCATCTTCGCCAACAGAACGAACCGTATCATTTCGGCAGTCGCGTTCTCCATTTTCCCTTTCGTTCTCATCCAGTGCGTACGGAGACCCCCAAGGGTCCCGCAAGTATCTCTCGGGAATAACTGATGCCCCTTCTACCACCTTGTAAATTTTTTTCAACGCAGAATCCCACGCTTTTGCACATGGATCTGTGCTTGATATTTTTTTTATTTTTCTTAAGTTTCCACATGGACAGTAGGAGCACCGTGACCCGGTAATTTCAAAAAGTGGCCTTTTTAAAATCTTCTTCGCTTTGAAAGCCATATTGGCCAGATAAGTCAGATCGCTCCTTGTTTCTTCAATCATCTTCATCTTTCCGTGGTGGTTAACGCCCCAGAGGACCGCACACACAACAAGCACAACCAAAAGAACTATGCTCACTTGATATCGCAACCTTTTTTTGTATGAGTCAAGCGAGGTCTTCAACTCTTTCTTCTTTGCAGATATTGCCTTTTTCAGCTGATAGAGCAGTTTGCACGAAAGCCTTTTTTTCCGATATAATATCTGATTTTTTCTGTATTTGGTGGGGGCAGAATACGATTCCTGATACAGTTCTGTCACATCAATAAATAAATGTAGAATATCCTGGTTTAGAAGTCTTTTTAGCTTGCATTCAGCTTCTACCCAACCTTTTGCTTCTTTCTCCCCATAAATCAGCAAGGCCAGATTAGCCAAATCTAAAACCAACCTTTCAGCAAGAATCAAGACATCATCCGGTTCAGATAGTATTATCAACGATCTATATCTTGATTGGCACTCTTTAAAACGTTGGGCCATCTCGTTCTTAAGCTTTTCAAAAACAGCCTCCTTGTCGCTCAACTCTGGCTTTTTCATCGTAAATTTGCGTAGATGTTCTATAGTAACCATCTGTCTGCTCCTCCGTTTTCCTGCTATTGCCATCCACTAATCGTGCGTTAGATATTGAAAAATGACGCAGGGAGAGGTGTTATTGTTTGGCTGAAAAATATGGGGCAATATCGGTAATACGAAATCATGTACCGACACTGAATTTGAAGCCTACCCGTGAGCAAGGCCAGTAACAATTTCGAAGCCTACTCAGGACCGGAAAAAGAAGTGCATGCATCCCATATAGTTTTTGTGAAACGCTTTGGAACCGACTTACAAAAAACCCTACCGCTGTTGAAAAAGAAGGGATGTTTTCACTGTCATAATCTTGCTATCTAACAATTTTGAAAATACATATCCTCACTTTGTCGGCTTTCATAGAGCAATGCCTACTTAATTGTGTTTTCGTATTTAGTTTTGATAACCTCCCAGTTGTAATTTGCCTCCACGTATTTCTTGCCACAAGCAGCCATCTTTTGGCCCATACCTTCGTTGTTCAAAATAAAATCGAGAGCTGCACCAAATTCATCGTAATCCTCATACCACAAGCCACCGTTGCTTCTTTTACACTGCCCCTTCAAAACATTGCACTTTCCATTTACCAGCACTGGTCTTCCACACAACCAGGATTCCATGATGACCATAGAGAGACTCTCAAATAGGGACGGTGCTATCAGACATCTGGCGTTCGACATAGCCATGAACTTATCTTCCTCGCTTACAAATCCCAATTGTACGATATCATCTCTTCTTGGTATCTCCATTTGTGAGCGTCCAATTAGAAGCAACACAAGATCGTTCAGGCTGTTTTTCTTGTATATATCCCAAAATTCAAAGAGTTCCTTACACCCTTTGGACTCATCGATCCTTCCTGCATATATCACATAATTTGGAGGGAGCTCCAGGCCTAGTGAGTTGCTGTTTAAGCAAGACGGGTCAAATTTGATCCCTACACCGGCAATATCAGAGAATGTGCAATCAATATTAAAAAGGTTCACCAAAAGCTCTTTCTCCTCTGGGGTATTAAAGATAAACCCTTTAGGCTTTCCAAAAAAATCCTTAAAAATCGACAGATAGATCGGAGGTTCATCATGTGCCGTTGGCACAAGAAAGGCTTTATCAGCAACCGGCGGCAAGCCCCAGAAGGTTGTTCCGTAGAGATAGGTAAAGAAAACAAATGCATCAAAATTATACTTATTTTTCGAAATATAGTCCACTAATCCGGGAGCGTTTGGCCCTTGGGCTTTCATCCAGTTTATCTCGTCTTCCCTACAATGAGGATCCCGATAAACAACTTCGGAAAGCCTGTTAAAAGCTGCAACATCCCTTGGTTCACTTACGGGGAATCTGAGAACAGTGACGCCATTAATTTCTTCTCTTCCATCCGGGTAATGATTAGCCCATGTCATGTAATCAAGCGCACAAGTCGTTATGACCTCAATATCCCATAGGTCACTCATTGATTCGGCAATCCATCGGCAGAGGAGTTCTGCACCACCATTGACTTCTGATCCGTATCTTTGAACCACAAATGCAATTTTTGGTTTCATAGGACTTGTGAATTCATTTTCTCTATCAGTTCTTCAAACATTGGCCAAACTGATTCCGGCAGAAAGTCTTTTCGCCTTTTCCCTTGTGCCGTTAACACGTTTGACTTTAATTTCGGATCACGTATGAGCAGCTTTGCAAGAGCTGCAACGCTCACCAAATCATTCTTTGTTTTGAACATGATCCCAGCATTTCCCAAAGTCTCGGGGACAGCCGAGCTCTTGTAAGCCAAAACAGGCACATCAAACCACATAGCTTCTATCAGTGGAATTCCGAAACCTTCATGTTCACTCATGGACCAAAATAGGTCTGCAGTTCGATAGTACGCCTGAAGCTCAGCATCATTCACTCGTCCAGTCAGCATTACGTTATTGGATAAACCGTGTTTATTAATGGAGTCGATAAGATGTTCATAATAGGGATCACTTGGTCGATAATCACCCACAATTATTAAACGGGCGTCAGAATCCATTGAAAGATAATGGAAAAAGGCAGTTACAAGATGATCTTGACATTTGTTCGGGGAAATTCGCCCCACAAACAACAAGTTGGCTATTTCATCATTCAATAAATCCATTATGACCGATTCTGGAGAGTGGTTCCATTTTTGCGGTGAGATAGCTATAGGAACCACATATGCATGTTCAAAACCTGCTTGAATTAATTCAGTTACATTAAACATGGAATCACCGGCTGCAAGGGAGAAGCTATTTGATAGATCCTTTAGATCAGATCGCCCCTTTTCCAATAGAGCAGTAAAATCAGGCCTGTAGGGCTCATAAAACCTGCCTGGCGTAATGTTGTGGTAAATAAGGCATTTCGGTCCAGGATGCTGAATCGCGTAGGAAGTAACTTCGGAACCTATAGAATGATGGTAGATGATTCCAGCCTTGTCGCTTATAGCATCTGGATCAAATGCCTCTGCCTCTTTGGCCATTAACAGGTCAAGATGCCTGGCAAATATATCCGACTTGTAGCCCAGGCTACGAAGATAATTTCTTACCTCAAGGGCGTAATTCGAGACTGCATCCCCATATGAAACGCTCGCAAGCAGTTGGTTTATTTCTATAAGATTTTTTAAGCGTTGGCCCTTTACTGTTTTAGGCTTGATTGACGATTTTAAGACTCTTTCGTAACGATCGATAACACGATCCCAATCCGCCTTCTCTCTCGCAAAATCTCTACCGTTATCGCCATATTCCGCCAGAGCGTCATCCCGCAGGTTATCCATTAAGGAAAATAGTTTAGACCACTCTGCGTCAGTCGTTGCAAGCCACCCCCCCCTCGCTTCTCTAACTGCATTAGCGGTGGCAAGACATTTCCCATGCACTGCTACCGGCTTACTGTAAAACCATGCTTCCATTATTACTCGGGAATAGCTTTCATTCTGACTTGGCTGGAATAGGGCAAGACAATTCTCCAACAGGGATTCCTTTTCTTTTTCTGTCACCAGCCCTAAATCTATCACCCCATCAACAAACCCGTCGTAAGAGGTGTTCCCAGGTCCTGCCAAAACAAGATTCAGACTTGAATCGGGGTTTTTGTCTTTAAAAAGCGCATATGACCTAAGCAATAAATCTGTGTTTTTTGTTGAATCTCTTCGACCAAGGTAAAGTACATAACGTGTACTATCCAAATTTAGAGTACCCACTTCTGTAGTCTGCTTTTCAGAACTAGGATTAACTTCAACCCCCTCACCAACTACAATACTCTTTTGCAGAATTCCAGGACCATAGAGTTTTAAGGCCAGGTTCAGTTCACCTGCTGAATTAAAAAGAAGCCCCTTTGCTCTGTGAAAAACATACGTTATCTCAGGCAAGTAGGCGTATACTTCATCATGCAGGCAGGGCTGCAAAAAGGCTCGATCCGAAACAAGAGGGAGTCCATTGATAGTGGGTCCATACAAATAAGGAATAAAAATTAAAGCATGATACTTTTCTCTATTTTGTTCCAAATATTCTAACAGGGCCGCGGAATTGATATTGTCTTTGACAAATACTGCCGATTCATCTTGAGATACAGGATTCACCCCTGGCTTCATATCTGCAGCCGCAATCTTCAGCATCCGGGCGTTCACCTGTTCGAATGCTTCACGATCTCTATAAGTTACTTGGAACCGCTTGATAAGGAGCCCATGTTCACGGCTAGATCCCGCTCTCAGGTGGTTGGTAGCCCAATCTTCGTGAAAAGCACGGCAGCAGGATGTGAGCACTTCAATGGAATACCCCCTCTCGGTCAGGCGCACGGCCACTTGTCGTGCCTGTTGCTCCGCACCTCCTTTCAAGTCACTCCCAAACCATGGAATTACAATAGCAATGGGCTTCATGCCTTATACCCGACTACAGCATAGTCCTGCGGCCCATAGAAATATTCATTGAATCTTTCAACTATCTCTGAGCCGTCATCCTGTAATCTTGAACTCGGCTCATCAGGATGCAGACGCAAAACCTCTACTTGACATAGGCCCCTCGATTCAACCAAGAATTTGATCATGCCGGGTGGAAGGGGGTTACGATGTGTCGGGTCGAAATAATATTTGAATGCGCTGACAAGGATATTTTCAGGATTAGGGGTCTCAAAAATCGCAACTCCACCAGACTTTAATATCCGCACCGTTTCATCTAATAGTGCAACCAGTAAACCGAACGGTAAATGCTCGATAATGTGAAAGCCAGTTACTGCTCCTATGCTCGCGTCAGTGAGTGATCTTAGATATTCAATGGCATCGCCTTCCACTACCTCACTACCCCGTCCACGGCACTCCTCGACTAATACACTGTTAATGTCTATCCCCTGTGCAACGAACTCTTCCTCTTCAAGAACTTCCAGCCATTCACCCCGACCGCACCCAATATCGAGCAAAGGGGATTTCTTTTCGCCAGCACCGGATTTCCGGATGTATGGCAGATAGATCTTCTGCCGCTCCTTGATATCCTCCCTGGTGCCCCGGAATTGATCTTCAAAGGACACATAGGCAGCATCAAGAAGATGGTCTTCCTCTTTTACCATCTTCTTAATCTGCCCGGTTGAAAGTGGTTCGGGGAGTCTTTTGCGTGCTTCTTCCAAGAGTAGTTTGAGACGTCTTTGCTGGTCAATTATGTTCAGCTTGTGGTCTCTGGTCTGGCGGAGGATCTCTCTTATCTCGTTTTTGATGGGCTCAATCTGTTCTTTTTCGGCCTTGCTATCTAAACCCACCTCAAGTTCCTGACGATCCGCCTTTCTCTCTAAACCCGCCTCAAGTTCCTGACGATCCGCCTTTCTCTCTAAACCCGTCTCAAGTTCCTGACGATCCGCCTTTCTCTCTAAACCCGCCTCAAGTTCCTGACGATCCGCCTTGCTATCTAAACCCACCTCAAGTTCCTGACGATCCGCCTTGCTATCTAAACCCACCTCAAGTTCCTGACGATCCGCCTTTCTCTCTAAACCCGACCCTAATTGACCTAATGCGTTATTGAGGTCATTGCCCTGCTGCTGCAACTGTGTGAAGGCGTTCTCTTCCAGTACCTGCATGTTTCGTATAATTACGGGCAAATTAACGATGCCTGTGGCCAAGCGGGAACAGTATCCCAAGACAGGAATCCTGAATGACGACTGAATGGTGAAATTCCATAGCAGGCCGCTTATCTTGACTTTGGCGGCACGGCCTTCCGGGGCATAACGCAGCCTGCCCAAAACCTCGGCCTTTGTCATTTTGCCGGAGCGGAGGTTTTTCAGAAAATATTGCAGAGCTTCTGAATCCGGCCCTCTTCTGAGGATTCCCCGGTATGCGTTTATGACAAAATGCTGATCATGGTATTTCAGAAAGTCATTGATATGATAACCCTCTTCTTTATATTCAAAGGGTTCAGGCTCTGGTATGGAGCCGATCTTGGATAAATCGACTTTGGCATAAAGGTTCGATGGGGGGGCATAATTTGCAGGTGGAACAGTTCGATGAAGCGTCCCACCCCGCTCCTTCCTCTGCCTGACCTCAGCCCTGATCTTCTCCATCAGCTCATCTACATTTATCTCTGGAATATTGGTCTCTATCATCTCAAATCTACCTCAGTATAACATTCTATACAAATTAACAATTAACGCCCGTATTATTGATAGCGTAACCCAAAAACTGATATGGCCGCAAAAAGGCACAAAATACGCAAAAGTAAAAGACAGATCTCAGCAATATCAGGTGGTTATAAGTGCTTTTTCTTTGATAGCAGACAAAAGGAAAAGGGTTCCATCGATAAACGGCCAACATACCTTGGATTGAACTGGGTGAACCGCTAAGACGCAAAGGACGCAAAGGTTTTTTTGTTGGTTTGTTCCGCTTATCAGCGGAGTGAAAGATGGAAGGTAAACCGCCTGGTACTCACCAGAAGCCAGTTTCATCTCTCGTTTGCTTTAAACTCGATCTCTTTCTTAAAGCAATCAGGCCAATTGTAAATGGATTTATACTGTTCCTTTCTTAATTCATCTTCAGATAACTCCTCAAAACCTTCTCTTTTTAGTATCTGAATTATCTCTTCTTCCTGTGTCTGTCTTATTTTTTTAACCATTTCATGTACCTCTCTTGGTAAATTTCATGGTTGTCTTTTAAATCTTTGATTGCCATGTCAAGCGCCTGCTTATTGTCCAGCAACTCAAACCATATCTTTCTGATCACATGTCCCTCTTCATCCAAAATATCTTTATGAGGACAATTATGTGCGCTGTCGTACCGAACAATTTCATAATACGTATTTTCCAAAGAAATAACAAGCTTCACAACGAAATTAAGGATAAGTCCGCTCATAGTCTCAAAAAATACATGAATTTCACAGCCATCAGACAGGATTATTCTAAAATATTTTGTCGGCATTCTATAATATCTCTTGGCGCTATGCGGTTTTACCTTTCTGTACCATTCGGCAGTTCTTTTGACCCCTTCCTCAAGATTTACCACGACGCGGGGTAATGGGGGACACGTGGCACTTTGTCACTTTATAGTGCAACGTCCTGCAGGCCTTCGTCTCTCCCCTTTGCCCCATCTTACGATCTTCTTGCGATTAGCAGGGTTCTTCCAACTGTTCCAAGTATCCGTTTGTCCTGCATGCTCTGTACCTGGTTCCCGCTCAGGCGTTCAGAGGACAGGGGGCACCCTATTCGATGGGTTACTTTCCATCCTGTCTTAGATAAGAGTCTGTGGTAGTCAAATATTGTGATTGACTTATCGGGTTTCTCTTTTAAAGCGGGTGTGGATTCAAAATCACGCCAATCAGCATTTAAGAAGGCCATGCTGGTCGTTGGCTTTGAGTTTTGATGGGCCAGCAGAAAGAAGCCTTCAAGAAACCTCTCATACTCCTCCTTTGTATAAGATGATATGGACGGGGTATTCTCATTGGTTTTTTTCTCGTATTCCTTCTCTTTTTTGATGTAATAGGGTGGATCAAAAAAGATCAGATCCGGCTTTTTTGTGATCGGCCACTTCCAGTTCCGGGGATCCCAGTGATGGCACAATATCTCAGGGCGATTGTCTCTAACTGCGAGATCAAATGATTGACATTTTCGCCCAAAGAGAAGGCACACATCAGGGACAACGCCGCCGCCGGCCATTGGATCGAGGATGAGATCGCCGGGTTTTGTGAAATAGAAGAGTGTGTGCGCAACGAGCTGAGCAGGTATCCTCCCGGGCCAGTCGTCTCCGAATCGTTCATCACATTTGTTAAAGTTCCACTGATCCCATGTGCGAAGTCCCCACCCAAGTTCTTTGAATTTTTCCTGATCCGTCTTTCCTTCTAATCGTAAGGCCCAGACAAGGGGAAGGTCCATGTTGTAATGCCTGGCAATGTATTCCATATCCCGGCCTTGGGAGAGCAAATTATTAATTTCACTAAAATTGGTATTATTAATAATTTGAGCAACCCTACCTTGGGTCATCCCCGCTATCTCCGCGATCTGCTCTTGGGTCCAGCCAAGGCGATTCAGCCGAACAATAACGATGTTCCGGCATACCTTTTGGCGCGCTCTAATGTCTGAGATCCAGGTATTTACTGTCTGCTGTATTACCCCTAATTTCTCTGCCAGGGCCTCTTCAGTCCACTTACATTCCGGGTCTGATGCGGCAATATCCCGGGCAATGCGCTTTTTGTCCGAGGCGCTCAAACGATCGCCATGGCTGGTATTACATTCGGCTGATTCAAGGAGAAGCGCTACTTTGTTTTTTTCGTAATCAAGGGGCTTGTCCTTCCATTCAACTACCGCGATCTCTTTGATTCCCCTCTCCTTAAACATAAACCACCGATGGACGCCATCTAAGATTATAGTCGCTTCGGTTGTTCCATTGCCATCTGCATAGTTAAAGACCCTTTGAATCTTGATTGGCGGAAATTGAGCGCCGACCGTAAGCGCTTCAACATAAGCGCTGATGGTCTTGTCGCTCTTCCCTGCTCTGGGATAGATAAAATGGTCCCAGGTTAAATCAGAAATATTAACTTCCATCGGCTCTCCAGGACAATGTTTGATCCACAGATTTCGCAGATTTCATAAATTACCCGGCTAAAATAATTCATACGTGCATCTTCTCAACCATCCACTCTCCCACATTCCTGTCAGTAAACTCAACGCCGAAGAGATAAATTTCCTTATCCGTGCCCTGATACTTCTCAAAATATTTCTTTTCCTTAATCTGATTTAAGGCTTTATTCTCATCCCCGTTGAATTTAAACTCAAAGATATAGATTTCTTTATCGATAATGACAGCGTCTATTCTGCCTTTATTTGTTTTTATTTCTGCTTCTACCTTTAATCCGATTAGAGAAAATATCAGGTAAAAAACTGTCTGGTAATATTTTTCTTTGTTGATTTGAAGATCGTAGGGGATGTTGGCAAAAAAGACGCGCAAGGTATCAAAGAACAGCTCAAAATCATGATCTCTTAATGCATCAATCAGTTTCCATGCATAACCATGAACAAGCTCTCTTTCCACAAAGGCATATGCCTCAGTCAGGCATTCTGTCATTGAATTTCTTACTTCAAAATTCGGATATGCCAGGGTATATTCCATTCTTTCTTTATTATATTCTGCAATTGTCAGATAGCCGGTCTGAAAAAGTATTGGTATTGTTTTTAGGTTTTCTATTTCGTATGAGCTGAATGCTGATTCACTTATGTTAACTCCATCTAATCCGGTTAAATCAAATCCTTTTTCTTTGATCAGTTTTATCAAAAAACTCGGAGTAGCGCTCTCAAACCAGTAATTGCTGAATCGGGCATTGTCGAATAAAAGAAGCATTGAAAATGGATTGAAAACCTTTTCACAAGTTCCGCTAAAGCAAAAACCATCATACCAATACGCTATTTTTTTGATCATCTCGGCATTGCTGATATCTTCTGCCTCTGCAAACCGGTATATATGCTCTTTAAAACAGGTTTCCATCTCCTGCCCTGTTATCCCAAGAAGTGATGAATACCTAATATCCAGGGAAATATCTTGCAGATTATTTAAACCGCTAAAGACTCCTGCCTTTGAAAACTTGCTCACACCTGTAAGGAACACAAACCTGATATGTTCATCACAAGCCTTGATAATAGTATAAAATCCCTTTAATACCTCCCTAAGCTCAACTGCCAACTCTTTATTTTCTATATTATCAATTATCGGTTTGTCGTATTCATCAATAAGGATAACGACCTTGTTGATCTGGCTTAATTTGGTTAAAAGTTCATCAAATGCTTCATCATATTGATCCCGCGTAAGCGAAACTCCGTATTTGTCGGCTATGTTTTTTAACTGATACAGGATAAAGCCCTTCAGATCATCCTTGTTTTCCGCTTTTTTCTTGCTGAAGTCTATCCTCACTACCGGATGTTTTTCCCACGTTAAATCTGCCCTGTATATCCACAGCCCCTTAAACAGCTCTTTTTCACCTTCAAATATCTCATTCAACGTGGAGATCAAAAGGCTTTTGCCGAATCTTCTCGGCCTGGAAAGGAAATATACACCCTTTGGATTTTTCACAAGATTGAATATTTTCTCAGTCTTGTCCACGTACAGATAATCATTTTGAATGATATCTGAAAATGTCTGTATCCCTATCGGAAGATTTTTCATATTTTTGCCTTTTTTAAAGGCTTTTGGGAGAGGATTTACAGGGTTAACTGGATTTTTTCCCCTCTCCTCTTTCCTCTCTTTTCTGCGTTCATCTGCGTTCATCTGCGGCTGAAATAATTCTTTTGTCCACCTGAACCCGGGGCTTAAGTCTTGAAAAACCGACAAAATGAAAATCGTCGCCCGCAACCACTTCGAATGTTTTGAGCACGTCCACCCATTGATAACATTCACCCATGTGCGTTTCATCTCTGTGTGCGGCCGGGCTCAGGGTATACTTGCCGGGTCCGAGGTTGAACTCATCCATGACATATCGGACTCGGCATTCCTCACCCGCCCCGAGTCTGACGGGTACGTTCAGATGATACGTATTTGTCCCGAAAATATCCTGACCGAACCGGTCCCGGATCAATATCCCGACTGTTACATCATCAACGGTTTCGTTGGCTTTGAGGCCAATTTCTATAATACATTTTTCACCTGAAACAAAAACCTCGGATTCCTCATTATACCTGTTGAACATCTTTACTTCAATGATCTCCGCTTTCAGGTTCCCATAGCTTTTCACCCCCTCTGAGGAATCGCTGACTCGGATCTCCTCTCCTTTGGACTTTCTTGCCAACAAAAAATTGTATGTATTGATTACCTTGTCAGGGTCTCCGTCTTCGACTGCCGCGCCATGATCCAGAAGCAAAGCCCTGTCACACAGGATCTTCACGGCATTCATGTCATGTGATACAAATACTATCGACCCGCCGCTATTTTTGAACTCCCTGATTTTCCTCATGCACTTTTGCTGGAAATAGGCGTCACCAACAGAAAGGGCCTCGTCCACCACAAATGCCTTGGGATTAGCGTGAATCGCGGTTGAAAAGGCGAGACGCATGACCATTCCTGAAGAGTATGTCTTGAGCGATTCCTCGATAAAGTCGCCAAGCTCGCTAAAGGCTATGATCGTCTCAAGCCTCTCATTGATCTCTTCCCTGGACATCCCGAGCAATGTGCCATTAAGATAGATATTTTGAACTCCGGTAAACTCCGAATTAAAGCCTGTGCCGAGTTCCAGGAGCCCGGTGATCCTCCCGTCCACATGCACTACACCCGAGTCCGGCAAGAGAACCCCTGTGAGGATCTTGAGCAAGGTCGATTTGCCGGCGCCGTTTTGCCCGACTATGCCTAAGGTTTCACCCTCCTCAACTTTAAAGCTGATCCCTTTGAGGGCATGAAAGCTCCGGTGCAAAGTCCGGCGTAAGACGATCTCCTTGAGACGGTCTGCAGGACTGTGGTAGAGTTTGAATTCCTTGGAGATGTTCTCAGCTTTTATCATGAACTAATCCTGATCCGCCACAGACCTAAACACATCTAATGTCTGTTTAGCAGTCCTCTCCCAACTGAACTGTGCTGCCCTTTCAAAACCCTTTTGAATCAGGTCCATTCGTAATGCGCTGTCACTCGCTACCTTGTCAATAGCCACAGCTAAATCCTCAAACTCGGAGGGGTCAATTAAAAGAGCGGCATTACCTGCCACCTCCGGGAGACTGGCCGCATCAGAGCATATCACTGGGCATCCACATGCCATGGCTTCAAGTACCGGCAGCCCAAACCCCTCATACAGACTCGGAAAGACTAAGGCTAAGGCATTGGAATAAAGGCAAGCGAGCGATTCATCATCCACATAGCCAGTGGTAAATATTATATTGCGAAGCCCTTGATCTTTCACCATTTCTAACCACTCTTCGCTGCCCCACCCTTCCCAGCCCACAAGAACTATCGGGATGTCGCTTTCACATACCGCTGCCGCCTTGATCAGAAGTGAAAGGTTCTTTCGAGGCTCAAGGGTTCCTACGAATAAGATATAGTCCTGGGGCAAGCCTAACGCCTCAACTACTACCTCAGCCTTTTCCCTTTTTCGTGGGAAAAAGAAGGGGTCAGGGGCCAAGGGTATGGCTGTCACCTTTTCAGCAGGAAGATGCAACTCATCGAGAATTTCACACCGGATGAAATCGGATATAGTTATGATGTGGCTTGCGTAGCCCAACCGGCGCTTCAGAAATACGTCTGAAAACCAGATCCGCTCCTTGGGATGCATTTCCCTGTACTTCAACAACGATAGATCGTAGAGGGTGAATACCTGCGGGATGTTCCAGATTGCAGCCGGTGTAAACGCCGTCCCATGATACAAATCGAACCGGGCATGTCGAATAAACCTTCTGATTCTATACTCATAAGATAACCAGGTGGCAACGCGAAATCCAAGAACCAATGGATCAGGGAATTTCCAGACCAGCGATGTCGTTTTCATCCATTGTCCCTGATTATTCTGGGCCGGCATCTTTGTCGTGCAAGACCGTCCTAAGTGATAATGGACCTTCACCCCGGGGAGACGTTCGAGTTCCAAATAGAGATTTCGCACGTACCTTGAGATGCCGGTCATCAGGCCGTTTAAAGGTATCGCATCAAGCAAAATATGCATTTAGATATCCCGCCACATGATGGAGTTTCGGGTACACGAAAAAGATGCCCGTCAGGTATAGCCAATTATATACTATCATCAGATACACCTTCCAATGGTTCACAATCCTTACCCAGGAGATCCGGGCAACCATCACAAAGAGTGCCGTCCAGATAATCAGGAAAAGCGCTTCGATCATAAGAAATCCCTTACATCTTTTTCCAGTGCCCGGAACATAGCATAAGAAACGAACAGAATGAAATGGGCTATGGCAGTTAAGATAATCATCGATGCTATGACAGGATAATCATCAAAGACGAATATCCTGTGATAAGATTCAGTGATAATAAAGGCCGGGTTGTAAACCAGGACCTTTTTGACGACATCCGGCAGAATACTGCTGACATAGACGATCGGGGTAAACCAAAACCACAACTGAAGAATGATTCCAACGACTTCTTTCAGATCCCGCAAAAAGACAGTAAGTGTTGCCGACAACAATCCTAACCCAAAGGCAAGAATCTGCTGGAGATAAAAAATAAAGGGAAATAGAAGGAGCTTGGTATTGAATTCATAGCCGGTTGCTATGAGAAAGGCAAAAAGGAAAACGTTTGATATGATAAATGTAATGGTCTCCGATAAATTAATGAATACCAAGAGCGAAGGCAGGGAAACATCTATTTTGGATATAATATTTTTCTTGTCTAAGAAAACCGTGGATGATCTGGAAATGGAATTGGAAAAAGCCATCCATGGGATGAGGCCAACTGACAGGTAGATACTGTAGGCGTATATGTCTGAGCTTCCCGGCAACCGGCCGCCCATAAATTTGCCGAATATAACTATGTAAATAAACAGATTCACCAAAGGCCAGATAAAGGCCCAGACTGACCCGAGGACAGAGCCCGCAAACCGTTCTGAAAAATCCCTCTTGGTCAGATCCCAAATCAGACTAACGCTCAGTGCTGCCATTCCAACTCCCACCCATTACCATTTGTAAAACCCAATCCCATCCTTGGGCATCTTCGCAATAAACTTGATACAGCCACCCCGGTTAAATAAGTGCAAAAGAGATTTAACTGGGTAAACAAAAAGGCGCAAAACCCACAAAAAGGGAGATTTAGATGTAGTAATATCAGCGAGTTATAAACAAGAAAAATTTGAAACCGGATTTTACGAAGCCGTCAACCTCGGTTCACTCACCGCCACCCCGAGGTTCCTCCCATCAGCACTGATTCCCAATTTTTTCGGGTTCCACGTCCTCGACACCTCAAACAAAAACGCGTGCTCTTCCCCATTCACCTTCTTTCCAACACAATACTGTCTCTTAATGCAACCCTTTTTATCAAAGCAGACCTCATCAATCCGCTCCCCATCCAAAGATATGATCACTTCAACCGGATCCTTCTCAACCCCCGGCGTATGACACTGAATATCAAACGCTACCACCCCACTCCCGCCAACTCTGACCACTGCCCTCGGCCCACTCCACCGATAATACTCCTTCCCCCACTTCTCACGATGATAAAACCCATAATAATTGTGCCAATCCTGATCTTTGGCGTAAACCATCAATCCATATTTCTCGGCCAGCCCCTGGGAACCCCGGTCAGTAAAATAAGCCACACCCCCAATCAAAACCAGGAATATCATCACTTTTACCACGACACCCGTTAAACGTTTGACCCTGTCCGGTAGAACATTTTTGTCGATGGTCATAGCATAACCCAGGTTCAAGAAGATGAACATCCATATCATCGGTATATACTGCATGCTTTGGAATATGCCATATAAGTGGAAACTAATTATGGAGATGATAACAGGGACATTCAGCAACCTCTTATTCTTTACCAAATCAACCACCAGAATCATCAGGCCGTATCCGATAATCAGAACCCAAAAGATAACCCCTGCCACTCCTCCACTGACAAATAGCTGGAAAAAAATATTGTGAGGGGTATCTAATACCCGCTTGTGCTTGTTGTCTTTGTTGACAGTATAGTGCGATTCCGGAATACCGGATAATATGTTCGCATGCCAACAAAAAGACTCATACCCCATGCCGAAAAATAGCTTTTCTCTCCCTACATCAATCCCCTGGGTCCATGCCCTGACCCGCCCACTCGGTTCGATGATGCGCGCTGTCTGTCTCTTTATATATTGGCTTGTACTCTTGGAACTTCTGCTAAGCGATTTAACACCTTCTTGAGTTCTTAAGTAATCAGAAAGTGGCATAAACACCTGAAAAATCAGCAGGAAGCTTATAATAATGGTAATCGGCACAGAAACAGCAACCTTAATCACACTCTTCCACCTGAAATGGAATGAGTCCAACCTCCCTTCTTCTGAGAAATAGAAAAACAACCAGCAAATAAATAGTATAAGAGGATATGAAACCCACCCCCCTCTTGCCCCTGCCAAAATTAAAGCAATCTCACATACGACCAGACTGCCAAGCAGCAGAATTTTCCACCAGACCCCTTTGATCTTGCTCATAAAACCAATC
>Ga0208648_1000549_pt1 | contig 37016 bp, 43 predicted proteins | sample AntAceMetag02UKL_FD_184772 | JGI IMG/M metagenome (GOLD analysis project Ga0208648, IMG submission 184772) | Saline lake microbial communities from Ace Lake, Antarctica - Antarctic Ace Lake Metagenome 02UKL (SPAdes) (version 2) | ecosystem: Environmental > Aquatic > Non-marine Saline and...
GTGGATAAGTTGAACAACAGACCAAGAAAATGTCTTAACTTCAAAACGCCCTATGAAGCGTTTGAAAGCTTAACAGGCGTTAATGTCCAAAAAATAATGGGCTATGCACTTATCACTTGAATTCAGGTTATTTGTTTGAAGTACTTCTCATTTTTATGTCGTAGATCATTTGTGTCAATTCGTACTGTTAAAATATTGTGTTTTGCAAGATGTGTATCTCGAAATTTATCACTTATAGAATCAGATTCTTTTTTATGTTGTTGCCCATCGATTTCTATGACGAGGTTAGCACATGGTAAAAAGAAATCTACATCTTGATGATTAAACTTAGTATCATTCTTCTGAGTTATTGAATTGATTGGGTACTCTGGTACTAACAATCTGTTAAGAAATGGATACTCAGGAAAGTCATGTGCCAGATTTTCTTCAAAGAAAATTCGTGCTGGAAAATCATCATTTTCCTCATCACCTTTGATAGTGTGATTCCAAACAGGTGGGTTGTCGTAGCTTATTAATGCAAATGGTTTCGCAAAGTCTTCAGATAAGTGTATTGAGCCTAATTCCTCCTGCAAGTATTGGCTCATGGTCGTTGGACGACCTCTCTGAATTATATTTTTAATTACACATATGGCAGAATAATATCGATCATCAGAAGCCTTTTGATTCGGTAGACCCTGAATCGTAAAGTTATGGTTTGTGTAGGTATAGTTCGCTGTAAACTTTTTCATGTTGTTAATATACAGTAACTGCTAAAAATATGTGATAATGTCGTGAGATTATAACCTGAACGTTCTTTTGGTTCCATTCGTTTCTTCTGACCTGCTGACAGTAAATTTGTGCATGACCAAGTTGAGTCTGAATATCAATGCAATAATTCTTTTGCAACAACACAGGACAATCCTACTTTCACAAAGAATAAACCTGTGGTCCCCAGCACTATTCATTAGTTGGTTAATGTATACACCGACTTCTGCCTAACCAAAAACAATGTTATGAAAAACACTATCATTGTAGTAGATTACGTCCAAATATAACAAACATTTACGATAAGAGGAAAATTATGCTCGTCAAAAAAATCAATCTATTACTTTCTGTGCTTATATTCTTGCTGATGGTCAGTAATTCCCAGGCCGCATCACTTAACCTGACGCTCAAACTACCAAGTGGCGAAATAGCCGAAAAGAGACTTGATTACAGAGTACTCATTAAAGATGATACCCCGGGGATTACATCAAATCCTCGAACATATACTGCTATTCTATTAATTAATCAGGGGGAGAATTCAGGTGCGACCTCTATCCCTTATTCAGGCTTTAATGGTCAAACTGTATCGATCATGTTTACCGACTCTACTGGAGTAAATAATCCTGCATATTTGGACACATTTTATTTTTCTAATACCTCTCAAGGTCATGCGACATGGAGCTCCTGTAACAAGTCTAAAATAACTACAGATATCGACAAATCACTTATTGTAGAAATTCCAAGAGGACGTACAATCAAAGGAACATTGGCTTTACCAGCAGGAGAATATGTTAATACAACAAACTATTTAGCGGCAACAAACACAATAGCTGCGACAGCAGAATTTGAAGCAGATGGAAAATACTATAAGGATATAGGAATATATAGCATTCCAGTTGGCGAAAATTCTGTAGATTATATCCTCACTGTTCCAGATGTCCAAGGGGGCAGTACACTGGTTCACTATCAAGGGTCTCACGGAAATTTTACCAATCCACCTGTTTTGAGTTATCTGTCAATAGGGTATTATGGCGGACAACAAACTGTCTTTTCAAGAGAAATGGCTGTACCCTTACCCAACGGGAATCATACAAATATTAATTTAAGCTATATCAAAGGGGCACGGATTAAAGGCACACTAAAATTGCCGTCTGGAACAGCACCTATAGATCTTCCTGTTCATATTAATGTTGAAGTATTAGACAATAATAAATGGGAGCACCTTTATGCCAGTTCTTATATTTTTCAACAAGGTCATGATTCAGTTGAGTATTCTATTTCAGTATCTAAGCAAGATTTTGGAAAACCACTTAGAATCAGCTATCAACTACAAGATGATTTGCACATATCTTGTTGGATAGAAAAATACGTCCCTATCGGTTACCTTGGTATTAAGGATATGACCTGGGATATAAATGCTGCAGAAAATTTCACAATAAATAATGATTATACAAATTTAGATTTAACTGTACTCTCTGGGTGGCGCTTTACAGGTGCGCTAGAGTATTATTCTGCAACAACACCATATACTGCAACTGTTACTCTTGTTTCATCTAACAGAGAACTTTCACTAACTCAAGGATGGACAATTCCTCTATTCAACCCAATAAATACCCCCATTCAAAGTGAATATTGTTTTATTGTCCCCGATGCAACCGATGTTAATTATTATTTGGGATATAACGCAGGATTCATTTACGCTGATTCTTTTCAATCAATAGGATATTTCAAAAATAATGGTGGCACAACAGGTCTCTATTCCGAACTAACAGATCTACCCGCTGACAAAGATCGCTCAAACTTAGATTTTTCTATAATTAACCAAACTTCTCAATTCATCACTGGGAAACTAATTCTCCCAGAAAATCAAGTTGCACAATCAGACCAAGGCCTAGCCTTCCTTATCATAGCTTTCCCAGACACCCCATTCATCGATACTACATTTATCAGAATTGATATAAACACAAGAAACGGAATAATTGAAAAAGGAACAAATTCTGTGCAGTTTACAATCCCTATCCCTCCAGATCCCTCCACACGATGGTATGTCCAGGCAACACCTATATTTTCCTGTTCACCTTTTACGAATATTGACGAACAACTCTATCCATATTCTACTTACTACCCTCACTCTGATGCAATACAGCAGGCTCAAACAGTTTCATATCTTGACGGTCCAATAACTATTGAAATTCTGAAACGGGCACAGCCTTTTCAACAAACTAATGGAGGGATTCTGCAAATGATGACTGCGATTTTGGCAGCACAGAACAACTAACCATTGCAAAATAATTTGATTTAAAGGGGGCCTGCCGAAGAACCCCCAAAAGTGCTCAGTTAGAGTTAACTGGTTTTCCAAAAACTCCGTTTTAAGTGTTGTTCAAGTATTTCTGCCATTATCGCAACATCAATATCCCCACTGTTTTTCTTAGGGGTTTGAAGCCCAATGGAACGAAAAGTTGCTAAGAGTCTATTGGCAGATTGATCACTTTTTAAGATACCATCCAGATTGCTGCGAAAATACACGCTAAAGAAAAGCGTTCGTTTTTTGCCCCTCAAAAAAAAGGGTGACGGACGAGTCGTAAAAATTCCAATAAATTATGTTGCATGAATAAGGAGAATCACTTTTAAAAACAGCAAAACAACTTGAAATAAATGTAGAAATGAGACCAGCAACGGTTTTCCAATGAAATCTTGTAATTTTAGTAAGGTAGGTTAACTCGCAACATAAACAGTAGTAGTCTTTACTTTTGGGCAAGTATTAAAAAGGCGAACATGCCATTGGTCTGTTCATATTTCTTTCCAAAAAGTCCTGTTAAAAATAATTCGGCTGTGATTGCATAAATTGAGGAAAAATTTTAGAATAATAATCAAGAATAAGGTCAAATTTCAATTTCGTTTCAATGGTTAACCTTGTCACAGGATTCCTCTGAAATTACAATCTTAATTCTACCAATATTTGTTTTCACCTCTTTACATATAGCTCATACTGAAATCCCTCCCGTCACCAACCAGTGCTGAAAGAATCCTCCCCATAGGATTAGAGCAAATCCATTAAAGCGAATTTAAGCTCTGGAAATTTAAAGACATACCCCTCCCGTTGCAATGTTTCTGAAATACAATGCTGGGACCCCAGCAGGATATTGGCGAATTCCCCTAAAACAATTTTCAGAGCAAAACCTGGTGCGGGAAGTATGGCGGGGCGATGAAGGGAAGCTGCCAGAATCCGGGTGAACTCATTGTTCCTTAGAGGGGTCGGTGCCACAGCGTTTACAGGACCGCGAAAATCAGGGTTTTCGGCAGCAAAATGCATGATACCTACCAGATCATCGACATGAACCCAGGACATATATTGACGGCCACTGCCCAACCGCCCCCCAACGCCTATTTTAAAAGGCGGCAGCATCTGTGCCAAAGCTCCCCCATCAGAACCCAGGACAACACCGGTTCTGATCAGGACAACCCGCACCCCATATTCTTCTGCCCGTAAGGCCTCTTGTTCCCAGTCCATACATACATGAGCCAAAAAATCATCTCCGGGAGTTGAGTGCTCTGTCAATTTCTCATCTCCCCGCGACCCATAAAAACCAATAGCGGAAGAACAGATCAGTGCCCTGGGCTTGTTTTCTGACTTGGAAATGATATCCACCAGATGACGAGTATTTTCAACACGGCTTGATCGTATCCGTTCTTTTTTTTCCGCATTCCAGCGACCATGAAAAATGGATTCACCGGCTAAATGAAATATGGTATCAACACCATCAAGGAAAGAAGGGTCTGTATTACTTGTACCATCCCACTCCCTGGCCTCTCTCTCCTCCCCAAACAGTTTCTGTATTTTTGTTATGCTGCGTCCGACAAGCACCGCCTCGGGAAGTTTGTCTGCCAGATGATGACCAACAAAACCGCTTGCTCCTGTAATCATTGCTTTCATGGTATTCCTCTAGGGCCTGAGAATTAATTTGAGGTTCCTTCTATTTGTAACAATTAAGGTCTCTCGAGTTTTTGTCAATTTTTTATCCATGGAAAAAACCGATGAAAAGTAGTATTTTCAGTCAAAATGTATTCACCTGCCATATGATTTTAGCGGTCATAGCGCCAGGCGGACATTTTTGACTTTATCCGGGGAAAATCCCAAAACAAAAGGAACAGGTTCACAAATGAGTAAAAACCATACCATGCTGACCATACTCTTGTTCTCAGCATTTTTTATCTCAGCAATGGCACCTTCACACGTTTCTGCGCAACCAGCAGAGGCTGAGAATGGGAGAAAAGGGACCAAAAAAACCAGCTATCGCTTTTCATACACCCCGACCTATCAGTTTACAGCCGATCTGGACAACGGAGGAGACTTTGATGTGCAACGTCATTTTTTGCGATTTGACACCTCCAGGTCCTTTGACAAGCATTGGACAGTGGGCCTCGGCCTGAGTTTCGATTACGAACGCTGGAACTTTTCCAACACCGCAACCATACCATCCACTGGCCTTTGGGATGAAATTTTCCGACCTGGGATAAGTATACCCATTTTCTACAGCACTGAATCAAACTGGCGTTTCGCGATTATTCCATCCATTAATTTTTCCGGTGCCACCGGTGCCGAAGTCAGTGAGTCTCTATCTTACGGAACGGTTCTATCAGCAGCCTATAGCTTTGGGCCAAACCTGATGCTGGGGCTTGGTGCCGGAATATTTGAACGCCTTGACGAGTCGGAGATATTTCCCTACGTGGTGATCAACTGGAAAATAAACAAACAGTTGCGACTCACTAACCCCTTCCGGGCTGGAGCTGTAGGGCCGGCCGGACTGGAGCTTGTCTACACACCAACAGAGAGCTGGGAACTGGGTATCGGGGGTGCTTACCGGTCTTATCGTTTTCGCCTTGACGACAGCAGTGCTGTAGCTGACGGTATTGGTGACATGAATTTCTGGGCACCTTTTTTACGGGTGGGTTGGAAAATAAACAGCACCTATCGAATCGACCTCAACAGCGGTCTGCTTCTGGACGGCAATATCACCATCGAGGATGAAAATGGAAATGAACTCGGAGAAACAGATTATAGTACTGCTCCTTTTGTCGGTTTGACCCTGAAGGGGAGATTTTAATCCATTGATCAGCGGCAAGAACATAAATACCCGGAAAATTGTCCCGAGGAAAAACCCTTTTCAATATTGGATCGCACCTCTTTGTACCCTGTTCATCGTTTTCGGATGCATGAGCAACAGTCAGCCTGGAGATTCAGCAATGAAGAGCTCTATAAAAAACAACTATCTTGTAAACGGAAAACTTTTACCCTGTCCGAACAGTCCAAACTGTGTCTCCAGTGAAAGTTTCCCGGAAAAATCCACCGTGGCACCCCTCGTGTTCACATCTTCAGCGTCCGAGGCATGGCAGACCCTGCAGGATATTCTCCTGGAGATGGGAGGACACGTTGAAGAAGTGGACGATTCCTTTCTCCATGCCACCTTTCGCAGCAGGGTGTTTCGTTTTGTTGATGATGTCAGCGCTCGCCTGGACCCTGAAAAGAACCTTATTCAAATCCGTTCCGCCTCCAGGGTCGGTCATTCTGATTTTGGAGTAAACCGCAAACGGGTAGAAGAGTTACGGAAACGATTTACGTCATCAGGTAATTGACAGGCCCGCTGTAGCAGTAGGTGTGAAAATGGTGGTGGAGAAAACTGTTATTCTGGCTGTGTACTTTGATCAACAAATGTCAGCTTTTCTGTATTAAATCCAAGCCTTTGGGCTTGCTCTTCAAACTGGTTCACAACCTCTTTTTTGACCGTCGCTGTTCTTGACAGCAGCCAGAGATAAGAGGTATCAGGTCCTGCCACAAAAGCGTATTGATAGTTTTCTTTGTCCAGCCCAAACACAATATAGGAACCATAAAAAGGTCCAAAGAAAGAGACCTTCAAGTATCCCTCATCTTGTTCTCTTACAAAGTAGGCTTTTCCTTCTGCCTCCTTCCATTTTTTTTGAGTGATTGAAAAACCCCTGTTGATCACCTTCACTCCGCCATCGTCACGTAAAGAGTATTCAGCAGTTACTTGATCGAGTCCACGCTCAAAGGAGTGATCAAGCCGTGCAATTTCATACCACTTTCCCAAATAGCGGTTCACTTCAAACTCTGTAACGGGATGCACCCCTTTGGGTAAACCCACACACCCCTTCAAAAAGAATGACAAAAGGAAAACTAAAAAGACACGCATGAACCGGTTCCTCATCGTTTGTTTTTTTATGAGACAGACCTCATTACAATATTCTACTGCCTGCTGTAGAAACAGTTTCTAAAAACAACACACTCCAGAACAGGGTCCGGATCCAGTTGCTCATCACAAGACGGTTAATAACCATCAAATTTTTCCCTTCCCGGTGCAGACGGCTGTGACAAGGGACAGAGAGGCAGAAGGTGGCTACCCAAATAGCTAAAATAAAAAGAATACGACTCCATCTCAGGTCATACTGGAGAAAATAAGCCACTTCCACACCGGCCTGGAGAAGCATAAGCGGAGTAACAATTATCCCCATAAGACCAGTGTAGCGACCATGCCAAACAACAAACGCCTCTTCCTCAACAAATCGAAAAGAAGGATAAATTATTAGCTGAACGAGTAAGATCAGGACAAAAAGTCCGCTATCAGCAATAGTCTGTATTCCCGTTAAATCCATGATTCCTTCCTATACACAGAGTCCTTGAGGCAGCAAGCAATGACAAACATAACCTCATCCGCTTGCGCTTCTCTGGGGTGACAGAAGCGCGCCGACGGAGCCTGCTCCCATTGGACCAACCACAAGCACGTTCTTTTCTCTTAGCTCACTCAGCGCCCTGCCTATTCGAATGTGTTCTGCAGCACTCAGATTACTCATAAGTGATAGCTGCACGCAGGGAATATCCGCAGCAGGATACATTATTTCCATGGGGACAAACACCCCATGATCTAGCCCTGGTCACAGTGTACGCCTTGATAAATTTATATTTCACATCAACAGAAATATGATTCTTGTACCCAAAGAAGTTTTTGTTATTCTTTCTGGTCCAGCGGGCATCAGTATCTTTTTGCCGCTGCTTACTCTCACTCCATCCTTCGGGTTGGTCGCCGTTCTTGATCTGCTTGTTTTCGTCACGAGTGTTACGTTGTATCGGAATCTTAACAATGCTGGCATCAACTATCTGACCTTTCTGGGCCCTGAAACCCTGCTTCCTGAGAAAATTGTCAAAGGTAGAAAAGAGCTGAACTACCTTTCCTGCTTTGGTCAAATCTTCTCTGAAACGCCAGATGGTAGTTGCATCTGGAACCTTGCTGGCAGCATGAAGGCCAAGAAACCTGGAAAAAGAATACCTATCAAGGATTTTAAACAACAAAATGATATAAAACCCTTTGGCACCAGCTTTCGATTTCTTCGGCTTTTTCCTGGCCTCCTCAAGAGTGGAGCGGAATATCTCCCAGTCAACGGTGTCGTTCTGCTGAACCAGAGGGTCATCTGCTTTGTTGATATGATCAAGGCGAATGTCAAAATCAAAAAATCCAAACTGTGTCATATTGAGGCTCCATGCTAAAATGTGTTATTTAATGCCTCTAAATTTAATACAACACATTGTTATTGCACCACATTACTAGTATTGCCTGTGAGTTTTTGTCGATTAATTTTTCAAGGAACCCTTAAGGGAAAGGAGGTAGGTTCTGAGATTTACTCCCCTGTCCTCCAGACCAAGTTTTCGACGCAAATTTTTCCGATGAAAACTGATGGTGCTGATTGAGACACCAAGTACATCAGCTATTTCCTGACTGCTCTTCCCCGATCTTACCAGCGTGGACACTTCCAGTTCTTGCGGAGTGAGGAGGAGATTGAGAGAAGAGAGCCGATTAAGAAACGGTGTAATAATATCGTTAAGATTTGTCTCCACAATATCAACAAGAATTTGGCCCCGTCCTTTAAGAATGCCCCGAAGTTTTTCAACATAGGGCAGCACCAATTCATGGATATTGGCAGTTATCCTCTGCTCCAGCTCTTCAAGCCCTCGTTCCCGGTGTTTCAACAAAACATTTAGAGCCACGTTCATCTCTTCCAGCTTTTCACTCTTTCTGCGCAACTCCTCCGTTTTCTGCTCCACCTCTTCCTGGGCAATAAAAAGGGGGGGTAACATTCTCATGAACCACAAGAACCCAATGTTCAGATTCGGACTGATAAGGGAGCAAGCGGAGGTTAAACCATTGTCTTCTGGTGGGTGAGTGGCAGGGATACTGAATGACATATTCCAGAAGCTCCCCTGACAATATTTTTCCTATGCCAATGGCAACAAGCTCTCCTTCACGCTCACCATCTGCTGATGCCAGCTCACAGATACCGAGATAATTCACACCTACGGAATCCACCTTACCTTCAAGTCCATTCTGCAAGGCATACGCCTGCCAAGCCCGATTTGTCTTAACAATAACACCTTTTTCATCAAGTACTGCCACATTTGCAGAAAGGGAATTGACAATAATTTCATACATACTGGTCTCCATGTTCACCCTCCCAAAATGATAGTATCTACTATCAAAAAACACTCTTTTAAACCCCATTGCAATCTATCCTATCATGCCCTACGGTATAGACAAGGCAAAAAGAAGGCCTTATCAACCATAAGAAATAAATAATTGATATACGGTTAAGATTTTGCATTTTATAAAATATCTATCACCTCGACACACTGTACCAGGGCAACAACGATTACTCAGACCGACAAAGCGGGCCTTGATTAAAGCAGCATCGCTTAGATCAGGACACAAAAAACCATTTGCAATGGATACTGAAGATATACTTAATATATTGGCCGTGTACGATAGATATGAAATCAGATACGTAATGAAGCAGAACAGCAGGCTTCAGAACTAGCAGCGCTGGCAGTAACAAAATGAAGACAAAAGTGAAGATGAAAGTCAAAATACTGCAAAGGGTTAAAAAAAGTACCTGCAACTTTCTAAGTGGAAAACACTGACTTCGGAGGAAAGCAATGAATATTGCTATACAATTTTTTGCTCTTTTGGGAATTGTCGTCGGTTTGTTGTCATTTATCAATTCTCGAAAAGTGCTATCGGTAATAGCTGAAAAAACCGAGGACATTGTTGATGGGGTAAGTGATGTCTATGAGATTACAGACTGTAGCAAGTCTGAAATAAATAATGTTTGCAGGGATCTGCAAGATAGAGGAATATACGTAGTAGGAATTGCTTGACACGTACTAGAAGCAAAATCAATATTAAGAAACGGTCCACACAAAAAACAGTAAAGGAACTGCTATGAATATTAAAGACTATTTTACAGAAAAAAAGGGAACAGGCATTATAGCCACCAGTGATAAAAACGGTGTTGTGAACACTGCCATTTACTCAAGGCCCCACGTGGAAAGTGCAGATGACGTTGCATTTATCATGCGCAGCCATCTGACCCATAAGAATCTTCAGGAAAATGAACACGCCAACTATATGTTTATCGAACAGGGGCCTGGGTATAGCGGGGTACGTCTGTTCTTGACAAAAGTGCAAGAGAGCAATGACAGAGAGCTCATTAACTCCCTGACCAGACGCCACATGGACGATGAGGATGACAGGCTTAAAGGTGAGAAATTTCTTGTCCGTTTTCGTATTGACAAAGTACTCACCCTCATAGGCGGAAATGAAATAGCCATTGAATAAAAGCTGTTATGCACGACGCTTTGTCGATAGGTTGCTCACGTATCTGGAGGAAAGGTAATATGGAGAAAGCACCACACAGAAGAAAAGCTGCTGCCTTGTATATTTCCCATGGAGGAGGCCCGCTCCCTCTCCTTGGAGAGCCTTCCCACCAGGAGATGGTTAACGGTCTGGGGAATATCGCTAAAGACCTGGTGAAGCCGAGGGCGATCATAGTGGTCAGTGCTCACTGGGAGGCAGATCGCGTCAGGATAAGCAGTGCTGAACAGCCCTCTCTGCTCTATGATTATTCAGGCTTTCCGCCCCAAGCATATCAGATCAAATATCCAGTACAGGGGAATCCTGTGCTGGCTGACAAAGTGTACACCGTCATGCAGGAGGCAGGAGTCGACTGTCAACTCGATGACAAGAGGGGATTTGACCACGGGCTCTTTGTTCCCCTGAAGATTATGTTTCCAGGAGCAGATATCCCCTGTATACAGATATCGTTACTCAGTTCAATGAACCCTTCTGCGCATATACAAATTGGCCGTAGCCTTGCAAAGCTAAGAGAAGAAAATATTCTCGTACTGGGTTCCGGCTTTTCTTTTCACAATATGAAGACTTTTTTTCTGCCAGCCACCCAGGAGATACAAGAAAAGAATGAATCTTTTGAGCAATGGCTTGTACACACCTGCTCAAACCGGGAAATAAAAGAGAAGGAACGGGAACAGCGGCTGATACACTGGGAAAATGCTCCTGCAGCCAGATTCTGCCATCCAAGAGAAGAACATCTTCTCCCCCTCCATGTCTGTTATGGGCTCGTCAATAGCCCTGCCACTAAAATGTTTTCCTGGAAGATAATGGGCAAACAGGTGAGTGCTTATCTCTGGTAATATTCGTAGGTACGGTGATTCATGAGAGACTATGATGCCATCATAGTCGGTGGAGGTATTGGCGGCCTCACTGCAGCCGCGCTCCTCTCTGATGCAGGGAAAAAAGTCCTTCTCCTTGAACAGCACAATGAACCGGGAGGCTGTGCAGCCACCTTTTCTCACAATGGTTACCGTTTTGATGCAGGAGCGACTATTGGTTGCGGCTTTCAAGAAGATGGGCCCATGGCGTGGCTGGCTGCCAGACTCGATATTAACTGGCCGACATATCCTCTGCCCACTGCATGGAAATACATTGATGGGAAAAACACCATTTCCCTTGACCCGAAACGCCGGGAAATTCTCCGTCGCTTCCCTGAATCCCAATCCTTCTGGAAAGAACAGGAAAAAGTTGCAGACAAGCTCTGGGGTATTTCAGCATCCATTCTTTCCCAGTATCACCTGAACAGGCTGCAACAGCTTTCCACCCTGGCCCGTTCCCTTCCCAAAAAATTACTGCATCCAAAAATCATTCAACTGTCTTTACTATCGGTGAGAAGATGGCTTCGCCTGCACAATCTTGAAAAAAACAGGGAATTTTGTCGATTTATCGATGCTCAGCTTCTCATTTCCTCCCAAACTACGTCACCTTTCGCCAATGCACTCTTTGGTGCCATAGCCCTTGACCTTCCAAGAAAATCGCCCTGCAGTGTACAGGGAGGAATGGGCACCATAGCCCGTATACTCAGTGAAGCAGTCAAAGAACGTGGCGGCATTATCCACTGCAAGGAAAAAGCCCTTTCACTGGAGACAATAAAAGGAAAAGTCACGGGAGTAGTCTCAGACAAAAATAATTATTCGGCCAAAGAGTTCATAATTAACGGTTCAAGTGCATCCCTCGCTGCACTCCTGAAAAAACCCATCCCTCGTGACTGGAAAAAAAAGAGTCGCTCTCGATGGGGAGCTTTTATTCTCCACATGGGCCTGCCTTACGATCTGCTGGCTGGGTTAAACTCCCATCACCTTCAGATCATCGATAACAGCAATACCACTCTGGCAGAAGGTCATTCTCTCTTTCTCTCATCCTCTCATCCACAAGATATTTCAAGAGCCCAACCAGACAGGGTTGCTGTCAGCATATCGACCCACACCGATGTGGATCTGTGGTGGAAGGCTTACCAAAAGGGAATAGATGCCTATAGGGAAATGAAAACAGAATATACAGAGAAAATGCTGAGTCTTCTGGAGCGACATGTTCCTGGCGTCTATGATACTATGGATTTCTGTCTGGCCGGAACGCCCATAAGCTATGCCCGCTATACCGGCCGACACCTTGGGCTTGTGGGAGGGTATACCCAGAATGGAATTTTTCCTCCCCGGCAGAATCTGTTTGGTCTGAAAAACTGTTCCCTGGTGGGAGATGCAAACTTTCCGGGTCAATCACTTGCCGGGGTCACGGTGGGGGCAGTGCTGAAAGCAGAACAAATTTTACGTCGGACATGAAACTGTTGAACACATTCCTTCACATAAGGGAGTAGTCTTAAAAACGGGATAACCGTACCTCTCCCCTTCTAAAAAAACAACACCACAATGATAGTTTTCACTACCATTAACCTATAGCCATTCTCCTATTGAATCAACTTTTTTCTGCGCTATAGTATCTCACAGAAACAACAAAAAAGCAAAACCCAGACGTACAATAAAGGGTCTGCGTGAACTGATTTTTAAATTGAATAACCAACGAATAGCTAGATAGCAATAATCAGCAAGATGATCAAACCTGATTTATAGCTGTTCTTACCTACATTCTAAAAGGATATATACTAATGGCAAATAATTCCTTTAAATGTGTACTGTTTGGCTTGTTATATCTCTTATTATCGGGATGTTCAGCTGTGGACATGAAGAAGTATGCTGCTAACCAACCTCACTTCGACATGTATTCTTTTTTTAATGGCGAGACAAAGGGATGGGGGGTTGTCCAGGATAGGCAGGGAAAACTGAGTCGCCAGTTCACCGTCGATATACAAGGAACGATTAATAGTGATGGCAGCCTTAAATTGCATGAAAATTTTAACTGGAGTGATGGAGAGGTGTCGGAGAGAACCTGGCTTATACGGAGACAGGATCCTCATCATTATACCGGTACTGCTGAAGATGTGATTGGTAAGGCTAATGGTACTCTGTACGGGAACGTACTCAACTGGCAATATCAACTTAAACTAAAGGTGGATGATACAATATGGAAAATAAAATTTGACGATTGGATGTACCTTGTGGATAATAACATATTGTTAAACAGGGCGACCATGTCAAAATTTGGATTGAAAGTTGGAGAAGTAACCATAGTTTTCCAAAAAAAGCTCCCAGGTGATGATTATGTTCGCTAGAATAGACATATTGTTATTCTTACTTTTTTTGTTCTGTATAGCGACCACATCTACTGCGAGAGATCTTGATGAAATGCAGTTAGTTGGAACAGGAGAAGTCCACTATCTTAAGTTTATTAAAGTGTACGATGCTACCTTGTACAGTGAAAATTTCACTGGAAATGAGGACATTTTAGAGAATACAGTCTCAAAGTGTCTTGAGCTTCATTATGCAGTTGGTATAGAGAAAGATGATTTTATTACCGCAGCCAACACGATTCTCTTTCGTCAATTCTCTGCCGATCGGCTTGACCGGCTACAGGACGAATTGACAACCTTTCACAACAGGTACAAAGACGTCAAAAAAGGGGATAGCTACACCCTTTGTTACTCTAAAGCAGACCAAACAACCAGGCTTGCCCTCAATGGAGTAGAGCTTGTATCCATTTCCGAACCTGATTTTGCAAAGATATATTTCAGTATCTGGCTTGGCAGTACCGCACCACTCGATGAACAACTTCGTAAGGATCTACTTGTGAAAACTTTCAATGACTAGGTGTTCAATGGGGAGCAAAGTGATCATGGCAAATTTTCTCAGCATGTATAAAAGCCTTAACAGGGATAACCTTCATATTCTCAAAACAGTATACACTGAGGATGTACGTTTTATTGACCCTGCCCATGAAATTAATGGACTGGAGCATCTAACAAACTATTTTTCAGCACTCTATCAAAACCTGGACTCCATTGATTTTTCTTTTCACCACAGCTCCATGATAAAAAACAAAGGCTATGTCCAGTGGGACATGAATTTTAGCCATGGGAAATTAGCAGGGGGTAGAACCATAAGCGTGCCAGGTGTCACCTTCCTTCAGTTTAATGACGACAACAAGGTATTCTATCACCGCGATTATTTTGATCTGGGCGCAATGCTCTACGAGCATATCCCACTGCTTGGCCGTCTAGTCATATCAATAAAAAAGAGGCTTGGAAAATGAAAATTATCATTACAGGAGCAACCTCAGGAATGGGTAGACAACTGGCCCTGGATTATCATAACAGTGGACAGGAGGTATGGGCCATCGGCAGAAATGAAGACTCTCTGGCGGAGTTAAGATCCCTGGGGATGCACACAGGTCAGATCGATCTTACCGACAGCGAGACCAGCCTGGCTTGGTTTGCCAACCTGGAAAGCATTGACCTTGCCATTTTGAATGCCGGAACCTGTGAATATATTGATATGCCAAATTTTGACAGCAGCCTTGTAAAACGAGTGATGCGAGCAAATGTGGAGTCCCTTGCAGTGTCCATTGAAGGGGTACTACCGCTTCTGAGAAAAAGCGCTATTCCTCATCTGGCAGTTGTCGGGAGTTCCGCAGCCTACCTTCCCCTTCCGAGGGCTGAAGCTTATGGGGGGTCCAAGGCCGCCGTTGCATATATGGTTGATACCTTAAGAATAGCACTCACCAAGGAAAAGATTGTGGTCAGTCTGATATGCCCTGGATTTGTAAAAACACCCTTGACCGATCGTAATGATTTTCCGATGCCATTTCGCATTACAACCGAGGAGGCCAGTAACTATATTCGCAAGGGCATTGCTGGGAAAAAAGCTGGAATACATTTCCCGAAACGTTTCACATATATTCTTAAATTCTTGTCACTTCTTCCACGTCCGCTCTGGAATGCAATTGCGCAAAGAATGGTGAAAGAATGAGAAAGAAAGATATCGCTATCATTGGTTCGGGTATCTCCGGTCTTACCTGCGCTCATACCCTGGCTCAGCATCATAATGTAACAGTTTTTGAGGCTGCAGACTACATTGGAGGCCATACCCATACCATCGGGGTGGAAAAAGAAGGAGAAGTCTCTGACATTGACACTGGTTTTATTGTTTTTAACGACCGTACCTATCCAAACTTCATTAAATTGATGGATACACTGGGTGTTGAGTATCAGCCGACTGAAATGAGTTTTTCGGTAAGAAACGACAAACTCGACCTCGAGTATAATGGCAACACCGTGAATACCCTTTTTGCCCAGCGCAGGAATCTGCTGCGGCCCTCTTTCTGGTCTATGGTTTTTGATATTATCAGGTTTAATAAAGAGGTTAGAATAGCCGCCAATGAAAGTGGGTCTTTGACGATAGGAGCCTTTCTGGACAGGAATAATTATTCAGAGTTGTTCAAGGAAAACTACCTGTTACCAATGATATCTGCAATATGGTCTATGGGGCTGGAGAGCTGTATGGATTTCCCTCTCCAGTTTTTTGTCCGTTTTTTTGATAACCACGGCCTGCTCGACATCACAAACAGACCGCAGTGGTATACAATTATAGGCGGTTCCAGTAGCTATATTGAGCCACTTACCGCAGGGTTCAGGGACCGTATCAGGTTGAATTGCGCTGTAACAAAGGTGGAAAGAGAAGACGGCAGAGTTCAAGTTGTTACGATTGCAGGTACTTCAGTTTTTGACGAGGTTGTATTTGCCTGCCATGGCAATCAGGCCCTTGCCTTATTGAAAGATCCGTCGACAGAGGAAGAATCTGTTCTCACTTCGTTTCAAACTTCCCAAAACGAAGTGGTGGTACACACTGACAGTGCCACTTTTCTGCCAAAGAGAAAGCTGGGCTGGGCAAGCTGGAACTACAACATGGTTGACGGAGCAAAAGAACAGACCACACTCACCTACAACATGAATATTCTGCAGCGCCTGCACAAGAAACATACTTATCTCGTAACATTAAACCAAAAGGTTTCTGAGGAACTGGTACTTGGCAGATTTCAGTATAGCCACCCCGTTTTCTCACTGTCCGCCATAGAAGCACAAAAACAGTGGGCAACTATTTCAGGAAAGAATAACACCCATTTCTGCGGAGCATACTGGTTTAACGGTTTTCATGAAGACGGTGTCAAGAGTGGACTTCGCGTTTGCACAGCTCTGGAGGCCAAAGCATGAAATCTGCCCTCTACGTCGGCACCATATCCCATACCAGATGGATTCCGCGGGAACACCGTTTCCAGTACCCATTTTTCATGTGGTTTCTCAACCTTGATGAATTGGAGCAGTTACCATCCATGGGCTTCTGTTTTTCAGCCAAAAGGTGGGCCCTCAGCAGATTTTACCGGCCCGACTACTATGGAGACCCAATTGTACCTCTGGCCGATGCGATAAGGGGCAGGATGGAGGAATTAACTGGGGAACCTGTCACTGGTCAGGTCTGCGGCCTAATGAATATGCGTACCCTTGGACTCTATTTCAGCCCTGTAAATTTTTATTACGGGTACGATAAAGAAGGCACTCTCAGCCATTTTCTAGCTGAGGTGTCCAACATTCCCTGGAATGAACGGCATCAATACTGCCATTATCTTTTAGATAAAGGACTAATGCTTCAGCAAAAAAAAGAATTCCACGTTTCTCCTTTTAATCCTGAAACGCAAAGATACAGTTGGGATCTGAAAGCACCGCAAGAGAATATCAGCGTCGGACTGTCGGTGGACGATGATCGGGGAAAAATATTTCAGGCATTTTTAAATCTTCAGAGGCACCCTTTGACCATAAAATCAGTCACAAGACAGCTCCTCAAAAAACCGGTAATGACTGTTTTTATAGTTGCAGGTGTTTATTGGCAGGCCCTTAAACTCTATATAAAAGGTGTGCCATACGTCCCATACGAAAAAGAGACCTTATGAACAGCAGAACTACAACTTCAATAAAAGGTGAGAACTTCCAGACAAAGAGATCGATAACCTCTGGCTGGTATCGGTTTTTTTTCCTCAAAACGTTGAGCAGAGTGCAGCATGGGAAGATTTTCCTGCACGACGACGAAAATACCTGGGTCTTCGGTGAAGGTGATGAACCGAGAGCCCATATTACAGTTCTCAACAGCAAATTTTACGGTAAAGTGCTATTTGGCGGTTCAATTGGAGCTGGAGAGGCCTACGTTGACAAGTTATGGGATATTGATGACTTAACGGCTCTTGTTCGTATTATGGTACTCAATATGTCCCTTCTCGACAGCATGGAAAGGGGCTTTGCCTGGTTGCTCAGGCCCCTTGACCTCTTTCGCCACTTTCTTAACTTCAACAGCAAGAAAGGATCAAAAAAGAATATAGTGGCTCATTATGACCTGGGCAACGAGATGTATGAGTCTTTTCTTGACCCAACGATGATGTATTCAGCAGCAATCTACCCTGATGCTACAAGTAGTCTTGAAGAGGCATCTCTCCACAAACTTGATACTATTTGCAAAAAACTTGATCTACAACCAAATGACAGTGTCATCGAAATTGGCACCGGCTGGGGTGGCTTTGCTATTCACGCCGCCAGACATTATGGATGCCATGTCACAACTACAACCATCTCAGATGCGCAATACCTGGAAGCAAAAAACCGTGTCGCTGCCGCAGGCCTGACAGACAAGGTAACCCTGCTCAAAAAGGATTATCGTGAATTAACTGGAGAGTACGACAAACTGGTGAGTATAGAGATGATAGAAGCAGTTGGCCGTCGGTTTCTGCCAGGGTATTTTAAAAAATGTGGGGAGCTCCTCAAAGCTGATGGTATAATGCTGATCCAGGCTATTACTATCAGTGATCAGAAATATGAGCAGTATGCTCGCTCTGTTGATTTTATTCAGCGATATATCTTTCCTGGTGGATGCATTCCTTCGAATACGTTGATGTTGCATCACATCTCCAGACAAAGCGACATGGTTGTAAGGGGTATTGATGATTTCGGTTTTCATTATGCAAGAACGATCAAGGATTGGCGCAGTCGTTTTAACGAATCTTTTGATAGTCTGCGTAGCAAAGGATATGACGAAACGTTTAAAAGACTCTGGGAATTTTACCTCTGCTACTGTGAAGGCGGTTTTCTGGAAAGATCCATAAGTGTTGTTCACCTGGTTGCCGCTCGACCCGGTAACCGACAACCCTAGCCTACATTTCTCATGAAAACAGCAACGAATATCATTATTTATCAACTGATTTGGTTTCTCTGCGTACTCGGCGGCAATATGGGGGCACTATATGCCTCGCCATTATTACTGCTTCATCTACTGCTTTCCAATAATACTATATGGGCAGATCTAAAGATGATGACCATTCTCTTAGGTATGGGGCTACTCGTTGATGGAACATTACAACAGGTCGGGTTTTTCACATTTGCGTCTCCAGGTTTCCCCATTCCCTTCTGGCTTATGATGATCTGGCTAGGCCTGGCTATTACCCCTCATCATAGTCTGTCCTGGCTGAAGAAACGTCCCTTATTGGCAGCTCTTTTTGGCGCAATGGGCGGTCCGGCAGCTTATTGGGCTGGTGTTCGTTTAGGAGCAGCATCTTTCACCTGGCCTTTGCTGCAATCTCTTTTGCTGCTGGCCCTTATTTGGAGTTTGCTCTGGACAGCTGTCATGCATTTAAGTGTAATCTCAGCAGCAGATTATTTAAAAAAATGAACGTAAGCCTCACTTGAGCAGGTACTGGAAAACACCACCAGTTCATAAAACTGATTTCCATTAATACGATAACTCAGTCAACTATCTTAGTCCAACCCCACTCCGTTTTTGCAACCTTAATCAATGAATTAAAAATTCTACTAAATTAGTTTTGCCATATTCAACGATGCTATCTATGTCTTTAATTTGTTTAGCAATGCTAGCCATGATAAGTTTTACTCCTTTAGTCTTTTCGGGATCAGTGAGTGGAAGTAATCTAACGGTAAGGCTTGTTTTTTTTTGTGACAGTTGAACAAAGAAGCTTTGATTAACTCCATTTTCTATTGCTAAAGATTCGATCAATGCACTCTGTTCGCTAACATTAATGTATTTATCTACTACCTTTAATATTCCACCGTCTATCTTATTAGTAAAAAGCTGTACCGCATCGAAAGCGGCTTTGGTTGAGTTTATTTTTTCTAGAACAATATGCGGCATATCTCTTCCTATATTTTAAATTTAAAGTAGTAAGCAATGTACCCATTACTTACTAACTAAGTTATATTGGCGGTTTTTGTCGCACCCTACCACTGTAAACTTACCGTACAATATCAAGATATTAGAAAATTATGCATCCTCCTTAGTCACCACTACAATCAGTGCGTTCTCATATATTATCGTGATTTATTAATTAAAAAGAAAGATATCTTGGAAAAAGAGAACGGTTGCTTTTTTCTGGATCTAAAAGTTTTATATCCTCCCAAGCGGATATTCTAAACTACTTGTAGAAAGGAAAGGTGGCAGTATCTCTTTAACTCCATAAGTAGTTTGGGCCAACCTCAATGTTGAATCGGCTGTTGCTGTAACTGACTCCATCATCAAGGTCACCGTAAAACTGATATACAGCTTCTTCTCGCACCATAATAGAAAATCGGGACTGCGGTCCATCTAGATTTTGTTGCAGTTTTTCCTTGCTACATTCCCCCATTTCATAAAAACAACAGAAGGTGTCGTGGAAAAATTAGGAGTATGTGATACCAGCTGTCCAATCAACCAAAACTAGCCCTCCCGCCTGTTGTATTTATTTCTGTTTCACATAAATAAGTTCTTCAGTGTTAAAACCTTTTTCTTTTGCAGTTTCAACAAAGTGGTTTACAACTTCTTTTTCAACTTTTGGGGTGCGCGAGAGTAACCAAAGGTAGCTGTGGTTAGGCCCGGAGACATAGGCATATTGATAATTCTCCTCATCAATACCGAAAACTACATACGAGCTGTAAAAAGGTCCAAAAAATGAAACATTAAGGTATCCTTCATTCGTTCCCCCTGCTAAAAAGGCCTTCCCAACCGCCTCTTTCCATTCATTATCTTTAGTTGAGAAACCACGATTCACAACCTTTACCTGACCATTGTCAAGAGAGGTGTACTCAGCACTAACCTGCTCAAGGCCTCGTTCAAAGGAATGATCTAAGCGGGCAACTTCGTACCACTTCCCGAGATATCTATTCAAGTCGAACTGTTGTATAGGTGATACATTTTGGGGATATCCGCCACAAGCGCTGAGCAGTAGCGACAAGACACCAATCAACCATTTACACATGGGACACCAATCTCCTTTAAGATACCTACCTACTTTTTTTATGATTCGACCAACACTAGCAGATTGGGAGGGTGACACTGTACATAGAGTTAATGTTCACTTTGTAACCCTTGTGGATTAGCATAACCGATTTACACTAGTAAAACGTGTGGCTAGAAAAACAACAAAAATACTACTGGTAGAATCAGCCAATTCTGGTCAAAGAAAATTTATTTTTCCCTGAAGGAAAAGCAAATAAATGGAGAGTCTTCTGGGGTAAATAGTTTCTTCCATGCGAAGATCTCTCAGAAGAAGAAAAAAGAACTCTTTAGGAAAAAATGAAAACATCTTAGTTAAGTTGAGATGCTTTCTTTATGCCTACTCTAACTCTATATTCTGATCTCCGACAAGTTCACTTGCTTGGTTTACTTGGAAAGTGACAAGGTATCTTTCAGTGTTAGGGGCACTGGCTCTGCGAGAACATTTTTCGATCAGGTCTTTGTCATCACTTTCCCCTGTCATAGTAAGAGTTATCCTGACTCCTTTATAGCTAGTGTCATTTTCGACAAAGAGATAGTTTGCTTTAGGATTTTCCTGAAGGTTCGCTCTTGTTCTTTTGTTACGCATGATAAATAATATTTGATTAGAATCTTTTACATGTGGTTTTGAATAAATAGCACTGTTTACCTCGCCATCTTTGTTTGCCGTTGATAAAACCCCGATGCCATCTTTTTTAGAAAAATAATCAGATAAGTTCATATATAGTCCTTTTTGAATTTTCAGTAATATGTGATCAACTAACCGTATAACATAAAATATATAGTCACAAAAAGAAGCATTCGCAAGTAATACATTTTCCTACTTTACATTGCATCTCTGCTAAAAGAGACTATTATTTAATAAACTCAAACAGTACAAACTCTTCCTCATCCTGCTAATCAACTTGGGCTGGTACGTAGGAAGTGGGTAAGCACATTATGACATCCAATCCTGCACATCGGGCCAAACTGCTCCATTTACTCGAGCAACTATCGCACAAGTATCTTCAGGGGAAAAGCCGTGCCCTCAAAATGGCCATCATTGCCCTGCTCTCGGAGGGACATCTTCTTCTCGAAGACATACCGGGGCTTGGCAAAACCACCCTGGCACTTGTCCTAGCCAGGGCTCTCGGCCTCTCTTTTGGCCGTATTCAATGTACCAGTGATCTCCTTCCCTCTGACATCACCGGGCTTTCCATATTTGATCGGGAAAAGAGCCATTTTCGATTTATAGAAGGCCCCATATTCAGCCACATTCTCCTGGCCGATGAGATCAACCGTGCCATGCCCAAAACCCAGAGTGCCATGCTCGAAGCCATGGAGGAAGGAAAAGTAACCATTGAAGGAAAGACTTATCCTCTACCGACCCCTTTTATGGTCATCGCCACTCAAAATCCCGTGGAACAGATCGGCACCTATCCACTGCCCGAATCACAGATGGATCGTTTCCTGATCACAACGGGAATTGGCTATCCTCCGGAGGAACTTGAAAAATCCATTATTCTCCACGGAGGTATCCGCAGGAAAATGATGAAAATAGAACCCATGGTCAGCCTTGAAGATATTGAAGAGGCACGTCATGCTGTGGCCGCCATCCACCTCTCTGAAAAACTGGTTGATTATATCTTCGAAATTTCCCAGGCAAGCCGCCAGCACCCGTTTATTCTCTCGGGAATCTCAACCCGTGGGGCCATCAATATGGCTTCCGCTTCCCGGGCTGCAGCCTATCTGGAGAAACGGGATTACGTCATCCCTGAAGATGTGAAATACATTGCCATCCCCGTTGGTGCCCATCGTTTGATCATGCGCCAGGAACATGAATCCCTGAACAAGCAGGAGGTTTTACAATCAATTCTGCAAAGCGTTCCCGTTCCCATCATCTAAAACTGACCCGGGCTGGCACTCTCTATATTACGATTACCCTCGTACTTGGATTCGGTGCAGTCAACACCGGCAATAACCTGCTCTACCTGATGGTTTCAGCGTTACTTGGCTTTATGTCTATTTCCGGAATTCTTGGAAATCAAAACCTCAGGAACCTCCGCATTCAGCTTGAACCTCCCGAAGAAATCTACGACGGGGTGGAAACCCTGCTGACCATCCACATTCAGAATAACAGGCGTCTGATGCACAGCTTTCTCCTTGAAATCCTGTTCCAGGAACAATGCAGTGATACCGTGCCTCTGTTAGCAAGGGGAGACATGGCAAAGGTAAACATCCCGGTTACCTTCTGCGGACGTGGCGATCATTCACAGCATAGACTCAGCATCTGTTCAAACTTTCCAATCAATTTTTTTGTTCGCTTCCAAACGATCACGCTGGAGCAAACCTTTGTCGTTTTCCCAAAACCGTTCCCCTGCCGCTCTCTTCTTTCATTATTTTCTGAAAAGAGTGGTCTGAAAAACGAGTCCGCCCAAAAAGGCTATGAGGGAGACATCAGCCGCATTGGGGATTATCAGGGTGGAGAACCCTTAAAGATGGTGCACTGGAAACTTTCTGCACGCCACGATTCACTCAAGATCAAGGAACTCTCTGCAACTGGCGCTGAACCGGTTGAGATCGACCCCAATAGTCTGCCGGGGACAAGCCTTGAGGCCAGACTCTGCTGTGCATCATTTCTCATTAACGAATTCACCCGATCCAGTCGGCCGGTAGGACTAAAACTGGGAGAAACCGTCTATCCCGCTGCGACCGGACGTCCCCACAAATACACACTTCTTACAGCACTGGCCCGTTATGGTAAAGATACAAAAACCCCTTAATCTTATAGCCTACTCAGTGAGTATTGTTGGTGCCGGCCCCCTCTATATATGGCTCAACCTTCCTGCCCGGATTTTCCTCCCCATGGCCCTTGTGATCGGATTTACTTCTGACTTAAAAAACAGTTACACACTTCGTGGTTATTCAAGTACCCTGCTTTCCCTTGCTTTTTTCCTCTTTTATGCAATTCAGCTCAATCCTGCAAACATCGTTGAACCCGTTGTCAACATGGTCGCCCTTCTCCTCGGTGTTCGCCTTATCACCGAAAAAAGCAGTCGAAATTATCTGCAGATTTTTGTTTTATCTCTTTTTGCACTGGCCAGTGTCTCCATGTTCAGTTTCAGCATTTTCTTTTTCCCGGCCCTTATTTTTCTGGTATTTGGAATAACAATAGGGCTGGTTCTCCTCACCTTTTGCACCAGAGAACCGGGATTGCGACTCCCCAGCTCAGATCTCATCACCATAGTAAAAACAGCTACTATCCTTCCGGTGGTCTCTTTATTGCTAATGCTTCTCTTTTTTGTCATCCTGCCCCGTACGGAACACCCGCTCTGGAACTTCATAAGTCCCTCTGTTTCTGCCACAGCAGGCTTCAGTGATAAGGTGCAGCCAGGCAGTACCTCCAGCTTGGCTGCACTCAAAAGCCTGGCCTTTCGTGCCCAGTGTCCCAAACTGCCGCGAGAACAGCTGTACTGGCGCGGGACTGTTTTTAACACCATTGACTCGACAACCTGGAGTCGAACCGATCTTCCCCAGGAAAAGACCATCGTAACCGGAGGAGAAACAGTACAATGCACTCTCTATCTTCCAATTAAAGACAACAAGTTTCTGTTCGGCCTTGATCTCCCCCTCTCTCTTTCCGGAATCCGCCATCTTGAAAGCGGTGACCAGGTATTTCTTGCAAAAAGAACTCTGGACAAAAACACCAAGATAACAATCACATCCAGTATCGGCGGGACATTAAAAACATTGGATAATGTTGACGAATCCTTCTACCTTAAAGTACCACCTCTGCTTTCTCCGCGTCTTCTCGAGACGGCGAAAAAAATTCGAAAAGAGGGAAACTCAGCAAAAGAACGGATTGAGCTACTCAAAGAATTTTTTTTCCAACAAAATCTAACCTACGCCAATAAGGACCTTCCCGGCTCTGAGAATCCGATGGAAGAATTCCTCTTCACAAAGAAACGCGGCTATTGTGAATTGTTTGCCTCATCTTTTGCTCTTCTCCTGCGCATGACCGATGTCCCGGCTCGACTCGTTGGGGGCTACCTGGGAGGAAGTTACAACAATCTGGGGGACTACTATAAGGTAACAGAAGATATGGCCCACGTCTGGGTGGAGGCATTGGTTGATTCAAAGTGGATTCGTATTGACCCCACACGGCTTGCACAAAATCATGCCGAATCCTCCTCGGACGAAAGAAGCTCAGAACTTTCATTGCTGCGAAAAACCTTTGATAGCATCGACTATTTCTGGACCCAGGCTGTTATTACCTACGACTTTCAGAAGCAGTTTAAGCTTGTGCGAAACACCGGAAAAAGTCTCCGTTCATTTCGAAAAAACTGGCAAATGACCTGGCAGGACTTGTATCCTCTACTCTGGATCACTTTAGGGGTATTCGTCATATGGCTGGGAGTTCGATGGAAAACAAGCAGCAAGGAAGAAAGACTTTTAAAATACTACTACAGTGCCATTCGTAAAAAATACAAGGGACACTCCATTCCCGAAAATGTAGGCCTTCATGAACTGGCAATTCAGCTGAGAGATCCACTATGCCATGAGTTCGCCACAATTTTCGGTTCTGCACTCTACTCAGAACACAAACTGACCCGGGAGGAATATGTGAAACTTTTGGATCTGATCCATCGCCTTTAAAAGGGGGAAACAAGAGCCACTCCTTGAATCACTTGGTAAGCGTATCACATCGAACAGATTAATCATCCCTCCTCCAGCAGTGCTCCACATATCCCCTGCCCAACAAATGATAGCTTTGGCTACCATTAAACCCCTTTTACACTCCCATTGACTCCTGCTCTCGGTTGTTTAAAGTGTAGACATGATGATTGATTCTTTGATTGGATCAGTATTGAATAAATCATTAATTTATTTAACCATTTATTTATTGGACAGAAGTAAGAAAACTAACAAAGGAGAACATCATGGCTGAAAAATCACAGGGTGGATTTGGAAATCTGGTATGGGTAAGCGACAAAGACGGTAAACAATACGCCTGTAACGTTGAGGCTCTGAAAGGCAACATTAAAACAAAAGAAGAACTGAGTGAAGAGGAGAAGGCAAGTTGTACAGATGTTAGTACCATTGTCGGAACTGAACGATGGTAATTTCCGGAAACTCTACGGGAAAATATTCAAGCACGATTGAAGGGGTCAGGAAAACATTTCTTGACCCCTTCCTTGCTGTAAGATAGCCTTAAGATAAATTTTTTATACTGTTAAGTAAACTTCTAATACAATTGCAATTGTAACGTAATTGGATATTTTTTAAGAGCTACCATTTGGCTTTCATGTGTTAGAAAGGGAAAACTTAAAAACTGGTTACGAACCTTCTGGTGGAGTCTCCTGTTTCTTGATACACTTAACGAAGGGTATACTGATATGAACACCGCTTTTTGCCGACCCAAACTCCTTGTCAGTCGCTGTCTCGGCTTTGCCCCTTGCCGATATGACGGGATGCAGCTCAGCTCTCCGGTGATTGAACTGCTTCGTAATCATGTCGATTTTATTCCAGTCTGCCCGGAAATGGAGGCCGGCTTAGGCGTACCCAGACCCCCGATTCGTCTCTGCCTCGATAAAGGCCAGTTGGAAGTGTGGCAACCGGCAAAGTCACGTCGTGTCACATCGGTCCTTGAAGATGCTGTTCTGCAGCAGACTCCAAAAATGACCCTCTGTGACGGGGCAATTCTCAAATCACGGTCTCCCTCATGTGGGCTCCATGACGCCAAAGTCTACAGCAGCATTGAAAAGCCACAATTTCTTCGCTGGGAAAGCGGTATCTTTGGAAAACTGGTCATGGAACGACTCGGTGCAAAAGCCGTTGATGACGAACAACGGTTGAGTAATATCATTCTCAGGGAACACTTTTTAGTTACACTCTACGTCTGGAGCAGGTTCCGCAAGATCAAAGAAAAGCTCCAGATGGGTGATCTTGTCGATTTTCATGCCAGTCATAAGCTCCTCTTTCTCGCCTACAACCAAAGCCATTTTCGCACATGCGGCAGAATAACAGCAAACCATGAAAAATTGCCTGTAGAAACTGTTTTTCAGCTCTATGAGGAAGAACTCGCTAAAATTCTGGCTAAACCTTTTCGCAGACAATCAATGGTCAACACCCTCCAGCATGCCTATGGCTGGATTGCCAAATCCCTGTCAGATCCGGAAAAACAGTATATCTTGAACACCATAGAAGAGTATCGTGATGAAAGAATACCTCTCCAGGCTGTCACTCGCCTCATAGAGGTACAGGCAATTCGTTTTCAACAGGACTATCTACTCAGTCAGATTCTGCTTCGCCCCTTTCCACTGGAACTCACTGATCTCTCTGACAGCGGCAAAGGGAGAATTGTACAATGAGCTCGACAGAACCCTCAAAAAAGAAGATACAGCCTGAAATCAAACTGTTAACCCTGAGCACCTGTTTTTTCTGCAGCACTCTCAAGAGAAAGCTCAAAGAAGCTGGTTTTCAGTACAGCTATACTGATCTTGACCTGCTGCCGGAACCCGATCGAGATCAGCAGATGGATGAGATTCGTCGTTTCAATCCAGAAGAGAGCTTTCCCATTGTCATCATTGACAATGTTGCCATTGTTGGTTACCAGGAAGAGCGTATAAAAAAGGAGCTTGGCCTCGCATGAATGACATTAATAAACTACGTGAAATTCTGCGAACCTCACAGGAAAAAGTGGGTTATTTTTTCAACAAGAATAATGAGCAGGTACTGTCTTTATTACAAGGACTCACCACCAATCGTGATCGATACGGCTACATGTCTTGTCCCTGCCGTCTGGCTTCATGCGACCGTGAGAAGGACAGAGATATTATCTGTCCCTGTGCTTATCGTGAGGAAGATGTGGCCCAATATGGATCCTGCTACTGTGGGCTCTATGTAAGCGATGAATGGAATACAGAGACGATTCCTCACGCACATGTTCCAGAAAGACGTCCGCCTCTTGGCAAGACGTTGAAAAGCTGACTGTTTCGCCAATGACTCTCTCATTTCGCAAAGGAGTGAACAATGAGCATAAAAGTTACACCCCCGATAAATATTTTCTTTGACGGTTCCTGCTCTGTCTGCGCCGCGGAAATAGCTCATTACAAGAGCAGAGACTGCCGTAACGCTCTACTGCTTGTGGATATCAGTAAAGAAGACTTTGACCCCTCACTGTATAAGAAAAGCCTTGGTGATTTCATGGCCCAAATGCATGTATGCGACCAGAATGGCGTATTTTTTCTTGGGGTAGAAGCTTTTTGGGCAATCTGGCAGGTACTCCCCGGGAAAATATATCATTTTTTCGCCTTCTTTCTCATGATACCCGGTATTCACTTTGTTGCTGAAAAGTCCTATCGGCTCTTTGCCAGATACAGAAAAACGCTGTTCCCATCAAAACACAACTGTCAGAGTGGTCAATGCAGTCTCAAAAGAAAGAGAAAATGAAATGAGAGGAGGTTTTCAGTTTTGAAAAGTATTTTTCATTCCGTGGACCCGGGTCGCAGCCGACTGCTGAAACAGGGAAAGATGGGGGAAGGACCGGTGCTATATTGGATGAGTAGGGACCAGCGTGCCCGTGACAATTGGGCACTGCTTTATGCTCAGGATCGGGCACTGGCACTTGAGCGGCCCCTGATTGTGGTATTCTCCATTGATCTGGAATATCCATCCGGCAACCTTCGAAGTTTTGGGTTTTTGCTTCGCGGTTTACAGGAAATGCAGACCATACTTGATAAGCACCACATCCCTTTTTATCTGCTCCAGGGAGATCCCAAACGGAACCTAATTTCTTTTATGGAGAAAAAGGATCCAGCTCTTGTGGTTACAGACTTTGATCCGCTTCGTATAAAACAGCAGTGGAAAAACACTCTTCTCCACCAAAGCAGATGGCCTGTCTGGGAAGTTGATGCCCATAATATCGTGCCCTGCTGGCTGGCTTCTGAAAAAAGGGAATATGCTGCCTATACCATCAGAAAGAAAATACAGCGTCAGCTTTCCCGTTTCCTCACTCCTTTCCCAAAACTTCTGACACACCCGATTTACCCATCAGAAAAAATGCCTCCGCAAGTGGACAGTGATTTTCTTCTGGCGCTGGTCAAAAATCGACAAGTGGAAGAAGTCCAGTGGCTGCAACCTGGTGAAAAAGAAGGGATGCAGACCTTCAGGCAGTTTTTGAACTGTCGGCTCCTCTCTTATCCAAAGGACCGGAACAACCCCTGTTTGAATGGACAATCGAACCTCTCCCCCTATTTCCACTTTGGTCACATCGCACCACAGCGGGTGGCATGGGAAGTTGAACACTCCACTCTTCCACGGGAAGCCAAAGATGCCTATCTGGAAGAGCTCATTATCCGACGAGAACTCTCAGACAACTTTTGCTACTATACGCCCAATTACGACAAAATAAGCTGCTTCCCCCAGTGGGCAGCAGCAAGCCTCAACGCCCATCGTCTGGACCCACGACCGTACAAGGCGAATCTACATATCCTTGAAAATGCAGCAAGTGAAGATCCTCTTTGGAATGGTTGTCAAAGAGATCTGGCAGCAAGGGGAAAACTGCACGGGTACCTTAGAATGTACTGGGCAAAAAAAATTCTTGAATGGAGTGATTCACCGGAGGAAGCGCTGGAAAACACCATCATACTCAATGATACCTATTCCCTTGACGGCCGTGATCCCAACGGTTACGCAGGTATAGCCTGGTCCATTGGTGGAGTGCACGACCGAGCCTGGGCAGAGCGTCCTATTTTTGGCAAGATCCGATATATGAACGCTAAGGGCTGCAAACGTAAATTTAACGTTGGTTGCTACCTGGAAGCTGTGAATCAGCTAAAAACTTAGCTGTCGATATTTTGATGGCACTTTTTTGAGAATATGTCTTATTTGTAACAATCACAGTTACAAGTGAGATACTAGATTATTAACACATTATATACCACCCCATGAAATTCATCACCTCCTCCAGCATTCTCTGTTTCAGCCTCTTGATCCTTAGGCCAATGTTCAGTCATGCTGACAACAACAACAACTGGGAATACCTCGACAGTTATGAAGGAGTAACACTTTATCAAGCCCTTAAGGAAGAAGAAGGCCAACTCCATTTTATGGCCACCGCTGATCTTGACACTCCTTTTCAAAAAATCGTCATGGCCCTTGTGGATGCTGAAAAGAAACACCTTTGGGCCCCAAAACTAAAATCCTCCACCATGCACAGTGAGCAATCTGCAAATCAATTCAAGTTTAGCGAATATTACACTACTCCCTGGCCATTTGATGATCGAGAATTTCTCCTTACGGGTTCGGTGATCTATGAACAGAATCGGGTTGTGTTTTCAGCGGTAGACTCCTCGAACAGAAGCCTTACAAAAGAGGACCACACCTTAGCCAATGTTGAAATTCTTGAATTTGTTATCACTCCTCTGTCAAAGAAGCAAAGCCGGGTGAACTTTACTTTTTCCGGAGACATGGGCGGCTGGATTCCCGATTTTGTCAAAACCATAATCCAGAAAAAATGGCCTGTTCGTTTCATTCAGGCTCTACAGACCTATGTCAATGAAACTCCGAATCTCGATTCCCACAGATACCAATCTCTGAAAAAAGGGAAAGTACTCTTTTCGAAAAAGTAATCACAATCATAAAAAACCAAAAAGCGGCAATCCCTTTTCAGGAATCCACCGCTTTTTCGATCTTAACAGGTCTTAGCAAAAAACAGTATTGAAGTGCTTAGTTTACAATAGGCTGAAGTAAACATACATTTTAATCCTCAAGAATAACTCGCCCACATCCTCCGCATACGAACCTCATTTTCATCAGTTTATCTATACACACGTGCTTACTTTCCACTTGCGGTGAACACCGCAGTCTCCCAATAAGAGATCATGCCAATGGCCATCCCTCAAATTTAAGCAAAACCGCAAGTAAATACTATCCCTGATAGTCTCAAATGATGGTAAAACTATTGTAACAGATTTTGGTCAATCAAAGTTGTTGAATGGTAGCCAATTTGTAACCGATCTTCGATTGTATCATAAAAATATGACACCAGAGTTTTTGCAACACGGTGTTGGTGACTATAGGTCTGATGTTTTCCAATTTGGTCTTTTGTTGTATAGGTTATGTAACGAGAATCTTCTTAATGATTTATTCGGTAGTTACAGGGATATCGCAGCGCTTGAGGCTGATATCTTGGCCGGAGTGTTTCCAAATAGAAATGCGTTTAATCTGCACGTTCCTAATGCATTAATAAAGTTAGTGAAGACATGCTTAGAAGTAGACCCAGTAAACCGTTATCCTGATTTTTATACGGTCATAAATGAATTATGTAATATTGTCGGATATAACTTGGATATTGATCTTACTAATAAGGAAATGTCTGGCACTAGAGATGGGAAAGACTATAGTATAAAGTATGACCTAGATAGTGCAACCAATAGGTACAGTGTTGTTTTTAGAGTAAATGGGAGGAGAAAGGCAGCTTTTTGTAAGACCCATTTGACTGAGTATCAACTAAGGAATAATATTAAAAAAGCTATCGATGGAGTGAGTTGAAATGGCTATGTCATTTACGTGTAAAAATTGTAAAAAAGATATGCGGGTTACTCCTTTGCAGTATGAACAATCTCCCTTTTGTAATTCTTGTTATCCCTCGAGGCTAAGAAAATTTATTCAATCTAATAACGTTAGTGCAAAACGAGACTCTTTTGGCTTTAGGCAGAGCCAAAAAAAAGCCATGTATTTTTCTCAAAAATAATAAGCTTTTTGCGTTGTTGAAAGAGGGCTCTAACCCCATGAGTTCACGCCCATGCCGGGCGTACACCAACAGCTGCGATGGATGCTAAAAGGCAGGCGCCACCGAGCTAAACGTTAACATTGGCAGATCGAAGATATTAACATCTCAATAACACTCCAATTTGAGGTGTCTACTGAATCTCTGATTTCAAAAGTCAACATATCTCCCCTAAAGGTTGACTCAAGCAGTATCCCAATAAGAGAACATGCCAATGGCCATCTCTCCAATTTAAGCAAAACCGCAAGTAAATACTATTCCTGAGCAGAATATACGTAATAAATCAAAGACAGGAAAGACGAATAGTATTTGCTCCACTAAATCCCGTAGGTTTTATCATGTGGGCCAAGTAGTATGAATTTAATTGTTTGATTATTTGTCTGCTTGCAGTCTGCACAGTCGACAACGAGATCATCTCTTTTTTTTCGACAAACTTCGCAGTAAAGAAAAATAATAATAAAGTTTCTCTTTACTGGACAGGAATAGAATCCCTGCCAATTTCCTCTCAACGGTTCCCCATATGCAATAGGATTTTGGACAATTAAATCAACTTTATTTTTAACAGCCTTTTTGATGGAAGCATGTTTTTTCAAAGCCTTGAGAAAAGCCTTTTCAAATTGTATCTCCATCAGTTGTTAAACACCTCATCGTAAGAATACCATTCTGCAGAGCCATCTTTTAATTTTTCTTGTGCCACTTCCATTGCTTCTTGAAAAGCGGGATGAGAAAGAATACGTTCACTATCTTGTCCTTCTATCCTGCGTTTTAAAGTTAAGAGATACTGTGTCACAATATCTGCCACTGAAGTACGATTTTCCACGGCAAAAACCTTGGCAAAATCAGCGAGATCTTGATCCAAGCTTATATTTATTCTGGTTTTTGGCATTGTACACCTCCTAGTTGTGTTTCCACAATACACACGACAGGAACAGGTGTCAAGAGATTGATTGTCACCTTAAAATGACGAAATATTTCTATCGGTATTTAACAAGAACACGCCATTGGCAATCTCTCCAATTTAAGAAGAACCGCAAGTAAAGACTATTCCTGGAAATGTCTGTAATTACAAATGGATGAGAAACGAACAATTCAGAATTTCGGAAAAAATATCATCTCAATTGTTTTCCACCGCTAATGGCTGCCATAAATTTTCCGTCTATGGCCGACAGCCAAAACTAGGACAACTATTTCTTCCTGTTGAATTTCGCAGATCAGGCGATAATCACCGACTCGATACTTCCACAGGCCGGATAATGACCGGCGTAACGGGTCGCCATATCTTTGCGGATCCTCATCAGTCTCAATCCGTTTCTTGAGATATTTAAGAATGTCCCTTTGGGGTTGCTTTCCAAGCTTATTGAGTTGTCGCTTTGCTGTTTTAGAGAATTTAACCTGCCAGATCAAGTTCTTTCTCCACTTCATCTAGTGTGTAAGTTTTTTCCTGGCCTTTGCGGATTCGCTCCAGAGTTTTTTCGGCTAAATAGACATCTTCCATCTCATCGAGTTGACCTAGGATAGCCTCTTTAATATAAAAGGCCTTTGTCCTTCCTGTTGCTGCGGCAAGATCATTTAATCTTTGCTCTGCCTCTGCGGGCAATCGAACTGAAGTAGGCATATGAATTTCCTCCTGACCAAGCGCGTATTCGCCGTATCATATGTATTCACTGTATTCACTTTGACAGGAGTGTCAACCCTTGCAACATATCCCTGCCCCGAACTTTCAGATGGTACAGTATGTGGGATAGTACTCTAATCGAATGTAGGGGGAGAGTAAAACAGAAGATTAAAGAGGAAGAACCAGATGTTCCCGATAGAGAAATCGAAGTTATATCGTGGACGCTAACGAAAAGTGAGCCATTTATCTTAGCAAACCTGGCTCAGTTCTGATTAGCGTTGAAGATATCTGGACAAAGCCGAAACTTGTCCTTCCTATACCGATACATCCCTTCCCAATATTGACTCAATCCAGTATCCCACCAACAAGAGAACATGCCAATGGCCATCTCTGCAATTTAAGTAAAAACGAAAGTAAAGCTTCTTCCTGTTATGTTGCGAGTTGCTCTATCTAATTGAAATTAGAGTGTTTTTGTGGCGTTTTCCTAAAATGTAATATTCATTGTGACATCAATGGGTTATGTCATGTTTGGGAATTGATACTAAACAGCTCACAACATAACTATCTTACTTTAATTAAACTACTCCGGTAATATTTCTATAGGCACTGAAGGGCTACCTAAGTAAGAAATAATTAAATAAGGAAAGAAAACCAGCGATTAAGTCTTTCATATCACTCGCAATAAATTAACCTTTTTAGTGGTTCGCACCATTACACTATAAACAGTTACAAGAATTTTTGAGTTTGTAAACACAAAAAAGTAAAAAAATAAAATATAAAGAATAAGGAGGAAGAAAAAGCAATATTTGCAATATTTTTTTTAAAATTAAAAGGAAAAGACAAATAAAACACACAACATAACTAATCTCGCAGCATAATTCCTGACAGCCGAAGATTTCCCAGAAAACGATGGCTTAATGGGGTACGAAGAGCTTCTTAGAGTTTACTCCCAGCTGAATGGTCGTGGTACTCTGGGCACATAATTTTCTTATGAAGAAAACTTACCTCACGGAAAGTCCTTCATCAAGACTCTGCTCATTTAAATGCATGCCACCGACATAACTAATGCCTTCAGGGGACACATTTGCCTCCTTTGCAAACTCCGGCCACCTAGACACTACACTAAGAATTACATCTATTATCTCTTCAGCTTTCTTGATTTCCATATTATGAGCGACATCAATGAAATCATTGAATATAAACTCGTCTTGTCGGCCATTAATGGCCATTTTGTGAATTTCACCTAAAGCATCTAATGGATTAACCGAAAAGGTAAGATCATAGGCAAGAGACAGATTCCATTGACCTGAATTGTTCATCATATAGCTTATGTTTTTAACATGGTCATCTACATTTCGTGAGATTGCGCTGAAAACCATTCGACGAAACTGTTGTTCTTGCTCCTGGTAGGGGAGTTTTAACATACGCATAACCTGAAACGCACTTTCATATCCGACGGTTCCGACAGGATTCCAGCCAAAGTGGGCAATGTCTGCAAGGGAAAGAACGTGTATTTTCTCATTACCTATCCGATCGAACCTACGAGTCATAAAGTGATTCCTACCATTTTCTTCGAGCAGCCGGCATTCGCTTATCTTTATACCACACTCTGTGGCCATAAGACTGTAGGCATATTCAATTTTACAGTCATCTTTTGTCCTTCCAAATGTATTTTGAATATCATCAGAAATACCATCAAATTTTATAATCCAATGGTCGTAGCCTTCGGGAATCTCAGCTTGCCCAGAGAGCACATGATTATCACCATTAATAGCAATAACAGCTTTTGGCACCGCACCACCGGCTGAGATACCAACACGTAAGATATCAAGCATAGCTGCAGCTTTTTCGTGATCATCTCCACCAACACGAACATCAAGATTTTTTCGTTCTGTCAACACATCCTGGGCAAGCTCCATTAATTTAGTCACCTCAACACTGACCGAATCCTTTAAGCTATCCGGGGCGTTTACTGGTGAGTATTCCAATGCACCCATACCCCTTGTCCCTATATAACAGAGGCGTTCAACTGGATTGAACGATCTGGGATCACGACCTTGGCGAGATAACCAAGCATCTATGACACTGTTACCAAAATTATCAGGGAGAGAACTTGCCAATAACCCTGGCAGTCCTTTGAATGTCTCACGATCAATATTTGGAAAAGCGAATATATGGCCAGAACGAGCCTTGCTCAAACCCAAATGAATAGGTGAGATATCGAGGTTTTTGGTCAAGAAAGAGGGCTCATACTCAAAAGCAGCATATCCCTTGTCGTTCATCCAGGTTACAGCACCAACAGTATCTCCCCACAATTTTACATATGCTGTATTATAGCCAGATTTCTTCATACTTTATTGTTTCCCGGACGCTCTTTTACGTTTGCGATCTTCGAGTTTTGCAAGTTGCAAAGGGCTGATCTCAGTTTCAGGCAAAAATGTATCAAAGTTGTCCAGAGTGTCTAAGGCCCTCATCACTTTGATTAGCGTGAGCAAGGTTGTCTCGCCTTTTTCAGCCCCTTGAATAGCAGTGATAGAGAGACCTGCAGACTCAGCTATATCTTTCTGTTTTCTGTTGGATTTCAACCGCAAGGCTTTTAGGCGACCACCAAGCTCTTTTGCTACGGCCTTGTCTGTCATTGCAAAATACATATTTATAAACCTTATTATTAAACTCTTACGAGAGACACAACGCCTTTGAATGGTATTATTACTATATTATAAATAATATATTTTTTCAAGAACATGAGGTTAAAGTCTTCAAAAAAAAGTGGAATAGCTATATCCTCACAAACTACGGCACACGATGGCAATGCAGTTACTCAATATTGATGCAGACCTGGTCACAATTGAATTGTTTTTTTATAAGAGTTGTGAAGAGGGAAGAGTTGGGAGATGCCATTGGCAATCTCTCCAATTTAAGCAAACCCGCAAGTAAAGACTATTCCTGAAAATGTCTGTAATTACAAATGGATGAGAAACGAACAATTCAGAATTTCGGAAAAAATATCATCTCAATTGTTTTCCACCGCTAATGGCTGCCATAAATTTTCCGTCTATGGCCGACAGCCAAAACTAGGACAACTATTTCTTCCTGTTGAATTTCGCAGATCAGGCGATAATCACCGACTCGATACTTCCACAGGCCGGATAATGACCGGCGTAACGGGTCGCCATATCTTTGCGGATCCTCATCAGTCTCAATCCGTTTCTTGAGATATTTAAGAATGTCCCTTTGGGGTTGCTTTCCAAGCTTATTGAGTTGTCGCTTTGCTGTTTTAGAGAATTTAACCTGCCAGATCAAGTTCTTTCTCCACTTCATCTAGTGTGTAAGTTTTTTCCTGGCCTTTGCGGATTCGCTCCAGAGTTTTTTCGGCTAAATAGACATCTTCCATCTCATCGAGTTGACCTAGGATAGCCTCTTTAATATAAAAGGCCTTTGTCCTTCCTGTTGCTGCGGCAAGATCATTTAATCTTTGCTCTGCCTCTGCGGGCAATCGAACTGAAGTAGGCATATGAATTTCCTCCTGACCAAGCGCGTATTCGCCGTATCATATGTATTCACTGTATTCACTTTGACAGGAGTGTCAACCCTTGCAACATATCCCTGCCCCGAACTTTCAGATGGTACAGTATGTGGGATAGTACTCTAATCGAATGTAGGGGGAGAGTAAAACAGAAGATTAAAGAGGAAGAACCAGATGTTCCCGATAGAGAAATCGAAGTTATATCGTGGACGCTAACGAAAAGTGAGCCATTTATCTTAGCAAACCTGGCTCAGTTCTGATTAGCGTTGAAGATATCTGGACAAAGCCGAAACTTGTCCTTCCTATACCGATACATCCCTTCCCAATATTGACTCAATCCAGTATCCCACCAACAAGAGAACATGCCAATGGCCATCTCTGCAATTTAAGTAAAAACGAAAGTAAAGCTTCTTCCTGA
>Ga0208648_1000551_pt1 | contig 36926 bp, 28 predicted proteins | sample AntAceMetag02UKL_FD_184772 | JGI IMG/M metagenome (GOLD analysis project Ga0208648, IMG submission 184772) | Saline lake microbial communities from Ace Lake, Antarctica - Antarctic Ace Lake Metagenome 02UKL (SPAdes) (version 2) | ecosystem: Environmental > Aquatic > Non-marine Saline and...
CCACTTTTTAGTCGCGCGAGCTTTTGACAAAGGACATAACCACGCAGACACACCAGCAATCCCCATCTGGTATCTCCCGTTAGCAGGTATTTTTGAATTGAAATATGACGGTGTGGGGGATTTAAGTTATTTTGGACTGCCTGACAAACATCCGACTCAAGATTTCTGGTTCGGTGACAAATATTTTAATGTCCGTTTTACTCCCCCGGCAGCCTGTATTTTGAAGGAAATTCGTTTTGAATTTACTTATCCGGACCTGGAATATCCCGGCGGTGGAATAGATATCGATGTATTTGTCTGGAGCTCTTCAGATCTGATGCCGGATTCGGTTTTACTCACCGTGCCTATACCAGAAACAAGTATGATCTATGATGACTGGATGTTCATAGATGTGAGTGAGGCGAACCTTGAATTCAGCAGTGACTTTCATGTGGGATTTTCTCCGGTTGACAGCCTTTACGAAAGTTACCAAAATGAAGACCGGGGCGCTTCGCTCATTGTTCATGTTGATCCTGATACACTTGATGATGCGCGTCAACACAGATCAATTGAATTCGAACCTGAAGGTGAAGCCCGAGGCTGGGGCTCTATGCAGGAACATTGGGAATTGAAAATGGATTTTCATATCAGGGCGCTGGTTGAATTCAGCGAGGGACAAACTGCTCTCCTCGGTTCCGACAACAATCCCATACCGGATATGATGAAAACTGACTCACCCGGAATGCAAGAGATCAGAAACTTGTTCAAGAAATCTGAGGTTGTGAAATGACAATTAACCGCAGAAAAGATACAATAAAAACAATTGCAATATCTTTCGTACTGATGATATTTGGCTGCGAGGGACCTGATGGTCCACCCGGGGAAGGTTTAACCTCGGTTGACCTCATTCCGCCGGAGATACAATTGATACAGCCATCTCCGAATGATACAATCACTGCTGCGATTGATACTTTCGAGGTAGAAGCATCGGATAATGACAGCCTCGCTTTCGTGGAGTTTTTTATTGACGGTTCCAGCGAAGGGGGCAGTGACAGTGGGGCGGCGGTTATAACGGTACCGCCTTATTCCTTTACCTGGTCTTTCACCAATAACAGTTTTGGAGCCGGTTTTCATATTTTGACTGCACGTGCGGTGGATATGAGCGAAAATGTTACCTGGATTCCGCCAATCCCTATCTGGTTAATGCCCCGTTTTGGCCTGGTTGAACTTTATTACGACGATACCGGAGACATTCTTAACAAACTTCTACTTCCGGACAGCTCCAGGAATACGGGCGAAAGATATTGGAACGTCAGGTTCTCACCCCAGATGGAATGTACTCTAGTAGCTTTGTATTTCGCATTTAATCACCCAATCGAGAGTGGCCTGACTGCCGGGATTGACATGGATTTCTTTGTATGGAGAGAATCCAGCGGTTTCCTTCCGTCCGGAATTCCCGACAGTGTTAGAGTGTCGGCAGCAAACATAGTTTATTATCCTCAATGGACCGAAATAGACTCTTCAGTATTCGGTACACCAATCATATTGAACGGGGATTTCCATGCGGGCTGGTCGCCGGCGTTTGAGAATTATAATACATACCTGCTTGATAATTATGGAGCGGCGATGATCTACACCGAAAGCGAAACTGAGCTGAAGGAATCAGAGAAACATCGTTCAAGCGAATTTGAACTCGGGAGGGGCTGGGGTACGGTACAAGAACACTGGGGCATAAAGTATGATTTTCATATCAGGGCTGTTGTAGATTATGGAGATGGTGTAGCTGTTACAATTATGCCCAATGGAGATAAGCAGGAGGTTGGAAATTATTAGTTTTACCGGAAACTTCCGTTGTTTATATATAGTTTAATTATTGAGCATTCTTAAATCAATTTATACGGAGTCGCTAATGAAAAATCAAATTAGATTCTTGGTAATTGCTGTTTTTTTTATAGCTTTTTGCTTTTCCGGCTGCACCGGTTCTGATGGACCAGCCGGGCAGGACGCAGTTGGAATAGATACAACCCCTCCCGTGATCTCTCTTGCGTTGCCGGTACCGAACGATACTCTCAATGATACATTAACGGCCCTGGCAAATGCTATTGACAACGTGGGAATTGAACGTGTTGCGTTTTATCTCGATGGGTCAGACCTGGTAAATGACACAACAGTTGCGTGGGTGACTGCTCAACCATATAAATATGAATATGCATTGTCACAGATGAATCTCTCTATCGGGCAGCATACGATTGCTGCACGCGCTTATGACATCGCACAAAACACTGCAATAACGCCAACAGTGATTTTTTATTATGGCGGTCCAAGGACAACCGGAACCGCTGTTCTGCAAAACTATAATTCTTCAAATAATTCTACCACTCCATGGTCCTTTGTGGAACACCATACTGTTATGCATGACACAGTTGAATTGGATTCAATATCGTTCTTGAAATTTGCGGTACGTTTTACACCTGCGGCACCATGTTTGCTGCAATATGTTTCAATACAATTAGATACAATTTCAAATGATACATTGAGGCAAAAAGGGCTTGTTTGTAGTATCTACAGTTCTGATGGTGCCTTTCCCCTGGTAGTCATGTCCGATTCCACAGATAGGCGAGAAACACTACCCGATTCAGCATATGTATATAATGCTTACTTCCCGGATTCATTAAACTTTGACAGGGGGCAGGATTTTCACCTGATCTTTGAGATATTTGAGCCGGATACCACCATAAAGATGACAATTCGAACAGAAATTAAACCTCTTTACGATGGACCTGAATATCATCTTCCATTTAATAATTTCTCTGCAGTTTGGGATAACGAGTCCGGTGAATGGGTAACATTTCAAGAAAAATATGGTGAAGGGGCGTACGAGTTCCATGCGAAAGCGGTAGTAGAATACTAATAGAACATGCAACTAAATCGCGCAATAATATTGAATAATAAGGACATATATAATAATGGGATCATTGCTTGTAGAAAACGTTATTCTTGATGATCAGAAAACTTCCATATATTGCAATAACGGTAAAATCGTTTCAATTGGTGAAGATTGTAATGCTGATGAAATATTTGACGGATGTGGATACATTGTTCATCCTGCCTTAAATAATTCCCACACTCACGCCGCCATGACTTTATTCAGAGGAAATGGTGATGACATGCCGTTGATGGAATGGCTCCAGACTCGAGTATGGCCCTATGAGCAGAATATTTCATCTGAAGAGGTGTATTGGGGAACAAAGCTGGCAATCACAGAGATGATCCGTTCCGGTATTGTGTTTTTCAACGATATGTACTGGGATTTTCATGCAGTAGCTAAAGCTGTTGAGGAAACTGGAATAAAAGCATGTCTTTCTGCTGTTTTCATCGATTTTGACGATCCTGTCCAAGCAAAAAGTCAGCAGAAAACGAATGAACGCCTCCATATAGAAGCAAAAGATTATTCAGACCGCATCACTTTTGGAGTCGGTCCACATGCTATCTATACCGTTTCGGAGGATTCGCTTCGCTGGGCGGGTGAATTCACCAGGGAGCACAACCTGAAACTCCATATTCACCTTTCCGAGACCGAGTATGAGGTAAAAGAATGTGTGAAAACACATAGCTGCAGCCCGGTGGAATATCTAAAGCGAACGGGTATGTTATCTGACCGGCTTGCTGCGGCTCATACGGTATGGCTGTCCGAGCGTGATATTGGTTTACTTGGGGACTATGGCGTCTTGACCATTAATAATCCAGTTAGCAACATGAAACTTGCTGTCGGTGAGGTTTACCCATATCGCAAATTGAAAGATGCTGGAGCGGTTACGGCAATAGGGACCGACGGGGCTGGTTCAAATAATAATCTTGATCTCTTCGAAGAAATGAAAATCGCAGCATTGCTCCAAAAATTCAAAGAAAATGATCCGACAGCTTTACCCGCTGGTGAAGCAATCGAGATGGCAACAATCAATCCCTCGAATTTCTTTGGACTGAACAATGGACAAATCAAACCCGGTAGCGCAGCAGACTTTATTCTGATAGACGTTCAACGACCCGAAATGCAACCGATGCATAATCTTACAAGCCATCTCGTATATTCTGCTAACGGTTATGCGGTCGATAGCGTAATTTGTGATGGCAGACTTCTAATGAAACACCGAAAGATTGAGAACGAAGAAGAAATTATGGAAGGTGCATACAGGGCTGCAAAAAATCTTTTCGCAAGAGTTGATAAAGCAAAATAGGAAGAAATCACCATAATCGGTGTGACCAGGCGGAAAATCCATGAATTCGGGAAATGAAACAAAAAAGACTTTTCACCGGCTTCATTCATTCGATATATGGGATGAAGAGCATGATAATGCTCCACCTGCTATCAAGATTTTAATTACAACTTTTCGCCTGATTCGAATAATATTCCGAGAATTCCGCGAGGATCGTCTTTTCCTGAAGGGAATGGCGTTAACCTTTGCTACCATAATCTCGATAGTTCCACTCCTGGTTATTTCCTTTAGTGTTTTCAAAATGTTTGGCGGTGGCGAGTGGTTTAACAAAGTCGTTCATCCGTTTATTTTAACCAACCTGGCTCCCGGAAGCGGTCCGATTGTAGCACAAAGATTACAGCAATTAATTGATAATGCCGGCAGCGTGGCTTATGGGGGTATAGGCGTTGTTTTGCTGCTTCTTGCCGTATATGGGATATTTGCCGGGATCGAGACTATTTTTAACGGAATATGGGATGTTAAAGCACCCAACAGGGGTTTCAGGCGTTTACCGTTGTATTGGGGGTTTGTTACAATCATCCCTGTCCTTGTAATAGGGTCACTTGCCTTGAGTGGATACATCCAGGCACTGCCAATTGTTCATCATGCAGTTGAACGGATCACCTTCGCTCAAACCGTGATGGACAAATTGCTGCCCTGGCTGATGATGGTAATGGGATTCTTCTTACTATACCGTTTCCTCCCAAATATTTCAGTGCGTACACGGACAGCTTTAAGCGGTGCGCTGGTGGCTGGACTTTTGTATGAAACAGTAAAATTCGGTTTTATCATATATACCACAAAACTTGTTCAATATGATGTGATTTACGGATCGCTTGCAATTCTACCCATGCTTCTTATATGGATAAACTTGTCCTGGTTTGTTGTTTTATTGGGAGTTGAGGTCAGCTTTGTTGCACAGCATTACGAAATACTTGTCTCAAAAAGTAAACATGTTACATTTGCACGATGGCAAAAAGATGCACTTGCATATCTTATCTTATTTGAAACCACAAAAGCTTTCCAGGGACTTCGTCAAAATGTCATTCTGTCCGAATGGAGCGATAAATACAAGATTCCGCCCAGCATAGTAGAGGCGGTTGTTGAGCGATTACGGAAGGGTGGGTTAATCGAACGGGCAGGCTCGACAGGTGAAAAACTGCTTCTTACAAAAAATCCTGATACAACTTCATTGGTTGATATCGAGAATGTCATATCCAACCAGACAGGAGAACAGTGGAGTTGCCCGGATAACGAAAATTGGAATTGGGTTAAGGCATGGATGGCTGTTCGTCAACAGGCTTCATGGGAAGCATCCAAATATCAAACACTCGGTGAGGTAGTCTCCCAACTGCAAAATAATGCTTCACATTGATGATAGCAGCCCCCAACAAATAAATTCGCATGACTATAAGGAATATCATTTGATACATGGGAATGTAGGGGCAGGATTTATCCGCCCGTGATTGAGTCAATAGGACTGGGCGGATAAATCCTGCCCCTACAACATGCGAACTTACATCCAAGCGATGCTATATATTCATTATAACCGATTGGCAGACATGGATGTCTGCCTTCTTGCTGACTGGTAATTTTTTTAGAGTCACTTTATTAATAAAATCTACATCTTTTGACTAAAAATGGTATGATTTAATTCCAAAACGCAGCCCTATCCTGCTACCGTTCTCCACTATAGTCGCCTCGACCAGTTCTATCTCGTCCATGCTGTAATACAGAAGCGAAACAATACTGACGTACTCATTTACAGGAACACTATAACCCAATCCGAATTCATAGTGAGTTTCCTTGGAGTCCGTTGCTTCATATGTCGCGAACAATGAGCCAACGTGCAGGTATGGATAGCCTGATCCGATCCTATACGGAATATAATAATCTATGCGTGGTCCGATTGCTGTATTTATACTGGATTCCAGCCCTGTTTTCCAGATTCCAAGCTTAACCATTGCACCAATTGATAGCTTATCAATTGGAAAGTAACCAAGATCAAGAATGTCATCAACGGTCAGTTTTCCGCTTCCATCAACATCGTTGTATATATCGCCGGATTGATATTTTATGTGGAGAAAACCACCTACCTCTCTATCTCCACCCATATAGTACTCAGCTAATTCTTCTTCTGCTTCATCAATCTGACAAAATGCCATCGAGGCGGCTGATATAAGGAGTGCTACTAAAATGATGTATTTCATGATTATCCTCAATTAAAAAATATAAGTACTTAATCCTAAACGTAACCCCATCTCCATTCCGCTCAGGCTGTCTCCGTCTTCCGGAGTAAACTGATCCATGCTTACATAGACCAATGCATTCCATGAGACATACTTATTCCAAAAGCTTTGAATTCCAGGACCGAATTGAATTTTGAACCAGTTTCCTGATAAATCGTTTACGGAATCGGATGAATAGGCGCGGTAGAGAATGCTGAATTGTCCATAGAAATGCCTGAAGTGATTGTCATTCCGTAGATAATAATTAACCCTGGGACCGATGAACAAATCCTGCGATGAGGTGTCGCCAATGCTTTCAGAATCAAAACGCAGCAAACCACCCACTGACATTTTATCCATTACAAAATAGCCGACATCAGGCGCAAATGAAATTCTTGTAGCTCCATTGCCATCAATGTCTTCATAAGCATCGCCACTTATAGACTCAAAACTGAATGATCCGCCCAGATCAATAGTACCCTTCTGAAATGGTGGTTCTTCTTTTTCTAATTGCAGCGATCCCATGTTTTGGGCTGCAGCGATTGAAAAACCGAAGAAAATCATAAGGTTTAACAGGAAAAGATGTTTCAACATGAATAAGCCTTTCAATTTCTAAAATAAAATACTTATATAAAAATTAATATTATTCCCAAATTTTTCGATAATTTCATATCATAATGTCGCCAGGAGAAATATGCAATATACTTTCAGGTAAGCAAAGTTCTATTCAATCCGGGAAATGAAAATAATATAGGAATATAAATTATTATAAATCTCTTTTGTTAAAAAAGTTGATAAAACGAAGATATTCCGAGACGGTATTGTTCACAAATGTTTGGTGAAGGCGATCATCTAAAAAAATGAAGATAATTGTAAAATTTTACTCATGTTCCCGTTTGATTCTTGCTCCAAGCTGTGAGAATTTTTCTTCAAGCCTCTCATAGCCCCGGTCCAGGTGATAAATCCGGCTGATATCAGTGCGACCACTTGCGGCGAGTGCTGCAATGACGAGGCTTGCGGAAGCACGAAGGTCAGTTGACATTACCTGTGCCCCTCTTAATTGTGATGGTCCATGTACACGTGCAACATTATCCTTCATTGAAATTCTCGCACCCAGTCGCATCAGTTCAGGAACATGGGTAAATCTATCAGGATATATTATGTCTGTTATCAGGCTTACTCCATGTGCGCCGGTCATTAACGTAATCCATTGAGCCTGCATATCAGTGGCGAATCCGGGATATATGGCTGTTTCGACGTCAACAGATCTCAGGTTGCCATCGGACTCAACCCTGATACCTTCTGTTGTAACTGTTATCTTAATGCCAGCCTCCGCTGCTTTTGCAAGAACCATAGTCAAATGTTCCGGTTCAGCGCCGAGCAGCAGGACATCCCCCGCAGTCAAACCGGCAGCGGCGAGATAGGTTCCCGCTTCAATTCTATCGGGTATCACACTGCAAGTAACCGGGTTTAAGCCATCAACACCTGTTATTCTTAAAGTTGATGTCTTTTCGCCTTCGATCTTTGCGCCCATTTTATTAAGAACCCTTACAAGATTTGTAACTTCGGGTTCTCTCGCCACATTTTCAAGGACTGTTTCCCCTTCAGCTTTTACAGCCGCCAGAAGTATGTTAATAGTTGCCCCAACAGACGGAAAATCGAGAAAGAAACGAGTGCCTTTCAGTTTAGGTGCATCTGCCACGATATACCCGTGATCAAGATCAATTTCAGCGCCCAGCGCTTGAATACCTTTCAGATGTATGTCTATGGGTCTTGGTCCCCAGGCACAGCCTCCCGGCAGGCTAACCCGAGCTTTTCCACAACGACCAAGCAGCGCACCAAGAACATAAACAGATGCCCGCATTGTTTTAACAAGCTCATAGGGAGCCTCGAAATTATCCAGGGATGTTGCGTCAATTTCCATAGTGTGGTCATGCCTCTGAACATCAGCTCCAAGGCGTTCAATGACCCGACCCATTGTCAATACGTCAAAAAGATCTGGAGCATTTTTTACAATAGTCTTACCTTCGGCGAGCAAGGCGGCAGCCATTAATGGCAGGGTTGCATTCTTTGCACCTGCAATCCGAACCTCGCCCTGGAGCGGAACTCCACCTTCAATAACAAGCTTATCCATAGAAATCTTAATCCCTTTATGCTGTAAGTCCCTTTTCCCAAAAGGAGTGGTAAATCCAATCCGTTTTCAAAAGGAGAGGCATAGTTTAATCAATTTCCCTGAAGGGGAAAAATATGAATAGCCACAGGTGCTAACCTGTGGGACAAAGATTTAAACAAATCAACCCTGACAGGGTTGGACAATAATTTATATTGTTATAACATTACCATGCTGTGCCAGCTACAAACATGTTAAATTATGTAAATATTAATAGGCGTAAAACCTAAATATTATTGATCAGTTCTTTCGCTCCGGCTCTTGCGGCATCAGTAATTCCTTTTCCTCCAGCTAACCGGGCGACTTCCTCCACCTGCTCTTCGCCGCCAATAGGAACATTCCGAACGTTGATAAATGTTGATGATTTGCTCTGTTCCTTCTCGATAACCAGGTGTCGATCTGCCAGGCTTGCTATTTGAGGAAGATGTGTCACCACAAGCACCTGCCTGTTTTTTGCAAGCTCTTTCAATCTCAACCCGACCTGCCTCGCCGTACGTCCTGAAATACCGGTATCGATTTCATCGAAAATAAGCGATGGAGGCGTTTTTTCCGGGGGATGCAAGCTTTTGAGAAGTAACATCACTCTCGATAACTCGCCACCGGAAGCTATATTTTGCAAGGGCTTGAGCGGCTGTCCCGGATTGAATGACACCCTGAACTCAACCCTATCCCATCCATGTGGTCCGATACGGTGTTTACCGCTGTTCCCGAACTCCACTTCATCGCCTGTTTCATCAACCCAAATCAGTTCAAACTGCGGCTTTTGAATTCCCACAGTCTTTAAAGCCTCTATCATTTTCTTTGCAATAACCGGAGCTTTTTTATGGCGCATATCTGAAATACTGCCTAATATCTTCTCCCATTTCACAATGTGATTATCAAGATCCTTTTTCAATTGCTTGCGGGAAGATTTCAACTTTTCACTTCCACTCTCTCGTTGTCGAAGTTGCTCCAGGGTTTGAAATAACGAATCGATACTGCCGCCATATTTCCGTGTCAAACGTGAAAGCTGGCTGCGCCGCTCCCTCAATCTCTCAAGTTTTTCCGGATCAAGCTGCACGAATTCTTTTCTTGCTGCAAACTCATGCGTTGCTTCACGCAATAAATCCAAAGCGTCATTCACCCACCCGGTTGGCTCAATAACGTTCTTGTCAATTCGAGACAAATTAGTCAGTTTACGGTGGATATTTGCGATATTATCGGTTATTGCATTATTACCCTGGTCTAAAAGTTCTATGATTTCAGTCAAACCCAGGATTAGCGATTCAGAGCCTTCCAGCAGACGGATATCCGCATCCAGCTCTTTATCTTCACCAATTTTCAGATTAAACCTGTCAATCTCTTCCAATTGGAACCGTGCAAGTTCATCTGTTTCTTCAATTCTTTTTATCTTTGCTTCAATTGCATCGAGTTTCGCTGTCAGAGTCTGCCACTCAGAATAAAAGATTTCCAGTTTTGTGATATTCTCTTTTAAACCAGCCAGCCTGTCAAGGTGTGAAAGGTGTGTTTCCGGGTTCAGCAGGGAGGCTCCTTCACGTTGAGCCGTCAAATCGACCCGGAGTTGTGCTGCATCGCTTAATGCGGATATGGTTACTGGAGTACTGTTAATCCAGGCTTTGGTCTTGCCACTCGTTTTAATTTCACGCCGAAGAGAAATTTGATCTTCATCATTAGAAAATTCTATTTCGACAAAAGCGCTTTTCATTTCAGCCGTATCCGGACGGGCACGAGCACCCAGTGCGAAAGCAATCGCCCCGACAAGAATAGATTTTCCAGCTCCAGTCTCGCCGGTAATCACATTCAAACCAGGACCAAATTTCATTTCAAGTTCGCCAATTAAGGCAAAATTTTGAATTTTCAGAAGTTTAAGCATTTATTATTGAATAATATGTTCGGTCAGTTGATTCCAATTCCAGGGCAGCTTTATGGTTACTGAATGTTTCAAGAGGAAAAAGCCAAATATATCCCAAGATTGACAAGAATAAACACTTGACATAATTAGCCTGAGAACGGTTTTTTATGATCTCAATTTCAGGCTTCGGGATATATCCAACTTACTTCATGCGCTCCAAAGTAAAAGCCTTATAAAATAAATTCTCACGTGCCTATGCTATCAAAGCATTCATAACAGCGATATTCACAGGTTATCCACTGTATCCAGTCATTTCTGAAAACAGTTGATCCATTGCTTTGTTTGCAGCTTCCATATCCATTGAATAAATCCGGACATCGTGATAAGTGCCATATTCATCTTTAACATGATCTTTAAATGTGGCTTCGCGGCGAAAACCGGTATTTTTCACTAACTTGATTGCACCTTTTTGTGCAGGCAAAAGGCTGATATAAAACTTCTCAATCCCCTGTTCCTTCGCAAACGGCAGCGCTTCCTCCATTAACGCTACAGTTATTCCGAAACGACGAAAATCAGGGTGACAGATTGCTCTTATTTCGCAAGTATGCTGCAACCATCTTGCTCTTTTTCTATGCATAACCAATGATGCTACGATTTCATCATTATGCCAGGCTGTAAGTCTGGTAATAAACTCGTCTTCGATTTGACGTTTGACTCTTTGATCGTAAAAAGGACTCAAAATATCTTCACGAAGGAGTGTACGATCAGTTGGATCAAGTGCAAGATTCAACTTGTGGCACAGAGGAATATCCTTCGTACGAAGCGGACGGATTTCTACTTCTAAATCATTTCGACATTTAATTTTGTGAGGAAAACGTTTCTTTTTTCTTGATTTCATGGTATCTCTAAGCCTCCATTGTTACGTGAAAAATATAATATATATGGTACGAGTACATCATTTCGGAGTCAAGCGGTGATTGAAGAATACAGTAATTTCTCAGGTGATACTTAGCTTATGCAAGCCATTAAAAAAGCAACATCTTTAACACTTACGTAGTATAAAGTCATCAGAAATTGATAAGATTTGATGATTGCATGAAACAAATATTTTGTTAGGCGAGTAAAACTCTTGGAGCCTGAGAAGTAATAAAAGTGATTTAAATGTAGAAAATTGATCTAAATCACATTTGTTCATCATAAAATCTATTATTAATAACAGAAGCGCAGTATTTGCGTGTCGGGTAAAATGGCTGTAGATGTTCTATTTCATTAATATTATTGCGATTAGTGCAAATTCTCTATAGCACGTGTCACTTCATCGGCGCCAGTAGTCGCTAAATTAAGATAGTATGCATCCGGAAAAGGTCTTAATAGGCGTTTTTTACATCAGAGTATTAACTCTCGGCAATACAACACAATGATATATTGCATCATGTGTTGCAGTTAATGCCTATAATAATAACAATTAAGCAGGACATGATTTACCGTGTATTTATTTTTGGCTTAGAAATTGCCGTATATTTTGATAACATTTAAATCTTGATACTGGGATATTCAACCTGTCAGAATTGAATTTCTAACAGGTATCCTGAAAAAAAATTGGGCTCCTGGAGCCCAGCTATTGCATTTAGAGGTAAAATCTCTTTTATTTGCACGCTCCTTGGATAAGGGACGAGCACCCGAGACTGATAACAGAACATATTCAATATGGAGAACATAAAATGAACTCGACAGTAGATTTTTCACAGCAACGAATGCCACGATTGAATGAAATCGAAAAAGATCTCAAGGCATGGGAAGAAGTTATTTCTGATTGGGCTAAACGTATTCCATGGGCTACGCCGGATCAACGTGAAAAAGCAATGTTTACTGCAAAATTCTTGCGTAAACTTGTTGCAGAATGCTGGATTCACACAATTGCCGCACAATCACGTGGCGGTGATCCAATGGACAGCGCTGCATTCCGTGCAAGACGTGTTTACCGGCAACTGCTGGAATTCTGGCCCAAACTTGCTAAGAACATGGAAGAAAGATTGCCTGAAACCGTTCCTAACATTGCGGCATAGATAAAAATATATTGCAGTATTAATTCTAACGCAAAAGCCCTGAATTATCAGGGCTTTTTACTGTCCCCTTGTGTAATATTTCTCTTACTTTTTCCATATTGAAAACTTTCTGCTTTAAATATCTCAACTTTCTACATTGATTCCTTTACTATGAAGGGTTGTCATTCTCGGGCTTGACCCGTGAATCCATGCTCGGATTCAATGCAAACGGTGGATTCCCGGGGCAAGCCTGAGGATGACAGAGAGCACTCCAAAGCATGTGAATTGATCTACTACAGCTACTATAAATTCTTGCTCAGCATGACGCAATTCAGGCTGCAGGACATCCTGATAGATATCCATCAGTGCCCAAGGTCGTTTGCAGGTAAAAAATCTATTGGCAAATCGGATAATTTTATGTACAATTCAATTCATGTTTCTAATATTCTTGAATAGTAAAGGTGTACCAGTCTCTTAAAAAGGAATCAACGATGACAGAACCCCATGCAACCGAATTGCCCCTCTCCGGGATACGTGTTCTCGATTTATCCAGGATATTAGCTGGACCCCACTGCACCATGATGCTGGGAGACCTGGGTGCGGAGGTTATCAAGGTGGAGCGACCCGGTGCCGGTGACGATACTCGTACCTGGGGACCGCCCTTTGCAGGCGGCGAGGCTGCATATTACCTATGCTGCAACCGTAATAAAAAATCTATAAGTATAGATCTGAAAAATGAAAAGGGAGTTGAACTGGTAAAGGAGCTTGCGAAAACTTCTGATGTATTCGTGGAGAATTTTACCCCGGGACTCACCGGGAGTTTCGGACTTGATTATGAAACCTTGAAAGAAATTAATCCCCGCCTGATTTACTGTTCTATCACTGCCTATGGACAGGACGGTCCATATCATGACCGACCGGGTTACGACATGGTGCTTTCTGCAGTTGGAGGGCTTATGTATATCACGGGTGAGCAGGAAGGCGACCCCTGCAAGGTTGGTGTGGCTATTACCGATGTGCTCACCGGGGTACATGCATCCAATGCGATCATAGCTTCACTTCTCTGGCGGGAGCGCTCAGGCAGAGGTCAATACATTGATTGCAGTCTCCTGGATATCCAGGCATCAGCTCTTGCTAATATTGCCAGTAATTACCTTGTTGCAGGAAAAGAAGCCAAACGATGGGGCACAGCACACGAATCGATTGTACCCTACCAGGTTTTCAATACTAAGGATAATCCCATATCAATCGCGGCAGCTAACCAGAAACTATGGGAAAACTTTGCCAGGGCTCTGGACAGGGAAGAATGGCTTGAAGACTCTCGTTTCGTTTCAAATCCCAAGCGAGTAGAACACCGCAATGTGCTCCTGCCACTTGTTTCAGAAAGGATGCGTGAAAAGACCTGCGATGAATGGATGGAATTACTATTGGCGGCATCGGTGCCCTGCGGCCCGGTCAACAACATGGAACGTCTTTTTAATGATCCCCAGATGATACACCGTGATATGATCGCAGAAGTACCGCATCCGACTATCGATAACCTGAAGCTTTGCGGTATTCCAATAAAGTATTCAGATACCCCGGCAACCATCCGCCGCCCTCCACCACTGATAGGAGAACATACGGAGGAGATTTTATCGGATATTCTTGGGTACGATTCGGAGAGGATTGATGATTTGAGGCAGGATGGTGTTTTATAGATTCATATTTCTTTGCAGATTTTCGATGTCAGTTCATATAATATCGATAATCAGATTTGCACTGGATTTGAAGTTACCAATTATCATCTAAGCAATATCATGCTTTTTTCAATCTGCACACCATCCGACTCGATTCGATAGAAATATTTCCCCGAAGAAACTGGAATCCCCTTTGAGTCATTTCCATTCCAGACAACGTGATGATCACCCGCTTTCATTTCGTGATTCATGAGACCGGTTACTTTCCTGCCAAGCACATCATAAATAGTCAGTTTCACCATAGCTTCACGTGGCAGGGAAAAACGAATCTTCGTTTCCGGATTAAACGGATTTGGATATGCTGCCTCAATCGAAAATTCACCTGGAAGTCTCCGGTCATTCCCGGAAACGGCATCGGGACCTTCCCAGCCGTCAGAGACCCGTTGTGCATATATATTGTATTTGAACTCCAGGATTGTACTGCGAAGATCTTGCCAGACCGCAATAAAACCTCCATCGTTATCACTGATTATATGTGCCGAAATCTGATCATGGTATTCATCACAAAGGATAGCGCCATTCTCTGGATAACTGTCATCGACTATATTTCCATTACTGTCAAGGTGAGTGTACATGAGATCAGTGGAAAACCAATCATCGGCAGTTTCCCAGACAGCATAAATATCCTCATGTTCACCTGCAACTAATCTGGGACGTGTTAGTTTTTGAGGTTCATTTGCCAGACGAACCCCATCCTCCGGCTCCAGCAACGGTTCTCCATCAAGGTCAAATCGTTGTACATAGACTTCAGCTTCATTTGTATTGATCCTGTCTTCCCAGCCGATCCAGAATGATTCATCGTTGTCGCTGTGAACCGAAATATCGATGTTTCCCAGTCGCACACTATGAGGTACCAGTTCAATACCGTTTTCATCCCAGAGCAGGTCACCATCGGAGCTAATGATCTGTCCATAAATATCGGGATTATAAGGTGTATTCCGGTCATCTTCCCAGGCTATAAGGATGCCGTCCTGCACAGGTTCCATTTTTGCCCGAAACATAACCCACTCTGTTGCGCCAATGACAACAGGTTCATCCCATAATAGATCACCCTCCTCGTCGATTCGTTGTGCAAGGATGTCATAATTTCCCGGAGCAACTATTTTATTATAGACAATCAATATTGAGCCGTCTTCAAAAGTAATCATTCCTTCTATACGATGATCAGAAATCTCGTTTGTCACCATGATTGCATTATGGTCGTTATTTGTCCATTGAGGGATGCCCTCCGAATCTATATGTTGAATAAGAATATTATCATAATATCTATTGGTATATTTGTGAAATGCTACAAATAGACCTCCTTCACCATCCGGTATAATTCGTGGTCTGGTTTGATCCCTTGTTCTATAGAGTCCTTCGGGAGGCGCTACCAGAGAACCACGATCACCCCAGAGTACATTTCCTGAACTGTCTATTTTTTGAGCGGCAATTACGAAGAAGTTTTCCTCACGGTTATCAAACCAGGTGGCAAAAAGTCCACCTTCACCATCCGAAGCGAAAGTGGCGGAATCCATTTGAACGTATGTTGTATCGAAATCGTTAACCGGAAAACCGGGAGTTATATTGATTCCGTTTGATTCAAACAGAAACTCACCTGTTTGAAAATTTACTTTCTGCACATAAACATGTCTTCCAAGATTGCCCATCCTGCTATCTACAAAACCAAACCACAGGTTTGAGCCGTCAAGTATTGCCATCGGTCCGATGGCATTAAAATCCAATCCGGTTATCAGCTCCTGCCCATTGTTTTCCAACAGGGTTTCTCCCGATTCAATGTCGAACAATTGACCATAAAGCGCTGAACTTTCATCACGACTGTCTTGCCAGATTAAAGCATAATTATCCTCATCGAATGAAATCCCTTTGATTGAGTAAAGCTCTAACTCGGCATTGCACACAAGAATTCCATTTCCTTCATCCCAGATCTTTTCGCCTTCACTGTTAACTCGATTGATATATAAATCCTCCCACGGAAATTCAAAAAATCGTTCATCCTGCCATGCAATAATTACTCCTCCGTTATTATCAGACGCCATCTGAGGATTCATTTGGTTCCTTGCTGCTTCACTCAGAATTATACCATCCGCCTCCTCGCCTTCATCGCCCCAGTGTAAAACTAGTTCTTCCTCACCGCTGATTTTCTGTATTCGGAGATCAGATGTGAACCAATCTTCACGTTGATCCTCCCAGACAATTATCGCCTCACCAATCTCACTGCTTACAATTTTTAGAGCTTTCTGAGTAGCATCAGCTTCACAGATAAGTTCTCCATCTTCCGTCCAAAGAATATTTCCATTCGAATCGACATTCTGACCATAAATATCCCCAAAACCAACTCTAAGATCAACCCATGCAAAGAAAACTCCGCCATTACCATCAGGACAAATGTTAATTTCTCTCTGCGCGTCTTCATGAAGGCAGATTGGAAGCCCGCGTTCAGCATCTGCGGAATCCGGATGTACACTATCCCACATCAGGTCACCATCGATAGATATTCGTTGAGCATATAGGTTCAGGTTATTTATATCTCGATTATCATCCCAGCCGACTATAACTCCTCCTTCACCGTCAGGACAGACATCAAATCCTCCACCCCAATGCCCCTGATGATTTTCACCACCTGCCACCATCAGGTTGCCATCCCTGTCAGGCGTCGCGATATCGCTCCAGCCATCGGGAACCTCACCGTTGGTATTGATACGCTGACAGTAGATATCAATAGAATCGCCTCTATAATCTGTCCAGACTGCAATAGCGCCTCCGGCTTCATCTGACACCAGCCTGGCAACAGACTGCATACGTTCAGCACGACAGAGAGGGATACCCCAGATTGGAGGATCGATAATATTAGACCACTGAGGTTCACCGTCCGAATTCAGTTTCTGAATGAACAGGTCAGCGCTGACATAACCATCCTCTTGAAAATCAACCCCGTCTCGGTGCGCGACCCAAACAATTATCCAGTTGCCAATACCGGCGGCGATTACATCAGGGTATTCACAGACGCCGGGTCCTTCGGCAACCAGCAATCCATTTTCACCCCAGACTTCCTGGTTGTCCACAGTAATGATCTGCGCGAATATATGTTTTCTTCCCAGGCGAGAATCAGACCAGACAATACATATTTCACCATCGTCATTCACTGCCGCGCTTCGATTATACTTGATATGGTTGCCCTGGCGGACAGGAATTCCGTTATCCGGCTCCCACATCCGTTGAGCAAGGGAAGGAGTAGAACTGACGAATATCAATATCATCAACAGGCAGGTGAAATTAGACCGGCATTTCATCGTAACTCCTTGAAATTGAAAAGGTTGTAATGCCACTGGTTTGTAAGCTAATATAGTTGCATAGTTGTTAAGTCGCGTAATTGTTTTTGCTTGTACAGTCGTTTGGTTGAAATGTTTGTTTGTTGTAATGCCATATGGTTATTAAGTTTTATCAGAAAAGCTGCAAAGCAGCGAAAGCGTGTAGCCCTTGGCGTAAGCCATGGGTTTGTATTGATACCCGAAATCCTTAGCCCCAAAGGGGCGAAAGTTGGAGTCCACCAGTTTCCTTCCGTCCCTGCTGGACTAAAAAGATGTTCATCCGCACTCACAAGGCTTACGCCCCGTGCTACATGTTTTCGACCCTTCGGGTCTTTTGCTGAAAAATAAATACTTTTAACTCCTGCGGATTATTTAAAGATCTTGTTTCTCCCCTATCCCACCTGCAATAGTATCTATCAGTTTAAAATCGGCTTTGCTGGAAAACAAGATAAAATTTGTTTTAATTGATTTTGCAAGATCAACGACAAATTCTAAAAATCATATTGTAGATCGTGATTGTTGCTTTATCACAATTAATATAATTAAACCATCTCGGTTTTGGGAAGTCTATTCAGTAGCGTAGAAATAACATTACCCGTAATTCACGCTTAAACGCAGGCTGTCTCTAATAAAAAGGCTATTATTTTAATCTTGTGAATCACTTTAGAAATTTCCATATTATAAGGTTACACAAAAACAGGGTAGTATTTTCTTCATCGTTCATAAAACATTAAGTAGAAATGATTGCAAAATCTAAAGATACTGTATTTAAGCGTCGCATGGCAGCGCTGGCAGTGCTCCTTATACTTTTAATAACAGGAGCGACTGTACCGTTTCCCCAGACCACACGTGGTCCGTGTCGCATAGAACTTTCAGCAGTTTGGAGCGTAAAACATCTTGGTGCAGGTGAGATTACTGCCGGGTGGGATAAAAACTTGTTCAGTGCTCCCGAGCCACGGCTCCTGATGAATTTCGACCGTCCCGACCTGGTCGAAATCCAGGTAAATGAGAAGCTTGTTGAAGGCGGGCTGGTTAACGCAGGTGATACCGTTGCGATTGTAACGTCACGTGAGGTTTCCGGAAGACTCCGCGTCATTGAAGCTGAAGTAGCACATGCCCGGGCGGAGAAGGAAGCTCTTCGTACAGGAGGCAGAAGCGTCGATCTGGAAGTTGAACGCCGTAGAAGCCTTCGAGCTGAAGCCAGTCTGAATGCGTTTCGTTCTGAATACGAGCGCGTTAAAGCATTATATGAGAAGGATGCCGCCCCGTTGTCGTTATGGCAGCAAACAGAAGGGCAACTTCGGGTGCTTCAGACTGAACTTGATTTGGCAAATGCACGAGTAAAAACTGTTGAAGCAGGTGCGAAACCGGCTGATATTCAGGTCGCTCAAGCTGAGGTGCTGCGTCTTGAACGTGAACTCGAGCGTGTGAGCAGGACGCTTGGTTTCAGCGAAATACTGACAGCCCCGGTAAGCGGCAGAATTAGTTTTAGAGGTGAACCCGGTACGGTTTTGACAATTGAGAGAGAGGATACCCTTCTTGCATTTGCCGCAATTCCTGAAGGTGTAGCACAAGATTTGACAGTCGGACAGCCTATGCAAATCAGTTTGCTCAGCAGGCGTGATATGTTGATAAACACTCATCTGGAAAGCATTGGATTTGATACTACCGGTGCCTATGTAACTGCCTTTGTTAATAACAAAGAAGGTCTTTTTCAGGCAGGAATGATGGGAGCAGCACGACTCAAACGCGGAAATCATACTATTTTTGATGGTTTTAAAACGATGCTCAGTGGACAGAAGTCGAACTGATACGATTTTTATATAAAGTTAAAAAATCCTGATCAAATGGAAAATTTCGAAAGAATAGAAAACAAATACCGCGTTCCAATCGACATGTTGGACAACATTCGAGAACGTATATTGCCGTATATGGAGCACGACGACTATTGTGTGGACGTTGAAGGGAACCGTTATCCTGTATGCAGTGTTTACCTGGATACTCCGGATAACCGCTTCTATTATGAAAAGCACAGTGGTAATATGGTTCGTAAAAAATTGAGAATTCGTGGATATAACGAAGTTGGCAATGATGGTATTGTTTTTCTGGAAATTAAAAGAAAGATTGAAAATACGATTTTCAAAGAGAGAACAGGAATATATTTTTCCGATACTGTAAAATTGCTGAATGGCGCAAATATCACCCCGATAGACGAGCAGAATCCTCACGCTGCACGGACAACGCTCAACAGGTTTGTGTATCTTACAAAAAGGTTGAACTTAACGCCGAAAACACTGATTACTTATGATCGTGAGGCTTTCCTTTCTAAGACTGATACAGAACTGCGTGTTACTTTTGATGTTGGCGTAAGTAGTCTCCCCAATCCCGGGATCAATGAAATATTCCGAGTGGATGACAACAGAACTTTCACAAATGATTTTTTCATTCTCGAGATCAAATTTAATTCAGCAACCTTTCCCGGATGGCTGCATAGAGTTATCCGGGATTATAAGCTCCGACTCGAAGCCTTTTCAAAATACTGTAATGGTATTGATGCATGGTCGGAAGATGCCTCAGGAGTACAGATCCACAAATGAATTTTTTTGAGCAACTACAATCAAATGCAATACCTCTGACAACAGCGACAATCTTGGTAAATCTGACTGTTGCGTTCGTTGTCGGGTTTGGTATTGCCATGGTGTACAGGCTGACAAACCGGCAACGTGTCATTAGCCGTTCTTTCCAGTTGACTATTGTCATTCTTGCGATGGTGGTAGCGCTTGTTATGATGGTCATTGGAAACAGTGTCGCACGAGCCTTCAGCCTGGTCGGTGCATTGTCTATTATTCGGTTCCGTACAGTGGTCAAGGACAATCGTGATATAGCCTACATATTCTTTGGACTTGCGGGAGGCATGGCAGCCGGTGTGGGGGCTTACCAGCTTGCAATATTCGGTGTCGCCTTGATAGCATTTTTTATTATGACACTCGATTTTATCGACTTTGGTAAATCGCGCAAAGGGATTTATCTATTGCGCTTTCGAATCGAGCCTACCGATGCAGACGAAGCCGGATACCTTGAAATATTCGACAAGTATTTTTCATCCTATAAAAGGTTGACATTGAAGTCAGTTAAAATGGGTCATTTTATTGAACACAGTTTTCTGGTTCGTTTAAAACGAAATATTAACGAACAGGATATAATAGCGGATATCTCTGCCCTGGAGGGAATGGACAGAGTATCGCTTCTCGAGGAAGGCAGCGAATCCGAAGTATAGTCGCAGTACTCTTCGAGTAAAACCAAACGGTAGAACTGTATTATGGGACACAAAGTACCGGGCGATGGTAAGAATCTTCCTCATTTAATTCTTAGGCGTCTTGATAATCATAAACTGCCGGGAACGAAAAAAGCCGACAATGCCGGTGTGGATCACGCAAACCTGAAATGGTGTACGCGGAGCTGTGAACATGCTGACTGGCCTCATGAGAATGTTGACGGCTCAAGAAGCTGCCGCACTTTCAATGCTCTCTGGTGCAATGCATTGAAAGAACATGTCACGCAAAACTCTCCCTGCGCACTCGAATTTGGTCAACGCCGACCGAAACCCAATTGGTAAAACCGCATCCTGATAATCCTTAACATCCTTATATCCTCTAAGCTAATTTCGCGATTTTATACTGGTTTTTCCATGTGTTAATGATAAAATAAAATTATCAGAAACTTGGAGTCGATCAGTCAAAAAGAAAACAACAAACCGCAGAGAACACAAAGTATGCACTAAGATCACAAAGACAATCTCCGTGCTCTTTGCGAATTCTTTGAGTACTTTGTGGTTTTTCTTTTTAGCGCTGCTGAACCAGAGATCGTTCAAGTATGTGTCCAATATTAATGAGTCAAAACTTTCAAGCCCGAAAAAAGAACATGTTGCCAAAGAGCACGAATAGCAGAAAGACGCAAAAGATATCTCGAAAAGGGAGCACTCACCCTTGACGGGAATACATAGCAGAGATAGTATAAACTGTTATGGCTATCTTTTTACTACAATAAAAAAGGGGCTGACTCAGATCCTGAATCAGCCCCTCATGATAGAATTCGTAAAATTAAATATGTTTACTTGAGAAGTACCATTTTCTTCAAACTACGGAAGTCGTTTACTTCTATCGAGTAATAATAGACGCCACTTGCCATACTGGCACCGTCAAAGGAGGCTTTATGGAAACCGGCAGTCAATGGTTGATCGACCAATGACGCAATTTCCTGTCCCATGACATTATAAACAGTCAGGCTGACATGACCAGCATTCTTTAATCCGAAACTTATATCAGTTGTCGGGTTAAAGGGATTGGGGAAATTCTGCGACAAGAAATACTCGTTTGGAATGCTGCCGGCTTCTTCAACATATTCACCAGTGGCTGTTCCGTTAACGATAATTATTTGTTGACCATTAGTCTGGGGATCGTTGTGATATACAAACATCGCACCATTCACAAGGTGGTCGTCGCCATCCGCAGGCACCCATTCCAAAGTGACGGTTCCTTCTCCGCCGCCTTCAATTTCCACGGGCAGTTCATCTACGACTGCTACTACATCACTGATGAGTGGTGAAATGAATATTGAATCAATAACAGCGATACCAAGCCCATTGTTGACAATACTTATATCAACAAAACCGGATTCTCCAGCCAGGACCTCACCAAAATCAAGCGTGTCTTCAGTAAAGAAAATTTCCGGTGGTACAATAGTAGAGATATCGGCTCTAGTTGCCCAGTTTCCGGTTTCAGAATACCATATTGATACTTGTTCACCGTCAACCTGCAAATCAAATGCGACACGATGCATATCCGGGTTCGCAGCGGCTGAAGGGGGATTATTGTCACGAAGGTAAGAATCTCCTTCACCGATGAATGCAAGCACGAATAGACCTTCGTCTATCTCAAGTGGGTCTCCGTTGTCATCTTCTAAAGCAAAACTGTTCCATTCAAATACAGTGTTTTCACGTCCTGTCCACAAAAGATTAAAAGTCGTGAAGGAAGTATCAGTATCCATAATCACGTGTGCAACAATAAACAACACATCGTCAAGACCATCCTCATAACCGATATAGAATTTTGCAGAATCAAGTTGAGCGGGATAACTAAGAGGCTTAAATCCAACGCCGGGACCACGATTTACGTAATTAATAGCAGATTCAAATTCGCCGTCATCATATTTATACTCATCCGAAGTGGCTACTATGCCTTGAATGAGTGATTCCTCATCATTATCAGCGTTTGGATCTTCTTCCATGTTGTCGCCTGCCAGGGTAGCAGTGATAACGAAGTATCCAGCTTCGTCAGGCGTCCATGTATCCGGTGCATCAACTTCCGTTGAATCGCCACCATCAATGGCATCAAGGTCTGCGCTCTCGCTGTAAATTTCGTTGCCGTCCGCGTCAATAATTATGAATTCAACCTCAACGGCGGGTGACTCTGTATTACCATAGTTTTTTACACTGGCTGTCAGTTGGACTTCTGTATTTGGTGCGAAGAAGAACTTGTCTATATCGTTATATACCGAACGTACGCCGAGATCGATAAAAGTGGCTAATTGACCTTCAGCAGTTATTAAAAGATCGCCACCGCAATCAGTCCAATCCGCATTATTACCAAGATCTACTGACCAGATGCTTCTGTCGCCGTTTGCCAGAGTCGCATCCATTAAATTCCACCAGCCGTTAGGGTCAGCATAAGCTCCACCAGGCGCCGGACCGTAAAGAATCCAGAAGTCTTCACCCTCCAAAAACTCTATTTCTGCAACTTCCTGATCTTCAAAATCAATTTCATTCCAATTGTTAGCCGCATTTTCAAAATCATACTGTGGAATCAATTCGTCGTAAACCGGATCACCGTCATTAAGAGCTTCACCAGGTTCACCGTCATCATCAGTATAGACATAGACCTCAACGTTATCAGCATCGTTACCATACTGATTCAAGGCACAGAAACGAATTCCCTGTAGCGTAAAATCAGCAGTTGGAGTAAACCTTGCAGCAGACCAATAGTCACTGCCAGGCCATAGCAAACTGTATTGATTTGGCACGTAATAGTAAATTGAGTCGTCCCAGGTGTTGTCAAGTTCACCATTAGTTATGTTTCTCCCATCAGGCAGCAACATTACCCCACCCTCTTTAGCCAGTGGCAAAGTAATATCCTGTAAAATAAACTGATTAAATGCTGCTGAGGGAGCAGTCAATTGATCGGCAAAGACTGCTGAACACATTGCGATCAACAGAAGTGTTGTAAACAGTGCGAGTAATCCTTTCTTCATCATCTTTTCTCCTTAAATCATTACCAGCCAGGCTCCGGCCGGAGAGGTTATCTTTTGTTCTTTCTGTTTTATAAAAAAATCCAATAGCAAACCAATCAGTATAGAGCTGAAATCGATTATGACTTAGCTGTTTACCGAGGACATAAGTATCCCAACCATTTACATGCTGCTTAAACTCAAGCAATTTTTCCTGAATTCAACTGGCATATAAATCTGTTGATGCAAAAGTTAACTACTGATATCTGTCTTCAATTCCGTCGATTTGCAGGAATTAGATTTTAAAGCGCTAATATTACAATTTATGGCTTCATATAATCTGAGTCAAGAAAATTCAAAAATGATCTCGCTCGATGAAAGAAAAGGCGTTTGCGGCACATTTTACTGTTTTATCAATAATATCATCATTGTGGGCAGCCGAAAGAAACCAGGCTTCATACCCGCTTGGTGGTAAATGAATGCCGTTTTCCAGCATAGAATGGAAGAATCCGGCAAACGCTTTATGGTTGGTTTTTGAGGCATCATCTATATTATTTATTTCATGATCGGTGAAAAATATTGTGAGCATGGAACCCACGCGTTGTATCTCTATGGAAACATTTGACTTCATAGCTGTATTTTCGAGCTTCTCCTGCAAATTTGCAGATTGTTTTTCGAGAAAAGCATAGGTTTCCCGGCTCAGTTGCTGCAATGTTACCAGGCCCGCCGTCATAGCAAGGGGATTACCCGATAACGTTCCAGCCTGATAAACTTTCCCCGCAGGGGCGATTAAAGACATCAATTCAGATGAACCGCCATAAGCGCCCACAGGCAGACCGCCTCCGATAATTTTACCAAAAGTTGTGAGGTCAGGATTTATGCTATACAATTCCTGTGCTCCACCCCTGGCAACACGGAAACCGGTCATCACTTCATCAAAGATCAAAAGTGCGCCATATTGGTCGCAGAGATTTCTTAATCCCATGAGGAAACCCGGTTTTGGAGGAACTACACCCATATTGCCTGCTATCGGCTCAACTATCACTCCAGCAATATTTCCATCTTGTTCTTTGAAAACCAGCTCTACTTTTTCGAGATCGTTGTAAGGAACTATCCTTGTATCTTTCACCGCACCTGTGGGCACTCCGGGACTGTCGGGAATTCCCAGCGATGCAGCTCCGGATCCGGCGCTGATTAAAAAGCTGTCAGCGTGACCGTGATATCCCCCGGCGAATTTAATAATGAGATCACGTTTTGTTGCAGCACGAGCGAGACGTACAGCGCTCATTGTCGCCTCAGTGCCGGAATTGACAAAACGTACCATTTCGACCGAATCGACTCGTTGTACAATTTCCTCTGCCAGCAACACTTCATTTTCAGAGGGAGTGCCGAAGCTTGTACCTTTCCTGACTGCATTTTGAAGCGCTTCCACTACTTTGGGATGACAATGACCTAAAATCATTGGTCCCCACGATCCGATATAGTCAATATATTCATTGCCTTCTGAATCGGTCAGGATACATCCATCTGCCTTTTCAATAAATACGGGAACGCCCCCGACACTCTTAAAAGCTCGGACGGGCGAATTCACACCACCCGGTAAAACAGAAGATGCTCGTTCAAAAAGTTTTGCGTTCTTCAATATCTTTATTCCCTTACATTTATAATCATATTTACTTATTATGTAACCTCATTCGGTATTTGTATAGTATAATCTCGTCTGGATCAAATTCCTCATAGCTTGTCACGAGATCGTTCATTCTAATTCCCTGAAAGGGAAAAATATGAATAGCCACAGGTGTTAACCTGTGGGACAGAGATTAAAAAAAGCCAACCCTGACGGGGTTGAACAATAACTTATGCTATTATTCTGAAAATCTTCTGTGATAGTTACTAACATTATTTTCCAATTTCTTACGTTTGTATGGTATGACCCCTTCAGGGATGGCAGAAATTATTATTACTATACACTTTCAATCTTGAAATAATTACCACTTCAACTTTTCTGATTCGGATAGATTGCGAATTGAAACAAGTTTCAAAGTGACATGACCGATAAATATCTTAAACTTTGCCATCAATGGTAATCCTTTGCCGTCATCTGAAAACCATGCAACATATTCTCCTGTCAATCCGACAATTCCGGCGTAATTCATTTTTCCGTCTGCCTTGATAGTAGTCCATGTTTTACCTGCTAACTTGAGATTCTTGTCTTTGTCCAGAACATCGAAACGAGTCAATTCATATCCAGCACTGATTCCAGTATGAAATACAGCACTTTTTCCTGCGATAATACACTGTTGAGCTATCCACGTCATAGACAATGCATCAAATACGTTTGGCGGCAGAGGATGCTTCTCATAAAGCCAGTGACCATCTCCCTGAACTTCTTTTACTACCATGTATCCGGAATCATAGTCAAATTCAAATCTTTCACAGGCGACATAATTCTTCTCAAAATAACGCAATTCAAGACAATAACTGTTTCTGATATCCCGTGAGATATGCGCGCGAAGAGTATCTACTACTGAAATGAACGGCAGCGCTGGATTAGTGCGAACGATATATTGAATTCGCCAGGATGGTTTTCCATGCCATTCACCCTCCATAACATCGATCTCAAAATTACCCAGGTTGAGAAAGCCCCATTTCGCCTGGTAAGTGGTGCGCTGCCCAATCGGCAACACTCTAACGGGAGAGAAAGTTTTTCCAACTTGAGGAGAGAGCAAATCAGGGTATTCCTGGTTATTATTTGTCATTATGGTTGGATTGGAATCCTGAAGTAGTTTAGTAATCCTTCCCAGGCGTGGCCCCTTTGGATAGAATTCCAAATATTTTTCTGCATAGACAATGGCTGAATCGGGTGTTGCTGAATGTAAGAAGAATTGAATTATCTCATACAACAACTGCTCGAAAGGGAATCGCTCGCAGCCTTCCTGGAGAATTGATAATGCTTGTTCTTGGTCGCCTGCTGTTCTCAGGGCATTTGCCAATTCAATATAGGCATAAGGATAATTTCGTCCTTGTTCTATTGAGTGTTCCAAATGTGGTATCGCTTTATCAATCTGCCCGAGAAGCCTTAATGTCCGTCCGAGTTCAACCTCAGCCTGGTAGTAGTCCTTTTCTTTTGCAACCGCTTTTTCAAGATGAATTATTGCCTGGTTCAAATTATTCTGCGTAGCATATGCTCTCCCCAGGTAATAGTTTATATAAGGAGAATCAGGCGCATATTTGTAAGCTTTAACCAGCCATTCAAGTTCATCACCTCTTCTGAAAATATCAGAGAAAAGCCCTTTGTTGAAAAGAAGCACAGGATTCTCAGGATCATTATTTATCTGCCAGTCGAGATATTTTTCAACTTCTTGATATTTACCCCTCATGAAAAGTGAATCGGCAGCGCTAAGGTTTAAGGTTCCACCGGACCCGATGATGTGTCTCTTGAGAGTCTGGGCATGGAGTATTGTAAAGATAAAGACGACTGAGAAGATGCAAATAAAAAAGAAGCCTAATTTGGAATGAAGATATTTCACTCACCGCCTCCAAAGATCAAGCGCACTAAAAACATAGATAAATCTTCCCAATAAGTGATAATCATTAAAGCGATAAGCATCATTCCAATAAATGGCAAAGCTGCTTTGTAGAGCATGACAATCGGTTTCTTAAAACGAAAGCTGGAAATAAACAGGTTTAAACCGACCGGTGGAGTGGAATAGCCAATCTCGAGGTTTGTCAGGAAAATAATTCCCAGGTGGATAGGATTAACTCCAAATTCCTGTGCAATCGGCAGAATCAGCGGCACTACGACAATAATAGCGCTGAAAATATCCATCAGCGATCCAACGATCAAAAGAAATATGTTCAGGGCAATCAAGAATGTCCATTTAGAACTGATAGCGCCACGCATAAATTCAAAAATTGCCTCTGGAGCCTGTGCATCAATCAAATAATTAGTTAATCCCAGCGCAGAGCCGAGAATCAGCAGAATTCCGCCTACCAGGATTGTAGAATCACGTGTTATTCGCGGTAGATCACGTATCGGATGGATATCCCGGCGGATTACAACTTCAACAAAGATTAAATATGCAGCGGTGATAGCTGCCGCTTCTACAGCGGTAAAAAACCCGCCGTATATTCCAACAAGAATTATCAATGGCAGGGGCAATTCCCACCCCGCCTCTTTCAGTGCTGCAAGCGCCTCTTTCCAGCTAAACTTCTGGGTTGGAAGTGATTCTTTTTTTGCGATTCGAATGCTGTACAGGGATAGGATAATCACCAATAATAATCCCGGCAGGACGCCTGCTGCGAAAAGCTCATCAACTGATATGGATGCGATTAGGGCATATAAAATTATGGGCAAACTGGGTGGAAAAAGCAGACCTAGGCTGCCGGACGAAGTCAAAAGTCCAACGCTGAATTTTTCCGGATATCCTTCACGCATGAGAACTGGAAAGAGCAACCCGCCAAGCGCAACAATTGTCACTCCGGAAGCGCCTGTGAATGCCGTAAAGAATGAACAGGTCGCCAGCGCCACAATCGCCAGTCCTCCAGGCATCCAACCGAATAATGCATGACTGACTCGTACAAGACGTTTCGGCGCACCGGATTCGGCAAGCAGGTAACCTGCATAGGTAAAAAGCGGTATGGCAACAAGGGTGGGTTGTGCCGCCATCCGGTACAATTCAATAATAACTGCAACCGGTTCAATTCCCTGCGAAAGAAATGCGGCAATTGCCAGGGCTGCAAGAACAGCAAATAACGGTGCACCGGCAATGGCAAGAAGAAGGATAAAGATTATTACTACAGTAATCATTACTCTTTATCCTCATCTGTTGGCGACGCTGAAATTGACGGTTCAGATTCTATTTCAGATTTTTTGTCTTCCTCAACATGCGACCCGGATGAATCAGCCTCCCCCGGTATGATTTCATCAATATTGTTTTCTTGATCTTCGTTTATTTCAATCTCTTCATCAGGCTGAATCGCCATTACATGCGATTCAGTACTCTTTACACGTCCCAAAATAATATTCAATAAAACTTGCAAACAGATCAATCCGAATCCGACCGGCAGGATTACCTGGGCGTACCAGGAAGGGACATCACCAAACAGGGTCGAACCGTAATCATGTTCGCCGGCTACAAAAACGTATGATGCCCTGGCAAGGATAAATGTAATTACAATCGTGAAAACACTGCCGATATACTTCAGTATAACACGAAAACGAGGGTGGGGAATCCTTGTTAACAAGTCGATACTTATTTGACGACCCTGCCTTGTAGCAAGCAGTCCGCCAAGCATACCGATCCACAGAACCATATGACGTAAAACCACATCCATCCATGGAATGCCGCTCTCAAAAATATTTCTAAGGATTACCTGCAGGAAGGCAAAAGAGACCATTGACAGAAGAATAATAGTAACAAGCGCCGCCGCCGTTTTTGAAATTACCAGGTCAATTATGGATATTATTTTTATTATATATTTCATGCTATCAGTGTAAAAGTATATTTTATCCCGTAAGGAACTATTGATTTCAGCCCAAACGATATTTTACATGTCATCAGTTTAAAATAATACAGTATTTATTCCTCTTGAGTCCTGAAATCGTCTAACGCTTGTTCAATTTCCAGAAGCAACGTCTCGCTGAACAACTTGCCTGTTAACTGTTTTTTTACCTGCATCCCGACTTTATGGAAAGCATCCATCTCTTCTTTGTTTGGCGGGTCGAGAATTGTTATTCCGCTTTTTTCCATCTGTTCAATAGAAAGACGGTTATCTTCCCTGGATTTCAAGGTTAATTCTCTCAGATACCTCCGGCTTATTTCCAATAAGATTTTTTGTTTGTCCGCCGGTATTTTGTCAAACTGTTTTTTTGTCATCAACACCGCTCCAGCGGCATTTGTTATGGGTTGTATGTTCATATATTTCACACGAGTAAACCATTGCAAGCTGACAGCGCCAAGAGGAGAAATATAAACGGCGTCAAGCATTCCTGTCTGTAATCCGGTTAATACTTCGGGAAGTGACAGGGGAAGTGGTTTTACACCCAATCCTTCGAAAAGCGCCAATGCAAGCTTGTCGCCTTCCCATGTCCACATTCTTGTGCCTTTCAGGTCATGTACGTTTTTTAGCGGTTTGTTGGCGAAAATATAAACATATCCTACTTCAGCCCAACCCAGGAGGACATATTCTTTTTCACGGAATGCAGCATCGAAAGTATCATAAAACAATTTGCAGATGTGATCGATTTCCTCTTTTGAATTAAAGAGAAAAGGTAATTCGAGTATTCTCACCTCCGGCAGGATTTCTCCCAAACCATAGCCGGTAAATCCGGCGGAATGCAATTGACCATACCGCATCTTGCGAAGTACATCGATTTCATCGCCCTGCACACCTCCCGGATATATCTTGAATCCAACTTCCCCGCCGGTCTTTGCACGCACCTCTTCATCAAGTTCGTGCATCACATTCATCCAGGCGGAACCCTCAGGGGCAACCGTGGCAAATTTGATCTCGTACTTAGGTTTCCCAGCGTATAATGTGGGAACAAATGTCAATGATGATATAAGGATGATTAAGGTAATGATTCGTTTCATAGAAATATCCCTGTTTTGGTCTATCGCACCGTCAAATATAATTTGGCGTATGCCTCCTCACTTCATGAAATGCGCGGTGCTTCAGTAATTTCAGAATGTTCGGACATTAAAGAACTCACTGTATAAAGTAGTATAAGCTTCAGTAGATAACAAGAAAGAGAGAACAGAAGTTTTATTTGTAATCCATCCCTGCCCAAAAGAGAAAAAATACGATTCTGGCTCATGAAATTCGTGGATGTGCTGGTATGTAAATGAACTTGAAAAAATATTTGAAACAGGAACTACCTCTTCCACAAAGCTATTTTTTTCTCTACATTTCAGTATTACATGTTGATTTTCCATCGGGTAATTATATATGCGTATATTCTATCGTTTTGCATTAATATCCATCATTAACAAATATATCCTGATCTTTGTCGGTATCTTTGATTGCGGGCTTAGTTCTAATGCTGTGTTTTGCTGTAAAACAACAGGGGATACCGTCTTATGAATAAATCAAAAAGGGCATTACCGGTAACTCTCCTCATAGTTTTCATTTCATTAATCTTTTTAGTAATAGCAGCAAAGTTGATAATCGACAAATCCAGGGAAGAGAAACAAGACATTGACATATTCGGTGAAGTTCCCCCATTTACATTTACCGAGCGTAATGGTCAATCATTCGGGCGTGAAAACTTCGTCGGTAAGATCAGTGTTGTCGATTTCATATATACTACTTGTCCCAGCGTATGCCCGATAATGACCAATGCGATGAATGAACTTTACAACACGTTCAAAGTAACAGACAAAATTCAGTTTGTTTCAATTACTGTAGATCCTGAGCATGACACTCTCGAAGTTCTTCAAAAATATGCTAAAAGAATTGGTGTTACAGACAACCGCTGGGTTTTTCTGCATGCGCCTGTGGAGCAGGTCAAAGAGTTATCTGAAAAGGGATTCATGTTCCCTGCTGGAAATCTTCCTGATGAGCACAGTCGAAAATTCGCGTTGGTTGACCAGGATGGTATGATTCGAGGATATTTTGACAGCTTCGATACAATGAACATGGCGTTATTGAAACTGCAAATCTCAAAATTATACTATAAAGAAAAAGAGAAAGCTGGAGGTAAAGGGTTTGACTACTGATAGGCTGGAAATTAGTACCGGGGCTCCCTGGGAAAGGAAAGTAGGCTATTCGCGTGCTGTGCGAATCGGCAGCCTGGTGGATGTTTCAGGAACAGTTGCTGTTGATGAAGATGGCAAGGTTATCGGAGCGGGTGATCCTTACGTTCAGGCGAAAGTAATATTTGAGAAGATACGGAAGAGTCTGGAAGATACCGGTGCAAGCATAAATGATGTCATTCGTACACGAATGTATGTTACGGACATATCAAACTGGAACGAGGTAGGCAAAGCTCATGGTGAAACATTCACTGAAGTAAAACCGGCAACGAGCCTGGTGGAAGTCAGCAACCTGATCAGTCCGGAATACCTGGTTGAGATAGAAGCACTGGCAGTAGTGGGTAAAGGTATTTAATCTCTCGGTACATTGCCTTTTATAAAGAATATGGATACTTCGAGCCTTCAATCTGTAAATGCCGTCCTTAATCCAATCAGCGCTACGCTACTTTTGATTGGATTTGTTTATATCAAACAAGGTGATAGTACAAATCACAAAAAGTATATGTTTGCGGTTTTGGTGAGTATGGATATTCGTCTCCATCAATGGAGTTGTCATTTATATGATATTGAATATACTTTGATTCCTGTCTATATTTGGAGTTCCTAACTTTTGTGTGGTAATCGGAAAACTGTTTTTCGATAGCTGTTGGGGCAGGATATCGGGTCACGTTTATAACTTGTATTTTCTTAATAAGGATGCAATAAATTGGTATTATCGGCAGTGTTCGGCAAAGGACCTGACAATGTGCAGGAAACTGCGAAAATTATCTCTATTGACGGGAAAACGGCAAAAGCTCAACTTGAAGTTAATAACGCCTGTGGCGAGTGCGGGTCAAAAGGTTTCTGTCATCCATCCGAAGGAACAAAACCGACAATCGAGATAAACAATGACATTATGGCAAATGCAGGCGATATGGTTTCTCTGGAAATATCTCCTTCTTCACGTATCGGCTCCTCGTTCATAGTGTTCGGGATTCCAATTCTTATGCTGGTAATTGGAGCGATTTCAGGTGAAACCCTGGGATCATCCGGTCAGGATAGTGTAGTTGTAGGCGCAATAGCAGGGCTTGCATTTGGTTTAGTTGTGGTCAACATAATCAACCGGCTAATGAAACAATCTATCCGTATCAAACCTCGAGCTATTAAGATTCTTTCGACAACAAGTAATTAAAAATATTCCTTCATGTCACTTAATGAACATATCAAGCAGGCAGCCCTGGAAATCGGGTTTGATTTTGCTGCAATAGCTCCCTATTCACCGCCTCCTCATGCTGATACAATTATTGGCTGGCTGCAACATGGATATGCCGGCGATATGCACTGGATGAGTAAGAATGTCGAAAAACGGCTTGATCCGGCAAAGCTATGGCCTCAAGGTAAAACAATTTTAATTGTTGGATTGAATTATCGTCAAAACCTCCCTGACAACTCCCTTGTAAATGATTCGTCACGTGGAAGAATCGCATCCTATGCATGGGGAAATGATTATCATGAAGTAATTAGAGTAAGACTTAAATCTTTAGCAGCAGAAATTTCAAAACTTGCCGGAAAATTAATTGAATACAAAATATGTGTTGATACTACACCGATTCTCGAAAAAGCTATAGCCGCATCCACACGAACCGGGTTTATTGGCAAAAACACATTGTTTATTCATCCTCAATTTGGTTCAACCCTCTTCCTGGGAGAACTGCTGTTAAATATAGAATTGGAACCAGATCAGCTTTCTCCATTAAATAACGGCTGCGGTGATTGCAAAATCTGTACTGAACACTGCCCTACAAATGCCCTGGATCAGAATTATAGCCTTGACGCGACAAAGTGTATAAGTTATTTGACCATTGAAAATCACGGATTAATTCCTCAAAAAATGAGATCAAAGATTGGCAATTGGATTTTTGGTTGTGACATCTGCCAGGAATGCTGTCCTTATAATGCAGGGAACAAACCGCAAACAAGTGAGCCTCATTTTCACATTTCCGATACTGAAAGTAGAATCCCTTTTCTTGAAGATATAATAAATCTTGATGAGCAAGGCTTTAGGGAAAAATTTCATGGTACACCGGTTTTCAGGTCAAAACGAGTAGGATTACTGCGTAATGCCGCCATTGCCCTGGGTAATTCAAAATCGAAGGAAGCGGTACGACCTCTTTCAAAAGCATTGTATGATCCGGAACCATTTGTACGTGGACATGCTGCCTGGGCTCTGGGAAATATTGCTGGTGAGAGCTGCAACGATATTTTGAGATCTGCAATGAATTCCGAGAAGGACGAATACGTTCTGATGGAGATCGAACATGCTTTGGGAAATACTTCCATTACGGAACAGTGAAACCCGACGGCAAGCAGTCGAGCTGCACAACCTGGCAATGCCTGATTCGGATTCAAATCAAATCCTCTTGGAGATAATCAACCAATCCGGGATTTTATTTTTATAATCTACAAAAGGACACTATATTCAGGTTGACTCAATTATTTGATATATTCATTGAACATATTATTACTTATGGAAATTCGAGCGAGGGTATAAATGGAAACACGCAGCAACCTGCCTGCACTTCCTCTAAGAAAAAAACCGGAAAAGGAAGGGGAAGAGAAAAAACAAATGCCTATGGCTCTGGTTGTAGATGATGATCACAATGTCCTCGAAATAATGACACAGATGCTGTTGAGAGAAGGATTTGGGGTATATTCCGCTCTGGATGGAGTAGAGGGATGGGATATTTATATCAAGTATAAACCCGCGTTGGTGATAACAGATATATACATGCCACGTAAAAACGGGATATTGCTGTTATCTCAAATTAAGAGTGAGAATCCTGAACAACCTGTAATTTTTATCACAGGCTATTCCAATTATCGTCAGATGCTTGTCAGCCTGAAAGTCCCCCCCGATGGTTATATTGAGAAACCCTTCACTCGTAAACAATTGATGGAAACAATAGATACCGTCCTGGTAGATACTCCGAAGAAAGAATAGTTATTTCCGTCCGGAAATTATTTCTAAAATGAAGCTGTAAGCGCTGCATACCCAAACAATCCAATATCATTCACAGGCTGCCAATTCTTCTCCGCAGAGAAAGCACATAGTACGGCATCCATTTTTAAGCCATCAGCAAGCTCAATCCTTATCCGAAAATCCAGTTCCTGACCCAATCCGGTAAAAGACTGCGAACTTCCGGGATAACGTTCATCCTGGAAGTATCTGAAATTATGAAAATCCACGTCTATTTCAGTAGATTTATGCGGTGATAAACCAATACGCATAATGGAGTCTATCAAACCCCTGCGAACGTCTTTGAAATAATCCATGAATCCACGGAAAGCATGACGGGACATATATGGTGTATAGAAGACATGATCTGCATAATCTTTCCCATCTTCATCAAACTTGTTTCCGGATGTAATATCAACTCCGGCTCCAATTATTGGATTTAGTTGATATCCAGGCGAAAACCCGGCGTCAAAAGCAAAGAGCCAGGCGGAAAGGTCCCTGTCGTTCTTTTTGCCGTATTGATATGCTGCATCTAATTCAAGAGATAACTTTTGTATATCATACCTGGAATAAACAGCGGGAGTCATAATAAAATCTGCATTGTCGTAATTTATACCTTGCAGGTTTTCAACTACCGGGTCCCAATTAACAGTGAATAATGGCTGAATCATACCATCCAACATTTTCCCGGCAGTACCTAACAGTATTCTGTCGCCATTGGTATAAAAATCTTTGGTATATGCAGGCTGTTCAAAAAAACCTCTTTCAATCAGCTTGGCATAAAACATATCTATCTTTATAGAACAAATGTTGAAAAATAATCGACCTCCATCAAACGTTCTCGGTCCGAAATTATTCCAGTTCCCATTTCCCTGGATACGTCTGCGGCCATACATCATTTCGTACCTGCCAACCTGCAGGTCAAATGGCATTCCGGCAGGATTATTGACGAGAATATATCCCTCCTGCAAATCAATAAAGCTGGTAGATTTGCTATTGGAACCGGTAGTCCCTAAGAAACGTGAATCTTTAAACTTCATTCTCACATTTACCGATTTTGACGCCTGGACACGGAATCCAACCTGGCTTCTTAATAATGAATTTTCATTCAACCCGGTATTATTATCAAAATCCTTTCCATCAACCTCTATCCGATAACGCATGTTTCCGTCAATGGTCACATGTTCACCAATTGGCAATGAAGCGTATGCAATATTATGACCAGCTAATATCACAAATAACAATGTAGAAAAATATATTATTCTATGCATTCAAGAATCTCCGCAACAATTTTGAAATTGTATGTTCAATGATGATGAAGTTTGGTGAAAATTATCAGGGGAATCAACATCTCTTGATAAGTTTTATATCATTTGTTTTGGGAGGGTGGACTGACTCTTAGAGTCAGGTTTCAAGCCGTTGATGAAAATCGCAAGTCACTGGGTGGGTGACCCGATTCTTCAGAGTCGGGTTTCCTGGGATGGATTTGCTTATCCTTAATATCCTTGTATCCTGTGAATTTCTTTTTAGATGAATCAACTGGATGCCTCTTGGAGGTCGCTTTTTTAGTATTTCAGATCAGTTAGCCTTGACTTCATGGAATTTAATACATAGCATGTATAGTACAAACAATTCTTGTTAACTAACCGCATCCCCAATGTAATTAGTAGCGAGTATGAACAGGTCGCTCGAGAGAGTCATTCTCGGGCTTGACCCGGGAATCCAGTCTAAAATAAAGAAGCTCGCTTTGTAAAGATTGAATCCTTTGACGGGGGTCAAGTTGATCTGTCAATTTTATAAGAAGCTATTGCTGCCGGGTTTTTCTTTCGACAGCTTCAAGATTTTACGAATTGGAAACTTTTTCCTGTTCGGTATGCCTGCTTTTTGTTATCGACTGTTTAACGGAATAATTCAAGGACAACCCCGAATTGATCCCCTGATTATTACTTTACAATTTTTACAATCCGTATCCTCCTTGAAGTTTACATTTGTTTATTCAGAACCCGCTATTCAAAAATATAGGATCGTACATGTTATTTTTAAAAATAATAATTGCTCAATATCTGTTTAAAAGACTATATCTAAGTGCATTTCTTATTCTTCTAATTTCGGAATTTGTTTTCGCACAGGATAACGGTTGGTTCTGGCTAAATCCTTGGCCACAGGGAAACTCCCTGAATAATGTATGGGTATTTACTCAATCCGGTTATGTCATTAGCTCAGCTAAAGTAATAGTCGATCTTTGAATACAACGTGTCAAGAGTTTATCGAAAATATTGAATAGGTTCCAGCGTCTGTTGAAACGGAATTCGAAT
>Ga0208648_1000555_pt1 | contig 36732 bp, 34 predicted proteins | sample AntAceMetag02UKL_FD_184772 | JGI IMG/M metagenome (GOLD analysis project Ga0208648, IMG submission 184772) | Saline lake microbial communities from Ace Lake, Antarctica - Antarctic Ace Lake Metagenome 02UKL (SPAdes) (version 2) | ecosystem: Environmental > Aquatic > Non-marine Saline and...
AATTCGCCGCACATTATAAATAAGATGTCAAGTATAAAATGACTTAATGCGTTGATTTTACATATTTTTTATGCAATTTCCTAACCGGAAATTGCTGAAAAATAGTGGAAAAATGGAAGAAAAGTCAATATATATAATGATATTAATTTTCTATGCTTATTTTTGACGGCGGCAAACTAATACAAAACTGTAATAAATGCATTTTTTTGCTCTAGTTATGGGAATTATGATGCTGCATCATAATTCCAAATCTAAATTAACCAGAGACATATTTAATATAACGGACTAATTATCCCAAGCCTGTTTTTGCTAACAACATGTGTATATATCATCGTCGTTCTAAGGTTTGCATGGCCTAAAAGTTCCTGTATTATCCTGATATCATGCTCTTTTTCTAATAAGTGGGTGGCAAAGCTGTGCCGTAGAGCATGTACCGTTATCCGCTTTGGTATTCCCGCCCTTATTCCTGCCTTTTTAATCTGTCTCTGTAAATTTCCAGCATAAATGTGGTGTCGTCGGATAATATTGGTTGTTGGGTCAACCGAAATTTTGTGTGAAGGGAACACCCAAAACCATGCCCATTCTTTTCCTGCATTCGGCAACTTTCGTTCCAGAGCACCTGAAAGTTGGACGCCCGCGAGACCGTTTCCCCTATCTTTATCGTATATTTTGCGCACGGACTCGATGTGGTTTCTCAAGGTGCCTTTGATGCTGGAAGAACCGTTTTGTGATCCTTGTCTCCTTTGCCATGCACAGTCACAGCCATTCTTGAAAAATCAATATCCTTGATTCTCAAATTCGTACATTCTCGGAGCCGTAAGTCGCATCCGCAGATGGTTTTTGCCATGAGAAGTTTCGTGCCCGACATTTGCTCGAACAAACGAGTTATTTCCGGTTTTGTCAAGACAACCGGCAACCGCCGTTTCCTTCGACAATTGCTCAATTTAGGTCCAACATATGCGGCGAAACCACCTGAACCCCTTCTTTGTAAGGATATGCCGCCTCTACCGGTGCAACAATCCATGCTTTGTCAATCTGCAAGTCGTTTAATGCATTCCAGAAACTGCGTTTGACTTCGGGAGAAGTCGAAGCCTTGATCTCAATGGCAAGGCGTTGCTGTCCTTTTTCAAGTACAAGGTCGATCTCCGTCCCGGACGCGCTGCGATAAAAATACTGCTTCCAATCAGGATTTGCGGCTGCAATATTTTCAATAACAAAGCCCTCCCAGGACGCACCGTAAACCGGATGCCCCAGAAGATCGTTATGGGTTTTGATATCCAGCAGCGCATGCAGCAGCCCGGTATCTCTCAGATAGATTTTGGGAGATTTAACCAAGCGTTTTTTTAAGTTGGCATAATATGGCTCAAGCACGCGTAATAGATACGTCTGCTCCAGCAACGCGACATACGAGTTGACGGTATGGTGGCTGACACCCAGCGACTCACCGAGACTGGAGCGGTTTAAAAGTTGTCCGTGAATATGAGCGCACATCTGCCAGAAACGCTCGATTCTGCGAGCCGGTATATTAATTCCCAACTGAGGAATATCTCGTTCGAGGAAGGTTCGGACAAAATCCAGACGCCACTCGTAACTGTTTATTTCATTATCCGCCAAAAAACTGCGCGGAAATCCTCCCCTCAACCATAGGGTTCGCTGAATTTGCAAGGGCTCCGCCATATTAATTTCTTTCAGCAAAAACGGTGTCAATTCGATAAACGCTATTCGACCCGCTAGCGTTTCGGAAGTTTGTTTGATAAGATCGGGAGATGCCGAACCCAGGATCAAAAACTGCCCGTTGCCCCCATGGCGGTCGATTTTTGACCGCATTTCCGCAAACACCTCCGGCAGGCGTTGGATTTCATCCAAGCAAATGAGTTTGTCGGCATTGAGATTAAAAAAGGCCTCCGGGTCTCGCAGCTTGTTTAGATCGGCACGGCGCTCTAAATCTAGGTAGACGGCGCGGTCTGAATCGGCAATCATCTCCTGGGCTAATGTGGTTTTGCCGCACTGCCGCGGGCCGAGGATAGCCACTGCCGGCATGGTCCGGAGCTTGAATTGTATTTTTTCGGTGATTGCACGCGGAACATAACTTTGCATATTAGAACCATAGCTTCCTATTTGCAAAATGTCAAGTAGTTTGTATTGCAAATTGGAACTGCAACTTCCAATTTACAATAAAATGGCGACTGGTACTTATGGTGTGTGTAGGGAAGGGGGCAAATCTTGCCCAGTGATTATAATACGTTATGTGATAATATATCAAATCACTGCTGTACGGTTTTAATTTTAAATAATCTTATAACATATAGAAATCATACATGATATGTTTGTAATCGATCGGGATCAACTTGAAATCGTATCCTTTTTAATTCGATCGCTCACCGCCCATTCGTTTCGCTCATTAGAGTCGCAGAGAACCCAGAGGTTATTGATATGTTGTCAATTATTTAAAGTTTCCAAAATCCACCGCCTGCCATGGGATAAAATACCGGCTCATTCCGATTTGAAATAATAAAGGAGTGCGATTGGTTGGGTGAGTCCGGCATTCTTTCTGTCGTCGGCAGGACTTTATGCCTTTTTGCGGTAATGCCGAATCCTGTAACGGTTCTTATAACGGCTTCTAAACTTTAACCGGAAAAAATCATCACCTTTTATTTCTTTCTGTATATTGAGTAAGAACATGTGCAAAAAGCCGGGTTCCTACTTCCAGTGCCCTTTCGTCAATATTGAAATAGGGAGAATGCAGACCGTATTGAAAGCCTTTGAGGGGATCGTGGCATCCCAGTCCTACCATTACCCCGCCCCACTTTTGGCAAAAATAGGCAAAATCCTCGGCCCCCATCCTGGGAAGTCCGCTGTGAACTTTGTCGGCTCCCAGAACTTCTCCGGCGCAGGCTACGGTGTGGTTAACCAGCTCAGAATCATTTATCAGCACGGGATACCCCTTTTTAACTTCAAGCGTTGCCCGGATGCCGCAAGACCGGGCCACACCTTCGACCAGTTCTTCAAGGCGCTTTATGATCTGTTTGCGAATGTCCGGTTGCAGGGTTCTGAGGGTTCCTTCAAGCACGGCGTCTTCCGGTATGATATTTGAAGCCGTTCCGGCCTGAAAACGTCCGATGGATAGGACTGCGCTTTCCTGGGCCGGAACCTCCCGGCTGATAAGAAACTGTAGTTGTGTAACAAGATGGGCTCCCGCCACAATGGGGTCTTTGCAATGATGCGGATGAGCGCCGTGGCCGCCTTTGCCTTTTAATCGAATAAAGAGTGTATCCGCAGACGCATTGCTGACTTCAGGAGCGATTCCGATCTCTCCGGCAGCAAGTTCGGGATACATATGCCCGGCAAAAGCGGCCTCCACCGGTTCCGAGTCGAGAATGCCGGTATTCAACATGGCTTTGGCGCCGGCTCCGCCTTCTTCAGCAGGTTGGAAGATGAACAGAATTTCACCGGAACCGTTCTGAGGCCATGAGTTTTCCATGAGCCATCGTATCACACCAAGAGCAATGGTGGTATGCCCGTCATGACCGCAGGCGTGCATGAATCCCTGGTGCTGCGATTTGTATGGGATATCATTTTTTTCCTCCAGAGGAAGGGCATCCATATCCGCTCGAAAGGCCACCATGGGTCCGGGTTGACTTGCGCTGACCTTTGCCACAACACCGGTCCCCCCCACACCTGCCCGGAAAGGAACGTTGAACCCTTTGAGCACTTCGCAAATTTTGGCGGAGGTTTTCTTTTCCTTGTAAGCCGGTTCCGGGAACCGGTGGAACCAGCGACGCAACTCCACAAGCCATTTGTAAAATTCATCGGACAGTTTTCCATGCATTCCATACCTCCTATCCTGGGCAAGCCGGCTTTCTTTTATTTTTTTTCGAGAACCCTTAACGCAAACTTGCAAAAAGTTCAATGATGAATTAGACAAACGGGTAATGATATTTATTTGCTGGCTATTGTGGTGCAGATTAGCTGCTTATTTATAAATCTTGTGCTTTTTGCGGCAAAAAAATGCTTAGACAATTAAGTTTAAAATGCCTAAAGTGATCTAAAGTGCCTAAAGTTAAGGAATACTACCAATTTGTATGGAAACCGGAGCGTAGCAACTCCTTAACTTTAGCTCACTTCAAACTTTAGCTCACTTGTAACTTTTCCGGTTTATCCTGGGTAGGGTATTTAATGAAATATACGGGGATTAATGGAATGCCGGATTCTTTCGGAACTACGTCCGCCTTTGTCGAACAAATACTGTATGCGCTTCAAAAAAGAAACCACAATAATATGATTTTTTCCAAAGGCGTTACAGATTCATCTATAACATCCTCCGTGCTGTTTCTGCTCGGTCCGGATTGCCAAGGAAAAGGGTTTTCTTCAACGCCCTGTCTGATTTTAACGAAACGATCCTTAAAGGTAAAACAACCGGGAGACCTCTGCTGCCCAGGCGGAAGTATTTCTTTGGGTCTGGATTTTTATCTAGCAAAGCTTTTATATCTGTGGGGTTCTCCATTATCCCGTTGGCCTTACTGGCCGCTTTGGCGTAAAAAGCGTCACAAGGAAGCACGGCGTCTGGCGCTCCTTTTTGCCACCTGTTTGCGGGAGGGTTTTGAGGAAATGCGTTTGAACCCTCTGGGAGTGAAGTTTCTGGGACCTCTGCCGTCACAGCAGCTTGTCATGTTCCGCAAGGTAATCTATCCAATGGTTTGCTGGACCGGACGTCAAAAGCGGTTTTTCCCGAACTGGGAAGTGGAACGGGTTGTTTATATCCCCCTCCAAAATCTATTAAACCCTACCGGCTATGCGCGGTATCGATTAGATATTGAATCCCCCCGGAAAAACGGGAAAGATCCAAACATGAAAGAATATCCCTGTTTTGTCCACAAATATCAGGGTGAATCCGAAGTGCTTTGGGGGGCAACCTTTCGCATTACAATGGTTTTTCTTGAAACTATCTTTGGATTCAAGCCTCCGGATATGGATTCGCTTCCCGTAGTCTACGGATCTTTGGGTGAGAATTATCTTACCGGAGTTAGATGATCTGCTTAAACAACGACTCAAACATGGCCAAACTGCAAGCTAATATTCTGTTTGTGTGTACCGGAAATATTTGTCGCAGTCCTTTTGCACATGCCTTTTTCAAAAAGTTGGTGAATCAAAAGCGGCTCCGCGGCATTGCCGTTGAATCTGCGGGATTGCTTGCACTTCCGGGCAATTCGGCTACATATATGGCGCAACGCGTTGCTGAGGAATTCGGTGTAGATCTTGCCGGGCACAGGGCCAAAACGGTATCCAAGGAGCTTGTGGCCTGGTCCAGTCTCATTCTGGTAATGGAGAAATCTCACCAGGATACGCTTGTGACCGACTTCCCGGAAGCAGAAGGCAAAACCCGGTTAATCAGGCATTTTGCCCGTTTTGGCTCACAAAGGCGGGGCATTGCCGATCCGTACAGGCTTAAGTACGATGCATACCGGTTTTGCTTTCTGGATATTGAGGATGCGGTTTCAGGTCTTATGGACTTCCTATGTAACCGCTAATTTCAGACCTCCTGACCTATATACGTATTTCACCGTAATATGAAGCTTTAGTCGTAACTTCACGTGCAACAATTTGAACATTGAACATCGAACGTTCAACGTCCAACGTCGAATGTGGAAGGCGCTCCTGCCCGCCATCGCGAGCCGTACTCAATGCTCTTCGTCCTTTTGTTGGCTCGCTCAGGCGAGGCGGGCGGGTCGCTTTGTCTTTATTATAAATGGTAGAATACATTATTCGATGTTCAACGTTCGATGTTTGACGTTCTTCTTTTATATGCTCTCAAGGCGTGGATTGATCATTAAAATATGTTGAATCTGAATTTACGCCAGGTCAGTAGCCCTGAATTTCCGTCACTCAAATGGATCAGGAATGAATATCACCGTATTTACGAATCAGAGTACTAAGTCATGGAGGGCATTGTTAATGTCGGGATATTGAAACTTAAAACCCTGTTTTAAAAGTTTATCAGGGATGGCGCGCTGGCTGCTCATCAGAGATTTCCCCATTTCTCCCATTATCATCCGGATCATAAAGGACGGAGCTTTCAGAACAGAGGGTCTGTTAAGCACCTGGCCAAGGGCGTTGGCGAAATCACGGTGTCTTACCGGATTCGGTGAGCAGAAATTTATCGGGCCTTTTAGATCCGGGGTTTCAAGTATAAACATAATCGCGGCAATAAGATCATCCATATGAATCCATGGAAACCATTGCAGACCGCTTCCAAGGGGGCCGCCGGCAAAAGATTTAAACGCCGGAACCATCTTTGCAAGGGCGCCGCCGTCTTTACCGAGAACCACGCCAAAGCGCATCGCAGCGACCCGGACTCCTTTTGCCTGTGCCTGAAAAGCTTCCTTTTCCCAGTCCCTGCAAAGTTTCGCAGCAAAATTATTTCCCGGAAGCGCATCTTCCTTTAAAACTTCATCTGCCCGGTCACCATAATATCCTACCGCAGAAGTGCTGCAAAATATTATATCTTTGTGGTCGGTAATGGCTTCAACCAGGTTTCGCGTAGTCAGAATACGGCTGGTATATATTTGATCCTTATAGGTGTCGCTCCACCGCTTAAAAATGCTTTTCCCTGCAAGATTGATTACCGCATCAACAGATTTAAGCGCATCCTGCCAGTCTCCTTTGATCGTGGTATCCGCCGAGATGTAATGAAACTTATTATGCTGAATCACTTTATGGGCAAAAGAGGTGCCGACAGCAATGATGCGGTGCCCCTTTTCGAGCAGATAAAACGCAAGATTTGTGCCCACAAAGCCGGATCCGCCGGTAATAAATATTTTCATGATTAGCCCCCCGTTTATCCCGAACCGTAGCTGTGCAGGCCGGGCAACAGATTCACCCCGAAATAGGTGAAGATCACCGCCATAAATCCTAAGATTGAAAGATAGGCGATTTTTTTGCCGGACCACCCCCGCATCATCCTGGCATGCAGAAATGTCGCATAAACAAACCAGGTTATCAAAGACCAGGTCTCTTTGGGATCCCAGGACCAGTAACTCCCCCAGGCTGAATTGGCCCAGACAGCTCCGGTAATGATGCCGATAGACAAAAAAAGAAATCCGAACATGACCATCTGATGTGTCAACTCATCCAAAACACGAGACTTTGGAAAATGAGAGAGAAAATTGCTTTTACCCGCCGCATCTCTTTGCTTAAAAAGATATATAAGGCTTATGCCGAAAGCTATTGCAAAAGCGGCATACCCTAAAAAACAGGTGATAACATGGGCGATCAGCCAGTTGCTTTTCAATGCCGGAATCAGCGGCTGAATACGATCATTGATATTGGGAGACAGGGAAGCATAAGCCATGGCAAGAAAGGCGAGAGGAGTGGCAACGGCGCCAATAACGCTTGTTTTATACTTGCGCTCGATGACAAGATAAATAATTCCAATGGTGAAGGAAAAAAAGACCAAAGACTCATACATGTTCGAAAGCGGCGCATGACCGATACCCAGCCGGTATGACTCCACCCATCGTAACATAATGCCTGCCGCGTTCACGACAACACCGGTGAATACGGTCCAGGTGCCCAGCCTGCCCAGAAGGGGTTTTTTGAAAATCAAAAATGCAAAATAAAAAAATGTCGCCAGACCGTAAGCAAATGTCGTGATGGATAGTAAAACCGAACTGTTCATTATGTATTCCTTTTATCGATACCACATGTTTTTTAATGCAACATGTTTATACTATCAGAACGGAATAATGGAATGTTGGAATGTTGGAATATTGGTGATAAAGGCAGGAACAAACCATTTTAATTGTAAACAACTCCTTCGACCCCATCATTCCATTACTCCATCATTCCACTATTCCAATTGGGACGAAGTCCCTAAGTTCAAACCCTACTGTAAATTGATTAGTTTCTCCGAAATTTTCTTTATTCTGTTTTGAATTGCCAGTTTATTTTTATTGGCCGTACCGGTAATGATGACTTGGCTTTGTTTACCCCTTTTAACCATTTCGATGCACACCCTTTGATGGGACATGAAAAACGTGATGAAAATTCCTATAATCATTCCTATAAATCCTGTATAAACCACCCAGACCCCGGGATCTTTTGTGATCTGGAGACCGGTATAATACCTCTGATCTGATTTTTCACCGGGGGTAAATATTTTTGTTTCCTGTTCCGCCACTGAAATAAACACAGCCCCCCTTCTCATCTTATCAAAATTCGGAAAATGCAACGGAAGTACGATGTTGACAGGATCTTTGTCTTTGGGCGTCAGTATTCCCAGGTATGCCCGGCCGATGTTTTGTCCGCTGAATTCGGCTGATTTTCGATATTCAATAATAACGAATTTTCCCAGATCTTCAGGGAGGTCCACCGGTTTGCCGATAACGGCCTTTATTTTGTATGCGTTGCCTGATTCTTTACCCACAACATTCAGTGTGATGTCTTCCGGAGGGTCTTGTTTATGAATATTCTCCTTTTGGAGAGCACCTGAGGGCATTTTGCCGTAGCTGGACTGAAATATATTAATGCCCTTATACCGCAAGGGATCGTTAACGATAATATCTTTTTTGTATACCGGTTTGCCGTGTTCAATGATGGTTAAACTCGATCGGTATTCTTTGGGCGTTCCGTTATCATAAAAACTAATGTTAAAATCATCGCATAACACTTCAAAACCCAAGGCCCGGACCTGGTCGGTATTTCTAATCCGGAGGCTGTCAATCTTCTCATGTTCTGGAATTATGGCAAATCCTTCAAAACCAAAAAATGAACCGATCAGTCCGCCGAGCAACAACAAGATGACACTAAAATGTACGATGTAAACCCCGAAACGGGTCCATCGCCATTTCTCGGCAAAAATGCACAACCCTTTGTCGGTTTCTTCTACACGGGTGTATCCGAACTGCCCGGAAATCACCGACTCATAGATCGTGCTCAATTCTTCGGGACTTTGTTTGCCGGTAAATACCTCCTTTTGAGAAAGGGTCCTGAACCTTGAAAGATTAAACAAAGGATTTTTAATAAATATTATATTCCATGTGGCGGACAGCCGATCCATTGAACAGACAACGATATTTATGGTCAGCAAAAGAATCAAAAACTGAAACCACCAGGAATGGTACATGTCAAAGATGCCAAGGAAATTAAAAAGCTTGTAAACAAACTCCCCGTAAGCATGAAAATATGCAGCGGGATTTTCGTTCTGAGGAATAACCGTTCCGACAATCGAGGTGGCTGCTAATGACAATAACAGCACTACGGTCAGTTTTACAGATGCGAAAAATTTCCAAAACCTATTAGAATATCTCAGAACTTACCTCCATTTGGTGATGAACTATAAATTGTGATTTGGACACGAGTCAATATATGTCAGTCCGAATCAGCCGCTTAATTTTAGATTTTGCGTCGTTTTATAGCAGAAATTAATACACAAGCACCAAATATCAAGTAAATTCCAAATTGCAATATTCAAATAACAAAAAAAAATGCCCTTATGAAAAGGGCTAACATGTCATCTTTATAGATGCGATTAATTTACAGGCTTGCATCCCCTGCAAGAGATTATGGGGGTATAGGTAAATCTTCTTGGATCGGAGAAAAATTGCTTGAATTCTTCAAAAAACTCTTCATATCCTCCTTTATATTCCCCGAACGGGTACCCCGATTTTTTTGCGGCAACTTCAACCTTTTTTGTCCAGTTAAAGGTCTCTTTTTCCTTGGCTTTTCCAAAGATCAGGTGATGTGGCGATAGGGTTACATCTATATCCTGGTACCCGAGATCGTAAAGGAAAGAATAGAGTTTTATTCCCACGTAGGGGTCAAAGTCAGCATTCTTTTCCAGAGTCTTTATTATTCCGTAAATTGTTCTTTTAAGCCTATTGGAGAGCCCGAAATGTCTCAAGCAGTTATAGTCCAGATCTATCAGGCAGATTATTCCTCCGGGTTTCAAAATACGGGATATGTTATTGACGATATCAAAACTTTTTGATCGATAGTATTCAAGGACAAAACGTACCCAAATAAAATCGAACATTCCAATATCATCTAAAGGTTCACGTATGTCCTTGCTTACAAATTCTATCCCTTTTTTACCGTAATGATTTTTTGCGTATTCAATTCTTTTTTTATAGCTATCCACGCCGACGACTTCACCGTTCGGTTGAACCAATTTGTGCAGGTAAATGGCAGTTTTGCCGGAACCACATCCCAAATCGGCTACGCGCATGCCCGGCTTTATACCGGCCCAGTGGGCCTGTTTCTGCACGATCATGCCGTCTAATTTCATTTCAAGACGGAGCGTTTCTTCGTTGCTTTCCATAAAATACTCAGGGTGTTGCATATATGGCACTCCTGATGCTATTTATTAAGTTCGGTCTTTATAACCCGCCCGATTTTTTCAAGTAAATATGGCTTTTTTACATACGAGGTTGCGCCCAATTTTTGAGCTTCTCTGACACGATCTGTCTCCGAGTAGCCGCTTGCGATTATTGCTTTCTGATCCGGATTTGTCTTGAGAATTTTTTTGTATGTATCAAGTCCATCCATGCCCGGCTCCATTATCATATCTAAAACCACCAAGTCTACTGAATTATTCTTTATGTAATCAACAGCTTGTTCACCGTTTGAGGCAGATGCTACAGAATATCCCAATTTTATCAACATATCAGATGCAATCATTCTCTGATCTTTAACATCATCAACGACTAGAATGGATTCACCGTTTCCCATAATATCTTTAATGGATGATATGGGCTTATCCATAGCCAGTTCCTGCCGGACTACTGGAAAATAAATTGTAAATTCAGATCCTTGTCCTTCAGTACTTTTTACATCAATATATCCGTTATGGTCTTTTACGGTTCCCCAAACAACAGCCATGCCCAATCCTGTTCCGCTTTTCCCCATTACTTTTTTGGTGTAAAAAGGTTCAAATATCCTTTCTAAATCTTTTTCAGGAATACCGATCCCTGTATCACGAACGCTTAACGTAATATAATCTCCCTCTTTTACGTTGTCATAGCCATATAATGATTTATCAACATACCGGTTCTTTGTCGATATAATTATTTCTCCACTATCGGGAATGGCTTCTAAAGCATTAGAGACTAAATTCATTACAGTTTTAGACAGATGAACAGGAGATCCTAACATATTCATCAGGTTTGTTTCAAAATCGGTTTCTACATGAGCGTTTGGATGATATAATTTTAAATTTTCATATTCGGGGCTTTTTAAGTATTCGGTAATGATAGAATTTAAATTTACTACGTTGGTATTAACAACGCCTCTTCTTGCCAGAGTCAACAAATCCTGAACAATAGCGGCCGCTCTTTCTCCCGACTTTTGTATCGTTAATATGGGCTTTCTTTGAGGGCTGTCCAAAGGAATATCCATTAATAACAGCTCAGGGTAACTTACAATACCGGACAGGATATTGTTTAGATCATGCGCCACTCCGCCTGCGAGAGTTCCAAGCGCCTCCATTTTTTGTGCTCTCTGGAGCCGGGTCTCCAAATCTCTTTTTTCCAATTCCGCGTGTTTAAGTTCTGTTATATCATTACCGATACAAAGGATTTCTTTAAAATTTCCATCACTATCGAAGATGGGTTTATAAGTCCATGCAATCCATGTTGTTGTGCCATTTCTGAGCACATTTTCGCTTTCATTAATAATTGGCTGCTCAGGGTTGTCCTTAAGAAGCGCTAATCGTCTATCAAGATGATTCCTTGTGGATTTTGTATTCGGAAAAATCGTACCGAGCACATTTTTCCCAAGGATTTCATTTTCAGAATAATTAAAAAACTTTTGTGCAAAAATGTTAAAAAAGGTGATATTTCCCTTTATGTCTTGCCGCATAATGATGCTGCTCGCATTTTCAACGAGATCACGATACTTCTTCTCACTCTCCTGAAGTCTCTGGAATGACATGGCATTTATGATACTAACGGCGGTTTGTGAGGCAATCCCCAGCATGAAATTCATATCACTCTTGGTAAGTGGTCTTTTTGACTTGATATTATCTACAGCCAATATGCCAAGTGATTCTTTTTCAAAAACAATGGGTACACATATCAGTGCCTGTACACCTATTTTTTTAGCAAATGCCAGACTTCTTTTTGAGAGCTTTTTTTCAATTTCTGTAATATCGTTTATCAGAACGTTTTTTTGATCTCTGAATGCCTCTACGAAGGTTCCTTTTGATTCAGGTTTATCGAGATGAAACATGGTTTGTTTCAAGAGATCTTCTATTCCATTGTTGTAACCGTATCCGGCGGTATAAATGAGTCGAGTTTTATCGCTATTTGCAAGCATGATCATACCACGGTCAAAGTCTATGTGTGTCTTCATGATGCTTACAACGGTATTTATGAGTTGATCGACATTTATGATCGAAGAGGTAGCCTTGCCGATTTCCTGAATAAGCAGCGCATTGTTATGGCGAATATTCATTTCATCTAAAAGATCCTGGGCGACATTACCCTGGGTTTCAACGGTTTTGATCAATTCTTTTTTTTCTAGATTTTCGGAAAATAACGCAAAAGCCATCGTTGCCAGCGAACAGAGAAAAACAAGGATTGTCCAAGCTATGTGGGGCAAGGCAAAGAAAAGAGCTGCACAGGTAACAATACTGATCAGAAAAGAATAATTCCGTACCCGTTTCCAGATGAGAGACGTTGTTTTTTCCCAGCTAATGATGTAACTGCAGCATTGATCACCTTTATGGAAACACAAAGGATGTTCAACATGGGCCAGACGATCGGTGAACAACATTGCCAGAGATTCGAAGACACCGAAACGGTTTTCACATTGATATGGTTTTTCACTTACACCCGGATTCGGTGTCGAAACAATTTCAACTTTGTTGGACCCAATTTTTTTTACACGAATAGTAGCGGCTCGGCTCATGATGGGATAGACTTTTCCCATCAAGAGATAAACACTGGTCAGGCTCATTAATCCCAATGTGTATTGTTTTATAGGACCCATCCCCTTATATGAAGTTGTATACCGTCCGGCGTCCCTTGCGATATTGGGATTTCCTGTTTTTTCAACCAGGGCTTCATGAAAACAATCCGTCTGAGACTGACTGAACCAGTGTGCAGGGTCTTCCACCTCATAACTGGTCATTTTCGCATACCCTAAAACAGAATCCATATCCAAATTTGGATAAGATTTTCTGAGGTATTCTAAAAAAGTTTTTATGATTCGGCTGTTATAAAGAGGTGGTGAGTCGTTCACTATTTAGTGCCCATCCATAAATCTATATTGGGAACAAATAAAGTTTCCAATGCAGAAATGAGCAATTTTTCGCAAGGTCAAGGAAATTAAGGAATTACGCGGAGGCGTACAAGTTGTACGCCGCACAAGTGATTCCGCAGATTGACGCAGAGATTGCGGAAAAGGGCCATTTCCGGATGGAAACTATTCAAGTTCCCTGGTTGAGAGCCTATAAAACATCTAAAGAAAAATAAAGAACTTAAGATCTTTCAAGTTGAGATTACAAAAGAGAAAGTTTTATGTCAAGCAATGAAGTTTGGCGAAAAGTGAATATACAGACCGCAAGGGGTGCCGGGTTCAGGGGCTTAGAACTTTGGAAGGCAAGTTTGAACGATGAATTCCGAATCCGTGAATGCCTGAAGATCAGAACCGTTCGATGAGTTTGTTAATCAGGTAAGTACTCTCCCGCATAGCCTGTTCACTGAACGTCCCGAACCAGTCTGTAATCTTTTTAAATTCGGTCCGAAACATTTCTTTGTCACCCGTTTCAACCATGGCAAGATTGTTTGCAAGAGAAGAAAGATACTCTTTCAAAAGGGCAAGCCGTTTGGGGGATGCGAATATGATTTCAGAGTAAAGTGAGGGGTCTTGTGCAAAAAGCCTTCCCACCATCCCAAGCTCCAGGCGGTAAATGGGACTGGAAAATTCTAAAGTTCGGCACAAATCAATTTGTTTGTGACACAGAAATTGACCGAATGAAAACGTTGCGAAATGTCGAACCGTTTGAACGATTGACATGATTTCATCATGCTCCTGTGCGGTCACTTGCAGGATAATCGTGCCCCAGGCGCTGAATTGATCAACAAGCCATCGGCATGAGGGCAGATTTCTGCCGGGGGTCACGACGACGATCTGCTTGTCCATGGTTGGGGTGGTCGGACCGAAAAGAGGGTGCAGACCAATCACCGGTCCCTGGAAAGCGTCGAGCATGGCATTTAAAGGTTGCTCTTTAATACTGGTGATATCTGCAAGAACACAATCAAGGGGCAGGTGAGGACCCAGTTTTCCGGCTACTTCAGCAGTTACTTCAATGGGGACACTGATAATTGCAAGCCCAATCCCGTGGCAAAGTTTGCCGACATTCACCCAATCATCTCGGTCCAGAATACGTACCTTGTAACCGGAATCGGCAAACCATTTAGAAAAATATTGCCCCATACTCCCCATGCCGCCAACCATAAGAACGCTTGCACCGTTGCGGACACCTTTTTGCGAGAGACGAGCGGCTTGTTCTATCCGTGACTGGCGGAGAATACGACGGTAAAGTCCTTCAATATAATCAGAATTCAGTCCCGCTTCGGCTCCCTGATCGCGGAGCTGAGAAATCAAATTTTCTTCCCGAGCCGGGTGATAGACAGGGAGGTTGTGGGCTTTTTTGAGATTAACAACACGTTCGACTTCTGCCTGGCGTTTTGCAAGAAGGGAGACGATATTCTGGTCGATGGCATCGAGTTGCCTCCTTAAACTTTCAAGTTCCTGCTCAACCTTATCGCTGACAGAATTTACGATTCGGGATGAGGACGGCTGTTTTGGGTTATCAGTTTCCATGATTTTGCCGATATAACATCTTCTCAAGGTGTTTGGCAAGTAAAGGATGCATCTTATGCAGGGTAAACGTATTTTTATACTAATGCAGGGAGAACGCTCCGCGGAGGTGTGTTTCTCTTTACAACCGACTGAAACTTGAGCTTAAGCACCCGTAAGCCCGAGCCGCGCCATAGTTATTAAGAAAAATTCGTCGCTAAATTATCCCATTGATTTTTTTAGTCATAATTTCATTCGGTTCGGGCGAACGTGTGCTAAAGCCCTTCAAACAGTCAGTCAGCTTCCAAGAGAAACACGCCTCCGCTATGCTGTAGCGAAAAATGCGTTTACCCTGGCATCTTATACTTGCCTTTGTTATTAAATGAGGGTAAATATGAGATGATAAAGAACTTAGGGGCTTCACCCCATAAGCGTTTAGTTATTTTTTGTGCCGCATGGACTGTAGAAGGTTTACTGAAAAAAAAAGAACGTCCAACATCGAACGTCCAACATCGCCCCAGTGAAATAGAAAAAAAGTTTCACGGGATAAAAATGGGGAATAAAAAAACCAATGAAATTTAATTGTGGAGCAAAGTGACATCATTATTCGATGTTCAAGGTTGGACGTTCGATGTTCGATGTTCATTCTGTTCGATGTTCGATGTTCATCTTTTAAAACAAGCCCGTACGGCATAAATGTAACCTTTTACTTTTTACAAATTATCAGACTATTAAAACGATTCAGATAAGTTTATGAAGCTCATTTTCAAAATTGTAGTCATCATAGCAACCCTCTTTTTATGGTCATGCATGCCAAAGACTATTTATGAAAAGTTTGATCCTTCAGCTCAGCTTTTTTCCAGGGCTGAAAAAATGTTTCAGGAGAAATCCTATGACAACGCCCTTGTTTTATACAATGAGTACCTTGACCGATTTCCTGACAGGCCTATGGCCGATGCAGCTTTAATGAAAATGGGAGCTATCCATACCGCTCTCGGGAACAATGACAGCGCTCGTAATGTTTATAACAGAGTCATCACCGAATATCCGAAAAGTTATTTTGTTCCGGATGCCAGGATTGAAATAATGGTCACTTATTACAACCAGGGAGACTATGAAAAAGTGATCGAGCAGACAGCCGATTTTCTCAAACATGCTGTTTCCGAATCCCATATTCTTAGAACATATGTACTGGCAGGTGATGCCTATTTGACTTTGGGATATCCAAAAGATGCGGTTAATTACTATGCAACGGCATATGCAAAAGCGCAGGATCCGGGAAAGAAGGTCATTATATTAAAGCTTAAGGACGCTGTCCGTCAGCTTGATTCTCAAGACATCGCATTTCTTTTAAAAAGCCGGGAAGAGAGGTTCCCGGCAGGTTATCTTATGTTTCAGTTGGGGGTTAGCAGTGCCGGTGAGGAAAAATATGATGAGGCGTTACGGGTGCTGTCGGAGTTTATCGAAAAGTTTCCGGATCACGAAAATGTGCAACAGGCAAAAAATCTAATAGCGGAAATTAATCAAAAGTCTATTTATAGCCGGTATACCATAGGATGCTTGCTCCCCTTGAGTGGTCCTTATAGGCTTTACGGCAACAACGCATTAAATGGCATTGAACTGGCTTTGAATAAATTCAGCTCCCAAAACAGTTCTTTTCATATCAAGGTGATCATAAAAGATACGGAATCTGACCCGGTCAAGACCGTACGGGCTGTAAAAGAATTGTTTGATGAAAAGGTTGCCGCTATAATTGGTCCCGTTATTATGGCTGAACCGGCTGCTCGGGAGGCACAGGATAACGGGGTGCCCATAATAACGTTAACCCAGAAAGGTAATATCACTTCAATTGGCGACTGGGTCTTTAGAAATTTTTTCACTCCGGTTGAGCAGGTTAAGACTCTGGTATCTTATGCCGTCGAGGAGCTCCATTTTAACCGGTTTGCAATTCTTTATCCCGACGAAAATTATGGAAAAACATTTATGAATCTTTTTTGGGATGAGGTGATTGCTTTCGGAGGCAGAGTTACGGGGGTTGAATCCTACAATTCCGCTCATACCGATTTTTCCAGTCCTATCAAAAAACTGGTGGGGCTTTACTATGAGGTGCCTGAACATCTGAAAATCAATGATCCGGAGGCCGATGGCGAAAAAAACGAGGATGCCCCCATCGGCGAAGAGGCAGATACATCACTGGAGGATGCACGTGAATATGATGAAAACAATATAGAGGAAAAACAAGAAAAAGCGGAAGCCATTGTGGATTTTGATGCGGTCTTTATTCCCGATGCTCCCAAGAAAGCGGGGCTTATTATTCCACAGTTGGCTTTTTATGATGTTACCGATATCTATCTTTTAGGAACCAATTTGTGGCATTCCGACAGTTTGATCGAGATGGCCCGGCAATATGTACAGGACGCAATTATGCCGGATAGTTTTTTTGCCGAAAGCGCTTCAGAGGAGGTCATGGATTTTGTCGGAACTTTCCATAAGACTTTCCATCGAAAGCCGGAATTCATCGAAGCAGTGGCATATGATACGGCCATGATATTGTTTCAGACGGTCAGCAGTCCGGACATCCGATTCAGAAGCGACCTAAAAAATAAGCTCAAAACGCTTAACGATTTCCGCGGAGTAACCGGGCTTACTTCTTTTGATAGCAGCGGAGAGGTTCGAAAAAAATTATACCTTCTTCAAATAAAAGGCAAGGAGTTTGTCGAACTGAAGCACCACTAACTACGCACCTCATAAGAAAATCCATTGACAAAGCAAGGATTAGTCGTTTTTCAACGACCCCTGACCCGTTGCTCCCAGGACACTCATCCACAACTTTCCTTTGGGACTGATTTGCTTGCGTTTTCCGGCCGAGGCACTTAAGGGAAGATGCACGAAATGGTTGTTCCAGCGGCCGATGAGAAGTTTTGTTTTTCCCGCCATGCCTGCATGAACCGCGTCACGCCCCAAAAAGCTGCAGAAGACATTATCATTGGCATTTGCAGGCAGGCTTCTTATCAAATAGCTGGGATCAATATATTTTAAAGAAACCTCGATATTTTTGCGATTAAAATATGACAATATGGTGTCTTTGAGGAAAAGTCCGATATCCTGGAGCTTGATATTGCCGGATTTATCACGTTCCGTTGTTTGAGCGTCAAAAAACTTTTGACCTGCGCCTTCAGCCACTACGATTACGGCATGTCCTCTGTGCTGAAGACGTCTTTCAAGGGAAGCAAGAAAGCCGTCCGATCCTTCAAGGTCAAAGTCTACCTCGGGTATGAGCACAAAATTTACATCTTGTTGGGCCAGGGTGGCTGTTGCGGCGATGAAGCCCGAATGTCTTCCCATCAGTTTGATCAGGCCGATTCCGTTGGGATATCCTTCTGATTCGTTATGCGCACCCTTGATCGCCTGGGTGGCAACATCAACCGCCGTATGAAAACCAAAAGAGCGGGATACCATGTAAATATCGTTATCAATGGTTTTTGGGATTCCGACAACGCTTATTTTCAGACCTCTTTGGGATATGGCATCCGCTATCTTTGTAGCTGCCATAAGCGTGCCATCGCCTCCGATCATAAAAAGGATGCCGATGTTCATCCGTTCCAGGCTGTCGATAATCTCATCTAAAGGCTGGGGTCCCCGTGAAGATCCTAAAATCGAACCGCCCATCTCGTGTATATTAACTACGATCTCGGGTTTAAGTTCGATGACGTCGTGTCCGTATTTAGGGATAAAGCCCTGAAGACCATACCTGAAGCCATAGATGTTTCGTACCCCATAACCGTAGAAAAGCTCCAGAACGATTGCCCGAATAATGTCGTTTAAACCGGGGCACAACCCGCCGCAGGTCACTAGTGCACACCGCAGCTTGCTCGGGTCGAAGTATATTTTACTTCTGGGGCCGGCCAGCTCAAAAGCGGGAAAATCTTTTCCTTCTTCGGCCAATTTGATCAGACTCTTTAAATTGACGTCCACGAGAATCCTGTCGCTATCGTGCACAAAATTCCGGCTGAGGGAATCTTTTTCATGTCTGCGGATAGACGATGTTATTTTAGGATGTCCAAGGGTCGCTATTGTTGTGTCAATAGAATCGAATTCCATAATGTCCTCTTTTAACTGAACGTGTCGGAAATCCTGTCCCGCTATATAGCGGAATGATCGAAACGGAGGAACCTGTGTCGACAACTTGGCAATTTTTAAATAAAAAATCAAGGATTCTTTTTTGATGCTCTATAGTGATTCTCAGAGTTGCGAGCATATTTTTGACAATTGATATATAAGTAAGAACAAAGTCAAATTTTTTATTGACAATCCTTATCCGTTTGATTATATTCTTGCAGTTTTTTTGAGACCTGTCTATTTGAGGCCGGGAACTGATAACTCCCGGCCTTTTTTTGATTTTTTTTTCGAAAGGGGGTGATTACAATGGTTTGTACAACGGTTAGAAATGGTTTTGAGTGCCCTTTTATGACTGCCAAGGGGTGTTCTTACAATGGCGGAATTTGTCACGAGATCGTTGAGCAATGTAACGGCTGCAATCGTAGTACTGAATACGCTTCCAGATGGTACTGCTCGGCATGCCCTGATCCTTCACTGAAATGGAAAACCGGAGATTGCAACTTCGCTTCACATGTCAAAAAGGCTGATTTAACATCAAAAGCCAAGATTAATCCGCTCAAAGCATCCAAGAGAGGAAACAAGTAATGTTGCTTTCGATCGACAAATAAACCCCGCTTTATTAAAAGGGCGGGGTTTTCCATCAACCCCCCATTCCGCCATAGGGCCGGCACTTATTCATCTCCCCGATTTTTCAAGTTATTTTCCCTTGACATACTTTGTGTCAACACGGTAATTTTTAGGTGGTTTTCTATGATCGCTATAAAAAAATCCAAGATACCCCTTGCGGTGCGGGGGATGTTCGAGTTAGTTTATTTAGTTCAAAGGAGAAAAATCCGTGAATCCTATCGCTCAAGACCTCAACCAGATTATCGAGAAAGGTAATCCCCATCTCATGGAAATGCTGTCTGAGATGGGCAGAAACCTTTTTTTCCCTAAAGGCATTTTAAGCCAGAGTGCCGAGGCCAGAGAAAAGGCCTATAAGTTAAATGCAACCATCGGTATTGCCACGGAGCACGGGGCGACCATGCATTTTTCTTCGGTAATGGGTTCCATTGACAGTATTCGACCCAGAGAATCGCTGACCTATGCATCATCCTTTGGTATTCCGGACTTGAGAAAAGTCTGGCAGGACTCCCTTTTTAAAAAAAATCCTTGCCTTGAAGGTAAAACCGTCAGTTTGCCTGTCGTTACTTGTGGCATTACTCACGCTATCAGCATGTTTGCGGATATCTGGTTAGATCCTGATGATGTGGTGATTTTGCCTGACAAGATGTGGGGCAACTATAACATGATTCTGAATGTCAAAAAGGGAGCAAAAATAAGCCAGTATGATTTATTTTCGGAACGTCATGGATTTAACCTTGAAGCCTTTGAGGAAAAGATACGGATTGAGGCGGAGAAACATGATAAGATTACGGTTTTGCTGAATTTCCCCCATAACCCTACGGGTTATTCGATAACCGTTGAAGAGGGGAAACGCATTATAGAAATCCTTGCCGGGATCGCCGAAACGGGTAAAAATATTATAGCTGTTACGGATGACGCCTACTTCGGACTTTTTTATGAAGAACAGACGCTGAAAGAATCTCTTTTTGCGAATCTTTGCAACCGGCACCCCAGGCTTTTGGCGGTTAAGCTTGATGGCGCTACCAAGGAGAACTTTGTCTGGGGATTACGGGTCGGTTTTATAACCTACGGATGTAAAATTGAAGGTGATTCCATGGCCGTATATGATGCACTGGAAAGGAAAACCGCAGGAAGTATCAGGGGGTCTATTTCCAATGCTTCCCATCTGGGACAGACCATTGTACTCAAGTCCATGCAGAGCGAAAACTTCATCAAAGAAAAAGAAGAAAAATTCAAGGTGCTGAAAAACAGAGCCGAACGGATTAAAGAAGTGCTTTCGGATTCCAGATACAAAGACGCCTGGGATGTTTATCCGTTTAATTCCGGTTATTTTATGTGTATCAGATTAAAATCGGTGGATGCCGAAACGCTCAGGCGCCACCTTCTTGAAAAATACGGAGTCGGTCTGATATCCATGGGAGAAAGGGATTTGAGGATCGCTTTTTCTTGCCTGGAGGAGGGCGATATACCCGAGCTGTTCAATATTATTTTGCAGGGCATAGAAGATATAAAAGGGTTGACCAAATAACAGTTTGGCATTAAAAAACATAAAATATCAATAAATTGTATAATTTTAAAGACATATAATTACAATGCGGTATTGAGACATTCTTAGAGACCTCTGAAAAACGTTCAATTTTGTTCAAGTCTAAGGAAGGCGAAAATTTTAACCAGAGGAATACATTGAGTATTTTGAGGATTAAAATTTAAGCCTGACGCAGGAATTGGGCAAAAGGGGACGTTTTGCAAAGGTCTCTATTATTAATATCCACAGACCGATACAAAGCTTGCAGAATTTAATAACCGATGCTTGTTACGGATTTCGGGACGGTTTAATATTCTTTATTAATGGTTGAAATAACGGGGCAGGCTTCCCTGTGGCATTATTGAATCGTTTTAAAAAAATCATGCAATTCATTACCGGCAGAGAGCGGTCCGTCAATATCGCCCACGCCGGTAAATGGACTTTGTATTTTGTCTTAATCGGGCTTATCGCCGGCCTCGGATCTATTGTTTTTCAATACCTGTGCCAGCTGGGTCTGCATTATTTTATGGACGTTATGGCCGGCTACCGGCCCCCTTCTCCTGCCGGTGAACATCATCTTCTTCAACCCACAAGCATGCCGTTCAACCGGTTGATACTTCTTTTTCTTCCAGCACTCGGCGGTTTATTGAGCGGATGGCTGGTATACACCTATGCCCCGGAAGCCGAAGGGCATGGAACAGATGCGGCGATTGATGCCTATCATAGAAAAGGAGGCTTCATACGCGGCAGAGTTCCGATTATTAAAACCATAGCCTCTGCTCTGACCCTTACCACGGGCGGGTCAGGGGGAAGAGAAGGTCCCATTGCTCAAATCGGAGCAGGTTTTGGTTCATTTCTGGCAACGACCTTAAAACTATCAGACCGGGAACGCAGGATAATGATGGCTGCGGGGATCGGTGCCGGGGTGGGGAGTATCTTCAGGGCCCCTCTGGCAGGCGCGCTTTTTGCTGCCGAGGTGCTTTACCGAGACCCCGAGTTTGAATCAGAGGTTATCATCCCTGCTGGCATTTCCTCAGTGGTGGCCTATTGCCTGTTTTGCCTGGTGTTCGGTTGGGGGTCTTTGTTTGAGTCGCCCGATTTTTTATTCCGCAATCCCCTGGAGTTAGGACCTTACCTCGTGCTTTCCTTAGTTCTTGTGGCCACAGGCGTTCTTTACATCAAATCATTTTACGGCCTTATCGGCATTTTCAAATCTATCAAAATTCCAAATTATCTAAAGCCGGCCTTGGGCGGCCTATGTACCGGTATTATCGGCTTTTTTTTGCCTCAGACGCTGGCATTCGGATATGGATTTGCCCAGAAAGCGCTTGACAATGAGCTTACCATACCTTTTTTATTTTTTCTTGCCATTGGGAAAATATTCACCACATCATTTTCCATCGGATCCGGTGGGAGCGGGGGGGTATTCGGCCCTTCAATCGTAATCGGCGGTGCAATGGGAGGTGTGGTGGGAAAGATTTTTCACCAGATCATGCCCGGGGTTGTCACTGAACCCGGAGCCTTTGTAGTGGTGGGTATGGCAGGCTTTTTTACGGCGGTGTCAAACACTCCGATTTCTACCATCATATTTGTCAGTGAAATGACGGATTCCTATCAGCTGCTTCTGCCCAGCCTTCTGGTCTGTTCAGTATCTTATCTTGCGGCACGGAAATGGACAATTTATGAAAAACAGGTTAAAAGCGAAATCGACTCTCCGGCCCATGTAGGAGATTTCTTTGTGGATATCTTACAGGCGATCAAAGTCAAGAATCTAATGCACCTTGTTAAAAAAGTGGAAGTCATTCCCCGGAACATGACCTTTCGTGATTTCAGAAAGTTTTTTTCAGAAACAAAACAACACTATTTTCCGGTTGTGGATCAATATAACAGGCTGACGGGAATATTTTCCAGTACAGATATCAGAAGTGTACTTTTTTCGCAGGGCATCGGCCAGCTTGTGGTGATGAATGATATTGCCACGTTTGACATTATATTAACGACGCCGTCCGAGGATTTGAATGCGGTACTACAAAAATTTACCATTAAAAATATCGACAGCCTGCCGGTTGTAAAGGATGATGACCATGGTATTCTGATCGGGATGCTGAATCGGAGAGAGGTTATTACATATTACAACGAGCAGGTCCGGAACATGAAAAACAGGAAATAGCATTAAATTTCTCGGGAAGAATTTTTTGGGTAATCATTAATAGTTGATGAACTCGCAAAAAGTCAAAATTGAGACGGCAAAGTAAAAAGTTCAAGTTCAAGGCGTCGCGAGTTTCGTGGAATGAGGCGTACTTATGTACGCCGCAGTGAACACGAAATGAAGCGCAACGCAGAAATTGGACTTTTTACGAAACCGTCATTAATAGTTGACCTGCATAAGGAATAGCCCGTGTGCCGGCGCCGTCACACCGGCAAGGTTGCGATCTTTTGACAACAGTATGTTGTTAAAGTCATGGGGTGTGATCTTGCCCCGACCGACATCCACAAGTGTTCCCACAATATTTCGCACCATAAACCTCAAGAAGCCGTTCCCTTGTATTTTTAAAACAAGATATCCGTCATCCATTTTTTCGAGATCCGCATGCATAACAGAGCGGATGGTGTTGGCTCTGGGACTCCCTGTGCCTTCAAACGCCTTGAAGTCGTGGGTTCCGATGATATAACGCAGTGAGCCGGCCATGGCCTCAAGGTCGAGTTTCTTCGGTATGTGCCAGGCATATTGCCTGAAGATCGCGGCAGGCAGGTTGCGATTCAACATTCTGTAATGATAAGATTTGCTTTTGACATCATAGCGGGCATGAAATTTTACCGAAACCTGTGTGCATTTCGTGATGACAATATCTTTGGGCAGAAGGCTGTTGAGTCCTTTTAGAAAAACGGTATGATCTAACCCGGTACGGCAGAGAAAATTTGCGACCTGGCCAAAGGCATGCACACCGGCGTCGGTCCTGCCGGAACCTGTCAGAGTCACCGGGTTTCGCGTCATGGTCATCAGAGCTTTTTCAATTTCGCCCTGAATGGTTGGATCGTCGACCTGACGCTGCCAGCCGTGATAGGCCGTACCGTCGTATTCGATGGTAATTTTAAAGTTCTTTAGCATGTGGAAATGCAGATTGACAATATTTGACTATTCTGTCAAATAAAATCCATAGGGGAAGGATATATTAACATGAATTTTAAAGGAAATTTATAAACATGAGCGTTATAATGTGTCCCGGATTTAAGGCCGCCGGGGTTGCATCGGGCCTTAAAAAAAAGGGTCAAAAAGATCTTGGGCTTATCTATTCGCAGGTACCGGCAACCGTTGCCGGTCTGTTTACTAAAAACCGGGTTAAGGCGGCGCCGGTTCTTCTTGACATGGAGTTGATAAAATCGGGTGTTTGCCAGGCGGTTATTGTCAACAGCGGTAATGCCAATTGCTGTACCGGCGAACAGGGGATGCGTGATGCCAAAACCATGACCCGTCTTGCAGCATCTGAACTCGGAATTTCAAACGATCTGGTGTTTGTGGCGTCAACCGGTGTTATTGGCGCTCCCCTGCCCATTGAAAAGATTAAAACAGCGGTTCCCGACCTTGTGGAATCCCTTCAGCCTGAAGGAATTTCCGACCTGGCCCGCGCGATAATGACAACAGACACGGTTCCTAAAACAGCCTCTGCACAGGGAGTTGTGGAAGGCAAAGCTTTTACCGTTACCGGTGTTGCCAAAGGCGCAGGAATGATCCGTCCGGATATGGCCACAATGCTTTGCTTTGTCTGTAGCGATGTGGGAGCATCACCGGACGTTTTAAAAGAGACGTTGGTTAAAGCTGCAGACCGTTCTTTCAACCGGATAACCATTGACGGGGATACCAGCACCAACGATACGGTTATGGTCATGGCAAACGGGCTTTCCGGGGCCGTTATTCAAAGCGTCGCCCATAAAAATATTTTTCAAAAGGTTTTGGATCAAATCTTGCTGGACCTGGCCAAACAGCTGGTCAGAGACGGGGAAGGGGTGACGAAGCTGGTTGAAATTATGGTTCGGGGGGCGGTGTCGGATTCTGATGCCCGAAACGTTGCAGACACGGTTGCCCATTCTCCTCTGGTAAAGACGTCATTTTTCGGAGAGGATGCCAACTGGGGGCGTATTGTGGGCGCTGTGGGCAGGGCGGATGCTAAAGTAGACCCGGATAAGATAGATGTTTATTTTGATGATGTTCAAATGGTGAAAGGCGGCATGGGGTGCGGAAACGCTGCTGAAGCAGAGGCCACAAAGGTCCTTTGTAAACCGGAATTTGTCGTAACCATTGATTTAAACATGGGGCGGGGCTCTGACTTGATGTATACCTGCGATTTTTCCGTGGACTATGTGAGAATAAACGCAGATTACAGATCTTAAGTTGAGACCTTTGCAAAACGCCACCTTTTGCCCAATTCCTGCGTCAGACTCAAATTTTAATCCTCGAAATACTTAATGTATTCGTGTGGTTAAAATTTTCGTCTTCCTTGGCCTTGAACAAAACTTGGCGTTTTTCAAAGGTCTCAAGTTTCCATCCATACTCCGGGTTTCAGAGTTCAGGTGTCAGAGTTCAGGATCTATGCCTTTGACACCTGATTATTGCGTCTAACTTTAAGGATCTAAAAGTACAAATAGTGACCGATGTAGGTATAGCATATGACGATGATGCGTTTGCAAAAATTTCTTTCCCAAGCCGGCATCTGTTCCAGAAGAAAAGGAGAAGAATATATCAGGGAAGGGCGTATCAGGGTAAACAGCAGAATTGTTACCGAACTCGGCACAAAGGTAGATCCTGAGAAAGACAGGGTAGAATTTGATGGAGAGGGTGTAGCGCTAAAAAGTGAACCCATATATATTGCGCTCAACAAACCCAAAGGATATGTTACCAGCTGTAGTCATCCGGGTGAAAAGATCGTGCTGGACTTTATCGATATACCCGAGCGTGTCTATCCCGTAGGAAGGCTTGACAAGGACTCAACCGGGCTTCTTATTTTGACCAATGACGGCAGTCTCCATCACAGACTTTCACATCCTTCCTTTGATCATGAAAAAGAATATGACGTTACCGTTTCAAGGCACATAACCGATGGTTCTCTCCGGAACATTGCCGCAGGGTTACCAATGATGGGGACCAAGACCAGACCCGCAAAGATCCGGAGAATTTCTTCCAGACGTTTTTGTATCATACTCAAAGAGGGTAGAAACAGGCAGATACGACGCATGGTCAGAAAAGTGGGGAATCGTGTGACAGAGTTAAGGCGGGTAAGGGTTTCAAAAATTAAACTGGGAAGCCTGACCGAAGGCGCCTGGCGCAATTTGACGGAAAAAGAAAAAAAAGAACTTTTAACTCATCTAAATTCCTGAAAAAAATATTGACATCCACATGCTAATAGGTTAAAGGGGATAATATAATTGGCTTGGAGATAATGTTTTTTTGCTAAGAAACTCAGAGGCAAGGACATAGTATGATTAAATTGGGGCCGGCGTCCGTGGAGATGAGAGCAATGTCTGAAGATGATGTTTTTTCATCGCGACTAAAGCTTCTTATTATCATGGCTAAGGCCTATTTAAGAGATTGTCCTCTGGGAAATTACCGAAAAAAAGCCATCATAGAAAATGCAAATCATGTTTTCTATCATTCCCTCCATCTGGTCAGCGAATCCTCCATTTTAAAAGACAATGGTTTTGAGCTCCCGGAAGACATTGTTCCCAGGGGGAAGACCTCAGAAGAGCATCTGTTTCATCAGCGAGTTCAGCTTTTGGCCGTAATGGCCAAAGCCCTGGCCGAGGATCGTCTCAGGGGTCATTTCAGAAAAAAGGCTCTCACCGACAACCTGAACAAGATCTGTGAGACGCTTATATTCAAATTCCAAATTCGAGATATAAATTTTCTGAAAGTAGCGTGAACTCTGTCAATATACCAAACGTAAAGATAGCTGTGATTGATAATGATCTGCTGGTCAGAGATTTTATTGTCACAGTTTTAATGTACTGTGTGAACAGAGATGTTTTATCTTTTGATAACGGTCTTGCTGCCTGGAGATATATAGAGGGTACTGAAAGTCCGGACATGATTATTTCAGAGATTGACGTTCCCGGGTTGAACGGGTTTGAACTTATGGCTAAATTCAAGGAGAAAAGTCCGGGCAAAAAATGCCTTCTGATGTCCGCTAATCCTGCCAATGAACAACCCGCCAAAAATTCCGGAGCGGATGCCTTTCTTGCCAAGCCCGTTAGCGTAAATGATCTCTTTGATGTGGTGCAGACCTTTGTCGTAAGAGATTAATCGTCGATATGCCTTGGGTTATTTCCCGACAAACTCACCAAATTTAAAGTCGCCAACCATTTTCTTGCCGTGGGGAGAAGTCAGAGTCCCTTTTCCGTGCAGCTTATTATCTTTGAATTGACCCACATACTTGACGCCGTTTGGCCGAACCAGAATTCCCTGTCCGTTCAACATATTGTCCTTAAAATCCCCCACATATTTTTCACTGTCAGGAGATGTCAACGTCCCTTTTCCATTAAACCTGCCATCTTTGAATTGACCTGCGTATTTGTCACCGTTGGGACAGATGAAGGTGCCTTGTCCGTCCATACAATCTCCCTTTATGCATCCGCCAAAAGTATTCAAAGGAGAAAAACAAATTATTAATACCTAAGTTGAGCGATTTTTTACGAAGAGATGTGCTGAGATCTTGATGCATAAGGGTTCGCGAAAACCGCAGGCATACCCGTGGATATGTCGAGGATTTTCGCGGATCCTTGATGCGCAAGAGATCGGTGCAGATCGAGTAAAAAATCGCTCAATTTAGGTAATAGTAAGGCTGCTCCTAAAACTTTCATCTTTTTTACCCCCTCTTTTTTACTCTATATTTTCTAAGTAGGTATAATTACAATCACAACCCTTCTGTTCATGGCATCATTTGAAGATATGGGTTGTGACTCACCAAACCCAACGGTTTGTATTCTTGTCGGATCTACCCCCCTTTGCGTCAGAGCGCTCTGAACCGCCAGTGACCGTTTTTCGGACAGAGTTTGATTATATGCTTCAGACCCTTTTGAATCGGTATGGCCCTCGACTCTGATGGTTGTCTGTGGATATCTATTTAATACATCGGCAACTCTGCCGATTTCCGTATATGCTCCCGGCTTTAAGGTTGAAGAGTCAAAGTCAAACAAATATTCAGAACGGAAAATGGCTGTCAAAACATCATGGGTTCTCTGGATGCTGGCAGCCTCACTCACAGCCATCGCATCTCTCAACTCCTGCTCCTGCCTGTCCATATACGCACCGATTTGATGAGCGGCGATACCCCCAACAGCGGTTCCGATTGCCGCTCCGAGAAGAGTGGATTCCGTATGCCCACCAATAACTTGACCGAGAATTGCACCACCTGCAGCGCCAATTAAAGCGCCTGTTTTTGCGCCCCTTTCCTTTTGTGTGGGTCCTGCGCATGAAAAAAGAGATATGGCCAGTACCAGACTCGCAATGATTGAAATTGTTTTTTTCATTATTTGCCCCTTTAATTTAAACGTCGCTGAAATACTATAACTTCTTAAAAATACAGGTTTATTAATGGCAACTTGTTTATTCCATTATTCCAACTGGTGCGAAGTCCCTATGATCTTGTTAATTTCTCTACACCGGGTTGCTTTCATAAAATCATTAATAATATTATACTAGAGTGAATTTTACGTATCAAGCCGGATAGCGTTTCAAACAGGGCAAACGCATTTGAATCCCAATACAGGGAGAACGCTCCACGACGGCGTACATCTCTTTCCAACCGACTGAAACTTGTGCTTAATCACCCGTAAGCCCGAGTCGCGCCGGAGGTGTTAAGAACAATTCGTCGCTAAATTATCCCATTGATTTTTTTAGTCGTAATTATATTCGTCTCGGGCGAACGCGTGCTAAAGCCCTTCAAACAGTCAGTCGGTTTCCAAGAGAAACACGCCGTCGCTACGCTGCAGCGAAGTCAAATGCGTTTACCCTGCGTTTCAAAAAAACGTTATCGGCATAAAGAACTTCAAAATGCCATTTTCGAAAAACTTAGAGGTAACAGCGACAAAAACTCGCTTAATTTAGGTTAAAGACACTTTAAGATAAAATCGACGCGATCGTCGATAGACAAGAGCGGAACGCTAATAATTTCATACCCAAGCATTTGATAACTTTCCTTTAAAATACGATTGAGCTTGGCCGCGATCTTATCATTTTCTGAGCGCACGTCATCTTTTTCAAACTTTAATCTTTCAAATAAAAATATTTTTTTATACCGGATTTGCTTGCTCTTTTTAATGGGTTCATCCGGAGATAATCCTTCCAGAATATAATATCCAATACTGTCCGGAACCGCGCGATCCAGGAAAACCGGTGCGTCTTTGGGAAGAGATTTTTCAATTTCAAGCTTTTTATACAAAATATGGCGCTCAAACGATAGGATATCCGCTTTAATTTGCCCTATACTTTTCCCCTTTTTTAACTCTTTATCGATATAATTGCGGGCAACTTCATGAACAACCGGACAACCCAGTTGTTCAAGTGCGCTTATTACTGTAGTTTTTCCCGAGCTTGGCGCTCCGGTTATGACATACCAGTTTGTTTCTTGCATGAGACGCTCCATAGAATAAAAGTGGGCTTTTTACGAGTTCATCAAATTTCCGAAAAGTTAAATCCATACCCAAATTTCAAAATGCATTTTGATTCATTTTGTAGTATGAAGCATTAATTGAATTGGTTACAAGAAAAAATTTAGGATTTCCATCAATTTTTATATGCGCTACCAAGGACCCATTTACAGGCCTCCCAGCGAGGCGGACTCTCTCTTGATCCAGGCAACCGTCGGATGCCCCCACAACAAATGCACCTTTTGCATGGTCTATAAAAACGGTCCCAGATTTAGAGTGCGAGATGTTGCTGAAATAAAAGAGGATATTTTAGCGGCCTCGAAAATATACGGACAAAACGTTCGCAGGCTTTTTTTGCCTGCCGGAAACACCATCGCCATGAAAACCCATGATCTTTGTAAAATTCTTGATTTTGCCAAAAAGGTTTTTCCGGAAATGGAGAGAATTACCGTGTACGGCTCTTCACAATATATTCACAAAAAAGGGCCCCAGGGGCTTAAATGTTTGGCTGACGCAGGCCTGTCCAGGATACATGTGGGTCTGGAATCGGGTGACGATGTGATTCTAAAGCATATAAAAAAGGGGACCTTGAGCCAAGAGCAGATAGAAGCCGGAAAATGGGTCATGGATGCCGGAATAGAGTTGAGTCTGTATGTTATCCTGGGTATCGGCGGAAAACACCGAACCATATCTCATGCCAGAGAGACGGCAAAGGTATTAAACCAGATAGCACCCGATTTTATCCGGTTGCGCACCTTTGTTCCGAAAATAAACACACCGCTTTTAGAAGAAGTTCAGCGCCAATCCTTTAACATGCTCGGTCCTCATGAGGTGTTGCATGAAACCGAACGACTCATAAAGAATATTCTGGTTTCATCATATCTTACGAGCGACCATTACACGAATTATATCAACCTTGAAGGAAGGCTGCCAGAAGCTAAAAACAGGCTCCTTGATAACATCCATGAGGCCTTGAGAAAGGATAAAAAATCATTTCGCCCTTTTTTTATCGGAACCCAATAAAACCAAGTTAGGGGCTTCGCCCTATCCTATATGTTCATTAAGTTGTAGAATTTCTGAGACGTTTAATTAACACCGCAACGACATAGATAATCAACGCCCATAACAGGCTATTGATAAAAAGCGGCACAATGACAAGATTCCCCGGGAAAAATTGTCTTGGATAAAATGCCATTGTAATGACCGGGAAATAAAGCACCTTAGAGATCCACATGAACAAACGACCCATCAAAGACATCTGAGCGTTATGAACATTGGCAGTGACAACGGACAACGTTATACTTGAAACAATTTTAGTAACAGCAGCATGAACCACAGCGATGACAAGGATTGTAAAATATTTTCTCATAAATGGAATTTCGGCAACATCTGTTATTTTATTTTGCCCTGAAAAACCTGGTTCTTTGGGCCAGGATTCTTTACTTACAGAGCCAATAGATCATAATATCCCATAACATGGTGCTGTCCGGTGTTAACACGGCTTATTTTCTATAGAAAAAAATTGCATATAGGAGATAACCGGATATTGCAAGAAAGGATGCATCCCGTAAAACAGTCAAAACGTTCATTGAACTTTCAACAGCAGTGGTAGAAAAGCAACCGCAGTTAATATTCAGCCCGCGTGCCATGTTAAACAGCAGGGCGCCGATAAACGTTATTAAAAGAAGATTGCTCATGACAACGGTTCCGGGCATCCAGAAATTGATAATAAGAAAAATTCCCAAAACAAGTTCCAGGCAGGGCAGAACAATTGCCGTTAGATTTATAAGTTTGTCCGGCAGGATTTGATAATTATAGACCGCCTCTGCAAATGCTGCCGGGTGCAGGATTTTGTCGAAGCTGGCATAAACAAAGACCCCGCCTAATATGAATCTGGCAGATAGTGTTAGCATCCGATGTGGACTCAAGTTTTTTCCTTGTTTTGGCAAATTTCACACCTGTAAAATTCAGGACACGGTATTTCCTTTTTCCACGGGAAGGTGGCCCTTGTTCCATTCGGTCCAGCCGTCTATCAGCACGCGGACATTATTAAACCCCATATCCAGCAAAAACAATGCCAAGTCATAACTCAGTTCACAGGTTGTACCCTCGCAATAGGTAATGATCAAGGTATCCGGAGGAATATCTTCTGTAACCTCAATAAATCGCCGGTCAACATCATGCCAGGATAGACTGCGCGCACCCAGAATGTGTCCTTTCAAATATTCATCCATAGAGCGGGCATCTATGAACAGCGCTGACTTTTCCATAAATAATTTTTCAGCTTCTTCAAAAGAAATATCCATGCGATCACCGCCAGGGGTTGTGAGCCTGGCTTTAATAGACCAGTCCCCCATGATCGGCAACCGGTCAGGTCGAAGCTGATTGATTGAAAGCGCCAGTAAAATTGACAACGCCAACAGGGTGCCGACCTGCCAGACAGTCTGAAAATATATCACTTTGCCCGTGTTTACTTTATTCTCCTGAATAGATCTGGATTTTGCCATAGCTCTTTTCCGAATTTTCAATCCAATGTACATAGGGGTGATGGATCGGAGATTTTTACCACAATCAAGAGAAATGTCAAGAATATTAAAGAAAACAGTATATTGTGATTAAATAGATAGTTACGAAGACTGTCGGGATAGAGAATATAAAATTTCATTTATTTGAAGGTGACTGAGGCGTATTAAAACTTAAACTATACCATAAAAACCGACTTCAAAATACAGGATAGCTATCAGTAAACACAGGTCTTGAGTTGATGATAATAACTGTGTGTGTTATTATTTTTCAGCTATAATAAGACCTTTGCCAGAGGTTTTTGCCGCGAAAAGGTGTTTGTCTGCTTCTGCCACAAATGCCTCCAATTTTCCCTTATAACAGGCTACCCCACAACTAATCGTTACCCTGCCCAGACGTTGTCCTTCAATATTCTTAAATTCGTGGATAGAAACTTTTTCAACAAGCCTTTGAGCTACATGTTCAGCATTTTTTATGTCACATACCGGAAGTAAAACAGCAAACTCATCTCCACCATAGCGAAAAGCCGAGTCTGACTCGCGTATTGATTTTCGTGTCATATAAGCCACTTCTTTAAGTAACTTGTCACCTGTTTGGTGACCATGGGTGTCGTTATATCGTTTAAAATCATCGAGATCGATCATGATGAGGGACAATTCCTGTTTATACCTGTCTGACCTGCTTGTTTCCTCAATTAGCCTTAAATCGAAAGAACGCCGATTATATAGAGAAGTCAACTCATCTGAAAGTGCCAGTTCTTTGAACTTGTTGTTTGAATCAATCAATTTTTTTGAGACTTTATTAAGCTCATTTATTTTACTTTGAAATTCATCATGTAGAACATTAAAGTTTTGTTGGATATTCTCAAACTCATTTTCAACATCGAACTCCTTTTTTTCTCCTATAAACCGGACCGATTTCGATTTAATGTCCTCCGAGATGGTTTCTATTGAACGAATCCATTTAGACCCCAAGGCAAAACTTAGAAAAGAGGGTAAAAGCATGATCAACACACCATACGTAAATGTATCCTTTAGATCATTTATCTGGTCTGGCATAATTACTGGGATGACATGCTGATAAATGATAAATATTAATAACAACAATGGAAAAGTCGAAGATAAAAACAAAAACACAAAGAAGTTCTTTCTGAATTTTTCGTGCATTAACGAAGTAAACAATGCCATAAATGTCTCCGTTGAATTCATTGATTCATAGACTTATGAAGATAAGTGAGGAATCGGTTTATTTATAATTATATTAAGACGATAAAGGTTTAGTAGGGCTTTCTTTTTAATTTAAACTCGGACTATGGATACCTTGATAATCAGCGAACGAACAATTATTTCACAGCTTCTTTCAAAGCCTTTCCAGCAACAAATTTTGGAACTTTACTTGCCGCAATATATATCTCTTCCCCTGTTTGTGGATTTCTGCCTTTACGAGCCTTCCTTTCAGCCACTTTAAATGTGCCGAATCCAATCAATGATACAGAGTCTCCTTTCCCCAATTCCTTAGTAATACTTGAAAGAACACAGTCCACAGCCTCCTGAGCATCCTTTTTGGTTTTTACGACCTGAGCAACCTCGTTGACTAAATCTCCCTTGTTCATGTTTTTTCTCCTTTCTTTAACGTGGTAACTTTTTGAATTTTACTCTGTTAACACAATATTACTTTAGAATTTTTTGATAGCACATAGCTGTTCATTTGCATAGCAAGTTATGAATGTTACAGCCTCGTACTTTTAGGTATATTAATAAGAACGGGTTCATCCATTTGATATTAATGTTCAATTTTTCTCATCGGAGTAGCATCCATATTGTTAAAAAAAATGAAGATTCATTAAATAATAAACTTGACATACTGTATATTGTAGCATATCTGAATCATAATACAATATGTATGTTTCAAGCCAATATTATTTTCTAAACTGAAGGGCTATGTGATGTTCCAAATATTTTAAACATCAAGGAGGGTTCCATGGCAACTGCAAAGAAACCAGCAGCTAAGAAACCAGTAGCAAAAAAAAAGATGGCAAAGAAAACGGCAACTAAGAAACCAGCAACTAAGAAAACAGTAGCTAAGAAACCAGCAGCAAAAAAAAAGTAGCCCTTTTTTAGAGCCCTTTAGTAAGGAACGGGGAGGTTATCAATAGTTTTTTTAATAAAGCCTCCCCGTTTTTTTGTTTTCGGGCCAGAAGTCGTCGCATAATTTGAGCAATCGACTTTTTACCGGTTTTTAAAAAAAGATGGGAATGAGTCGCAATCAGCGCCCAGCCGTAGCAGGGTGTGGAGGTCTTATGCAAAACAGAACCGAGCCTTTCCAGAACCGGTTTCTCTCGATACCCCTGCATATGATATGATGCAAGGCACCCGGCGCATCTGTTCTGCCTTGACGTGGCATGTGACTTCATTCCCACAAACAAATGAAAATAGAAACGCTTAAATTCACCCCCCCCTTTGCACCCAATTACGTTAAGTTTAAAATTAATATTGATTTTATTGTTAGCTACACTTAAAACATTTGTTGATAAATATTTCATGGGATAAAAAAATCCCTTCGGGTAAAATTGATGTTTATGATTCTAAAATAGAATAAGGAAGAGAGCATGGCAGCGAATACGGCGTTTGACAATGAGAAATATATACAGGAGCAAATATCTGAAATTCTTGAACGTGCGAAAAAATTTGATAACAAGCTCTACCTTGAATTCGGCGGCAAGCTTTTATTTGACTATCATGCGTCCAGGGTGTTGCCGGGCTATGATCCCAATGTAAAAATGAGGCTTCTTCAAGCGTTAAAAGATAAGGCCGACATCCTGCTTTGCATTTATGCCGGCGATATCGAAAGGAAAAAAATGCGGGCTGATTTTGGTATCACCTACGATTCCGACGCCCTCAAACTCATCGACGACCTCCGGGGTTGGGGCATCGACGTTTTAGGCGTTGTAATTACCCGTTTTGAAAACCAGCCGTCGGCCCTGCAGTTTAAAAATAAACTGGAAAGAAGAAACATTCGGGTTTACACCCATCGATACACCAAGGGGTATCCTACGGATATCGATCTGATCGTCAGCGATGAGGGATACGGCGCCAATGAATATATCGAAACCGATAAACCCTTGGTCATCGTGACCGGACCCGGACCTGGCAGTGGAAAACTGGCCACCTCTCTTTCCCAGATATACCATGAATACAAACGGGGTATTTTCGCGGGTTACGCCAAATTCGAAACCTTCCCGATCTGGAATCTACCACTCAAGCACCCGGTGAATGTGGCCTATGAAGCCGCTACCGCTGATATCAGGGATTTTAACCTGATAGATCCTTTTCATCTGGAGGCTTATAATCAGAAGACGATCAACTACAATCGTGACGTGGAGGTGTTCCCTGTTCTTAAACGAATATTGAAAAAAATAATGGGCGGCGAGCCGTTTTACAAATCCCCCACGGATATGGGAGTCAATCGCGCCGGCTTTGCCATCACAGACGATGGAGCGACACAGGAAGCTGCCAAACAGGAATTTATTCGGCGGTATTTCCGCTATCGGTGCGAATATGTCATGGGTTTGACGGACAAGGAAACGGTTCAACGGGTAGAGCTTTTGATGAAAGACTTCAACCTGGAGCAGGAATACCGGCGAGTGGTCGAACCGGCGCGCACCGCGGCCATAAAAGGTCGGGAGAGCGGTAAAGGCAGCGAAGGTATTTTTTGCGGTGCGGCTATCGACCTCGGAAACGGTAACATCGTGACCGGAAACAACTCACCGCAATTTCACGCGGCTTCAAGCCTTATTTTACACGCCATTAAGCATTTAGCCGAAATCCCGGACAAGATTAAATTGCTCCCGCCTAACATCGTCGAGTCGGTTCGAAATCTCAAAACCAAGGTGCTCAATGAAAAGACTCTCAGCCTCGACCTGGTGGAAACCCTCATCGCCCTCAGCATCAGCGCGACCGGCAATCCTGCCGCCCAGTTGGCCATGGAAAAATTGGAGGACCTCCAGGGGTGTGAAGTCCATATGACTCATATCCCTACACCGGGGGATGAAGCTGGGTTAAGGCGACTCGGCGTGAACCTCACAAGTGATCCCAACTTTTCTACTAAAGATCTTTTTATCTCGTAACCCACGCGTTTCAGGCTGCTGAAGCTTTCATTGTCGTCAGACCGCTTCGATCGTTGAAGGGGGTTTCGGTACAGGTTCGTTGGAGATATCCAATGATCTGAAACAGGTCTGATTCGTGCGATCTCCATTACATATCTCACGTTGATTAATTAATTTGTGTGCTTGTGGCAAGTTATGTAGCCAGTTTAATTATGTTGTGTCTTTAATTCCCATGTAATTTCATTTCATTCCTAAAAAGTTTTTTTTAAAAAACCACTTCTAATTCTTTTTATTCCGTCTTTTTTCATATCCCCTGTTTGCATGGACTTCATAAAATATAATTTGCAGTTCCGATTTGATTCCTCACCATTTCCTCCGGCAATATAGTTCTATC
>Ga0208648_1000556_pt1 | contig 36725 bp, 32 predicted proteins | sample AntAceMetag02UKL_FD_184772 | JGI IMG/M metagenome (GOLD analysis project Ga0208648, IMG submission 184772) | Saline lake microbial communities from Ace Lake, Antarctica - Antarctic Ace Lake Metagenome 02UKL (SPAdes) (version 2) | ecosystem: Environmental > Aquatic > Non-marine Saline and...
AAAATTTATTTATTCAGAATATTCCGGCCTATTCCCCAGAGTTAAACAAAATTGAAATTTTATGGCGCAAAATAAAATACGAATGGTTAAACTTTTCTGCTTATGAATCCTTCGCTTCTCTCAAGGAGAGTTTAAATCACATTTTAGCTAATATTGGACTGGACTACCGCATTAATTTTGCATAGATTTTGTTAGAATATTTTTTGGTTATTACTTAGGTACTACATCTAGCGATTCGGTTGTTAGTTTTGCATATTGCTTTCTTGCAAACTCTGCTTTTTCCAGTGAACTAAATAAGCCGAGTGAAATCCGCCATTTGAATATCCCTTTTTTAAACATCCATAAATCTTTTATACCCTGCTGTTTAAGTGTTTCCTGTCCGTTTTGTGCTAGCTGAAAAGTCTCAGCTGGTAATGTAAGCACTAAATAATTACTGATATAAGGCATTTCTTGCTCTGCAAATGTCAATATATAATTGTTTTCCTTACTTGTCTGGCTGATAAAGTCTGTTTGAGTTGCACTGCTGGTTAATTGAAAACATGCAACCACACTATCAGTGTCTACAACAGCCTGAATTTGAGTATGCTTTTCAGCATCGCTCAGCGTTGAATCAGATTGCCGTTCCCTCTGAGTTTTATCTGGCTCTAGAGCTTGCAGAAATTGTTCATTTATAGGACGTGTAAATTGATGTTTCTGGACTAACTCAGATTCCTGGTAAACGGGGCCAATAAACTCAGTTGTCGCGGCAATTTTACTATTTATATCTGATAGCTTACTTTGATTGGACGTAATTAATTGCCTAGGATCAACAAAAGCGACTGCCCCAATTTCATTATCAGTATCAAGCTGCTTTTCAGGCTTGCTAACAAGCTGATCTTGAGCGGTATCAGAATTCTTAATAAACTCTTCTGGAATCTCGGGACGATTACCTATTAAGATGATTTTCTGGGTATCACGCGTTGAATATTCTATTGGCGGTGGCAAATAAATGTCAGGTGCGCCTTTACGGTATTCCCATAGGAAGAAGGCAATATTGATCAACAGAATCAGGAAAAAAACAAATTTCACAATATATTTACTCTTTAGCGACTAGAGCCAGACCTTTAAGTACTAGCCTGGCATCAATTATAGCTGCTAATTTTAAGCTATCAGCCAAAAATTCTGCATCCCCGCCCGTTAATATTAATTGCAGAGGTTTTCTATATTCCGCCATTCCTTGCTCTATAAAACCTTTAATGGCATTAAGATTGCCATTATAAATAGCCGCTTGTGTATCATTTGCCAAGCCCAGTGGGTATTGCTCCAAGCAAACGTTCAAGTTTGCTGTCCCTTTAGATAGAGCCTGTTGCATCAAATTCAAGCCTGGCATAATCATGCCACCTAAATGCTGACCTTGCTCATCAATAACATCCAAGGTTAGTGCTGATCCACAAGATACTATACATACTGGCATAGCGTAATAATGATATGCGGCTAGCATTGAGAGCCAGCGATCCACGCCAAGTTTGGTGTATTTTGGGTAGGCATTGCGCACTCCATGTGCATATTTCTGTGTTGCTATTTCTTGTACGCCGATATCGGGCCATAATTGATAAGCAATGTGTATGACTTGTTGTTTAATGCTTTGTGCACCAACGCAGGCCAAATAAATACTTTCTGGTTTGCTTAATTGCTGCCAGGCAGCCGCAAGTAACAGATCAATATTAGTATGAATATGCACAATAGCATGCATTTTTCCCAAATTCCCCGTTTTTTTTTTCTCCGCCCATTTAATGCGTGTGTTTCCAATATCAATCAGTATCATAGACGACGGAAACTCACTTCTCCAGAGGCAAAACTTTGTGTTTGTCCTGTTTCTGTTTGTAATAATAACAGCCCTGCATCATTGATACCCAACACCGTTCCATTGACTTTTGTATTACCCATAAATAGACTTACTTGCTGCCCTTGCATACAGTCAAACTGGCGCCACTGATCTCGATACAGTGCAAATGAAGTTGGGGTGTAGTAACGTGTAACCGCTATAAGTTGCTCAAGTAGGGTTGCGAGTAGTTGATTGCGTGAAAGCTGATGAGAATTACCCATAATTTCATTGATAGTCACCCAATCCTGTTCTATTTGAGCCCCGTCTTGTTCTGCCAGATATAGGTTTAAACCTAAACCAATAACCGCATGACAGGGCCCATCAGATTCTCCAGATACTTCGACTAGAATGCCGCCTAATTTTCTTTGCTGCCAATAGATGTCATTGGGCCATTTAAGCCCAGCATCATGAATACCATGTATTTTGAGTGCATTAATGACAGCAACACCGATCGCCAGACTTAAGCTCGATAAACTCGCCGGACCACCTTGAAATTGCCAGGCAATCGAAGCGTATATATTACTACCAAAAGGAGAAACCCACTGCTTGCCGCGCCGACCTTTGCCTGCTGTTTGTTGTTCAGCCACACAACAAACAGCAGAAGTCTCTGGATTGGCATTACATAATGCAACAAGATAGCGATTAGTAGAGTCTATTTGATCATGAATTTCGAGTTCTGACAGACATTGCCGGGTCTCTATATTCAGCAAGCTATAAATAAGTGACTTATCCAGCAATTCTAGTGGAGAATTCAGGCGATAACCTTTGCCATTAACGGCGCTTATCGCTATGCCCTGCTCTTCCAGGCCATTAAGCTGTTTCCAGATAGCTGATCGACTAAGGCCAATCTGTTCAGCTAATTCTGTTCCTGAATGAAACTTACCATCAGCCAATATCTGTAATAAAAGCTTCTTGTTTGCTGAAAATTGCACAAGTTCTTTAAATATTTATTCAGCAGATACGCTATTGCAACATTATGTGCTGCCCAATACTGCTTATAGACTGCGCAAATGAAGCCCCCATTTTCCCGGCAAGACGATCAATTAAACGTTCCTGAACGGTGAAATCAACGCGTTTTTTAGCGCCAATAATATCAGTTGCAACACTATCATCATTACCAAAACCATCGACTAAACCCAGTTCTTTTCCTTGCTCTCCAGTCCAGACCAGGCCTGAGAAAACATCATCATTAATTTTTAAGCGATCACCACGACCTTCTTTTACCGCCGTAATAAATTGCTGATGCACTTGTTCAAGTACTGCCTGCATATACTGCTTCTCGCTTTCCTTTTCTGGAGAAAAAGGATCCATTAGAGCCTTATGCTCTCCAGCAGTGACTAAGCGACGCTCCACGCCGAGTTTTTTCATGGTATCAACAAAACCAAAACCGTCCATAATCACGCCTATAGAACCGACCAGACTAGAAGGATTAACGTAGATTTTATCCGCGGCGGCAGCAATAAAATAACAGCCTGAAGCACAAATATCTGAAGCAACTGCAAAAATAGGCAATTCCGGATTTTCAGATTTTATTTTTCTGATCTCATTAAACACATATGAGGATTGGACCGGACTACCTCCAGGGCTATTCACATGTAAAATAATCCCTTTGGTGTTTTCATCTTTAACTGCATTACGTAAGGATTGTATAATTGCATCCGCATTTGCTTCTTGGTCTTCTGCAATCACTCCAGTGATATTAATTACCGCAGTATGTCCTTTACCTTCTGCATCATCCATACTTTGTTTCAGTGATGGATACATGCCTATGCCTAAGAGTGCGGCCAGATAAACAAACATTAGACTTTTAAAGAAAATACCCCAGCGTCTTGTGCGGCGTTGCTCGGTAACAGCTGCAAAAGCAAGTTTTTCTATTACTTCACGCTCCCAACCTGCATTCATGTCTTTTTTTTGATTAGGGGATTCGTCCCACTGGTTTTCACTCACTATATGTCTCCTGCGTTATATTTTACTATCTGGTGTAAATAATACCGTTATTTTTTACTATATTTAAGGAAAATAATTAACGGATTGATCCTGTAGTTTTATGGGCATTATTGAATATATCAAGGGAGCAAGCCAGAATGCCTAAAATGATGACCCGTTGCGGCTCTGCAATAACTATTTTTCTTTATCTAGCAGGGCTTGCAGATCATCGGGTAATGGAGCGACTAATTTCAGGACTTCCCCACTTACTGGATGCGCAAATTGTAATTTATGTGCATGTAAAAATAGTCGTTTATAGCCACGCTGTCTAAATTTTTTATTAATTTCATTTTCTCCATAGCGCTCGTCTCCAATAATGGCATGTCCCAGCCATGCTGCATGTACTCTGATCTGATGAGTACGCCCAGTATAAGGTGATGCTTCAACTAAGGTAGTATCATGATATAAGGCTATACGCCTAAACAGAGTCTTAGATGGCTTGCCTGAGGAACTTATTTTCACCATTCGCTCTCCTCCCTGGCTGATATTTTTTAACAGGGGCTGGTCAACAATTAATTTTTGCTTCTCCCAGCGGCCATGAAGCAAGGCTAAATAGTTCTTTTTGACACCATCTCCTCTAAAATACTCATGCAAAGTACGTAATGCACTGCGTTTTTTAGCGATAATCAAACACCCTGAAGTATCACGATCCAGGCGATGAACTAATTCCAGAAAATGGCTATCTGGGCGCAATTCACGTAACGCCTCTATTACTCCTGAACTTATACCCGAACCGCCATGCACTGCAAATCCTGAGGGTTTATTAATCACTAATATAGCGTCATCTTCGAACAATATATCGCGCGTAAGGCTAGAAGTAAGGTAGGCAGGTGCGGATATAAGCTGTTTTTCTTCAGCGACTCTTATTGGAGGAATTCTAACTATATCCCCTATAATTAATTTACGTTTTGCAGCGCAACGTCCTTTATTAATTCGGACTTCACCTTTACGTATAATGCGATAAATATGGCTTTTAGGAACTCCTTTAAGCAAATTTATCAAGAAATTGTCTAAACGTTGCCCTTCATGTGCATCTGTAATTTCTTTTAACTGTACCTTGGGAATAACTTTGATATCTTCTAATTTCATAAGCTCATAATAGTGTAATCTACTTCGGTATTCTATAAGTTTATTACAATTGATAATGTAACAGGTTATAATTATCAAGCTATAGACTGAAACATTAATTGTCTATACAAGGCTTGATATTTAGGAGTTGCTATTCATTTCAAATACATAACAACATATAAAGAAACCGTTTGTTCCCGTGAATAGTCACTAAATAATAAAGCAAAAAAATAGATTTTGGGTTTTTTCGCTCGACCCATGACGAGCGATACTCGACCTGATAAAGACCGAACGATAAGATAAGACCGTGTATTTCGCTTATCAATCCAGACTGTAAGAACTTTAGATATAAACACCAGTAGAGCGCTACTATACCTGTTAGCCATGCTCCTGAATATGTGTTTTCAACTTAACAGTCTATCACTTGATTGAAAGCCATCAAATAATATCGCTATTGCCATTATGCAATATCAGTCGATGAAGTATGATGATATAAACACCAAAGCTTTGAGTCTTTCTATAGACTTCTGCGTAGTGAAATAATTCATAGCTTGCTATGCGCTATCACAGTTGAATTTTAATAGATCGTCTAATGTGTCTGTTGTTAGTAGCTATTTCTATAGCCATTAACAGGCTGCATTACAAAGTCTTATTTATCTTCTGCACGGAACATCAGGATCAAGCAAGGATAATTTAATGAAAAGAATGCTTATCAACGCGTCGCAGCCTGAAGAACTGCGTGTCGCATTGGTAGATGGTCAGAAACTATATGATTTCGACATAGAACACCCTTCACAAGAACAAAAAAAATCTAATATCTATAAAGGTATTATTACCCGCATTGAGCCCAGCCTGGAAGCAGCATTTGTTAACTATGGTGTTGATAAACATGGCTTCTTACCACTTAAAGAAGTTTCACCTCGTGCTGTAAATTCAGACGATCCAAATTTAAGCCGTGCAAAAATAAAAGACTTATTACGAGAAGGACAGGAAGTCATTGTCCAGATTGAAAAAGAAGAACGTGGCAACAAAGGTGCTGCGTTAACAACTTATATCAGCCTGGCAGGAACCTATCTGGTTTTGATGCCTAATAACCCTAAAGCTGGCGGAATTTCACGACGTATTGAAGGTGAAACACGTAATGAATTACGTGATGCAATGGCTGGCCTGGAAGTTCCTGAAGATATGGGACTGATAGTGCGTACTGCAGGTTGCGGTAAAAGTACTGAAGAATTGCAATGGGACTTGAACTATTTATTGCAATTATGGGAAGCGATAGATCGCTCCTCTAAAGAACAAAGCAATCCATTTTTAATTTTCCAGGAAAGCAATGTCATTATTCGTGCTTTACGTGATCATTTACGTGCAGATATTGATGAAATTCTGATTGATAAGGAGTCCTCTTTTAAATTAGTGCATAACTTCCTGAAACAAGTTATGCCGCATTACCTTAACAAGGCCAAATTATACAGTGACGATGTGCCACTGTTTAATCGCTATCAGATAGAATCACAAATCGAAACTGCTTATAGCCGTGAAGTCCCTCTTCCATCGGGTGGTGAGCTTGTTATTGATCACACCGAAGCCCTTACTTCAGTGGACATTAACTCGGCACGCTCAACTAAAGGCAGTGATATAGAAGAAACTGCTTTAAATACTAATCTGGAAGCTGCTGATGAAATTGCACGGCAGTTAAGATTACGTGATTTAGGGGGGCTGTTCGTTATTGATTTTATTGATATGCTGTCTAATAAAAATCAACGCGAAGTCGAAAACAGATTGCGTGATGCCTTAAAGATAGATCGTGCTCGTGTACAGACCAGCCGTATTTCCCGTTTTGGTTTGCTAGAGATGTCACGTCAAAGATTACGTCCTTCTCTCGGTGATACAACTCAACTTACCTGTCCTCGCTGTAATGGTCAGGGAGAAATTCGTAATGTTGAATCAGTCGCTTTGTCTGTTTTGCGTATCCTTGAAGAAGAAGCAATGAAAAATGGCACTGATAAAGTTATTGCTCATTTGCCGATTGAATGCGCTACCTTCTTACTCAATGAAAAACGCCCTGCTATCGATCAAATTGAATCACGTTTGAATGTACGTATTATTGTTTTGCCGAGTAAACATTTAGAAACTCCTGCATACGATATAGAACGCATTAAGTCAAAAGATGATGAAGGTACAGAAGAGTCTGCCAGCTACACTCAGATAAAAGTGGAAGACCCCTCATTGCCCGAATTTGCCAGACAAGAAACACCTAAACCCGACCAGGCTGCAATTAAAGAATTTTTGCCAGACGCGCCTGCACCAGTGCAAAACAAAAAGACATCGGCTGGCTTGATTAATCGCTTCTGGAATAAACTCGTTGGTCCTTCAGAGGAGACCTCAGAAGAACCGACTGAAGCAACAGCAGAAAAAAGTTCAAGACCGGCAACGACCAGAACTCCGGGCGACAAGTCACAAAAGAACCGCAGAAACCCTGCTAACCGTAGGAATTCAAATAACAGAAACAGGAATCCGAGTAATCGCGATCGTAACACCTCGCAAGTCAATAAGCCTGCTGATAACAGCGGCAATATTCAAAAGCCAGCCGAGGTAAAAAGTAACGAGCCTATGGCACAAACGGCTGAGAGTAATTCCGAAGCGACTGAACTTAAACCAAGAAACCAAAACCGAAAACCTAGTCGTAGAGGCTATAACAGAAAGCCAAGAGCGGCGAAACAAGGGGGCGAAGATAATCAGGTCCCTGAGTCGTCTTCGCCTATGCAGGAAAATGCTAAAGTCGAGAAACCACAAGGACAAAGTGAAGCACCGGCCAACTTCGAAAAAAATACCGAAAGCCAGTCTTACGCAGCAAATTATCAAAAAAGTATTTCTGCTGCTAAAACAACAGCATCAGAGTCAAAACCAAAACCTGATAATTCTGTAACTAATACAGAAGACTAAATAGGTTTATAAAGGGCATAGACAGGTCATTTCTGCCTATGCCCTTTTTATTTCTGTCTTTAGTGGAATTTATCTGCTATGATTGAAATGATTTACAGACATTTTTAGAGAATACAAGAAACATGGCAAAAGAAGATCAAATTGAAATGGATGGTACGATTACCGAAACCCTCCCGAATACAATGTTTAGAGTTGAGCTAGAAAACGGCCACGTCATAACGGCGCATATATCTGGCAAAATGCGTAAACATTATATTCGCATCCTGACTGGCGATAAGGTTAAGGTAGAAATGACCCCTTATGATTTAACAAAAGGTCGTATTACATTCCGTATGCGCTAAGCTTACGCTTAACGCACATCACCCCTGATTTAATTATTTTCCGGTAGACTTAGTTGTTTACTTTCAATGGCAAATGCTAATTCTTTATTCTGAACGGTCACATGCACATGACCACCCTGCTCCAGTTTTCCGAATAATAAATCGTTTGCCAAAGGCTTTTTGATTTTCTCCTGAATCAGTCTAGCCATTGGTCTCGCCCCCATTTTTGGGTCACATCCGTGCTCTGCCAACCAGAGCCTTGCTTCCGCATCAAGACTGAAGGTTACATTTTTCTCGAGTAATAATGTTTCCAGTTCAAAAATAAATTTATCAACAACATTTCCTACAATAGCGATATCCAACGGCTTAAATTGAATAATCGTATCCAGGCGGTTTCTAAATTCAGGAGAAAATGACTTTTCCACGACACGCAAGCTATCACTAGAATGTTCTTGCCTGGTAAAACCTATAGAAGCCCGGCTACCTTCCTCTGCTCCCGCATTCGTTGTCATCACCAGAATAATATTTCTAAAGTCCGCTTTACGGCCATTATTATCGGTTAATGTGCCATGATCCATAACCTGTAAAAGCAGATTAAATACATCAGGATGTGCCTTTTCCAGTTCATCTAATAATAATACTGCATGAGGATGCTTATTCACCTGTTCAGTTAATAAACCACCTTGATCATAACCAACGTAACCTGGAGGAGCTCCAATTAAGCGTGAAACTGTATGACTTTCCATATACTCAGACATATCAAAGCGAATTAACTCTACTCCCATCAAGTTAGCTAATTGTTTGGTTACTTCAGTTTTACCGACACCTGTAGGTCCAGCAAATAAAAAAGAGCCAATAGTTTTAGTCGCTTCTCGTAGACCTGCCCTGGATAATTTTATAGCAGATGATAAAGCGTCAATCGCTTCATCTTGACCAAATACCAGCATTTTCAGATTTTTATCAAGATTTTTTAATTTATCCTGATCATTGCTAGACACAGATTTAGGTGGAATTCTTGCAATTTTAGCGACGACTTCCTCGATAGCATGTGCATCGATCAAATTATTTCGCAGTTCATCAGGCACCAGTCTTTGTCTTGCGCCTGCTTCGTCAATTACATCTATCGCTTTATCAGGTAAAAATCGATCACTGATGTGTCTATCTGATAATTCGGCTGCTACACGCAAGCTTTCCAGCGTATATTTAAGTTCATGATGTTCTTCAAAACGACTTTGCAGACCTTTCAAAATCATAAATGTTTCATCAACCGTTGGTTCCATTACATCTATTTTCTGAAAACGACGTGCCAAAGCGTGGTCTTTTTCAAAAATACCTCTATATTCCTTATAGGTTGTTGAACCTATACACCGCAATTGCCCAGAGGCTAAAGCAGGCTTAATTAAATTGGAAGCATCCATTACCCCGCCAGACGCAGAGCCGGCACCGATAATAGTATGAATTTCATCGATAAATAAAATAGCTTTGCTATCCATAGTTAACTGATTCATTAAAGCTTTAAGACGCTTTTCAAAGTCACCGCGATATTTTGTACCTGCAACCAGGGCGCCTAAGTCAAGAGAATAAATAACGCATCCATGTAAAATTTCAGGAATATCTTCTTCAACAATTTTCTTAGCCAGACCTTCTGCAATGGCAGTTTTTCCAACACCTGCCTCACCGACTAATAAAGGGTTATTTTTTCGGCGACGGCACAAAACCTGGATTGTGCGCTCTAATTCCAGTTCGCGGCCAATTAGAGGATCAATTTTGCCTTCGGCTGCTTTTTGATTCAGGTTGGTTGTATATTTATCTAAAGGACTCTCCGCAGCTTCTGGCTCAACATTTCCAGTATGTTCTTTTTGCTCTGGAACTTCTTGGTCTGTTCTTGATATACCATGCGATAAATAATTAACAACATCCAGGCGCTGTATATCCTGTTTATTTAATAAATACACGGCATGTGAATCTTGTTCACTAAATAAAGCAACTAATAAATTAGCCCCATCGACTTCTTTTTTATCAGACGCTTGAGCATGAAACACAGCACGCTGCAAAACTCGTTGAAAACCTAATGTCGGCTGTGTTTCTCGCCTACCTTCTATAGATAATAAACTAATAGTTTCATCAATAAACTGAGTTATCTCTCCACGTAAAGCGGGGACATCACAAGCGCAAATTGATAGTACCTGCAGCGCGCTATCATTATCCAGAAGTGCTAATAACAAATGCTCAACAGTAATAAATTCATGGCGCTTTTCATGCGCTGACACAAAAGCCAGATTCAGTGTTACTTCAAGATCTTTACTTAGCATAATAAATGCTCCTCAAGCCGTTTAGGCTTCTTCCATTGCACACATTAAAGGATGCTGGTTTTCGCGCGAATAATTATTTACTATCTCAACTTTGGTTTCTGCTACGTCTTTTGAAAATACGCCACAAACCCCGATACCTTGAGTATGTACACGCAGCATAACTTGTGTTGCTGCTTCTTCACTCATGGCAAAAAAATCAACTAATACCTCAATTACAAAATCCATTGGAGTGAAATCATCATTAAGTAATATCACTTTAAATAAAGGCGGTTTTTGTAATTTAGGTGTCGCTTCTTGCACGGCTAGTGCATCATCATGATCTATGGATGTATTAAAGTCACTCATCTTTTTTTACAGTTTGAACAATAATCTAATTTAGCACTTAATATTGAGGTGAAATCCTCAATTTCAATTCTTTATAAAGTATAATATCCTTTAATTGATTAGACTACAGCCTTTTTTACAACTAAAGGATAATCCATGGTTTGGAAGCCCCATGTAACAGTCGCTGCTATCATTGAACGCGAGCATCGTTTTCTTTTGGTCGAAGAGGAAACCGTTAACGGCTTAGCATTCAACCAGCCAGCAGGGCATTTAGAACCAGGCGAAAGCCTTATCAATGCTGTAAAACGCGAAGTTAAAGAAGAGACGGCCTGGCAGTTTACACCAGAATATATTACCTCTATACAACTTTGGCGTAAAACTCCCGATTTTCCAAGTTTTCTTCGAGTCTGCTTTGTTGGTACATGCCATAATCACCGACCAGAACAAACACTGGATGATGGTATTATAGCTACACATTGGTTAACACGCGATGAAATTATCGCCAAACAATCACAATTGCGCAGTCCACTAGTTTTAACAACTATTGACCAATATTTACAGGGTGAACATTATCCGCTCACCTTATTAAAAACATTTTTAGATTTAGAATAATGAGTAAAAATATTATCGTCGGCATGTCAGGGGGCGTAGACTCCTCAGTAACTGCAGCGCTATTACTGGAACAAGGCCATCAAGTCTCCGGCGTGTTCATGAAAAACTGGGATGAAGATGACGGTACAGATGAATGTACGGCCTTAGAAGACCTGGCTGATGCGCAACAAGTCTGTGATACCTTGGGTATCGAATTAAAAACGGTTAATTTTGCCAGTGAATACTGGGATGAAGTTTTTGAAGTTTTTCTTGCAGAATTTGCTGCTGGACGCACGCCTAATCCAGATATACTGTGCAACAAACATGTCAAATTTAAAGCATTTTTAAATTATGCAACTGAAGACCTGGGGGCCGAGTATATCGCCACAGGCCACTACGCCCGTGTTAATGAAAAAAAAGGCGAATATTTTTTGCTCAAGGGTTTGGACCCAAATAAAGAACAAAGTTATTTTTTATACACTTTAGGTCAAACAGCCTTATCAAAAACCTTGTTTCCCATTGGTCATTTACACAAAACCGAAATCCGCAAAATGGCTGAGAAATATGGCTTTGCGAATCATCACAAAAAAGACAGTACCGGAATTTGTTTTATAGGTGAGCGTAAATTTAAGGAATTTCTACAGCGCTATTTGCCAACGCAGCCTGGAGAAATGCGCACTCCAGAAGGTCAATATATAGCTCAGCACTCGGGCTTAATGTATTACACCTTTGGTCAGCGACAGGGTCTTGGTATTGGAGGCGTTAAAAATGCCCCTGATGACCCCTGGTATGTATTAGATAAAGATTTAGATAACAATATACTGATAGTTGGTCAAGGCCATGATAACCCTTTAATGCTACATAATGTATTAGAAGCAAATCAACTAGACTGGTGCAGTAACCAGCCGCTCACTGACATTATCCAATGTACTGCAAAAACACGTTATCGCCAGAAAGATCAGGCATGTACAGTCATCCCTTTACCCGAGAATAGAGTAAAAGTTGTATTTGAACAGCAACAACGCGCGATTACACCAGGACAATCAGTCGTATTTTATGCCGGCGAGGTTTGTTTAGGTGGTGGAATTATTGAAACTAAATATAATAAATAATCTTTAATCAAAGGATTTGACGATTCGAGTTATTGATACTGTTATGCAATAATCAGAATATCCAAATATTCAGGAAAAATGCATACGATGCTACTATGGGTACTACAGTTTTGCTTTGGCTTATTAATCGCTAATGCCGGTGAATGGCTCATTCACCGTTATTTGCTACATGGACTGGGGAAGCACCCGAAAAGTTTCTGGGCATACCATATATACCAACATCACCCTATTGCCTGGCAACTCAAAATGCTCGATCCTGGCTACCAGAAAAGGCCAGAACTCTGGAATAGTCAGGCGAAGGAATGCCTGGTCTTATTGATTATTCTAATTCTCAATTTGCCTTTTTTCTGGCTCTTGAATGGCTATGCATGGGCAATAACTATGTCTGTATTTGGATATTACTTTCTGCATCGAAAGGCTCATTTAGACATTCACTGGGCAAAAATATATCTCCCCTGGCATTATCAACATCATATGGTTAACCCGGACGCCAATTGGTGCATATCATATCCCCTGTTTGATCGTCTAATGAAAACAAGGAATTACAAACACAAAAATAAATAATTACATTACATACTAAAATTTAAGGTTAATTATTATCCAATTTGACAATTTCTCTTAACAAGGCCGTCGCATAACAACCAGGATTTAAAGTAAAACTCAACTCCAGAGAGCTATCATTAATAAACTGCCAGTGTAAATTTTGTATATGACTGCGTAAAGCTCTTCGGTCTTGATCTACCCCAAAGGCACACAGCCCTTGCGCTATATCATGGAATTGATCGATAATCTGCTGCTCTAATATTGCGACTTCAGCACCCGTCTGACTCTCTCCTTTTCCCCATAGGACAGCAGTAGGATGTGCATCTAGTTGCGCCACTCGCTTTAATATAGATTCATCCACAATGTCTGCTTTAAAAAAGCTATGTGAATTATCAAACATCAAGACATCACCTGTCAGTACCTGATTCCAGGATCTATCAGTTACTCGTTTGCTAAGAATATGATTGAATAAATAAGACCGGGCTGCTGATAAGTAGATACTACGTAGGTTACGAGAGACTTTTTCACCAGAAAATAAGGCGATAGCTTTGTCTATATTAGCACCTTCACGGCCAAAGCGCTGTGTACCAAAATAATTGGGTACACCTTGTACTTTAATAGTTTGTAATTGTTGTTCCAGAACAGCTTTATCGCCTACCCAGTCTCGCACACGTATGATGAATTGGTTGCCAGCAAGTGACCCTCTTTTTAATTTTCTGCTGTGCCGGGTTGCCTGTATGACTTTAATAGTTGCTGAATCCAGTCCTTCCCAATCTGGATCCGGTTTACCCGGCAGCCATACGCTAAACCATTGCCGGGTACGTGCATGGCGATCTTTAAGGCCCGCATAACTAACATCTCTTTGGCGTACTCCGGCAAACCGGGCAAGCAGTCGAGCGACATAGTCTGTATTTTCAGAGCATTTTTCTATTAGGATAAATGCGTGTTCACCTACGCCTGAAAGTTCAAAAGACTGAATTTCATTGACTATAAAATCATCGGGAGTGGTACGGATAGTACCCTGACTTTGCGCCCCTCCATATGCGTATGCCCAGTCAGGTAATAGTGTGTGAGTATTCACTAGAGCTCTTTATTCAACCTGTCAGTATACGGTGAGCATGTATGTAATCTGCTACCCAGCTATTATTTAGAAATAAGTACGATGGCCTGCACCGCTATGCCTTCTTTGCGCCCTTCAAAGCCTAACTTTTCAGTGGTCGTTGCTTTGACATTAATACAGTCTGGATCGACAGATAAGTCTTGTGCAATATTGTTACACATGGCGACGATATGCGGTGCCATTTTAGGAGCCTGGGCGATAATAGTGATATCAGCATTAACCAGCTTATACCCCTTTTGTTGCACAATTCCATAGACATGGCGCAGTAAAACACGACTATCCGCACCTTTAAATTCAGGATCTGTATCGGGAAAATGTTTGCCGATATCACCTAATGCCGCCGCACCTAGCAGAGCATCACTTAAGGCATGTAATACTACATCACCATCAGAATGTGCTTCTAGCCCTTGTTCATAATCAATTTTTACACCGCCTAAAATCACATTGCCATGATCGACAAAACGATGTACATCATAACCTTGCCCAACTCGTATCATTGTTGCTCCAAAAAAAATTGTGCTAATGCTAAATCTTCGGGACGGGTAATTTTTAAATTATCTGCACGCCCTGCGATAATTTTAGGTTGTTTACCCTGTAGCTCCATGGCACTGGCATCATCAGTCATGATCCAGCCTTTATCTGCGGCTTCTTGTAAAGCATTTTTTAGTGCTCTGTAACGAAACATTTGTGGTGTTAAAGCACGCCAGATTTCATTTCTGTTAACTGTATTAGTAATTACCAGGTCTTCATTAACGGATTTTAAAGTATCATGAGACGCCAGCGCCAGAATCCCACCTACCGGATGATCATGTAACTCATTAATCAGATGCTCAACATCACTTTGGGTAATACAGGGACGAGCAGCATCATGCACTAGCACCCAGTCATTATCTGCGGCTCTATCGGCAATTAAGTTCAATGCTGACAAGACTGAATCAGCTCTTTCTATCCCTCCTGCCGCGGTCAAAATTCGCGGATTTTTAGAGATTTTTAATTCTGGCCAATACGGGTCTTCTTTTGAAATTGCAACGACAACAGCAGTTAACAGCTCAACGTCTAATAAGCGCGTTAAGGTTTGCTCAATAACAGTTTGTGCATTTAATTCCAGATACTGTTTGGGACGATCCGCCTGCATACGTTTACCAACGCCAGCTGCAGGTACTATGCCCCAATATTTAATTGTTTCGCTCATAGGAACTATTCAATCACTTGAAAAAAAGTTTCATCTTGCCTGATCAAACCTAAATCATGACGCGCCGTTTCTTCAATCGCTTCTTTACCTTTACGCAAATCCAGAACTTCAGCTTCAAGCACCTTGTTGCGCTGCTGCTTTACCGCTATTTGCTGCTGTAACTGATCAAGCTGGAGTTGATATTTCTCAGTTTGCTTAAAACTTCCATCACCATACCATAAGCGATATTGTAGGAGCGAAATCAAGATAACAAGAAAGGCTATAAGAATTCTAATAAGTCACCTGTCATGCGAAAAAATCATCCAGAATGGGCAAAGAAACCGCCCGTTCTGGATCAAATCAAATTATTTATGACAATTTTTTAAATGCACTACGTCCAGCATATTTTGCCTGTGCACCTAACTCTTCTTCAATTTTCATTAAACGGTTGTATTTAGCGACACGATCAGAACGACTTAGTGAACCGGTTTTAATTTGTCCTGTTCCCATTGCAACGCATAAGTCAGCAATCGTTGTATCTTCTGTTTCACCTGAGCGATGTGAAACAACAGCCGTGTAACCAGCAGCATGAGCTGTGTTAATTGCTTCCAGAGTTTCAGTCAGGGTTCCAATCTGGTTTACCTTAATTAAAATAGAGTTTGCAACACCTTTTGCTATACCTTCTTTTAAAGTCGCTGGATCTGTCACAAATAAATCGTCACCGACTAACTGGATCTTGTCACCAACTCGATCAGTCAAACCTTTCCAGCCTTCCCAGTCATTTTCATACAAGCCATCTTCAATAGAAATAATTGGATATTTTTCAACCCAGTCAGCGAATAAGTCGGTCATTTCGCCAGCTGTTAAGGTTTTACCTTCAGACGTTAGTTCGTATTTGCCGTTTTTATAAAATTCAGAAGCAGCTGCATCCATTCCTAAAAATATATCAACACCAGGCTTGTAGCCTGCATTGACTATTGCTTCTAAAATAACTTCTATGGCTTCCTCGTTAGACGATAAATTCGGTGCAAAGCCCCCTTCATCTCCAACTGTCGTTGCTAAACCTTTTGCTTTTAATACTTTAGCTAAATGATGAAACACCTCAGCACCGTAACGAATAGCTTCACGGAATGTTGGTGCACCGACAGGCAGAATCATAAATTCCTGTAAATCAACACTATTATCAGCATGTGAGCCGCCATTGATTATATTCATCATTGGCACTGGCATAATGAATTTACCGCTAGTATTTAGATAACGATATAATGGAACGCCCGCCTCTATGGCAGACGCACGAGCCGCGGCCAAAGAAACACTTAAAATTGCATTGGCACCTATTCGACCCTTATTTTCAGTACCGTCCAGATCCATCATTGCTTTATCAATAGCCGTTTGATCGGCTGCATCCATGCCAATTAACATGGCCCGAATTTCAGTATTGACATACTCAACCGCTTTTAAAACTCCTTTACCCAGGTAACGAGCTTTATCTCCATCACGCAACTCTATCGCTTCACGTTCTCCAGTAGATGCGCCAGAAGGCACCATTGCACTACCAGTATGACCTGATGCTAATACAACATCAGCTTCTAGTGTCGGATTACCGCGTGAATCTAAAATTTCTCGTGCTTTAATATCAACTATTTTGGACATTTTATTCTCTTGGTTTAAAGATTTTCGTAAAAGTTATTTTTAAATAGCAGTTCAGAAAAAAACTGCTCAATATGTTTATAAAGTATTTTCAATTAATGCTTGTGCTTTGACTGCTTGATCAATTGCAACTAAAGTTTCTAATAATTCTTTCATACGATGCAGTGGCCATGAATTTGGACCATCACTCAATGCCTTATCAGGGTCAGGGTGGGTTTCCATAAATAAGCCTGAAACACCTGCGGCTATTGCCGCTCTGGCTAAAACCGGTACATGCTGGCGCTGGCCACCCGAAGAAGTTCCCTGACCACCTGGAAGCTGTGCTGAATGCGTTGCATCATAAACAACAGGACAATGGGTATTACGCATTTCTGCAAGGGAACGCATATCAGAGACTAAATTATTATAACCAAATGATGCCCCACGTTCACAAACCATAATTTGCTGATTGCCTGTAGCTTTGGCTTTATCGACTACATGCACCATATCCCAGGGCGCTGCAAATTGCCCTTTTTTGATATTCACAGGCTTACCTTGTTCTGCTACGGCTTGAATAAAATTAGTCTGTCGGCATAAAAAAGCAGGCGTTTGCAACACATCTACCACACTGGCTACTTCAGCCAAGGGGGTGTCTTCATGTACATCTGTGAGTACCGGCACGCCAATTTGTTGTTGCACTTTTTGCAGTATTTTTAACCCCTCTTCTACGCCTGGGCCGCGATAGCTCTTATGCGAAGAACGGTTTGCTTTATCAAATGAGGATTTATAAATAAAAGGAATATTTAACTGTGTGGTTAATTCCTTAAGAAAGCCAGCTGTATCCAGTGCCATTTGTTCACTTTCAATTACGCAAGTACCCGCAATAAGAAAAAAAGGCTGCTCTAAGCCTACTTCAAAATCACATAATTTCATTTATTGGTATCCTGTTTATGTTTTGTTGCTGCAACAACGAAGCCTGAAAATAAAGGGTGCCCTTTTCTAGGTGTTGAAGTAAATTCGGGGTGAAACTGGCAAGCTATAAACCATGGGTGATCGGGCAACTCTACCACCTCCACTAAACGACCATCCATAGATTTGCCAGAAAAGCGTAAGCCCGCTGTTTCTAGTGCTTCCAGATAATTATTATTGAATTCATAGCGGTGGCGATGGCGCTCGGTAATCACGTCTTTTTGATACATCTCGAATACCAGCGAGCCTGGCTGGATTCTGCATTTCTGTGCGCCTAAACGCATAGTACCGCCTAAATCAGAATTCTCGTCACGTGTTTCAGTTTGCCCTTCATGGTCTTGCCATTCAGTAATTAAACCAATAACCGGATACGGACTATTGGGTAAAAATTCAGTACTATGCGCACCTTCTAAGCCAGCAACATTTCGGGAAAATTCAATAACCGCTGATTGCATGCCTAAACAAATCCCTAAATAAGGGATTTTATTTTCTCTGGCAAATCTTACCGTAGAAATTTTACCCTCTACGCCACGCTCTCCAAAACCACCAGGTACCAGAATCGCATCAACATCTTTTAAAGGTGCGACGCCATCATGCTCAATAATTTCAGAATCAATATATTTAATTTTAACTGTATTGCGCGTCGTTATTCCGGCATGAGTCAAGGCTTCGCTTAAAGATTTGTAAGCATCACTATGACCGACATATTTACCCACAATCGCTATCGTGACTGAATCATGAGTGTGCATCACACCGTCAACAACAGCTTTCCACTCGGATAAATCGGCTGGGGGTACATCCAGACGCAGTTGATCAACAACAATATCATCCAGGCCTTGTTCATGTAATAGCAAGGGAATACGGTAAATGGTATCGGCATCAATTGCTGAAATAACGGCTTTTTCAGGCACGTTAGTAAATAAGGCTATTTTACGACGCTCAGCCGATGGAATTCTCTGCTCAGAACGGCATAACAAAATATCCGGCTGGATACCAATAGTACGTAATTCTTTAACCGAATGCTGCGTAGGTTTAGTTTTAATTTCACCTGCCGTTTTAATATAAGGCACTAAGGTAAGATGGATAAAAAGCGCACGTTCACGGCCTAACTCGATACCAATTTGACGAATGGTTTCCAGGAATGGCAAGGATTCTATATCTCCTACGGTGCCACCTACTTCAATTATCGCCACATCCATGTCTTCAGCACTCGCGTAGATGCGGCGTTTAATTTCATTAGTAATATGCGGAATAACCTGTACAGTCGCTCCTAGGTACTCACCTTTACGCTCTTTACGTAAAACGCTCTCATAGACCTGGCCGGTAGTAAAGTTGTTTTTCTTGGTCAGGCGAGTTTTTAAAAAACGCTCATAATGCCCTAAATCCAGATCAGTTTCGGCACCATCCTGAGTGACAAATACTTCGCCATGTTGAAACGGGCTCATGGTACCAGGATCCACATTGATATAAGGATCTAGTTTGGTCATGGTTATTTTTAAACCACGCGATTCCAGTATAGCCGCTAAAGAAGAGGCTGCAATTCCTTTCCCAAGAGAAGAAACCACACCACCTGTAATAAATATAAATTTTGTCATCGACTAAAAAGGATCTGATAAATAACGAATAAATTCTGTTTGAATGATATTGACTCTAGTTTTGACTTGTTGCAATTAAACCACTAGGATTTGCTGTTTCCTGACCTAGTGCTTTAAAAAAGACTTTTAGTTCAATTAACCGCATATTTTAATCGACAATGAGCTTTTCGTCATTGCCTTTAGTCATTTAATTATTAATGATATGCAAATTTTCCATCAATAGCCTGCTGCCAAACCGGAGTTATGCAGCTTGTTTTTGCTACAAAAAAATCAGCACTAATAAATAAGTTTGCAATAACAGCAAGCTTACCATCCAGATAAATCAAGGGAATAAGATCACGCTGCCACGGAGGAACACCCGCTTCTTGATATAATTTTTTTAAACTATGTCGGCCTGCACGGTTAGGTAACGAGATTGCCTCACCCCCTTGTCGATATTTAACTTGAATATCAGCTTGTTGCCAGATGTATTGAGCGATACCTTTTTCAGCCTCTTTAGCTAGCAGTTGCCCATTTCCGGACAAGAGCAAGAGTTCAGTGTTTGCCACCCAGGTAAAAACCTGGTTCAAATCAGGTTTTATTTGTACGGCAACTAAATATAAGCCTTCTCGATATCTTTGAATAGTCATGCCATTATGATCAACAACAGGATTTGCACCAGGTCGAGCCAGTAAAATATCCTGCATAATAGCGGCCATTACTTTTTGTGATGGCATACGTGCACCTAAGTGATGCAGCCATTCACGCAGAATCCACTGCTGGGTTACATAATCATGCTTAAGCAAGCCGGGAATTGATAAACTATGATTCTGATTATCGTATAACAAGTGCATGTTTTGTTTCGCGCTAACAGATAATATTGCGTGCGCATCTGCACAGTGCCCTGCAACGCGCGCGACTGTTTTATCCAAACGGGGCCAGCGCTGTTCCAATAAAGGAATAATGTCATGACGCAGATAATTACGATCAAATTGCCTATCCTGATTACTGGGATCTTCAATCCAATGTAAAGCCTGCTCTTGGGCATATTGTTTAATGGCCTCTTGGGTAATATCTAGCAAGGGTCGTAACAAGACGCCTGCGCCAAAAGCTATTGAGCCAGGCATTCCTGACAGCCCTTTTAAACCAGCACCACGAAATAATTGTAATAAAACCGTTTCTAATTGATCATTCCGGTGCTGTGCAAATACCAGCACATCATTTGCCTTGAGAATTTGTTTAAAAGCTTGATACCGTGCATTGCGCGCAGCTTCTTCAGGGCTCTCTCCTGGCAAAGCCTGGGCATTTACTTTAAGACATTTAAAATTAACTCCAAGATCCTCTGCAACAAGCTGGCAGTGTATCTCCCAGTCATCAGCAGATGCCTGTAAACCATGATGAACATACACGGCAATAAGCTTATGTTTTAGTTCGGGTATATCGGCTAGTAAATGCAGTAAAACATGGGAATCTACCCCGCCACTGTAGCCAATAAAGATATTATTGGCACAGTGGTAGGGTGCAAGCTGAGAATTAATAATTTGAGAAGTGAGTTTCACAAATGTGAAGGGTATGCGATGCATACCTTACATTAAAGAGCTGTGTTAGCTATTTTACATCTTCGGTATAAGAACCAAACGCCATAATGCGCTGGTAGCGTTTCTCCAACAAGCTATCTATTTTTTCATGGCGTAAATCTTTGATATGACGAAACAGGGTTTCTTTTAAATTTTCGGCTGTAGTTTTAAAATCTCTATGCGCCCCACCAATAGGCTCTCTCACTACTTCATCTAATAAGCCCTGCTCTCTCACTCTATCAGAGGTAATTCCCATAGCTTCTGCAGCAAGTTTTGCTTTGTCGGCACTTTTCCACAAGATAGAAGCACAGCCTTCAGGAGAAATCACTGAATAAGTACTGAATTCCATCATAATCAACCGATCACCAACGCCAATCGCTAAAGCACCACCGGAACCACCTTCACCGATGATGGTGCAAATAATTGGAGTTTCGAGTTTTGCCATTTCAAATAAATTACGTGCTATTGCTTCACTTTGACCACGTTCTTCAGCTCCAATCCCGGGATATGCACCCGGTGTATCAATAAGACAAATGATAGGTAAATGAAAACGTTCAGCCATCTTCATTACACGTAATGCTTTACGGTAGCCCTCTGGGCGTGGCATACCAAAATTGCGGATAATTTTTTCTTTGGTATCACGGCCTTTTTGATGACCAATAACAACGACTGCCTGGCCATTTAGTTTTGCCAGGCCGCAAATTATCGCCTTGTCATCAGCATAAGCACGATCTCCATGTAATTCATGAAAATCAGTAAACATAAGATCAATATAATCCAGAGTATAAGGCCTCCCTGGATGTCTGGATAATTGCGAGATTTGCCAGTCAGTTAATTCTTTAAAGATTTCTTCTGTTAATGTCTGGCTTTTAGCTTCCAGATCATCTAATGCAGATGAAATATCTATGTCATTCTCCGCTTCTACACGGCGTAGCTCACTAATTTTTGCTTCTAATTCTGCTATAGGTTGTTCGAAATCGAGAAAATTTAAATCCATGGCTGATGTTTTTTTAGTTTTTATAAGTAGGGTACTTTAGTAAACAGGACAAAAAAACCTGCTTTGCACACTTTATTTAATGCTTGTTTGCTATTTTATCTAATTCTCGCAAATGTTTTAATTTTTCTGCAATTTTTATTTCCAATCCGCGCGATACAGGTTGGTAAAACTGGGTTTGTTGCAAGCCCTCAGGAAAATAATTTTCTCCTGCTGCGTAGGCTTCAGGCTCATTATGTGCATAACGATACTCTTTACCATAATCCAGATCTTTCATTAATTTAGTCGGCGCATTGCGTAGATGGTTTGGCACAGGCAAACTGCCACTTTCTTTTGCTGTACGCATGGCCAGATTATAAGCCATATACACGGCATTACTTTTGGGTGCACAAGCCATATAAACCAAAGCTTGAGCTAAAGCCAGTTCGCCTTCTGGACTGCCTAGTCTTTGCTGGGTTTCCCAGGCATTAATGCATAATTGCAGCGCTCTAGGATCTGCATTGCCAATATCTTCCGAGGCAATACGTACAATACGTCGTGCCAGATATAAAGGATCACAGCCGCCATCAAGCATACGGCAAAACCAATATAAAGCTGCATCAGGTGAACTGCCGCGTACCGACTTATGTATTGCTGAAATCTGGTTATAAAACTCTTCGCCCTGATTATCAAAGCGGCGTACGCCACCGACTAAAACTTCTTTGGCAATCGCTTCTGTAATTTCGCTAAGCTGACTAGCCTGCGCTAATTCAACAGCAATTTCTAGTAAATTTAATAGCCGTCGCGCATCACCATCTGCAGCAACAGAAAATTGCTGTTTTAACGGATCGGACATCGTGATGCCTAAGTCAGCATAGCCTCTGTCTTTATTGCTTAAAACTTTATCAATAACACTCTGTAATTCTTCATCAGTGAGTGCATTTAGTACATAGACTCTTGCTCTAGATAACAAGGCATTATTCAGGGCAAAAGAGGGATTTTCTGTGGTTGCGCCTAAAAAGAATACCGTGCCATCTTCGACATGCGGCAAAAATGCATCCTGTTGTGCTTTATTAAACCGATGCACTTCATCGACAAATAAAATAGTTTGTCGCTGTTCATGCTGCTGTATTTGTTTGGCTGCAGCAACTGCTGCACGTATATCTTTAACACCAGCCAATACAGCAGAAATAGGCATAAACTCGGCATTAGAATGCCTGGCTATCATTCTTGCCAGAGTCGTTTTACCTGTCCCTGGTGGTCCCCAAAAAATCATTGAATGCAAACGACCCGAATTGATCGCTTCATACAGCGGCTTTCCGGGCTGCAAGAGATGCTTTTGCCCGGCATATTCCGCCAGTGATTGCGGACGCATCAAATCTGCTAAAGGTTTTGTTAGGTCGCTACACATAAAGACTGCGAAAATTGCCTATTGAAGTACAGCTAGCCTTCAAAAATATCCGTGCCTTTAGGTGCAGTAAATTCAAATAATTCAGGTGCCAACGACTTAGGCATGGTGATATTAGAAAAAATGATTTTCGTAAGTTGACCAAAATTATCACTTAATTCCATGCCATACAGCATATCGCCTTTTAAACCGACGAGAATATATTTAAAACTACTCTCAGTATCTTTAGGTGTTAACTTGATCCACAAAATATCACCCTCTTGCCGTTGTTTGGCAATGGTATATTTTTCTTTTAAATCGACACTACCACTAAGTAATAACGCTGGAGTATCACCAATAGACTGGTCTATTTTTTTGATAATAAGCTGCTCTAAATCAGCATCATAAAACCAGACTTTGCCATTTTTGGAGACAATCTGTTGTGCGTAAGGCTGTTGATAGTTCCAGCGAAACTTACCCGGTTGCTGTAAATAAAAGTTACCTTGACTGCTTAATATTACTTTCCCTGTTTCATCCAGAGATGTCTGGGTAAATTCAGCCTGCAGGTTTTTAGCCCGGGAAATAAATCCCTCTAATTGTTGTACAGGAGTTAAATCAGCATGAGCAATGACTGACACCAAAAGTATACAAAAAGCGATTATTTTACGCATTAAAAATTTTCCTCTTTAAATTCGTTAAACCAGGTTTTTACTTTATTCAATTTTGATTCTACGCATTCAGCATTCATCTTTGGCTCGGAGCCACGGACAAAAGGATATGCGATAGTCTCAGGGCATAATTCGTTGGCTTTCAAGCCTGACTTTTTATCAATCCAGACAGAAATGACTGAATCTGGTCTGGATAAGATCACAGGTTGCGTTGCCACTTGTCTCATTAACTCGGTCCACAGTTTTAATGAACCACTAGCCCCTGTTACACCAGCTGATTTATTATCATCACGCCCGACCCAGAATACTGCTAGATAATCTCCGGTATAGCCTGCAAACCAGCTATCTCTTAAATCATTCGTAGTGCCTGTTTTACCAGCAAGTCCCATGTTTTTTGGTAGTACGTTATAGGCTGACTTCCCGGTTCCTTCACGCATAACTTCTTGCAATATGGTATTAGTTAAATAGGTTGCTGCAGGGTCTAGTTCCTGTCTAAGTGCATAAGGATATCGCTGTAGCAAAGTTCCATCTTGAGCTAACACAGCACTAATAGAACGCAAAGGCATGGCAAAGCCATCTCCTGCTAAAGTTTGATACATTTGCGTCACTTCAAAAGGCGTCAAGGGTAACGCACCTAAAAGCATGGAAGGAAATAGATTTATCGGGCGTTTGACACCAGCTTCACGTAAGGTTTTTGCAATACGCCCTATGCCAATATCCATCCCGATGCGTACTGTCGCTAAATTATAGGAATGCGCCAGAGCTGTATGCAAAGCTACATCACCATGCTCTTTACGTGCGTAATTTTGGGGCTCCCATAGCTTACCTTTTCCAGCCTTTACTTTAATCTTGGTATCACTGACAGAGCTAATCAGGGTATATTTTTCAGGGTATTCCAGAGCGGTTAAGTACACCAGTGGTTTAATCAGAGACCCTATCGGGCGTACAGCGTTCAATGCCCGGTTAAAACCAACACCCTGACTATCTCTACCACCTGCCAGAGCAACAATTTCCCCGGTATCCTTGTGTGTAACGATAGCCGCCGCTTCCAGATTCTTTGCTTGCTTACGTTTCTCAATTTGAGTTAACTGCTGCTCAATACTGGAATCCAGAGCATCCTGCACTTTGGTATCCAGAGTCGTAAAAATACTCAGCCCTTCTGATGTCAAGTCTTGCTCATTATATTCCTGAGTCAACTGGCGTTTAACCAAATCAATAAAGGAAGGATAACGATTCGCAGGCCGGTGTGCATAAGCGGAAACTTTGATAGGTTTTTGTTTAGCTTGCAGTGCTTGCTGTTCAGAAATATCTCCGTGGGACAGCATTTCATCCAGAATCAGATTACGACGTTGTAAGGCACGCTCCGGATGTTTGCGCAAATCATAAAAACTAGGGCCGCGTACCAGGGCAATTAATGCAGCTACCTGGTCCAGAGGAAGCTTGTTTAAAGGCCTGGAAAAATAAAATTCACTGGCCAACCCAAATCCGTGTATCGCGTGCGCTCCATCCTGCCCCAAAAAAACTTCATTCAGATAAGCCTGTAAAATTTCATCTTTACTAAAGCGTAATTCCAGGATGACCGACATCAACGCTTCATTGATTTTGCGCAATAAACTGCGCTCAGGCGTTAAGTAAAAGTTTTTTACTAATTGTTGTGTAATAGTACTGCCGCCTTGTACCATTTTTCCTGCACGCAGGTTTGCCCACATGGCACGGGCAATACCTTTAAAGGAAATGCCCATATGCTGATAAAAATCTCGATCTTCGGTAGCTAATAAGCCTTGTATCAGGTTTTTTGGCACTTCGTCGAGCTTAACCAATACTCTATCTTCTTTATGTGCAGGATAAAAACTGCCGATCTGTACTGGATCAAGACGCACAATGGCAAGCTCTGAGCCTGACTCAGCATCAACAATAGAAAGAACTTCGGTCGCTGAAAATGTAATACGAATGTTCTGTACTTGCTGAGTTTTATCCCAAAACACAAACTGACGGGTTTTTAAACTAATCGTCTGAGCATTTTTAGAATAAGTTGCTTGTGAAGAAAGCTTGCTATCTGAACGATAGTGCAGTTTTTTTAATAACGTTAATAATTGCTGGGCATTTAGCTTAGAGCCTGTATAAATTTCTACCGGGCTAGCATATACACGCGCAGGGATTGCCCAGCGTTTACCTTCGAATTGTTCCCTGACTGTGTAATCTAGATAACCCAGATAGCAGACAAAAACAAAAAATAGCAGCACGCAAAATTTAAGTAAAGGTATTTTAATAACTTGCCACGTTTTGTTGAGCAAAGCAGGCTTTTGCTTTGCATTCGTTTTTCTCTTTGCCGTTTTTCCTGATTGTCTAGGTTTTCTAGGCTTTTTAGGTGCAACCATTACTTATTCTTCACTCATCAATTGATCAACACGCTGAAAACCTCTGGGTAAACCATGTCCGCGTTTTGCTCTTACACCTAGGTAGTTTACAAGATCGGCAGGCTTCAATGTCAAGGTACGTTTTCCTGAAATCAGTTTTAAATTAGCATTATCAGCGATCACCGTGACTGCAACAACCTTATCGCTACCCGTTGCAAAATCAGCATTATTAATCTGGATAAGCTTATTGCCTTTACCTTTAGCTAGAGCAGGTAATGCAGCAGCAGGAAAGACCAATAGTCGGCCTTGCAAAGTAACCACAGCAATCAAATCTCCGCTATCCGTTATTTTAACAGGGGCTAGCAAAGAAACGCCTTTTGGCAGAGTTACAACGGCTTTACCTGCTTTGTTTTTTGAAACCCAGTCTTTTATCTGTACTCGAAACCCGTAACCCGCATTACTTACCATTAATATCCAGTCATCCTCGTGCCCGGCCCATAAATGAGTAAATAAGGATCCTGCAGGAGGATTCAAGCGTCCTGTGAGCGGCTCTCCCTGACTGCGTGCAGAAGGTAAATCATGAGTCGTCGTGGTATAAACACGTCCAGAAGAATCTAGCACAAATACTGGCTGCGTGGTTCGCCCCAATACCGCATCGAGAAAAGCATCGCCAGAACGATAGTTTAATCCATGCACATCAACATCATGCCCTTTTGCAGCGCGTATCCAGCCTTTTTGTGATAATACAATGGTGACCGGTTCATTACTTATTAATGCCGTTGCGTTCAAAGCCTGGGCAACATCGCGCTTGATAATAAACGAACGACGATCATCACCATATTTATCGGCATCAAGCAGTATTTCCTTTCTAATTAATCGATTTAGTAAACGCGCTGACCCCAGTGTTTTTTGCAAATAGTCACGTTCTTTTTCCAGATCGGCCTGCTCACTAACTATGGCTATTTCTTCAAGTTTGGCTAAATGACGCAACTTTAATTCTAAAATAGCTTCTGCCTGGATATCAGTAATCCCAAAACGCTCCATCAGATGCGGTTTTGGCTTATCTTCACTACGAATAATAGCAATCACTTCATCAATATTTAGAAATGCAATCAATAAGCCTTCTAAAATATGCAAGCGAGCTAAAACTTTATCCAGTCTATGCTGTAGACGTCTACGCACAGTTTCAGTACGAAAACTCAGCCACTCGACCAAAATCTCTCGTAAACCTTTTACTTTAGGGCGACCATTTAAGCCAATCATATTCAGATTGACACGATAGGTTCTTTCCAGGTCGGTAGTCGCAAATAAATGCGACATAATAGCTTCGACATCCGCGCGTTTAGATTTGGGCATAAGCACTAAACGCGTTGGATTTTCATGATCAGACTCATCCCTTAAATCTTCAATCATAGGCAGTTTTTTCGCTTGCATCTGGGCAGCTATCTGCTCCAGTAATTTTGCTCCGGATACCTGGTGTGGCAAGGCTGTAATGATAATATTATGCTCTTCCAGTTCATACTTGGCGCGCATACGGATAGAGCCATTACCAGAGATATATATTTTCTGGATATCTTCTCGACTACTAATAATTTCAGCATCGGTCGGGTAATCGGGACCTTGAATAAACTTGAATAAATCTTCCAGGTCAGCATCAGGTTTATCGAGTAGATGCACACAGGCATTGGCAACTTCCCTAAGATTATGCGGCGGAATATCGGTTGCCATACCAACGGCTATCCCCATAGTGCCATTGAGTAAAATATTAGGTAATCTATCGGGTAATATTGCAGGTTCTTTTAGGGTACCATCAAAGTTATCTAGCCAGTCAACCGTTCCCAGTCCTAATTCACTGAGTAAAGTTTGTGCATAGGCAGTTAATCGTGATTCCGTATAACGCATCGCAGCAAAGGACTTAGGATCATCAGGAGACCCCCAGTTACCTTGCCCATCTACCAAAGGATATCGATAGGAAAAAGGCTGGGCCATTAAGACCATAGCTTCATAACACGCTGAATCGCCGTGCGGATGATATTTACCCAGTACATCCCCAACAGTACGCGCTGACTTTTTATGCTTGGATACGGCACTAAGTCCCAACTCAGACATCGCATAAACGATGCGCCGCTGTACAGGTTTTAACCCATCACCAATATGAGGTAATGCACGATCTAAAATAACGTACATGGAATAATCCAGATACGCTTTTTCGGTAAAGTCTTTTAGCGGGATTTGTTCAAAATTATCCTGTATACCCATGTAGTGTGTGGCTATCTATATTTGCTTGTTGAGAAATGCCAGCTATATTAGCTTATTGTAACTAGCTTGGTAAGTTGAATTTGAAAACTGTTTACCGACAGACTGCTTGTCATGGTCAGTAAGATACCCATACTTTAGACAAAATCTAGTCAGGGCAAGAGACTAAACCTTAGCTTAAAGGAATGTTTGCTGGCGATGCTTTACGCCTCATCAAATAGCTACAAGTCAGAGATTTTAGTGGTTTCAAGCAGTATTAATTACTTAATTAATATTTCAGGCATGGAAACCTCCTGCTTTTCCATGCCTATTTTACTTATAACCCATAAGCGTTTACAGCTAACAGAATAATAAGTTACATTTTCATATTGCTTTTTTTATTCATCATTTTCTGATGATGTTTTTGCATCATCTGTTTTTTCATTTGTCGCTTTTTTTCCTGATGATCTTTTATTATCTGTAGTTGTTCATCCATTAACGCCTGTTTCTTATCAGCGTTTGTTTCATCTTGAATGCGATCTGAAAGATCATCTACTTGCAAAATATATTGTTGTTGATCTCGAGCCATTTTATCTTTCATTTCCTCAGACATTTGCATCATGCCTTTGTCAGAAGATTTTCCTTGCTGCATGTTCATAGGTTTTTCTTCAGAAAATGCCGATATACTGGCACACGACAACAGCAGAACTGCAATTGATTTAGCTATATATTTCATGGTTTTATCCTTATAAAAAAAATGTTGGTATTCTACTCACTTCCTTGCACACCCTGACAGGAAAGAAAAAATTCTTAAGCATCCCTGCTTTTTCTCAACACAGACAATAACACTTTACGAATAATTGATCTAGTGTTGAAGATAATCAGGAGAATATCCTTTGGGATATGCATCAAGTAACATGGGCAAGCTGGTTTTTAGGATCGCAAATACTCCCTCTGCCTTTGTGCAGGCAGGCTGCGCTCTTAAAATGAAGCGTGTGGTATACAGATTCCTAAACTACAAAATCCTGGTTAATCCGGAAAATCAACTACTTATAACTTTTAAAACTGCCTGCAAACTTTCATTTGCATCACCAAATAACATACGCGTATTTTTATGCACAAATAACGGGTTACCTACACCAGCGTAACCCGTTGCCATACTGCGTTTTAAAACTATACTGGTGTGACTCTTCCAGCATTCCAGTACCGGCATCCCGGCAATAGGACTGTTGGGATCGTCCAGCGCTGAAGGATTGACTATATCATTTGCCCCGATAACAATCGAGACATCCACATCAGCAAAGTCTGCATTGATCTCATCCATCTCAAAGACGATATCGTAAGGCACTTTCGCCTCTGCTAATAAAACATTCATATGGCCTGGCATGCGCCCGGCAACAGGATGAATCCCAAAGCGCACGTTCTTTCCCTGAGCACGTAATACTTTGGTAATTTCATTAACGGTATGTTGAGCCTGCGCAACCGCCATTCCATAACCAGGAATGATCATTATATTTTGAGCATCGGAGAGTAGTTGAGCGGTCTCTAAAACATCAATCGATATAACATCGCCTTCGACTTTCGCAGCTTCACCACCCGATGAACCAAAACCACCCGCGATAACACTGAGAAAATTACGATTCATGGCACGGCACATAATATAGCTTAAGATAGCACCACTACTACCGACCAGGGCACCGGTAATAATTAATAAATCATTACTTAACATAAACCCCGTCGCAGCCGCTGCCCATCCTGAATAACTATTAAGCATGGAAACTACGACAGGCATATCGGCCCCCCCGATTGCCATAACCATATGTACGCCAAATACCAAAGCAATCAAGGTCATTAAAATCAGTGCGAAAGCACCCTCTCCTGTCTCTACTCCGGTTAGAAAAACATTAGCTAGCCAGATAGTGGCAAGCAATAAGCCCAGATTAAGCCAATGCCGCCCAGGCACCAGATACGGTTTGCCAGTAATTTTCCCGCATAACTTGCCAAAGGCAATGACGGAACCAGAAAAAGTGACCGCACCTATAAAAATACCTATATAGATCTCGACTTCATGAATGGTTTTTTCAATACCTGCAAGATTTACCGAGCTATCAACAAAATTTGCATAACCAACCAGGACGGCAGCCATACCAACTAAACTGTGCATAATAGCAACCAGTTCAGGCATTTGTGTCATTTCGACTTTTAGTGCAATTTTGGTACCGATCAAGCCACCAATGACTAAAGCGAATATCAAAATCACATAGGCATCGACTGATTCGCTTATTATGGTGGCAACTAGAGCAATAACCATTCCCGCCATACCATAATAATTCCCTCGACGTGCGGTTTCCTGATGACTTAATCCGCTTAAACTCAGAATAAAAAGAATGGATGCGGCTATATAAGACATTGTAATTAGACCGGGTGATATCATGTGCTTACTCCTATTTTTTAAACATGTCTAACATACGCCGAGTGACTAAAAAACCACCTGTGATATTGATCGAGGCAATCAAAATCGCCAGACCCGAAAGAAGTGTAATCATAAACCCGGAGTTAGAAACCTGCAGCACAGCACCAATTATTATAATGCCGCTAATGGCATTGGTAACACTCATTAAAGGCGTATGTAAGGAGGCTGAGACGCTCCAGATAACTTGATAGCCAATAAAGCAAGACAGCACAAATACCGTAAAGTGCGACATAAACGATACAGGCGCAACAGATCCTAAAGCAAACAATAAACTGCCAATAATTAACAGTGGCAAGAATTGTTTAATCGGCTTAGGTATTAGCGCAGGTTTTACTGCTTGTACAAGCTCGGCTACGGCTGGTGCTTCGGTTTGTGGTACTGGTGTAGCAGAAACTGCAATTGCAGGTGGTGGCCAGGTTATTTTTCCCTGATTGATAACTGTCGTACCACGCATCACGTCATCTTCCATATTAACATCAATAATGCCATTTTTATCCGGACATAATTCTGTTAATAAATGCCATATATTTGTTGCATAGAGTTGACTGGATTGAGCAGCCATTCTGCTCGGTAAATTAGTATAACCGATAATCGTCACACCATATTTAACAACCACTTCATCCTTGACAGTCAGAGCACAATTACCACCCTGCTCTCCGGCAAGATCGACGATAACGCTACCGGGCCTCATGGATTCAACCATTCCTGCTGTTATCAATTCCGGCGCAGGTTTTCCCGGGATCAGTGCGGTAGTAATGATAATATCGACATCCATAGCCTGTCTGGCAAATAAAGCCATTTCTGCCGCAATAAACTCCTTAGACATGGTTTTTGCATAACCGCCCGCACCTGAGCCATCTTCTGCAAAATCCAACATCAGAAATTCAGCATCCATACTTTCAATTTGCTCTTTTACTTCAGGACGGGTATCAAAAGCTCGAACTATGGCACCCATGCTTTTAGCCGTACCTATGGCAGCTAACCCTGCAACGCCTGCACCAATAACCAGAATTTTTGCCGGTGGCACTTTACCAGCAGCCGTTATTTGTCCTGTAAAAAAACGATCAAAATGTTGCGCTGCTTCGATAACTGCCCGATACCCAGCAATATTGGCCATAGAACTTAAGGCATCGAGTTTTTGCGATCTGGATAAGCGTGGTACACAATCCATTGCCAGGACAGTGGCATTTTTCTCTACCAGCTTTTGCATTAAAGCTTTATTCTGGGCAGGCCATATAAAACTAATCAAGACCCCCTCTTTGGATAATAATTCTGTTTCATCAATGGCTAGCTCAGGATGTGTTTCAGGTGGTCGGACCTTGATGACAATATCTGCATTATTCCATAAAGTTTTAGTTGTTTTTCTAATCGTACAACCAACTTCTTTATAAGCTTCATCGGAAAAATTAGCTTGCTGGCCTGCTCCACTTTCAACACTTACCTGAAAACCCAGTTGAATGATTTTTTCAGCCACTTCAGGTGTCGTTGCGACACGCTTTTCACCTGGATGAATTTCTTTAGGTATACCAATTTTCATTGTCGTCCCCTTAATTTATTATTAGTTGCATATATACTTCGCACGGCCACGGTTGCGGTTTTCTGGCCGCCTATTTTTGCCGATAGCTGCGTTGCTGAAAAAAAGTTGTGTAGCTTGCTATGCGCCTGTTTCAGCGCCTTGCTCTCGACCAAAATCAACGCGCTATAAAATCCGCAACCGTCACCGCGCGAAATATAACTATTCCTGAGCATAAGAGATCAATGGGTTAAATTCAATCAATATTTGCAATCATTTATAAGCAGTCTTGTTTTTACTGCGATATTTGACGGGGATAACCATAGTAGCAAGCACTTAAATGTTAAGATACCCATTCTTCCTGAGCTAATCATATTTATTGATTTATGCTATAGTCCAAATATCTTCAACGAGTTAATTATTAAGCGCTATTAGAGCTTTATGGAATAGTCAGGGGCATAGCTAATACTTTGTTAAGGGATTTATCTCTCAGAATCATCAAAGTCAATATGTTTGTCAGTTAATAAGCTATTTAATATTACCCGTTTGCTTGCACATGGCGACAATAGTGCGATTGGGCAACATAAATTTAATAACAACCTAATCGAGAGGAAATTATCATGAATTCAGGCTTTAAAGGATTTTTTTTTAGTGCTGCACTAATTGCTTGGTGCTATTCTACTACTCCCCTCGCTGCAGATAGTAATGTTGTCAATATACCAGCCAAACTCACTGTTATTGCAGATGTAGGGTTTAAAACACCCGAATCCATAGAGTATTATCCTGCCGAGGATGTCTATCTAGTCAGTAATATTAATGGCGATGGTTTAACCGCAGATGGCAATGGTTTTATTGCAAAAATAAAACCTGATGGTAGTGTTATCAAACTCAAATGGATAGATGGTACTCAGAATGGTGTGGTTTTAAATGCTCCTAAAGGATTGGCTATTCAGGGTGACAATTTGTACGTCGCCGATATTGACCAGGTGCATATCTTCGAACTTCCCAGTGGCAAACAAAAAACTTCGGTCAAAATAAAGAACAGTACATTTCTCAATGGTATTACGCCGGGAAATGGTGATTTTGTCTATGTCACAGACAGTGGATTAAAGGCTGGAAAAAAATCTTATGCACCTTCGGGTACTGATGCTATTTATAAGGTCAGGGCCAATGGTAAATATGAGCTGATTGTCAAAGACAAAAATATGGGGCATCCAAATGGCATTATCGCGGATGGCAAGGAAATCATCGTTGTGACCTTCATTTCAGGAGAAGTGTTTCGTATTGATGCGAAAGGTAAACGACATAACTTACCCAGGCCGCCTAAAGGTGATCTGGATGGACTTATCAAGTTAGATGATGGCCGTCTTGTAATGTCTAGCTGGGGTGGATCTGCCCTCTATGTCTTGAACCAGGATAATACTTACAGTATTCTTGCTGATTCTCTTGATGCTGCTGCCGACCTGGGTTTTGATACAAAACGTCAGCGTGTATTGATTCCACTGTTTAATCAAAATAAACTGGTTTTTCTACAACTTTAAGCTTTACATCTATAGTTTCTACATAAACAAGGAAAAGACTTTGCCCAATGTTGCTGTATTAATGGCTGCCTATAATGGTTCGGCATATATCGAAGCTCAGTTACAAAGTATTTTGCAGCAACAAGGCGTAACCCTGACTATTTATATCAGCGTTGATTTATCCTCGGACGATAGTTATTCCTTGTGTTGCTTTTTTGCCGATCAACATCCCCAAGTAACAGTTTTAAAGTATGGACAAAAATTTGGGGGTGCTGCCGCTAATTTTTATCGTTTAATCAAGGATGTAGATTTTTCCTCTTTTGATTATGTTGCGCTATCCGATCAAGATGATATATGGCTGGATGATAAGCTTTTAACTGCCTGTTTAAAGCTTAAACAGGGTAATTTTGATGCATATTCGGCGAATGTTCTGGCATTCTGGCCTGATGGCCGTGAATTATTAATCAATAAAGCCCTACCACAACGAAAATATGATTATTTATTTGAAGCAGCGGGTCCAGGTTGTACCTATGTATTGCGTACTGAACCTATGTTGTTGTTCAAGGAGTTACTAATTTCAAATTGGCAACAGGCACAGCAAGTCAGCTTACATGACTGGTTTATTTATGCATTCTTCAGGGCCAGAGGCTTATCCTGGATTATTGATCATGAGTACAAATTACTGTATCGGCAACATGCTGAAAATCAGGTAGGCATACACAAAGGCTGGAAAGCAAATTTAAAAAGGCTTAAGTTGTTACACAGTGGCTGGTGTAAACAACAGGTTGTCCGCGTCGCAGACTTATTAGGCGAAGATCATCTTGATGTGCATTCAAGACTCAGTATCCTGAAAAATATCCGCCATTTAAGGCGGCGCTTTCGTGATAGATGCATACTGTTTTTAATTGCTTTAATTGGACTCTATTGACAATGAAAAAGGTTTTAGTTACCGGAGCGACAGGCTTTATTGGCAAGGCATTAGTACACAAGTTAGTTGAACAACAATTCAGGGTCATTGCTGGTGTACGTCGTTTAGACGAATCTCAATCAGCCCTGCAAATAGAACTAGGTGATTTAACTTCTGCAACGGATCTCATCGCTAGTTTGCAACAAATTGATGTTGTCATACATTTAGCAGCTCGTGCGCATATTATGCATGACACAGCACATGACCCGCTTACAGAGTTCCGTAAAGTCAACACGGCTGGCACCTTAAATCTTGCACTACAAGCGGCAGAAGCAGGCGTAAAAAGATTTATCTTTATCAGTTCGATCAAAGTAAATGGTGAAATGACTGATACTAACTCGCCGTTTCAGGTTGAACTAACAGCCCCTCCTGCTGACCCTTATGCATTATCTAAATATGAGGCTGAACATGGCTTAATGTCCTTAGCGCACAGTACCGGCATGGAAGTAGTCGTTATTCGACCGCCTCTGGTTTATGGCCCCGGTGTAAAAGCGAATTTCGCTAGCATGGTAAAATGGCTAGCCAGGGGAATTCCTTTACCACTGGGGGCAATTCATAATAAACGCTCCTTAGTAGCTATGGATAATTTACTTAGTTTTATTATGCTTTGTATATCTCACCCTAAGGCAGCAAATGAGATATTCCTGATTTCTGATAGGGAAGATGTTTCTACAACACAGTTATTACAGAAAATTACCCAGGCATTGCATAAGAAGACGATTTTATTCCCTGTTCCTGTAAGCTGGATGAGCTTTGTCGCGGTGCTATTGGGTAAGCAAGATGTAGCTAATCGTCTGTTTGCTTCATTACTGATCGATAGCTCAAAAGCAAGTGATTTACTAGATTGGGAGCCGGTTATAAACATGGATAAGCAATTGCAGAAAATGGCGGATTCCGATACCAGCCAGCCTTAAGCGTACCACTATTTGTCCCGAAAGCTGCGCCAGGCCCGTCCCCGTAGCGAAAACCACCACCTTGTGTTTGCAGCATAGACTCATGCGGAAAAATAAACCAACATTTAACGCCGTACAATACGATACCGAGTATTACGGATTTTTAATGTTATTATTTTCCTTCTTACCTACTGATACAGCTGATAATAAACTTGCTAATTAAAGCGATCAGCACCTACTGTATTTTACTGCAGAGATCTTTCTTCCAATCCCGGGTGTATTAAAAAAGGTAGTTTAAAACGACTTGCAACTGAGACCACTTATTGCTTCTGGATTCAGACACAATATACACAAGCCAGCTAATTTAATCTTTTCAGCCGTATGATATTTATAATTCCCGGCACATAAACGCTTAAAACTATTACTAAAAGGATTTCATTTGTATTTTCTATTGGCTTTAATATTGTTCCAGCGATCCTGTTTCTACGCCTTATTGTTACCTTTTTTCAGGCGCTGGATTGTATTCTTTTCCCGTAATTATTCAGACACCCTAACATCTGGCAATGCAGGTGCCGGCAATCCTGACCGCTGACTGGCAATAACGGCCGCCAAATAAACCCAGGGCGATTGCTCTCT
>Ga0208648_1000557_pt1 | contig 36679 bp, 25 predicted proteins | sample AntAceMetag02UKL_FD_184772 | JGI IMG/M metagenome (GOLD analysis project Ga0208648, IMG submission 184772) | Saline lake microbial communities from Ace Lake, Antarctica - Antarctic Ace Lake Metagenome 02UKL (SPAdes) (version 2) | ecosystem: Environmental > Aquatic > Non-marine Saline and...
AAGACAAATTGATGATGGAGAAACTCTCAGCGGCAATTGAAAAGATAAATGCCTTGCATGTCATTGGACCCCAAGGCAAAAGAATGGAGTTTTCTTTCGAGAAGCAGTTGTCTTAAGTTAAATCAAAATAGTTTTCAAATGGCCGAAAGTCATGTAATATGATGTTCGATCTTCAGTCTGTTCGATGATCAACGATCATCTTTCAAAACAACCCTTAGACCTTGAACCTTTGAACCCTTGAATTCTTGAATTTTTGAACCCCAAAATAAGGAGGTTAGAAAAATGACTCACAAGAAAATAATTTTTGCAATACTATTTCTGGCAGTAATCATCCCTGCAGCAATCCCTTCCTATGCCCAGCCGGAAAAGGATGCCGACCAAACATTATCTCCGTATTTCCTGGTAAAGAGCCATGACTCGGACGTGGACCGGCTTCCCCTGAAATCCACACAGGCTCACGTCAGTATTTCAGGGGTCATCGCCGACGTCACAGTAACACAGGTTTATAAAAATGAGGGCCATAAGCCACTGGAAGCCGTGTATGTGTTTCCGGCATCCACAAGGGCTGCGGTTTACGGGATGAAAATGACTATCGGAGAGCGAACCATTACGGCAAAAATACGCGAGCGTGAGCAGGCCCGGCAGGAATACAACCAGGCCAAACAAGCGGGAAAAAGTGCATCTCTTTTAGAGCAGCACAGACCCAATGTTTTTCAGATGAATGTGGCCAACATTTTGCCTTCTGACGTCATTCAAGTAGAACTCAAATATACGGAATTGCTGGTTCCCACGGACACGGTTTACGAATTTATCTATCCCACGGTTGTGGGGCCCCGCTACGTGGACCGCCAGGACCATGAAGCCGGCTCGTCCGATACATGGACGGCAAATCCCTATCTTCACCAAGGAGAACCTCCAACCTATACATTTAATATTGCCGTGGATATTTCAGCAGGTCTCCCGATTCAAGATATCGCCTGCGATTCCCATAAGACCGGCATCAATTACAATGGCCTTTCTTTTGCCTCCGTTACTCTGGACCCATCCGAAAAACAGGGTGGCAACCGGGATTTTATTTTGAAATATCGACTCGCCGGCGGCAAAATTGAAACCGGTCTCCTTCTTTTTGAAGGAAAGGAAGAAAACTTTTTCCTGCTTATGATGCAGCCTCCCAAAAATGTTGTCAAAAGCCAAATCCCACCCCGGGAGTATATATTCATCGTTGACGTATCAGGGTCCATGCACGGTTTCCCCCTGGATATATCCAAAAAACTTCTTAAAGATTTAATCGGCAACCTGCGTCCCACAGACACATTCAATGTACTGCTGTTTGCCGGCGGCTCCCACCTGATGTCGGAACACTCCTTGCCGGCGACCCCTCAAAACATCACACACGCCACAAATATCATTGACCGACAGCGCAGCGGCGGCGGAACCCGGCTGTTACCCGCGCTAAAAAAAGCGCTTTGCCTGCCAAAAACCCAAGGATTCTCTCGAAGCATTGTCATTGCAACGGACGGGTATGTGTCGGTTGAAGAACAAGCATTTGACCTGATCCGGAATAATCTGGGCCGGGCCAATATGTTTACCTTCGGAATCGGATCCAGCGTCAATCGCCATTTGATTGAAGGAATGGCAAGGGTGGGAATGGGAAAACCCTTCGTGATTACAAACCCTGAACAAGCATCCGAAAAAACGAACAAATTCAGAAAGCTCATCGAATCTCCGGTGTTGACGGAAATCAAGATCGATTTCGGCCGGTTTAAGGCTTTTGATATGGAACCTCCGAGTATTCCCGACGTACTGGCGGACCGGCCCGTGATTGTGTTCGGCAAATGGCGCGGCAGGCCCCGGGGCATCATCTCTATACAGGGCTTTACCGGAAAACACGCCTTTTCGAAAAAAGTGGAGGTTTCCGGGATTACGCCGTTGCAAACAAACTCGGCCCTGCGTTACCTGTGGGCACGGTACCGGATCGCCCTTCTATCCGACTATAATAAACTCAACAAACAAGATGAACGGGTCCATGAGGTAACCCAACTGGGGCTGACCTATAACCTGTTGACCGCCTACACCTCATTTGTTGCCGTGGACACTCGGATTCGGATCAAGGATGGACAGGCGATAACCGTCAAACAACCGCTTCCGCTCCCCCAGGGGGTTTCCGACTATGCGGTGGGCGGAAATAGATCTTTTGCCGGAAAATCGGTTTCCTCCTTTGCAGCCGCTCCTTCGATATTGGGGTTTAAAAACCAGGTCATGGAAGAAAACCTTGAACGTAAAAAAGAGGACCGTTTGGCAGGTGAATCGGAACCTGACGTCACTGCCCATGATAAAAACACCATTGAATTGGGAGAAGTTATCGTTACCGGAGATTTGCAAGAAAACTCCATCCGAAAAGTTCTGAAAAAACATATGCGATTATTTAACATCTGTTTTCGACAGACGTTGGAAAAACAACCGGACTTAAAAGGAAAAATTGTATTCAAAATGGTTATAGATTCTGCCGGTCGCGTCACCAAAATTGATCAGGATAAAGGGGCTACGGAAGAAAATCAGTTTGGACAGTGCATGCTTCAGGAACTCAAAAAGTTGCATTTCCCGGCATCAAAAGCAGGAAAAGAAAGCATGGTTTTAGTTACCTTCGTGTTGAAATAATAATCCAAGAACAGCCACAGGCATAACTCAGCATGGCCGTCTGTCTCGAGAACCGAGGCAGATGGCCATCATTTAGTACCCAAACCAAAACACAATTTCCAAAATAGTGTCCATCCATATCAGTATGGCTTGGATTTAAGAGAATATATAGGATTATTTCAGACTTCTTAAAAGGGCAATTATTTCCCGGCCAAATTCCTTTTTCTGCCAGTTTTTCATTTCTTTTATTCTTTCCATGGCTCTTCTGTCCATGGGGTTCTGTATTGCAATGGAGGTAATGAGCACATTATTACAAATTATCCCGGGATCTATTCCAAGCGCTCTAACCTTCGAAAGTCTCCAGGATTTCAGGGCGTTTATCCTTTCCGGCACTTCATTCGGGAATATCTTCGGCTTTTTTTTCGGATACACCGGAAGGTTGCTATCCGGTATTTTCAAAGCCCCGGCCACCAATTCAACCAAATCATTGCCGTACATATGGATCTGTTTTCCACTCAACGCCTTTATTCCTTTTAAACGGCGTAACGTTACAGGTTTTGCCGTTACGATTTTCATAACTGAATCGTTGCCGATAATTTTAAATAGCGGCTTATCTTTCTTTTCTGCGATACCCTTGCGAAACTGCAACAACGCTTCAAGCACGGCAAGGCTTTTGGACTTAAGCCGTCCCGCGCCTTTGAATTTTAAAAATAACGGCTCTTGATCCGATAAAACCGGTCTAACCTTGCTTAAGGCATCGCATTCTTCAAGCACCCAGGCCAGACGGGATTTTTTTTCAAGCTCTTTTTCACAAACTTTGGCAAGGTTAAAAAGATAGTTCACATCACCGACAGCATAATCCATCATCTCTTTGGGCAACGGCCTTTTGGACCAGTCTTTTTTCTGGTATTTTTTGTCAAGAGTTATATTTAAATATTTCTTCATTACAGCTTCAAGCCCCGTTTCCTTAATTCCAAGGAATCGGCATGCAAGCTCGGTGTCAAAAAGATTATTTATCTCAATACTAAAATCCCGAAAAAGACTGCGCACATCATAATCAGCCCCATGAAAAATCTTTTTAACATCAGGATTGGAAAAAAGCGGTTTAAGGGAGGATAAATTTTTAACCTGTAGCGGATCGACCACAATAGTGGATTTTTCTGTGGCCATCTGAACCAGACAAACTTTTACTTGAAAATGGTACATCGAATCTGCTTCCATGTCAACGGCCACGGCCCTTGCTTTTTCCAGGGTTCTTACCGCTTTTTCAAGTCCTGCTACGGTATTTATAATCTTATAGTTGGTTCTCATTCAATTTTCACTTGACCCGCTGGGTTATTTCACCTAATTTGATTTTTTTATTCAAGTTAAATAGGACGCAGATTTTCGAAGATATGCACAGATAGTATTGTTATTTTGAAATTTAAGAGTCTTGACAATCTGTGTTCACCTGCCCGCTCGTGCCTTGCAGTGGCAGGCGGGTCTGTGTCCAAAAAAGAAAATTCCTATACTATTAAACTGATAGTGCCAAAGGCACATACATCAACTTTAGCTCACTTTAAACTTTAGTTCACTTCAAACTTTTTAATGGATGATAGTACAATGGTAAACATAACATTTCCCGACGGCAATATAAAGAGTTTTGAAGACAATCCTACAGGGTTGGATGTAGCAAAGAGTATTTCGGAGGGTTTCGCACGAAATTGCATCGCCATGGAGCTCAATTCCGATCTTGTAGATTTAAATACAAAAATTGACCGGGATTCCCAAATCAGGCTGATCACACCCAAAGATCCGGAAGCCCTAAAAATACTCCGCCATAGTGCTTCCCACGTAATGGCCCAGGCCATCTTGCATCTTTACAAGGATGCCAAATTGACCATCGGACCAGCCGTGGAAGACGGCTTTTATTACGATATTGATATGGAACCGGTTTCGAAAGACGATTTTGAAAAAATCGAGGCCGAAATGAAAAAGGCCATCAAAGCCAAACTTCCGTTTAAGCGGGAAGTGGTCTCAAAATCCCAGGCCTTAGAGTTTTATAAAAACGAGCCGTATAAACTCGAAATGATATCGGAACTGGAAGAAGGAACGATTTCATTTTACAAACATGACGATTTTACGGATTTATGCCGAGGTCCGCATCTTCCCCACACAGGATTTATCAAAGCCATAAAACTCATGAAGGTTTCGGGCGCATACTGGCGGGCGGATCAGACAAAGGCCCAGCTTCAAAGAATATACGGCACGGCTTTTTTCACAAAGAAAGAGCTTGATGAACACTTACATTTTCTTGAGGAGGCAAGAAAAAGAAATCACCGCAAAATCGGTATCGCGCTTGATCTTTTCAGTTTTCACGATGAAGCGCCGGGCATGCCCTTTTTTCATGCCAAAGGCATGGTTATCTGGAACGCCCTCTTGGATTATTGGAAAGAGGAACACAGGACCGCAGGCTATGTGGAGACAAAAACACCGATTATGCTCAACCGCAGCTTGTGGGAAAAAAGTGGTCACTGGGAAAATTACCACGAACATATGTATACTGCTATGGTTGATAAGGATGAATATGCCATTAAACCCATGAATTGCCCCGGTGGAATGATCCTGTATGGCATGAAGCCCCACTCTTATAAGGATTTGCCGATTCGGGCTGCAGAAATCGGTCTTGTTCACAGACACGAATTGAGTGGTGTGTTGTCCGGCCTTTTCAGGGTCAGGGCATTTCATCAGGATGATGCCCATATTTTTATGACGCCCTACCAGATAGAAGATGAAATCCTGAGCGTCCTTAAACTGGTCGAACGGATCTACGGCACCTTTGGACTGGGATTTCATCTGGAACTTTCCACAAAACCGGAAAAGTCCATCGGAACCAATGAGGAGTGGGAAACCACAACACAAGGGTTAACATCTGCACTCGACACCTACGGTCAAGATTACAAATTAAACGAGGGAGACGGTGCATTTTACGGCCCCAAAATAGATGTGCATATAAAAGATGCGCTTGGCCGGACCTGGCAGTGCGGAACCATCCAGCTTGATATGTCTCTGCCTGAAAGATTCAACCTTTCATATATTGACAAAAACAATGAAAAGCGTCGTCCCATCATGATCCACAGGGTCATCTACGGCTCCATAGAACGATTCTTTGGTATTTTGATTGAACATTTTGCAGGAAAATTCCCCTTGTGGATGGCCCCGGTCCAAACGGTTGTTCTCCCCATAAATGATGACCTTGTAACCTATGCAAATGATATAAAAATTAAACTTGAAAAAGCCGGGGTGCGCACAGAAGTGGACCATAGAACCGAAAGCCTGAACAAAAAAGTTCGAGATGCCCAGCTAACCAACATTCCGCTTATCCTGACCATAGGTAACAAGGAAAAGGAGTCAGGAAGCCTTTCCGTAAGGACCCTGGACGGCAACGTCAGGTACGGGGTCAGCCATGAAGAATTTTTAACCCGGATTCTTTCACACATCAATAAGAGAAATCTTGATCTTGAGATTTTTAAAGCGTAATTTCTTATGACATGAATTCTGCATTAACTTTTTTTTGTCGTCACCAAGACACCAAGACACTAAGAAAGAATAACAAAATAAAATCCTTCGTGCCTGCCCTCCATCGGCTTCGCCTTAGGCGAGGCGGGCGGGTCTTTGTGCCTTGGTGGCAAATATTTCTTGGTTCCGGCCCGTCCGCCTCACTCCGCTTGGCAGGAGGGCGGGCTTATCCGGGTTTGATATGAAAAAAAACGCCGGTATCACAACCCATAACATCAAATGGTGCGATCTGCGCTGTGAGTATGCCAACTTTGCAAAGGTCGACGCTCTGGATGGAAGCTGCCGAACTTTTCTGTCACTCTGGTGCAATAAACTTAAAAAACATGTAACCAAAAACGCACCCTGTGAAGTTTTGTTTGGTAAAAGACGACCCACAACCGGATTTTAGAGTAGGGTTTAGGGGTTCTGGGTCCTGAAGCTTAAGTGCTTAGTTATTTTTTGCGCCGGAAAAGACTGAAAAAGATGAACATCGAACCATGGTCGCCTCTGGCGCCGCCGAAGGCGGGTAAACATCGAACGTCCAACATCGAATGTTGAATGAAAGACAAAAACAAGAGCAAGGATTTTTACTTGATTTTAAAGTAACTTGAGGATCGAAGCGACATCATTATTCGACGTTCAATGTTCGATGTTGGACGTTCATCTTTTTAATTTGATGTTCGATGTTCATCTTTTAATATGTCCGGCGTTCATGTTTCAAAAAAGATTACCTCTTGTGGGGTTCGGAATTCAAGGTTCAGGTGTCAGATGTCGGGTTTCAGGTGAAAGTTGAGCAGATTACACAAATTCTTTATTTATTGGTTTCCGATTATCCTTTACTGTCTTTTAATTTTCATTCAGTCTTCGTATCCCTCCATTAAACGTGCACCTGAATTACCTCACCTTGATAAAGTGCTCCATTTCATCGCCTATGCACTTCTCAGCGCCCTTTTTTTAAGAGCATTCAAAACATCGCGGATAAAAAATAATGTAAGATTCATATTGATACTCAGCGTTCTTTTACCGTTTCTTTACGGGATCAGTGATGAAATTCACCAGCATTTTGTTCCATACAGAAGTGCTGATCTTATGGATGTTCTGGCGGACATGCTCGGCGGTCTTATGGGGGTTTATATCTATCAGGCAATTGCCGGCAAGACTTCCGCCGGGTAAAAAAGCCGGACCACGAGTTTGATCGAAATCTGGTAAACGAAAAAAGCCTTGGTAAAAAACCAGGCTGACCTGTCAGTTTTTTTTACACTCAAAGATTTTTTTATCCATTTTCTTTTTAAACCGGTTAGCCCCTATTTATATCCTATCTTATTAATTATCAAAATAAAACTTCTGCCTTTAGGTGGCAACGGGTTATGGTTTATGGATGGACACTACCTAATTGTGCATTCCTTGATAAAACGGTCCAATTGAGATATCTGATTTGGCATCATTTCCTCGAATTGCACCCCTAATAACTTTGTTTTTAAATTGCTGGATGGATTTCTACTGTCGGCAGGAGAGGCCCAAACAATTTTAAACGGTACATTTTTCAAATATGTAAAACAGATACTATCTTGGATAAATAATACATCTAATTCAAATGGTTCTTTTGATTCGCCATTTTTATCGATATAACGAAAGGAAAGTCCGTCGTTGCTTATAGTTATGATTTGACAATATTTAGCTCTATCAACAAAAGCATTCCCATCCACGCTCATATTCTTGGTTTGTTCCTGTTTTATGGATAGTGGCCTGATCATAGCAATTGCACCGGTTTTGACCTTTAATCGCTCATTCTTCCGATGCTCAATAAACCCTTTTTTGTTGGTCATAGTTAACCACCCTGTTGTTGCAATAAGAATTCGGTACCACGTTGAGATATTGACATCCTCGCTCTTTTAGTTTCAACATTGATTTCATATCCAACAAGCACTACTGCCACCGCTTGTTTAATCTCATTAATATCCAAGGGCTTTTTGATAAATCGATAGACATCCCCATGAGTTATAGCATTTGAAACTGTCTTGGGCTTAACAAAGCCATACATAATGATACCTTCCGTATCAGGGGATCTTTGTTTAACCTTATTCAAGAATTCTATTCCGTCCATCTCTGTCATGGATTGTTCAGCAACGACAACAGCAAATTCCTTACCTTCTATTGCGCACAGAGCTTCATGCGGACTGTTAAAAGCAAAAATATGGTAAGGTTCATCCATAAAGATCAACCTTAAGGACTCAAGCACACTATTTGAGTCGTCAACGAACATGATATTGGATTTCACGGTATCATTTCCTTTGGACATAATTCCATTTGTGCTATTCAACATACGTGCCAAATTTTGTTTTGTGAGGATAAAATAAGAAAATTCTTTATGTTATGGTAGGTTATGAAAGTTTGTTTGTAACGGGTTGGTCATTATCCATGGCAACGGGATAAGAAAATGCACAGAAAAATGTACATGATGCACTGTTTTATGTGCATGATCCTTGCGAGTTAAAAATTTATAGTAACCGTTCACAGGTTCAGGGTTCAACGTTCAGGGTTCAGGACAAAGAAGGCATTGAAGATCAGAAGTCCTCGTAAAAAATGCTGGTTTTCCCATATAATTGCCAAATACCATGTTTCGGATTTGTGGGAATATAAAAGCGGTCGGTTTTCCTATACAAAAGATTTACAAAATAATGCATAATGATGAGGATACAATCTTTGAACCCTGAACCTCTGAACCCTGAACCTCTGAACCCGTGAACGCCTACATTTTATTAATATTTTATTATTTTTTTTTATTTTCCAATCGTTATATTTTTCGATATGGAATTGCTTAGTCCCCTATCATCGGTAACCATAAGGGTAACCGAGTAATTTCCGAATTTATTGTATCGATGCTTGGGATTTTGCTCCGTGCCGGTCTTGCCGTCACCAAAATTCCAGAGCCATGAGACAATGGCACCATCTGTATCACTGCTGTTATCGTTGAATAAAGCCACTTTTCTGGAGAAGACAACGCTGAAAGCCGCCGCAGGTGGTAGATTATTGGAAACTTCGCTTTCCATGACATAAACAGAAGTGTCGGCCGTACCTTGAAGCCCTCCATGATCTATTACTGTTAATTTCAACTTGATATTTTTGCCAAAGGGTTCTGATTTCGGCGCCGTAAACGTGGTTACGGCTGATGTGGGATCAGACAAGGAGACAGGCTCTCCCTCTTCCTGTGACCAAAGATATGAGACAATTCCATCATCCGGATCCGTTGATCCGGATCCATCCATAGTAACTAGGGTTTCCCCTGTGGTCTCCCTATAGTCCGGAGCAACCACGGCAGTCGGCGGTTGGTTTTGCCGGGTTATATTGACAACACACGAGTCCGTATCGGATAGATTGCCGGCATCGGTGACCGTAAGATCAAAGGTAAGAGAAACACCGTCCAATTCAACGTTTGGCGCCGTAAACGTGGGCTGGTCTAACGCTGCGTCTGAAAGGGTCACCGCCGGACCTCTGATTTGTTTCCAGGAATAGCTCACAATGCCGTCATCAATATCTAAGGAATCAGATCCGTCCAAGGTAACAACACTCCCTCCATCTGCCGCCTGATCAGGTCCTGCGTTCGCCTGAGGCGGCTCATTCAGCCAGGTAACATTCACCACACACGAATCCATACTCTGAAGCCCGTTATGATCCGTAACGGTCAATTCAAAAGTCAGAGAATCACCCCCTGCATCAACATCTGACGCCGTAAACGTCGACTGTTTTGCATTAGGATCAGAAAGGCTGACTTGAGGTCCGCTGGTTTGCACCCAATTATAAGAAGCAATGCCGTCATCCGAATCAAATGAGTTAGATCCGTCCAAGCCCACGAGCTGGCCTTCATTAACCGTCTGGTTTGGACCGGCATCTGCAATCGGCGGCTGATTATCCGGCGTTGTCCCTGCCTCAAAAAACGTCTCGTTGGAATCGCTACTCTGAAATCCCTCAGTATCGACTGCTCTGACCACAAAAAAATAAGTCTTGGTTTCATCCAGATCATAAACCGTGCAGGCGGTGTCCGTGCCTTCCCAGCACGGATTAGTATAATCATAGTTTTGGCCTTGCTCGCGGCAAAAAAGTGTGTAGCCGGCCAAATCAGGTTCACTGTTTGGACTCCATTCCAATGTCACCTGAGTCGACCCTGAAGAATTAGGTATGGAAAAAACAAGAAGGGCTATGGTTAAAAGAAAAAACCAAAAAAGAAAAGAATAATTAAATCGATGTTTACTTAAAATTGCGACCATAACAGGCGCCCCTTTCTCTGTGTGATTGGATAACTTCTAGAGAGAAAGGCGCCGATAGATGGTTCAAGGCATAATGCCCCTTCTATATCGGACGAGATGACGTCTACAGGTATTTGGTAGCCCGGCTGTCTTGGCGTTTAAACTTTAGACCCGTGGCTTTGCGTCCCCGCCTTTCAGCGGGTTTGCCCTTTCACTACGTAGATTTATCCAATAATTGACTGACGATGCTAAGGTTAACTTATATTATTTTAAGACAAATAAATAACTCCTCTGACGTAAAGGTATTTAATCTTTATGGGCCGTTATTCCTGACATCCATTATTTCGGCACTTGATCACCTGTTATGGAAAAATGACCTGAATTTCGGCCTCAATAGACGTATTGCCGTTGTTGCGAATTATACGCAAAAACCATGCAAAATTTGATAATAACTAGATTCTAATTAGTTAGTGTCCATCCATAAATCGATAATGGGCACAAATTAAGTTTCCAATGCTAAGATGAACAATTTTTAGTAAGACCAAGGAAATCAAGGAATTACGCGCCCGCCCTGAGGCGGGATCAAGGAATTACGCAGATTGACGCAGATATTGCGGAAAAAAGCATTTCTGGATGGAAACGAGTTAGGTTAAATATGTATATTGCAGTCCACTGAAATTTGACATTTTTTTGGCAAAAAAAATGCCGTTCTTTGACAAGTGATATACCAACCGAAAATTCTCAAAGCATAGACCGGCAGATTCTTATAAGTCAATGCGATGGACATTTTGAAACTGGGTAAACGCATGTGATTTCGGTGCAGCGTAGCGACGGCGTGTTTCTCTTGGAAACCGACTGACTGTTTGACGGGCTTTAAAACGCGTTGGCCCGAGCCGAATGAAATTATTACTTAAAAAATCGATGGGATAATTTAGCAACATATTTTTCTTAATAACTCCGGCGCGGCTCGGGCTTACGGGTGCTTAAGCACAGAGACCTTTGAAAAATGCCCAGTTTTGTTCAAGGCCAAGGAAGACGAAGATTTTAACCGCAGGAATACATTGAGTATTTTGAGGATTAAAATTTGAGTCTGACGCAGGAATTGAGCAAAAGGGGGCGTTTTGTAAAGGTCTCGTACAAGCTTCAGTCGGTTGGAAAGAGATATACGCCGTCGTGGAGCGTTCTCCCTATATTGGGATTCAAATGCGTCTGCCCAACATTCTGAAAACAATAAATCAATAATAAAAAAACCCGGCCTGGATAGCAGGCCGGGTTTTTGGTTTTTCAATATACGCCTTGTTAATACATCGAGCTCTCCGGATGAAAGACATTGAGTTCCTTGAGATCATCTCCCAGGTATTCTCTTTCGTTGGGCCCGAGAATTCCTAAGGAAAGGCATATCAACGTCCACAGGTGTACCGTACCCCATGCATGGTCGCGCTGATCTGACAAATCATGAATCTGGGCATGACAGTTGTGGCACGGCGCAATACAGTAATCCGCTTTGGTGGCCAGAATCTGGTCTGCTTTGAGCTTGCCGTAAGCACGACGTTCATCCGGATACCCTGACTGTAGAAAACCGCCGCCACCGCCGCAGCAATAGTTATTCGACATGTTCGGAGTCATATCAATAAAATTTTCTTCACCCACTACCGATTTGACAATAAACCGCAGATCTTCTGCAATGGGATCACCAAAACCTTTGCGAACGATCTGGCACGGATCCTGAACCGTAAACTTGATTTTCAAATCTTTATTCCAGTCGGAATTAACTTTCAGTTTTCCTTCACGGATCCATTTTGCATAATATTCGTAAATGTTTTTAACTACGAACTTATGTTCGATATTGAATTTTTTCAGTCCTGCCAGGACTGAGAAGGTTACGTGCCCTCACTCTGTATTGAGAAAAACTTTACACCCAAGGTCGTCCGCCTGTTTGGCTGCAATCCGGGTAACATGTTCCCAGGAATCGTTGTCCGCCAGGAACATACAGTAATTTTCTCCGCCCCAACCTTTACTCCCATAAGTCCAGTCTGCCCCTACCAGGTGGAGAATCTTCCAGAGAGGCGGCATTTCATCCGGTTCGGTCACCGGTTCCCGGGAATTTTGGTTCAAAAAGAACTCAGCCCCCTGCTTATCTATTGGCGCCTGCATATCTTTAAATTCGGGCTGAGCTTCCTGATACTCTTCAAGCACGTCTTCGACAACGAATTTAAAATCGTCCTCAGAAGTCCCCATGGCACTGCCGCTGTCATTTCTCAATGCCATATCGCATGATCCGAGGATCCCCTTGGGTCGCTCTTCCCTGGGCCAGGTTGCCCGGGCTTCATAAACCAGTTGGGGAATATCTATTTTCATGGGGCAGACATAAATGCACCGCTGACAACCGGTGCACATCCAGACCCATGGGCTTTTCGTAACCTCTTCGTCCATGCCCAGGGCGGCCATGCGTAGAAACTTTCTGGGATCCATATCTGCCAGACCCGTAGCAGGGCACCCTGAAGAACATGCACCGCATGTCAGACAAAGGTTAAGATTCCCCCCATCCGGGAGAATCTCCTTTACCTTGTCCAGAAAAGTACTTTTCCTTTTGCCTCCAAGTTTGATTGCTTCTTCAGCCATATCGGATAATCCTCCATATCCTATTTATTTTAATGGACTTAAACCTAATTCATTTATTCTTTTTTCCATATCCACAACAATGGAAGAAAAGCCGCTTCCCATATTTGAAGCCGTGCCCACAAAGCAAAGCCTGTCCTTTTCAAGCCCTACCTCTTCCATCATTCGGTATGCATCATTCACCCGCCATTGTGCAAATGTGTTTCCGTTTTCGGATTTACAATTTCCCGGATAACAGGCCATAACCAGAATACCATCCGCCCCTGAAACAAAGGCATTTAATATATAATCGAGATCAATCTTTCCCGCACAGGGAACCTTTATCATTCGAAGGCCTTCGGGGAGTTGCATGTTAAACATATCCGCCATCTCTCCGGCCTCAAAAGCGGAATTCTGACAACAAAACGCAAGGAGGCGGGGAGTTCCGTTACCGGATACCACACCGCTTTTGACCTTTTCGGTGATTTCTTCATCATTAAATCCGCCAATCTGGATGGCATCCATGGGACACTCGCTGGCGCATATACCGCATCCCTGACAGGCCACAGGCGATATAATGGCCTTCTTATCGCCCCAGTAAATCGCCCCGTGGGGACAACACCGGTAGCATGTCAGGCATATAACGCACTTATCTTCATTGACAACCGCTTTATTTTTTGCAACGCTTTTCTTACCATCACCAAGAAGATCCTTAACCTCAACGGCTATATTTTCAACATCGGTCCATGCGGACGGCAAGCCTGAAATTTCCCGAGTTGAACCGGCCACGAAGATTCCCTCTCGATTGGATCGAACCGGAAAAAAATGAGCATTGTCACTTTGCAGGAATCCCGATGGACCCACGTTAATTCTCAAAATTTCGGCAATTTCCTCATTCAAATCATCGGCACGAAGTTCCTCTTCAACCACAATGACATCCGGTGAAATTTCGATGTTGCGTCTGGCTACCGAATCAAAAAAAGAAATGGTCTTGCCATTCTCGACGATTTCAGGTTTTTCGGTGAGCTTAAAATAAACGGCTCCTTTTTCCCGGCTTTCCATATACATGCGTTCCAGTCCGTCGGAGGCCACTTTTAAATCACCGGCATAAATATAAGCTACACACCCGTCTATTTCCTGGAGAGCAAGAACGCTTTTTAAAACGCGTTCCATAACCAGAGGATTACCGTCCTGGGCAAGTCCCACAAGGAACGCTACGGTCTTGTTTGCAAGCTTTCCTTTACCCGCCTCAGAGGCTAGCAATTCAGCCATTTGGCTTTGCGCCAGCACATTATCCGCCGGGGAAAGTCCATAATTTTCGTGCAAAGCGGCGGTGGCAAAATCCGTGGCAACCACAATGGCTCCGACTTTATGTTCAATAACTTCTTTCCCTTTTGACAGTCTGACGGTGAAATCTCCCGTAACCCCTGCCGCACTGACAAGACTGGCTTGAGTTAAAATTTCAACATTACTATCCGCCGTTATTTTACTCTCGAGATCTTGCAGTGCTTCAAGCTCTTCTTTTAAACCCACTAAGGATTCCGGTCCTTTCTGACTTCCCAATTCAGCATCTTTTTCAACCAGGATAACCTTATACCCTGAACCGGCAATTTCAGAAGCAGCCTTTATACCCGTTAATCCTCCACCTAAAACCAGCACATCGGTGGCGATATTTATTTCTTCCATATCTGTATGTTTCATATCTGTCATTAGCTCACCCCCAAATGTTTAATAACCTCACTGGCTGCCTGGCCTGCATGGGCCATAGAGGCCGCTATGTCCTTGGGGCCTGCAACTGTTCCAGCAAGAAAAATGCCGCCCTTTAAGGTTGACGTACTGTTTAACTTGTCCATGCCGGCAAAAAACCCATCTTCATTGAGGCCAACATCAAAAATTCCTGACAGGTCGCTATTGTCGGGACCGGGCGTTATTCCAACAGACAAGACAAGCAGATCAAACTCCTCATTAATACAAAGGCCATCCTCTTCGTTCATGTAGCGCATCGAAAGCGAGTCATTTTCCATGGGGAAAACATCCACCGGAATATTTCTGACAAAACGAAAATCCGTCTTACATTTTTCATAAAATCCGGCATAGTCTTTGCCAACATTCTGGATATCCATATAAAAAACACTTATTTCCGCATCCGCATTTTTATGTTTGATTCTTTCGGCCATCCTCAAAGCATACGGGCAACAAACCTGTGAGCACCACAGATTTCCTAGACTTTCATCCCTGCTTCCCACACATTGAATAAAGGCGATCTTTTGGGCCGTCTTGCCGTCAGACGGTCTTACAACAGTGGCATTTTCTCTGATAATACGTTCCAGGTCCATACCGGTGACAACATTTGGAAATTTTTTATAGCCATAGGTTCCCTTTTGTTCGGCATCAAAGGGCTGAAAGCCGCTTGCGAGAATAACAGCATCAACATCGAGCTTGCCGGAAAAACCCATGGTATCCAGTTCAACCGCACCTTCAGGCACGGCGTCCGGATTTTCTTCACATTTTTCTTTATCAACAATCACATGAAGGGGAGAATTATTTTTTGAATATCCTCTGATGACCCCCTCTGTGGCCGAATCCGGTCTATAAGAACTCTTTTTTAAATCAACCGAAATCCTTCCGCTATTATTAATTTTTTCCACCTCTGTTGAAAGATGAACCTTGATTTTAGGTTCATCAACCACGTTTTTAAGCATTGCTTCCACCGTACACGCCCCACACTGCCGGCATTCATCCGTAGCCTTACAGCAGTACTGGATTGCATATCCGCCTAGAAATGGTGTCTTTTCAATTAGTTCCACATCGATATTAAATCGTGAAAGCTCCCAGGCAGCTGTGAGGCCGGCGATCCCTCCTCCTACGACCATAACTTTTTTGTTTTTTGTGCTCAATTGGAAACTCCTTTGATTAGTGATTATTGCCTATTCCTTCCAATCGAAAATTTCAACTGTTTAAACCTTGGGTCTGGGCAGCACTTTTGCCAGCTCGGCGATTTCCGGGACTTTGTGTTCCCATTCAATGGCCATCAGGTGCACACCATGGACCCCTTTCAATTCCTTGAATTCCTCGATCTGTTCGCAGGCGATTTTGATGCCCTCATCAGCCACTTTTTTCTTTTCAACCCCCTTCAGACGATTGATAAGCTCTTCCGGGACCTCTATTCCAGGCACTTTCTTTTGCATATACCTGGCCATACCCACATTCTTCATAGGTGTCACGCCGGCTAAAATATAGACCTTTTCTGTCAAACCCATATCATTGGCTTGTTGTACCCATTTCCGAAACCTGTCCATGTTATAGATACACTGGGTCTGGATAAAATCGACTCCGGCATTAATTTTTTTGCCCAGACGGTGTACGCGCCATTCATAGGGTTCGGCAAACGGGTTGGCGGCCGCACCGATAAAGATTTTAGGCGGGTCCTCTATGTCCGCGCCGGACTGAAACTTGCCTTCATCACGCATGTTTTTAACCATGTTGATCAGCTGCATGGAATCGATGTCAAAAACTCCCATGGCATCCGGGTGGTCGCCGAACATACAATGGTCGCCGGAAAGACACAGCATGTTTCTTATACCATGGGTATAGCCTCCCAAAATGTCGGCTTGCATGGCCAGACGGTTTCGATCCCTGCAGACCATCTGAAAATTCGGCTCCAGCCCTTCCTGAATTAACAGCAAACATGCCGCCCAGCTTGACATACGGACAACAGCGGTCTGGTTGTCTGTAATATTGACCGCATCAACATTCCCCTTCAGGTATTGGGCCTTTTCCTTAACCTCTTTGGCGCCGGTGCCCCGGGGAGGACCCAACTCACCTGTAAATGCAAAATGGCCGGCCTCTAAAACTTTTTCCAAGTTACTTCCTGATTTCATTGGTTTCCCCTCTACTTATTTCAAAATTCATTCTTCAGTTATGGGTTGAATCGTAAATATTGAAGATATATAATCTTCTAACCATTTAATCATTCAACGACTCAAATATTACCCGGCTTCTTTCTTTTCCTCGTAACCCGGCTGCACCAATGTCCGCGGTTTCTGGTTTTGCCACGCGGTTATGGGCTGAAACTCCATGATTAAATCCAAACGGCCCTGTGCGGCCAGGCGCTCGTGTATCAGGAACCAGGCGCAGGGCTGATCCTGGCTAATTTCGCATTTGCCTCTGTCGGTTCCACCGCAGGGCCCGTTATATAGGCCCTTGGCACACATGGTTACCGGGCAAATGCCGCCTGTCCAACCCAATACACAGTTCCCGCAGGACCGGCATTTTTCCTCGTACCATCCCACACCCTTGTTTGCCCCGATAAAGGTCGTATTTACGGCAGGAAATACCGGTTTGTTGGGATATCTTTCCGCCAAAAATTGAATCCCCGCGCCACAGGCCATAGACAGCAACGCGTCATACTCATCAACCACGTTTTCAAGTTCATCCAAAAATTCCATGTCACATTGTCGCTCCAACGTGGTGGCCCCCAGTTCAATAGGATTCCCATCAATTTTTCGTGCCATCTTCAGTTCGGCATTGAGGATCGCCACCTCTTTTTCGCCACCGGCAAGGCAGACAGCGACACACGTACCACAGCCCACGGTAAGAACCTTTTTATAGTCCTTTAACATGGTCTTGATTTCTTCAAAGGGCTTTCTCTCAGCTACAATCATGCATCCTCCCTTCTGTTTTTGTTTATTGTGATTTAGAAAAGTTTAATGGAATAATTCATAAATATCAAAAAGCTTCCTTCCATACGGCCAATTAAAGCTACGACTTGCCTTAGTGGATTCATTTTTTTCAATCCATAAGATCCAGATAAATTTTATAGGATTTAAGTAAGTAAATTCAAAGAAAGTACATGCCAAATAAGTAAGCTGTTGTCAAGGAAATGAGTCGATTTTTGAGAGAAATCTCATAATTCTTTTTTGATGGGTTCTAATAAGGTCAACTTCATTAAGGAGTAAGTGTTTGGTCTTTTCTGTTTTGTTTGATAAATATGCTGACATGCCAACCGGTTAGACCGCCAAACCGGAACTTTTCAAGAACTTAGCTCCTTAGTTGTAAATTTTGTGCTTTTTGTGGGAATAATTAATCAGTAAAATTTCTTTATTGTGAATAATTGAATATTTTCGATTGAAAATTGAATATTTAAGGAACTGTGACATTGACGATTGAATAGTGAATAGTGAAAATTTAAGGAATTCTATCAATTATATAAAAATGACATCGCGAAGCGATACAACAAATATTCAATTGTCAATATTCAATTAAATGGCTTCCTTAAATAGTCAATTGTCAATATTCAATTTTCAATCCTTTTTTGTTCCGGCTTGTCCGGGTTAGTACCCCTTTTAATAAATATTCCGAATTAGAAGAGGTTAAAAGATTTGCTTGGCATAAATAAAATGTCATGCTACTAAAGCACCATGAAAAAACAGAACACCATCACCCCAAAGAAAGCCCTTGTGGCCGACTGGCCGGCTTTGACACGAACATTCATAAAGCCGGAAGACGACGCTGCCAGGTCCACATTGATCAAGTACATGGAGCAGATTCTTTTCGGACTCCACGATTTTTTAAAAAAGCATGTGGGTTTCACCGAAGAGGTGAGCTTAAAGGATCTTGCCGGCAGGTTTACAGACACGGTTATCAGTAAAAATCCTGAAAAAAAACTGACGGACGTCATCACCGGCCTGATTGAAGATATCGCTCCCCATGCCGTTAATGTGGCCTCCCCGTATTTTGTGGGCCATATGACCTCCGCCATCCCTTTTTTCATGGTCCATCTTAAAACCATTGTCACCGCCCTGAATCAAAATGTGGTTAAAATCGAAACTTCCAAGGTGGTTTCGGTTGTGGAAAAACAGGTTTTGGCCAAAATTCACCGGCTGATTTTCCGAAAAAGTGATGCGTTTTACAATGAACATATACAAAGCACAACAACAACGCTCGGCTGCTTTACGGAAAACGGCACATTATCCAACTTAACGGCGCTCTGGGTTGCCAGAAACGTTCTCTTTGCACCCAAAAACGGCTTTCACGGTGTGGAAAAAGAGGGCCTTCCGGCTGCATACAAGGCTTACGGAGTCCAAAAGAGCGTGGTCCTTGTTTCCAGGCGCGGCCACTATTCTCTGAACAAGGCCGGCGGGATCTTGGGAATCGGCAACCACAACATTGTGGCCGTAGAGGTGGATGAAAAAAGCAAAATCCATATCGGCAGTCTGAGAAAAACCATTAAAGAGATAAAAAACAGCAAGGAAAAAACAGCGATTCTTGCCGTGGTCGGTATTGCAGGAACCACGGAAACCGGTTCGGTGGACCCGCTTTCAACACTTGGTGAGATTTGTGCGGAAAATTCAATTCATTTTCATGTTGATGCCGCCTGGGGAGGCCCGACCCTGATGTCGGAAAAATACAGCCCTCTTCTTAACGGAATAGAACTCGCCGATTCTGTGACCATAGACGGGCATAAGCAGTTTTATATGCCCATGAGCTGCGGCATGGTCTATTTTAAAGATCCTGAAATCATGGATGGAATCATCTACCATACAAATTATGTCAACCGGCCCGGTTCCGTGGATCTGGGCATAAAATCCCCTTCAGGATCCAGGGAAGCAAATTCCCTGATCTTAGACAGCGCCCTTAAGATAATGGGAAGCGGCGGGTATGCACTTCTGATTGACCATGGCATAGAAACGGCCCGCGAGTTTGCCGGTGAAATTAAAAAAAGACCTGATTTTCAGCTGGTTACTCCACCTGAGCTTAACATTTTAACCTACAGATTATTTCCTGCCCACTTGCAAAAGCAAATCCTGGACGCTGATGCCGAACAAGAACTTCGCATGAATGAAAAATTGAATGAAATCAACCGGACGGTTCAAAGACTTCAAAGGGAGGCCGGAAACAGTTTCGTCTCCAGAACTACGCTAAAAATGAAAAATCATCTGGAAAAAGACAAGGTAGTGTTACGGGTTGTAATCATGAACCCCATGACAACTATAGAAATTTTGAGGAAAATTCTCGATGAACAAGAAAAGATATATAAAACCGCTTTTGCCTAATCCAAACAAGCCGGTAAACCGGACAACGGGTAAACCGACCCAACCATTTATCCTCAAAGTTTCAACAGGATTACAAACCGTCTTTTAAAATACCTTTGAAAAATGTGGCCCCTCTGAAGCAGTTGGTATCCAATGTCGAATTCTAACTGCCCAATTTTCAAGTATTTTTCAGTTGGATATTGATCATTGGAAATTGGATATTGGAAATTTCAATATCGACAAGGTGTTGTCGATGTTTTTTGAATAAGCGTTCAGTCATGCTTCATACTCAATCACCACAGGATACCTCATGATCAGCTCAATGGATCTTGCGGATGTTTTAGCCGCTTCAGGAAAAACTCGGGCAAGGGTTCTGACATGTCTTAAGTTATCGGCAGTCCTGAGGATCAGCATGGCAAGATCTCCTTCCTCCATCTTGGCCACGGATAGAACCTTTTCCCAGGATTGACCGCTGGCCCAGGCATAAAGTGTGGCAGCCGGCCGCAAAAACAGAGGCCGTACCTCAAACCCTCGATCGGTCATTTGCTCTGCAAACGGTTCCAGACTTGTTTTTACCTTGCTAAAAGTTGAGAACAGCTTTTTTGCCTTGAACATTTTTTCAATACGGTCATCGGATTCCCGCTCATTTACAAATGATGCGATGACTGCGGCAAGAAGCGCGGGATCAGATTCAGGAAAAATCCCCAGTCTTAATCCCTGGGCGATCATGATCGGCTCATCCACTCTCAGCTGTGATGCCCATTTTCCGTCAGGCGTCAGTGCCCCCTGTTCCGTTACATAGCCGGTATCTTTTAGGAAGTTAAGATGGTGTAAAAAATCTCGCCACAATTGCTTTTGCTCATCTTTGAGACAGTTACGGGCTCCCGTTTTTTTTCTCGCCGTAACAATCAGGTAGGTTGCAAAAGACTTTTTAAGAAGATCTTCTATCTGGTCCGGAGTATGGGACAACAGCAGGTTAAGGGCCATGGAAAAGTTTATTTTGATCTGGCTGGACACATCGGAAGGAAGCGATGTGATTAGTTTTGCAATTTGCCGTATATCCATAAATTTTCCCGGAACGGTTACGGCAAATCCGATATGATCCATTCCCCTTCGTCCTGCCCGACCGGTCATCTGGTGAAATTCAGTGGAGCTTAGGGGTAGAAAGTCCTTGCCGTTAAACCTGTCTGAATTAAGGAGAACGATGGTTCTGGCAGGAAAATTTACACCTGCCGCAACCGTGGATGTTGCGAAAACAGCATCAAGAAGCCCTTCTGTCATCAAGGTCTCCAGCACCTGTTTCCATGCCGGAAGCTGACCGCTGTGATGGGATCCCACGGCCATGTGTTCAAGGTGCTCCAATTGGCGGTGTCCGGAAATATGAGGGCTTTGTGACACAAGCTCCTGAATTCTCTTGCTGCGCATTGCCTTTCTATTCTCATCGAATGTCGGGATCTCTTCACACAAATCCAGTGCATGATCACAATCTGCCCGGGATTTAAGAAAAAATATCGCAGGCAGCAGATGGTATTTATTTAAAACACTCATAATCTCGCCGAAAGGGGGGAGTTTATGTGGAGGGGCAAGAACAGGAGGACGTTTGCTGTTAACATAAGCGAAGACTTTTTTATGAAGCCTGTTTTTATTAGAACTTTTATGGTCAGTAAGGGGGAAAAGCGTGCCTGAAGGATGGAAAAACAGAGGATAAAGCGGCACCGGCCTTTTTGTTTCTTGGATCACGATACATTTTTTTGAGCGAATGGACGAAAGCCATTTTGCGATAATATTTGCATTCCCTATTGTGGCCGAAAGCAAAAGAAGGGGTATCCTTTCGGGAAGATATATCATTATCTCTTCCCAGACCACCCCCCTGTCTTCATCTCCTAAAAAATGTGCTTCGTCCAGGATAACCAAATCGGTTAAAAGCGTTACCCCTTTATGCATTGCATCGTAAAGCTGATTGCGCAGAATCTCGGTAGTTCCGACGATAACCGGTGCATCAGGATTCTCTTTTCTGTCACCGGTTAAAATCCCGACATTTTCCGCCCCGAAGTCTTCTGAAAACTCTCCGTATTTTGTATTGCTCAACGCCTTTAAAGGGGAAGCATACCAAGATCTCCCTCCCTTTCTATGAATCCGGGCCATGGCCTGCTGTGCGATCCAGGTTTTGCCGGCGCCGGTAGGAACGGTGACAAGGCAGTCTGCGTGTTCGATTGCCCTCAGTGCTTTCAGCTGAAACGGATCGGGTTTAAACGGTTTTTTATCCGGTACTCCGATAGTAGCGAAAACCTTTTTCAAGCCGCCATCGGCTCCGGGTCTGATTTTAAGAACCCGGGAGCCGTAGCCAATTTTTCCCTTTCTCTGTTTTGGTTTAAAGACGTATCGTCTTGTTCGATGCATTAAAGGTCTCTAAAGCTTAGCGATCATGTCTTTGACATTTGTTTTTGCAATTGAATCCACATCATACGGTGAAACCCCGTCAAGATCCGCCTCTATCAACGCTTCATCTTGCCGGATAAAACCGAGGAATTCAAAATCGCTCAGGTGTTTTTTTAAAAACTCTTCATCTTTTTGGCCCCGGATTTTGTTGCCCACCAAAACGATATTTTTTAAGCCAATCTCGGATGCCAGCTTTTTTATGTGACCTGCGGTATCCATACTTCGACGTCCCGGTTCCACAACCACAATAAGTTTATCCACTGCAGATGCCGTGGCTCTGCCCAGATGTTCGATTCCGGCTTCCATATCCATGACTACGACTTCGTCCCTTACCAGAACAATATGAAGCATGAGCGCTCTTAACAGCGTGCTTTCCGGGCAGATGCATCCGCCCCCCCCTTTTTTAACGCCACCGAGCCGCATAAGCTTGATATTGTCAAGCTTTGCGGACAGTGAATCCGGAAGATCATCCACCTTCGGGTTAAGTTTAAAAAAACCGCCGATGGTTCCCGGTTGTGCCTCGGTTCTCTCAAAAATAAGATCTTTCATCTCGGCAATGGGTACAATCTTGTCGGCATCGGGAATACCCAGCGCCGATGCAAGATTTGCATCCGGATCCGCATCGATTGCCAGCACACGCTTTCCCTGAGCATTTAATGTCCGTATCAAAAGGGCGGAAAATGTTGTTTTGCCAACCCCACCTTTACCACTGACTGCGAGTTTCATATATATATATCCTTCCTTTTTTATACCCCGTGCAAAATAAAAATTTCCAAACGGTTAACTATTCGACAGATCCCGTATTTTTTCCATTTAATCAACAATATAACACATAGTTCTATTCAATCAAGAGGAGATATTGTTTATTCTGTATATACTTCAATCGTAACTTCTCAATAAATTTAATCTCCAATCATGGCAAACCAAGTGTTTTTAAGTCTTTCCCTGGACCAGCAGATGCTTTGAAAAAAAAGTTTTTAAGGGCATAGATATGTATTCCCCCGCATAGAAACCTATATGCACCACATATGGTAGTTATATATCTAAAAATATACCGCCTGTTGTATTTTTTTTCTTTACAAGCATATCAATTTTTGCTATTTTTTTTAAGGTTAAGCCTAACCCGTTAATTGGCAAACTAACAGATTCCAAACCAGCCAAAAATAGAATGCTTAATCGATTCTTACATATTTCCTATGAATCAACGAATTAAATGGGGGCATTTATGGCATTGTTTACTTCGTTAACGCACGAAAAATTCAGAAAGAACTTCTTTGTGTTTTTGTTTTTATCTTCGACTTTTCCATTGCTGTTATTAATATTTATCATTTATCAGCATGTCATCCCAGTGATTATGCCGGACCAGATAAATGGTCTAAGGGTTACATTTACATATGGTGGGCAAGATATGCCATATTTGCTTTTTGTTCAAAAGACAGATCTGTTTTATGTAAAAGCTCATAAAATGCGATACTATTATATGGTCTTTTTTATTGCTATTTGGAGAAATTCATAATGCCCAAAAAACCGACCTATGAAAAATTAGAGCAAAGGAATAAGGAACTCGAAAAAAAAGCCGCTCATTGGAAACGGGCAGAAGAAGAGCTATGGAAGAGAGAAAAACGTTTTGAAAGTATTACAAACAGCATTGAAGAGGTGTTGGTAATACTGGATCAAAATTTCAAAGTACAACTGATAAATAAGACATTGTCCCAAGCCTACGAAGTTTCTCTTGATGATTATGCTGGCAAACACTGCTATGATCTTTTTTACGGACGTAACGAGATCTGTGAAGGTTGTCCGGCAGTTAAGGTTTTTAATGATGGAAAAGTAACCCGCAGGGCCCTTCGATATCGGCCGGATGGTTGTATCTTTGACAGAACAGTTTATCCTGTGGTTAATGATAATGGTGAAATCACCGGCGTCATCGTCATCGGTGTTGATATTACCGAGCAAAAGCAGGCCGAAGAAAAACTGAGAAAGAGTGAAGAAAAATATCGTCTTCTCGTGGAATCTACCCCTGATTGGATTTGGATGTGCGACTTAAAAAGCCGCATTACATTTTCTAACAAATCGGTAAAAGAGATTTTAGGGTATGAGATTCATGAGATATTGGGCACTTCAGCACTTAGTCTTATATACGAAGCAGACCGAAAATCCGTTCAAAAGTGGTTCCAAAAGGCAAAAAAACAGAAAAGAGGTTGGCAGGGTTCTGTAATAAGTTGGCAACACAAGGATAAATCTATACGGTTTTTAGAGACGATTGCCGAACCGATTCTTGATGATAAAGGTAACCTGATTGGCTACCTTGGCATTGATCGTGATGTAACCCCGCGCAAACTGTCGGAGATTGCATTGCAAAAAGCCCATTATGACCTACGAGAAAAAACCATAAGGTTGGAAGTCAAGAAAAATAGTCTTGAAGAAATAAATACGGCAATGAAAGTATTATTGAAGAAAAGAGAGGAAGATAAGACAGACATAGAGAGCAATGTCCTGACAAACGTAAAAGAGTTGATTGAACCATATTTTGAGAAAATCAAAAAAACCAAACTGGATGATCAACAGAGAGCCTTATTGAGTATTATGGAATCTAATATAACTGAAATTGTTTCTCCATTTACTCGGAAAATGTCCTTGAAATATTTAAACCTGACCCCCACAGAAATCAAGATAGCAAACCTAATCAGACATGGCAGCAGCACCAAAAAGATAGCAGAACTTATGAACGTATCTCCAAGGACGATTGAGACTCACAGAAAAAACATACGAAGAAAGATTGGTTTAGAGCGCAAGAGGGCAAACCTCAGGTCCCACCTTTTGTCCCTCCATTAAATGGGTATTTTATATACACATTATACACCCATTAATTCAGTCTTGACTTCTGAATATGGTTTATTTATTATATGAAATTTACTGGAGGAAAGCTCGCCCGCCTTATTTGGCAGCTCCTGCCCATACCTCCTTATTATATGGGAAGGGGTGGTTTCGCCCGAAACTGCCCTTTCTCATAAACTTCAGGAGTATGATACTGAAAATTTGTGAAGCTTGCGAGCAATTCAAAAATCGCGTAACGGAATGGAACTATTGGAGTGGTGCTATTGACACCTTACCTTATATAGAGGATATGATTAAACCTCACAAGCACCTGATTTTTGAAGGGCGAAGATCGGATGGAGCGGCGTATCCGCTTTTAAGATAATGACCATAGCAAGATCCAAAAAGCAAAAAAGTTATCCATCATCAAATGCCATGGCATTCTATATTGTCGGAACCAGAAGGCTGGAAAATGATCTGATGGCTTCCTACCTGGAACGGCAAACCGGGGACCCGTGCGTTGTGGCGGGAAATATCAATCATATTCCAACAGACAATCCAAAAAACAATGGCCGGCCGAAACTCGTTCTCTGGAACTGCCAGGGAAATAATTTTAAAAACCTTATTGCCGAATTAAAAGCTTGGACCATCCGGAATCAATCAGCAGTCCCTATCATCCTTTTTAATGTGTCCCCCGACCTGGAGTTTAAAAAGAAATTCGTATTAGAAGGAATATATGGTTTTTTTTACGAGAATGACCCATTGGATATTTTCCTGAAAGGGTTATGGGAAGTCATTGACGGCAGATTGTGGCTTTCCAGAGATATGATGACCAAATGCATTTTTGAAGGTACCGGCAAGGACGACTTTGCAAAAAACCGCTTGGAAAACCTCAGCCAAAGACAAATTCAGATACTTGCTCTGGTTGCCGTAGGGGCAACAAATGACGAAATTGCCGACAGGCTTTGCATCAGTCCTAACACGGTAAAAACCCATCTTTACAGAATTTTTAAGAAGATCAACGTCCCCAATCGCGTCCAGGCATCTCTCTGGGCCGCCAAGAATTTGTAGTACCAGAATAAAATCTATCCTGAACCCTTCTTGCCCAGCCTGTCCCGCTGTGCCCAGTGAAATTCACGGCAGTGAAGGGCAATGCCCATTTCACCGGGGTAGCTCCGGCAGATGGTACTGGAATTAAATTTTTCGCAGAAAAGGAGCTCAGCGAATTTAACCGGGGAACCCCAGAATCCTTTCACTTTTCACCTTTCACTTTTTACCCTTTGAACCTCTGAACCGTTTTTCACCATTGTTTTCCATTCATCATTCGATGTTGGACGTTCAATGTTCGATGTTCATCTCTTTCCTCACCCCCACCCCTTAATACTAAAGCATTACACTCCGTAAAACTTATAATACTTTAGCATTACACTTTTCACCAAAATATTTAATACTATTTTCTTATGCAATTTCATACTTTCTACCGATTGACTTTCTTGACACAATAAAATATTATGTGGACCACATTCATAATTTTATCAACGTTCATGGGCTTCTCAACTCAACTGAATCCTGAACCTCTGAACCCCTGAACCTGAACTTCTGAACCCCTGAACCTGAACCTCTGAACCCGGAACCTCAACCTCTGAACATTGTCTTTTGCAGATATGTTAAGAATAATAACGAGACAATTCCCAATTTTCTTTTTTTAGAGTCCTGCTTTAAGCGGAACGTTGTATAGAATCGCAAAGCGATTGTATTAAAAGAAAGGTTTCACTTATGAAAGAGCGACGAAAGTATGAAAGATTCCCACTCACCATACCTGCAAGAATGGAAAGGATGAGTTCAGATCAAAAAGAGATGTTTGATCTTGAAACCCGAAACATATCTGCTTGTGGAGCTTTTATCAAAACTACAGAGCAATTTCCGGAAGGGACACGGTTTGAACTAAACCTGACCGTTACAAGCAAAAGAATTAAAGAGCTTACGGGTGCCAAAAGCCTGATAAAAAGTGAAGGAGATGTGGTGCGATGCACGCCAAAAGGTTTGGCCATTAATTTTGACAAAAAATGCCACATTATGAGTTTAAAGTGTTTATAGCGCACCAAAATTATATACAACCCTAAATAAGCAAAATTCGAGGAGAAGGATACATATACCTCAAATGAGGGTAACATGTTTACTTCAATCAAATTATTATTTATTTCTTTTGTCCTTTTACTTTTCTCTTCCATTTTTATTCCCGGACTCGCTTTTTCCCAAGAGCGGCCCATTGCCAGGCTGGCCGATTTCTCGGGAACTGTCTTGATTAACAGTCAGGGTAACTGGGGACTTAAACCCGCCAAAGGCCTTCCCCTTTATTCAATGGATAAAGTGGTCACCAGAATGGGAACCGCTACGATTGTTTTTAACGATGGCGCCGTATTGGATGTCAAAAATAATTCCAACCTGCTTATTCGAGAAATAGAAATAGAAAAAGGCTTAATCAAAAAAGTAAAGGCTGTTGAGCGTAAGATTTTGTTATTTTTAGGTAAGCTTCATTTTAAAACCGGAGAATCAAACGTTGAGACAAGGTTTGAAACAACCAAAGCCGTTATAGGAATACGGGGCACTGCAGGTATTCTGAGCATTGGAGCTGACGGCAAGACCTATATCCATTTTTCTGAAGGTGGTGCATCATTCATTCTTGGAGAATTTGTTAGAGGTATCGCCAAAGAAGTCCGCGTGGACATGGCAGATCAGAATCCTGTCCAAAGAGCAACCTTTGTGGCAAAAGCCGCTGTAGATCAGATAAGAAGAACCGAAAAAAAAGTTGCTGCAAAACAGATGCCTCAGACACAGTTAGATCTGGCAAAAGCAATCTCCCAGGAAACATCCGCGTTAGAAGTTTTGACTTATGCCGAATCTCTGTTGGTCAGTCCCGACGATAAAGTCCTTGAATGGGCCAGACAACAGATTGAAAACGCCAAAGAAACCATCAAAGCGGCCAAAAACGCTCAAAGAAAAGCCATAGTGGATGGGGCCGACCCGGAATTTAAGGGGTTCACACGGGATGAGCCCGGTTTTGATGTTCCATCAGATCAAAAAGTGCAGGGTTCTAAATTATAATAGGGAGGATACTATGCCATCTCCATGCAGATCACGTTATGCTGCTTTTTCCATTTTATTTTTATTTTCTATTTTCCTTCCCGCACCCGCCTTTTGCGACGAAGACCCCATCGCTCGTCTGACAAATTTTACCGGGACAGTCCTTATAAAAAGCCTTGGTGAATGGGGGGTAACACCCGTAAAGGACCTTCCCCTTTATTCTCAAGACAAGGTGGTCACCAGAACAGGAACCGCCACCATCACATTTTCCGACGGGGCTGTCGTAGACATTAAAAATAACTCCAACCTGCTTATTCATGAAAGGAAAACGGAACAAGGCTTAATCAAAAAAGTCAAAATTGTTAATCGCCGCATCCTGTTGTTCATGGGAAAAATGTTCTTTAAAACCGGTACGGGACAAGTGCAAACCCAATTTGAAACCGAAAAATCAGTTATCGGAATAAGGGGCACTGCAGGTATTTTGAGCATCGGATCGGATGGTCAAATTTACATTACGTTTACGGAAGGCAGTGCCAAATTCACCCTTGGAGATCTTGTCCACGGTAAAATAGCAAAAGATGTACCCACTAACTTGGCAGATCAAAATCCTGTTCAGAAAGCTTCCTATCTGGCCCATGCCGCCTATGAAAAGTGTCTGGAGGCCAAGCGAAAAGCCGCCAAGGGGGAGATATCCTCTGTTCAGGAATTATGGTTCTGTGCAAAAGCCAGGGAAATAGCGTCCCGGGAAGTTAAAATCTGGGCCACGGCCTTGGCCGAAAACAACCCTTATACGGAAGTTGTCAAATGGGCGGATGAGTTCATAATTGATGCAGATAATCAAATTGAAGATTCCCTAAAGGATCAGGAAGACGCCGTGGAACAAGGCGCTATCCCGGAACCTCAAGAAGAATATCAACCACCCGAAGGAGAGGGTGAAGCCGAGGCGTATGAAGCACCTGAGGAAGAAGGGGAAGCCGAAGCAGTTGAGGAAGCTGAGGAAGAGGGAGAAGCCAAAGCACTTGAAGAAGCTGAGGCCTATGAACCCCCGGAAGATGGGGGAGAAAATCTATCAGATCCTCCCGTACAGAATCTCCAGCAGGATTACGAGGAAGAAATTCCTCCTATACAGGATGAAGAGCCAGCCAGCCCCTCAGGTCCGGGATAATCAAAATCCGGTTATCAGTTATGGGTTAACTGTTTTGGAAGAAAGAAGGGAGAAATTATATCTCACCTATGGCAGAAATATAAAAATATCGCCACAAAAACACTCTATTAACAAATCACGGATAACAGGTAACTGACACTTGTGCGTTTTAGATCTCTGAGAATACTATGAGCAACAATAAAACTCGACTAATCTTATGGACGACGATCATCGTATCACTATCTTTTCCTGTGTCAATATGCACGGCACAACGCCTTGAGATAATACCAAAGCTATCAACTTCCTGGCAGTTGGACAGCAATTATTATCTCGCCAACGACGTGGAACGGGAGGTTTACACATATAAATTTCAGCCGGGGCTCAATGTCGACTTTGAAACCGCTAAAACCAATTTGATGCTCGATTACACACTGGATGCCTATTATTATAATGATATAGATTCCGTGCCTCCCGGAGAACAACCCACCGATGATGACGACTTTGTCGGGCATACCTTAACCGCCGAAGCCAGATACCAGGCGTTTGATCGCTTGCTTGTGGGGTTGAATGAATCCTACTACAAAACCCGCGATCCTGCCGATTCAGACATATTCAGCAACTCCATCGATCGAGAAAAATATTACATCAACCAGGTAACCCCACTCATGGTTTATGATTTCGGGCCTAAATTTAGCCTGCGTCTCCGATACCGCCATACCGATATAGAATATAGTAGCGGTAGCACGGAGGATTCCGATGAAAACCGGGGTCTGGTGAATCTGGTTTACAATTTCACCCGCAGGTCTTCCATGGATGTTGAATTTCAATACTGGGAAAAAAGCTACAGTGCCGGCACCTCGGATTACACTTCCAATCAGACAAAACTTATTTTTAGAAAACAATTGAGAAGTTTTGAAATTTCAGCAGGTGCGGGATATCAAAACAGGAATTTTGACGACAGCGGTCTTGACGATATAGACGTATTCACCTATAATTTAGGTTTTGATGGCCAGGGCATGCTTGCGAACCGGAGGACCCATATTTCATTCAATGTTGAACAGAATTTCAACGATCAATCTGTCGGAAATAATTATTATACCGCTACCCGTTATATTTTAAGGGGAGGGCATGAGTTCTCGAGCAGGCTTTCAGGCGATTTGGAAGCTTCTTATATGACTGCAGATTACGAAAACACCAATAGAGATGATGATATCACCGAATTTTCCGGAACCATCGGGTATAAGATTGCCAGGTGGCTGACGTTTTCTGTTACCGGAGGCATTGAGGAACGGGATTCCAATATTTCAGGTCTGGATTATGATAATACCTAATTTTATGGCAAATCTCGAATTCGCTTATAATTTAGGCAGAAAATAACCGGAATTAAAAAAACCATTCATGTTTGCAATTATAATCTGATGTGTTGTTTATGCAACGATAGGGTAAACTATTTTAATGGTATGACGAATGATTCGCTCTCAACGCTTAAAATTAATTTCTATTGCCACAATACTCATCCCATTAACCCTTCTGGTATGCCGCGAGCCGTTGCAGGCTCAAGGCACGGCGTATCGAATCGGCCCGCGCGATGTCCTTACTCTGACAATATACGCCGGCGGCGAAGAACAACAAACCGCCGATTTCACCGTATCTTCTCAGGGCATGACAAATGTCCCATTTATCGGTTCTGTCAAGGCGGAAGGCTTGACCATCCCCCAGCTTGAAGAATTGGTCACAAAACCTCTTACTGCTGATTTTTTTGTCGATCCTGAAATAAATATTGTTATCAAAGAATACCACAGCCTCCAATACTATATCTCCGGCGCAATTGGCTCTCCGGGATTATACGAAATGACATCCAAGGCCACGTTAATGGAACTTATCGCCAAAGCCGGCGGGGTATCCTCAAACCGTGGCAATATCGCTTACATATTGCACCAATCAACGGACCATGTGCCTCCGGGAAAAAAGAATCACAGTCTTTTTTCCGACAAAGATCCTGTAAAAATTAATCTTAAAACGCTGTTGGATAAAGGCGATATGAGCCAGAACATCGTGCTGCAGTCAGGGGATGTGGTCTATATTCCGCTTCAAGTATCTCAGAATTTGTCCGAATCAAAAATTTATATTGAAGGGGAAGTGAAAGATCCGGGGGTTTATGACTATCAGGACGGGCTGACCGCCTTGAATGCTTGTATCATGGCCGGCGGATTCAGCAAATTTGCCGCACCCAACCGCACGCGAATTATCAGACAAAACGGGGACGAGCAGATCATCATTAAAATAAATCTCAATGACGTGAAAAAAGGAGAAATTCCGGACGCCGAAATAAAACCCGGAGACCGGATCCATATTCCCGAAACCTGGTTATAAAGAACCCTGGCCCAAAGGAGCTGGCTTTGATTTGCCCTTAAAAAAGGCTGTTTTCCTGAAAGCCAGACAAGTTAAAAGTGCCTAAAGTGATCTAAAGTGCCTAAAGTTATGGAGTCGCTTTGCTCCACTGATTTTATATAATTGGCAGAATTCCTTAACTTTAGCTCACTTTAAACTCTTGCCCGCCGATGCATTTTGGCGGATTAGTTCACTTCAAACTCTTGCAGTAATTCTTCAGGCAGAGCCGGAAAACTCTGACCTGGGACAGAAGTCAGAGGGCAGAAGTCAGATAACTAATAACTGATAACACCTAATCGAGTTTTGGATCGATTAAGGTACTACCCTACGAACAGGGCAACATGCAAAACACTATCGAAACAGAACCATCCAAACACCTTTCGGAATATTATTTTATTCTCACAAAGCGGAAATGGATAATCATTGCTGCGTGCATCATATGTATCGGCCTTGCCATAGTCCATAACGTTACACTGCAGCCCGTATACAAGACCACGGCAACCATCGTCATTGAAAGCGAACGAAGGACATCTCCCATTACCGGTCAGATAATGGACTATGAGAGCTTTTATCTGGGAGAAATAAATTTCAACACCCACTTTAAGCTGATGACTTCCCGCCCGGTGTTGGAGCGGGTGGTTAAAAATCTTAAGCTGGACCAAATAACAATACCGGAAGCATCTCAAAAAAATCCGGATCCGACATTTGCGGCCAAATTGAAATACAACATCGGCCTGTTGCTGAAACGTAAAAACAAACCCCTGGTTCCGGTTGATAAAATGGCCCAACTTCTCGCAAAATTAAGAGGCGGCATCGACATCGAACATGTGGAAGATACGCGGCTTTTGAAAATCAACACTACGGATTCCGACCCGGTTCTGGCAAAAAATATCGCCAATACCCTTGCCAGTTCATATATTGATTTCAATATTGAGAACAGACTTAAATCTTCGCGCAATACGTTAAGCTGGATGACCGATCAGCTCTATGAGACCAAGAAAAAACTGGAAGACTCCGAAGAAGAATTCCTTGCATACAAACAAAAAGAAAAACTGTTCTCCTTTAGCGGAAAACAAGACTTAATCGCCAGCAAAATAGCGGATTTCAATGAATCCTATTTAAAGGCCAGGAACAGAAGGCTTGAGCTTAACGCAAAATTAAAGGAATTAATGCCCTCTTCCAAATCAGGCGCCAATATTCTCTATGCGCGCTCCGTAATTCTGAATCCGGTTATCGACACCCTCTATTCACAACTTCTTGACCAGGAAGTGGAAATTTCCCAGCTCAACAAAGTGTTCAAACCCAAACATCCCAAATTGATCCAGGCCAAGACCAAGATGGATAACACCCGGAAAAAACTCAACGAAGAAGTTTTAAAAGAGGTGGAAAACCTTAAATTCGAAGTCTCGATCCTTTCCGCTAAAGAAAAAGTACTGCAAAAAACCATGGCCGATTTTGAAAATGAGGCCATGGAAACCAACCGTCAGGAACTCAGCTATAAGATTTTTCAAAGGAATGTGGAAACCAACCAGAAGCTGTATGACATCCTGTTATCCAAAGTAAAAGAATCCAACATTATCGACAACATCGATGTTTCCAATATCCGGATTGTCGAGCAAGCGGTAATCCCCGGAGCGCCGGTTATCCAAAACAAAATGCGCAATCTCATGCTGGGTCTCATCCTGGGACTGATGGGGGGCGTTGGAATTGTCTTTTTCTTTGAATACCTTGACCGATCTCTGCGCACCGAGGAAGATGTTCGCAGGCATCTCGATCTGCCGGTTCTTGCAGTAATTCCCGAAGTTGAAGACAAACAAGTCAATGATAAAAAAGAAAAGAAAAATCGCAAGAACAGCACGGGACCATCCACTGAATTATTTTTAAAGAATTTTTCGACAAATTCACGTTTTGCCGAGGCCTACCGAACGTTACGAACCAATATCGATTTTGCTTTTATGGAAAAAGAGTTTCGCTCATTGCTTATAACCAGTGCCGGGGCGGAAGAGGGAAAAACCCTCACCGTTGCAAACCTGTCCCATACCATAACCCGGAGGGGCAAGACCGTCCTGATGATTGATGCCGACTTGAGAAAGCCCATGCTGGGCCGGTTAATCGCTTCAAAAGAATCTCCCGGTCTCACCGGATTGCTCTCCGAAGCATTCAATGAGCCTATCACAAGCGGTCGGATCGGCGAAAAATTCGGAATAAGCGATCTTTATAGACTGTTAACCCTTCAAAAAAAGACCGGTCGCCTGCATCTGTCCGACGGAAAAGAAGAACTTGAGCTTTTTTTCCTGCAGGGTGAACTTATGGATCTCAACTGGCTCAAACGGCCGGAACAGAAAAAGATGGCCGCTATGCTCACTGCAAGCGGACACATCACCAAAGAACAGGCCCAACATGCCATAGATAAACAAAAACATACCGGTCAGAAACTCGGCTTTATTCTAATCAATATGGGGCTGTTAACAGAAAAAGATTTAATAGGCCCGTTGACTATCCATATGATGGAGGGTCTTCGATCTGCACTCCAGCTCACATCCGGCGAGTTTTCCTTTAAAGAGCTTTCTCCGTCCGATTATAATCGATCTTCCTTTGACCCCATCGACATCCATGGGTTATACAGCAAAGTCATTCTCGGAGAAGAGGAACTTCCCTTCCTTGAGAAAAAAGTGGCGTCCACAATCATAGATACCGGAATAGACAATCTTTTTCTGCTCCCTTGCGGGAGTATCCCCCCGGCGCCATCCGAGCTTTTGGCTTCCGCCAGAATGTCGTTTTTGCTGTCTTTTCTTAAAAAGAAATTTGATATATTGGTCATCGATTCTCCCCCGGTGATGCCCACCAGTGATGCGCTGCTTCTGGCGTCCCGCATAGATGGCGTCTTGCTGATTAACCGGTCCGGAATGATGAATCGAAACCTGGTTATAAAGACCGTGGAGCAGCTCCATGGCGCACAGGCCAATTTAATGGGAGTGGTTCTGAACCGGGTAAACATTCAAAAAGAGGGCTATTACAAATATTACCACAAATACTACTCGAAATATTATGGCGAATAAATATCCACTCCATGCGCCTCCTGATGTTCGCTACGCGGTATGCGGTATAGTTCTTTTCTTATCGGCAGCAGCCTTTTACACCCTGTATCCCCGTTTTATTTCCCAGATTTACTACCTAAAAGCCAGGAATCAGCATAAAAATGGCCACTTCGGTCTTTCGGTCATCAACTACAAAAAAGCCGGTTCCTATCAACCCCGAGATGCAACAATTTGGAAGAAGTTGGCAGATGCGCGACTGAGTATGGGAAAGAAAAAAATGCTTGGCCAGGCTTTCCGTAATACCAAAGAAACCAAGGAGTCTTATCTTCGTGCATTTCGATACAACCCGCTGGATGCGGAAATCGCCCATTGCCTCGCCAGAACAGAAAGCCGTCTGGAACAACTCTATGATCGTCTTCACCCGAAAAACAAAAACAATCCCTATCATGCCCTGCCCTTTTTTGAAAAAGCCATTCACTTAAGACCCAACGGCATCTCCTATCATTATTCAATGGCACGCTATTTATACCGTCAAAACAATATCCAAGCGCTACTTCCCGTGGTCCGCTCCCTGGCCGGCATATATCCGCCGGTGGTTGCGAATCTGAAAAAAGACCCCTTTTGGTCTCCTTCTGTCAAAAAAGCCGTGAAACAAGGCCTTCTGGATACCATCCGCCGGGGCGTTCAGCCCGAATCCGCTCACAAGGCCATGTCCTCCCTGCTGGCTGAAGACAAAGACTGGCCGGATGCCATTGTGCATTTTCAGAAACTGATTGAGTGTAAAAAAAACAAAACTTCAGCTCAAGATTATATTCATCTGGGCAGTCTCTATCTTCAGAACCAACAAATCCAAGAAGGGAATATCAGCTTTATCCAGTCGTTATACCTGAGCATACCCGTTGAGAAGGCCTTCCGGGCAATCAGTCATATATTCAAGAATAAAAACCATGGGGATGATTTTTATACGTTCTACCAGGAGGTACAGCATCGCTTCATTTTTTCTCCCAAAATGCATATCATTTCCGCACGCCATTTCATTGACCTGAAACAATACAAAAGAGCGCAGCAAATTCTCATGGAGTTAAACCGACAGGGGCCCACGGCCGAGGCGTATTATTGGCTGGCCCGTATCGCTGAAAGACAAAAAGACTGGGATCAAATGGAGCTGGATATTCAGAAAGCAACCGTTTTGGAACCGTCCAATATAAATTACCGGCGCATGTTTTATGGGGTACTCAAACGACTCGGAAAACACGAGACAGCCCAAAGAGAGATCGGTCTGATGATCCGGCATTCAGACAAGCCAAGTCCCCGGCTTTTTGATGAACGGGCAAAACTTCGCCTAAGCCGCAAAGATTACTCCGGCGCGGTCACGGACTGGAAGGAGGCCATTGCCCTTGCGCCTGAAAATGCCTCTTTGTATGCGAACGTTGCCGAAGCCTATATAGAATTGGGGGATCTGCCCCGGACACTGGAATATTATAAAAAAGCCATCGCCCTCAATCCGGGTAATCATGGCTACGTCAAAAAATATAATACCCTAATCCGGATTAACCGGAACCAATAATATTGGCCACAAAGACACTAAGAAAGGGTGTTAAAACAAATTAAGAATAAGTATAATAAATCAGTTGCTTAAGCATGAGAAAGCCTCTATAATTTGGTAAATTTTCAGCAAAAAAAATTACCATAAGGAGACTTTCCCATGCATCACAA
>Ga0208648_1000571_pt1 | contig 36116 bp, 14 predicted proteins | sample AntAceMetag02UKL_FD_184772 | JGI IMG/M metagenome (GOLD analysis project Ga0208648, IMG submission 184772) | Saline lake microbial communities from Ace Lake, Antarctica - Antarctic Ace Lake Metagenome 02UKL (SPAdes) (version 2) | ecosystem: Environmental > Aquatic > Non-marine Saline and...
TCTCTACATCACTTGCTTTTTACGGTGACAATACCGATCAGGATTTAAAATCGCAGTGGCGTGAAAACTTTGACATCATGAATGAAGCTGGGGTTATTACTGCAAAATCCGGAGGTAACCGTCGAGGAAGCGCAATTCCCTATCAGCAGGTATCTACTCCATCGGGTTCGCCTTCACCCTGGCGGCATCCTGATGAAATCGAAGAAGGTGGGCGTGGCGGCATTATAAGTTGTGGTGCAGTAGAAAGTGATTCCGGCTATGCCAATTATTCTTCTGATGGTCCCACCACCTGGGAAGACGCACCGGACTATAATGACTATATATGGAACGATGGCAATGATGTCGGAATGATATTCCCCGATGTCTCGGCTCCCGCCGGGAACGGATATACACTTAGTAATTCTTCAGACACCGGATTCAGGAACGATTTCAGCGGGACATCAATGGCAACACCACATGTCGCTGGTGTCATTACCCTGATGCTGTCCAAAAATATTGACCTTGAGCCCGAAGACGTTGATATGATTCTGCAGACAACCGCCTATGATCTTGGAGATGAAGGAAAAGATAATGATTATGGCGCCGGTCTTGTTCAGGCTGACGAAGCATTATTAGCTATTGACGAACCGGGTGAACCGGACGCGACTGTCAGCGGTATTATTTTCAACACTTTTACCGAAGAACCGGTTGAAGGAGCTATAATATATGTTGGCGTTCCAAGGGATACTACCGACGAGGATGGTTACTATGAGCTGAACAATGTCCATTCAGGTGATAAAACCGTCCGTATAAGGCGACCGCATTATTACTATTTCAGCGAGGAAATGACAATTGATCCCGGTGATAGCGAGATAGACTTTGAAATTACTCCATTAGCCACCTTGTCTGGAATAATCTATGATTCCGAAACTGAAGAACCAGTGGAGGGTGCAGTCATTGCCTGGAAGAGTTATTCCGACACGACAGATGCTATCGGCGCATACTCCCTGGTAGATATCAGGACTTCGACAGATACACTGATAATTGAAGCTGAACATTATTTCGATTACGAGGATAATGAGTACGAAATCCCCGACGGGTATAATGAAGAAGATTTCGCAATTGATGTGCTTTCCGGAGATCTTACGGGCACAGTGATCGATGAGTTCACTGAAGAGCCGCTTTTGGGCGCTTTGGTAACAGTAATTGATTCGCGAACAGGGTTATCGTACCGAGAGATTGAGACAATTGAAACAGGCGAATATTTGGCGCCTGCATTGCATGACGGAGTGAGATACCTGGTGGCTGTTACTTTAGACAGTTATGCCCCCTCTGACACTGAGCAGGTAAATATTCGCTGGAACCGTGAAAATACCCGCGACTTTGAGCTGATACCGATTTTCGAACGCAATATCGAGTACCTTCAGACAGAACAACCTCTTGAAACCTGGGTTTTAACTGCGGGGATAGTAACCCAGGGAAGCAATATCACCGATACAGCACATACCGATATTTATTTCCAGGATTCTACAGGATGGGGAATACAACTCTGGGATGAGGAACCGCGGGATACTGCGAATAATATTAATCGTGGCGATGAAATCAGTGTAACCGGATTCCTTGTTGATGAGAATGATATTACAAAGATTATCGAATTTGAACTGGAAGTAGTCGGTATCGGCAACCCAATGCCCGAACCAAGGACAGGTACGACTTTCGAAATGGCTCAGAATGACGAAAGGGAAGGAGCATGGGGACAGATAAGCGGTCAAATTAACAGGACTCCTCCCGGAGAAGGCAGGTATTCATTAATCGTGGACGACGGCAGCGGACAATGTGCGGTCCTGATTATTGATCATACAGGAATTGATTTAACAGGAATGGTGGAAGGTGACTGGGGATTATTTACCGGTGTTATTGGAGTATCAAGGCAGGGTGTCAGGATAATACCCAATATGCAGCAGGACATTGAACTTATTGAAATAAACCCGCCTACAGAGCTTACCGCTGAAACTACCGAGCAAGCTGATCCTGTCGGATTAGAAGTTACTTTAACCTGGATTCATGATAACAGTCTTGATGCATTCCGCAATTATGGTATTTTTCGTGACGGTGAATATATTGACCAAAGCCAGGATACAACCTGGTCAGAGGTATTGGAAGTGCCCGATGACTGGGGTGAATACAGTTGGACGTATTATGTTACTGCGGTTTATTATGAAGGTGAAACCGAAGCCTCCAACGAAGTCGAAGTGACCTGGTATTTTACCACGGTTTTCGAACGCCTCTGGTCGGGAATACCCACTGAGTGGGCGCTGGAAGCAATCTATCCGAACCCATTCAACCCGACATTATCGGCAGTGATTGCGCTGCCTGATCGCTCAGAGCTGCAGATAAGCATCTACAATATAGTAGGTCAGCAAGTTGCGGTACTCGCCAACGGTATTTATGAAGCCGGATACCAGAAGTTTGCCTATGACGGGATAAACATGACAAGCGGTATTTATTTTTTACACGCTACTGTGCCGGGGAAGTTGGATGAGGTAAGGAAGATTGTATTGATGAAATGAGGCGAGTTAAGTATTGATTTTTTAAGAGAAGAGTTGATATACTGGTTCTTGACGGTATTGCGTCATGTTTATTGCTAAAAGTCTGGTTATTCGATGTGTTAATGATAAAGTAAAATTATCAGAAACTTTGAGTCGATCAGCCAAAAAGAAAACAACAAACCGCAGAGAACACAAAGTATGCACTAAGATCACAAAGGCAATCTCCGTGCTCTTTGCGAATTCTTTGAGTACTTTGTGGTTTTTCTTTTTGGCGCTGCTGAACCTTAGATCGTTCAAGTATGTGTTTTATATTAACGAGGCAAAACTTTCAGAAATAATATAATTGTGGAATTGTCATTTCATCACAACAATTTTTTCTGTTTCATTTCGTGTTCCATTAATCTTTGCATTCAGGAAATATACTCCGCTTGGCAGGTTGTTGGAATTCAAACTGATTCTGTGTGAACCATGAGGATAATATCCTTTTGACAGTGTCAACGCCTTCTCGCCGACCAGATTAAAAACACTAATCTCCAGGAATGAGTTCAGGGGTAAATCAATTTCGATGTTTGTCGAGGAATTAGCTGGATTAGGATATATGCTTCGAATGATTACATTGGAAGGAAAGGGCGAATTAGTTTCTTCTACTCTATCTTCCCGACCAGCGACTCTACCATTGGGATATAACTTGAATAATCTAAGCTCTTGGTTACCATCATCATCATTTATCGTGAATGCTACGGCAGTAATGATAGATCCATCTTCAACCGGTTCAGCCCTGAACCGATCAGCAGAGTAGAAATATGCTGCATTGGTAATCTGGACAGGTTCATCCCATACACTCTCGCCATTTAAATTCAGATTGGAAGCAACTACATTATTATATCTTACTCTATGAGGAATATCGGGTGAAGGATTAAGATTTAATGCATACAGGTTATTCGATTCTTCTGGTAGAATAAGCAGCGGTTCGTAACGGCTATCAACTTCAATGAGAGTATCATAGACTGCATAAGTATCAACGAGTGCAAATTCTCCTTCTAAATTGATTTTAACAAATTTACACTCATCTGCCTGATAAGCACACTTTATATGAACGGTTAGCGCTATGGTTGAATCGGGCAATAGCACAGGAGGTGATACTCGCGATCTATTATATATTTGAACTATACCATCATCTTGCCATGAGGGAACTTGATCCAGAGTCCATCTTCGTATGTTTAAATATCTGTGATCATAAAGACGCGTGAGAACAATACCTCCTACTGGATCTACATTAATATAGTGAGGAGGCGCATAGTTCCGCCCAGGAACCCTTATAGGTCTGTGCCACAGCATAACACCACCAGCGGAAATATGTTGAATGTTCATCCTATCTTCATCAGGGTGATCCTTCCATACAATGAACAATCCTCCTTCTTCGTCAGGAGAGCAGGAAGCATAAGCTGACTGACTATGATAATCATCCATGTTTGGATGTGTGTTAACCTTATTTGTGCCATCAGCATTAATTCCACAAACTCTTAAACCATCACTTGCGTAATAAATCCATAATCCTCCAACACCATCGGGGACAGTCCAAGGCCATGGATCTGAATATGGTAAATGATACTCTTCGCGAAATCCTCCAACTTCCATTCCAGGGGGATCCCATTCAGTGTTTCCTTCAATATCATATATCTGGTAATATAGCTGATAATTAGTTGAATAGATTAAGGCGAGTTCATTGCCACCGTTTGCAGTGCATCCTATAATAGGTCGTGTAAAGACATAGAAGGTATCAACAGGTAGATTAATTGGTTCATTGAAGGAGCGGAATCCGTCTTCATCAAAAAACTGAAGTTTAGCATCCCACCTTGTCTGCCAGGCAATCCAGAATCCTCCAGTTGAAACCGATATAATCTGCCAATTATAAATTCTGCTGTTTTCTTCCAGTAGGACGCCATCTGATTCCCATTGCGCATGTGTTAATACAGGTAAAACAATCAAGAAAATAATGGTCGGTATGGTAATACTAAAATTATTAGTGTTTATGCAAAATAGAATTCTCCCGATTGTCCTCAATGAAAACATGAAACTATTAAACCATCTATTGGAAATCATGAGAAAACTCCATAAATTTTAGTTCGGTTGATTATAAGGAATTATACTCAAAGCAGTTTAAATCAGGTATATAAAAACTACTAAATCTTTTTAGTTAAAACAATACACTATAGTTAAACAAACTGATTGTATTTCGCTCATTTCTTTCGGAAATAGTATTTATTCTTTCGGAGATCAAGGTGAAAATCATCTGTACGTTAATACTTCTTTTAACAACGAGTATCTGTTGTTATGGTCTTGACAGCCTGGATATCAGCCTTGTTGATCTCTATCCTGTTGGCTGGGATGATGTTGGTAGAATTACTATTTCTGGAGATTATGCTTTCCTTGCCTCGCGACGAACCGGCGCACAAATCATCGATATCGAAAATCCCGAAAATCTTCAGTCTATCAGTTCAATCTACTCGCCTTATTGTATGGACATCGCAGTTCTTGATACCATCGTATGCATCGCCGACAGTTTATCCGGAATTATCATTGTTGACATTTCCGAACCCGAATGTCCGGATGTAATTTCAAGAGTTGCGACCAATGGCGAAGCCCAGGGAGTGATTATTGATTATCCGTTTATTTTTGTGGCGGATGGCACTGAGGGAATTTGCATAATCGATATTACTGATATACAAAATCCATATATATACAGTTCGCTTGATACTGATGGAAATTCGAGAGCTATTGCCCGTTATTACTCAACAATAATCGTAGCAGATGGCGAAGGCGGTTTGTGTGCAATTAACGCAACAGAGCCAGAACATTTACTTGAGATAGATGTTATAGATCTCGATGCGAACAATGCGGTAGATGTGGATGTGGAAGGAGGTCTGGCGGTTGTCGCTGCTGATTCTGGTGGAACCCGGATTGTCGATATTTCAAATCCCTCAAATATGGTCGAGTTAGGCACTGACATTTATCCAGGCGAAAATACAAGATATGTAGATGCCATTCCGGGACACGTGTGGGCGACATATCGACAGCAAAGAATCTTCAGGAAAATTGATACAAGCGATCCATATAATCCTGTTCCCATTGGATTATGTGAACTGGATAGACTTCGTAATAACAATGTAAGAGCGTCTGCTTATCCGGCAGATATTTTCATTAGAGATAATATTATATTCTTGGGCTGTGGATGGTTAGGATTAGCTACTTTTGAGATACCTGTCAATCAATCCAGTGATTATACAGGAGTAATTTCAAGTCCAAATAGACTTCATAGAATCACTGCCTCTGAGGATTACATTGCTGCGGTCGATAGACGTTACTATCGAGACTGGATGCTTTTCGCTCGTAAGAATGAAAATGATATAAATCAGAATTTTCATTTAACATCTATGGACATTACTGATATCGTATTAGTTGATAATTACTTGTTTGTTCTTCATGCGCCTGATGAGTATGCCTATGGTAATCAGAATTCTAATTCATCACAGGTAATTGATATTGAAAATCCTTCTAACCCTATCTTACATGATAACTTTTCAGATGGATCTAGACTCATAGTTCAAGGTACTAATCTATTCCTCATTTATGATTTATGGACTGGTAATAACTGGTACTCATATGATGCTGGATTAATTCAAATAGACATAAGTAATCCTGACCTTATTCAGCAATTGGAAGAATTTGAATTACCTGGTCACGCTTCTGCATACAATTTATGTGCATCTGAAAATTATGTTTGTGTATCAGGTTATTATTCAGATGATACGACGGAACCCCAAGTGTCAGAACCTCGAATATGCCTGTTTGAAATAGAGGAGAATGGGATTGCGGCGCGACGAGGCTATGTTGTTGTACCGACAATAGTTGATGCTATTCAGGTAAAAGATGAAGCGCTTTATACAGGAATGCAAAACAATGATCATTTATTTGTGTATGATATATCAAATCCTGATAGCAGCGCACTCGTTGACAGCCTGGGACAAGGCAGTGGAATTATCGAGATGGATTCTTATGAAGATTATCTATATATCCTGTTAGCAAATGGCAGAATTGTTATTTATGACATTTCAAGTCCCTTCGAGCCGGTTGAAACGGCTTATCATTCATCATACAGCCGCCCCAACGATATTTCAGTAGTAGATGGCTGGATATATACTGCTGAAAACGCTTTCATCGGTATTTACGAAGGTCCTGATGCATTAGGTATTAAACCATCAGTAAAAGTTCAGCCTCTCAAATATTCGCTTTCCCAGGTATATCCAAATCCGTTTAATTCCACAACCCAGGTTCATTTCAGCCTGGCACAAATAAGCAGGATCAAGATTTCAGTTTACGATATACTTGGACGAGAAGTGGTACAGTTGGTCAATCACCAGTTAAGCGCCGGAGATCATTCCGTTCAATTCGACGGTTCAAAACTTCCCAGTGGTATCTACTTCATCCATGCCAGTGTGTCGGGAAAGATGGATGAGGTGCGGAAGGTTGTATTATTACGATGAATATCCGTGTAAAGCAATTAGCTGGACTGATAATCATTTTCAACATCGTTGGATTATGCTATCCTAAAGATAGCTTGAATGTGACTCGCTTATCTGAAAAAATATATGGCTGGCGTTGGCCAGTAAGTGTTGCTGTCCAACAGCCCTTTGCCTATTTGGCAACAGAACAGTCAGGTTTATTCATCCTCGACCTTAGCAATCCCTCGTCACCAATTATTGTCAATCGTTTAACTTTTGAAGAAAGCGTCGCCCAGGTTGATGCTAATGATTCCCTGGCATTTTTATTAGTTCGAAATACAACTCTAAAGATTCTTGATATTTCCAATCCATACGAGCTTGAGGTTATTGGCGAAATGGAAGATAGTTTTCCAGGTTCATGGTTTGTGAGAATGGATGAATACCTGATAGCATTCAAGACAGGCTCATCTTCCAACTCAGATACAGAAATATCAGTTGTCGATTTCAGTGATCCAACGGCGCCTGAGGTGATTGGGCAAACAACTATTCAGGGAGGTAAATACAGCTTCGCGGTACATGGTAATTATCTGTATGTTGCTACATGGAGCTGGTATATGCACGTTGAGAAAGAAGTGCTTCATGTAATAGATATTGCAGATCCCTACAATCCTCACCAAGTGGTAGCTTATAATCATCTGGGAAATGTTTCTAACATGACTGTGAATGGAGATTATCTCTATGTCCCCACTGCTGAAGATTTGAAGATTTTCAATATCGTGAATCCCACTGTTTTAGATTTAGAAACCGAGACCGAGCATGGTGGTTTAGGACAAATTGTAATCGATAACAATCTCCTATATTCCTTTGGGAGAGTTGGATTTAATATCCTGAATTTAACAGATCCGATTAATCCTGAACCTCTTGCCGAGCCACTTCGCAACCTTGACTTGGGTTCCAGATTAGCCAAATTCAAAGTGTCAGATGGTCTGGTTGTCGCTCCTTTAGGGAGCGAAGGCTTAAGAATAATTGATGCCTCAAATCCCGAAGAACCAAAATTATCAATAGAGATGGATTTATGGCTTAGCAGAAGTGATATCCAGGTAGTAAATGATGTATCTATTCTTCTTTGTCATAATGATTCCTGGAGGGATGCATTGGGATTTGTCGATATTTCGAATCCAGTAAACCCAGAAGTCCTATATTATCAAAGGTCGCAGGAACATGAAGGATCATACCTAGATTATGATTTAACCGATGAAAAGATGTTTTCAGTTCAAACATTCTTGAGAGATGTTGAAGGAAGAGATGTTGAAGGATATGAATTTGTAATCCGTGATATATCCAATCCCACTTCACCAGAGGTAATATCCGCAAGCACTCTTCTGGAGTCACCAAATAATAGTGATAGTGCAAAAATTGTGGTTGATTACCCATACGCATATATAGGTTTAAGAGGGACAGATTGGAGCAGTGATAAATCTGGATTCTTTTTATATGTGATAGATGTTCAAGATCCTATTTCGCCACAATTTATATCCACCAAAATATTTGGAAATGAGATTAGGGGATCATTTCGAGATATGGAGATGTATGAAGGAACTATTTTTGCGACACTCAGATCACTTTATCAGGGGGTAGGTTTTGTCGCTATTGATGTCTCTAATCCTGATAGACCTGAATTAATATATTCTGATACCATAAGGGTAAAGGAAATATTAGAGATAGATTATAACAATCACAGGCTTTATCGGGGTAGATTTGATCATGTTTTAATGTATAAACTGAAAAATGGATTCTTACCAACGAATGTTACGTCGATTCCGATTACAGATCTGCGAAATTTCAAGGTTATGAACAATATGCTTCACGTGATTAAGGATAGAGTACGGCAATACTCGTCGCTGAAGAGTTATAATATTTACGATGTTACTAATCCAAAATATATAAGAGAGGTTGCACATTATGAATTGAATAGAGAGAGTTACTCGCTAAATATTACAGATGACATTACAATTTTGGCAAGTGATTATCTTTTCTCAACCTATAAGATTGATTATGATCAAATTGAAATAGAACAACTACCATATTATTTTAGAATTACACATGCATATCCTAATCCATTCAATCAGATTTTGAACATAGGTATTGATCTTCCTGCTGATTCTGATCTTGATATCCGCATTTACAATATTCTGGGAAAAGTAGTCGCATCTGTTGCAAACGATTACTTCTCTGCCGGGAGTTGGAATTTCTCATTTAATCCGGATGGATTTTCAAGTGGAGTATATTTTGTCGTTGCAAGAATGCAAAACGAGATGGATGCGGTTAGGAAAATTGTACTAATCAAATGAGAATTAATATATAGAAAAAAGAAATATCCAAGAAAGAATTTATATTGATTATTTCATCAGTTGAACTCATTCTTCAAGGAGGACATAGATGCGGAATTCAAAAAGTTTTATTCTTTTTGTGATGGTTCTGACACTTGTTGTTCAAGCGGCACATAACATCGCAATAGGTCAGATTGATTTCACGGAACACACGGTTTCAGCAGATTTTAATGGCGCTCATCATGTATTTGCCATTGACGTTGATAGTGATGGCGATAATGATGTGTTGAGTGCCGGTTATGACGGTAACCGGATTTCATGGTTTGAGAATACTGATAACCAGGTCTTCATTGAGCGTAACATAAGCGCCAATTTCGGTGGAGCAATCGGAGTTTATGCAATTGATCTGGACCAGGATGATGATATAGACGTCCTTGGATCATCACTTGTCGCAGACGACATCACCTGGTGGGAGAATGATGGTGATGAAGATTTTACTGAGCATACCATTGCCGGTGAATTCGATGGAAACAGGAGCATATTTGCTATCGATGTTGATAGTGACGGTGATATAGACGTACTTGGCGCCGCCACAGGGGGAGACGAGGTGACCTGGTGGGAGAATAATGGTCAGCAGGAATTTGAGGAACATACGATAGACGATTTCTTCGATGGCGCCATAAACATTTTTGCCGTAGATGTGGATGGTGATAATGATGTTGATGTCCTTAGCGCGGGTTTTACAGCCGCGGAAATCACATGGTGGGAAAACGACGGTGAGGAGGATTTCACCGAACATACGATTGCTGAGGATTATGCACAGGCGATAGGACTTTATGCTACGGATGTGGATGGGGATGATGATATTGATGTTCTTGGTACCTCTCAAAGCGGTAACGAGGTAACCTGGTGGGAAAATGACGGCGAGCAACCACCGGAATTCGATGAGCATGTTATTTCAGATGAATTTACCGGAGCCTATGCAGTCTATGCGACTGATATGGACCTGGACGGAGATATGGATGTTCTCGGCGCTGCGTACGGCGATGATGCAATCACCTGGTGGGAAAATGACGGTGCCCAGCCACCAGATTTTACCGAACATACGATCACGGCAAATTTTGATGGAGCACGCAGCGTTTACGCCATAGACATCGACGGTGACGGCGATATGGATGTTCTTGGTGCAGCGCGTAATCCTGATGATGTTCTCTGGTGGGAAAGCGATCTCGATCCAGTTCCGGATGCTACCCTGGAAGGAACTGTTACAGACGGTGAGAACGGTGATGCTGTGGAAGATGCGATAGTTCGCGCTGGTGCAGTCCGTGACACGACTGATGCAAATGGGAACTATTTTATTGATGATGTTTTGTCGGGTGAACGGACTGTAATTGTCACACACCCGGATTATTCCCGACACATTGAAGAGATTGAAATTGAAGAGGGTGAGAATACTCTTGATATGGAATTATTCCCCCTTTCCACCGTATCCGGAACAGTTACAGATATTGACACCGGCGATCCTATCGAAGATGCCGAAATCCGTTTCGGTAATGATGAAATACACACTGACGAAAACGGTGACTGGGAAGCCCCGCCACAGGAGCAGGGAGAACGCTTCGTAGTTATCAGCGCCGACCATTATTACGTTTTCAGTGAACAGGTCGAGGTAGAACCGGGTGAAAACTTTTTCGAGTTCGAACTGATTCCCCTCGCGACTATCTCCGGAACCATTACCGATTCCGAAACTGAAGCGGCTGTCGAGGATGCGGAAATTGTTTTCGGTGATTTTCTCTACACTGCAACTTCTGACGAAAACGGTGATTATTCTATCGAGGACGTTGAAGCCGGGGAATACGCTGTAACGATAACCGCTGAGGGTTATTTTGAGTTCACGGATGATATCGAGGTTGAAGAACGGGAAAACGAGATAGATTTTTCGATTGATATCCTGTCGGGAGATTTGACAGGAGTTGTATCAGACGAGATAACCGAGGAGCTACTCTTTGAAGTAACGGTCACGGTGATTGATCCGGAAACAGGCGAAATTTATCGTGAAGCCTTGACTGATGAGGACGGCGAGTACACTGCTGAGGCGCTTCATGAAGGAATCAGGTACCTGGTTTTTGCAGAATTAGAGGGATATGCGCGATCAGATACCGAGGAAGTTCTTATCCGTTCGGATCGCGACAACGAGCAGGATTTCGAACTTACACCAATATTTGAAAGAGGCATCGCTCAACTGCAAACCGAGCAGGACCTCGAAACCTGGGTGAGCACCACCGGAATTGTCACACAGGGGACAAACACCACAGATACGGAACACACCGATATCTACATTCAGGACGATACAGGCTGGGGAATCCAGGTATGGGATGATGATCCCTGGGATCCTGAAAATAATATCAACCGTGGAGATGCTGTCAATGTCACCGGATACCTTGTTGAAGTGGATGAAATTACCCGTATCACCAGCTTCGAATTGGAGGTGACAGGCAATGATAACCCTCTACCTGAGCCACTGATTGAATCCACGGGAGATATGTCTCAACTTAACCAGCGTGAGGGTACATGGGGTCAGATCGCCGGACAGATCAACCGTGATCCTCCTGAAGAAGGTGATTATTCATTGATCGTGGATGACGGCAGCGGTCAATGCGAAGTGCGAATCATCGAAAACAGCAGGATTGATTTGTCGGAGTTCTCCGCAGACGATTGGGGTACTTTTGCAGGCGTCATAGGTCTTTCCCGCCAGGGGTTGCGAATAATTCCTAATATGCTGGAAGATGTTGATTGGATTCCCATCGAACCGCCATATAATCTCGAGTACCAAGCTGAAGTTTTAGAAATAAACGATGTTTATTACGCGCTGATATTTCTTGAATGGTCGCATGACCATTTAGACGAGTGGAACAGTTTTAACATCTATCGTGACGGAGAACGGATCGGAAATACCACAGAAAATTCTTGGGTCGATTCGATAGAAATTGATATTGATTCCTTATATCAATGGGAATTCGGTGTGACAGCTGTTTATAATGAAGTTGAAACCGAACCTGTATTAATATACGTCTTCAATAGGGGTGCGGTTGGAGATCAACTCTATTCCGGTATACCTACAGAATGGGCGCTTGAAGCGGTTTATCCCAATCCGTTTAATCCAGAACTATCAATAATAATCGGTCTTCCATTTAAATCGGAGCTTGATGTCCGAATATATAACCTCCTTGGGAAAAAGGTAGTAGAAATCGCTAATGGAAGCTATTCACCCGGATACAAGCATTTCACCTTCGATGCTTCAGAGCTTTCCAGTGGCATCTACTTCATCCATACAAGTGTGCCGGGAAAGATGAACGAAGTGAGGAAGGTTGTGTTGATGAGATAAGTCGTGTCGGGAACAGATAAATTGATCATGAACAGTTCTATTTTCAGTTACTGATGACCAAAATTTCTTTCTATCGATAAAACTAAAAGATTTTTGAAAAGCGTTGCTCATAACCTTCTGCTGATTGTAATCTTACAAGAGTAAATGAGTTGTCAAATTGACCTGACAAAGGAGATTGACATGAGACTATTGTGTGTTGTTTGCAGTGTTCTTTTTATGCTGAGTTCTATTGTTATTGGCGAGACTGAGATTTCTGGAGATTTAGAAACACAAACCTGGGATGAGGTTAGAAAAGTTGTATTGATGAAATAAAGATCGACATGCAGTGCTATTGAAGCAAAAGAATTGTAGAAATTGCTGGATTCTGAGAAACCAGTCTTAGATAGATGGGTGGCTCGGCTTACTTGTTAGCCGAGTTTCATATAGTCTCACGAAGACAATTTAAGAGACTTGGGCAATAAATAGCCCAAGCCACCCGTCATTAGAAATGTAGGAATTGCAGAATTTTGATAAACCGGTCATAGATGGGAGAAAAAATGCGGATTCTAATAGTCTTGCTCGTTCTGTTCGTGTGTACATGCAGTTCATTTGCAACAATTATCAATGTCCCGGATGACTTTGAAACGATCCAGGCTGCGATTGACACATCTCAAAGCGGAGACACAGTCCTTGTCAGCTCCGGAACTTATCTCGAAAACATCAATTTCAATGGTAAAAATATCACTGTTGCCAGCCATTTCCTGACTACCGGGGATGAATCCTATCTTGTAAATACCATCATTGACGGCGATTCCATTGGCGCTGTTGTAACTTTTGAGAATGAAGAAAACGAAAATGCTATACTAATCGGATTTGCTGTCCGTAATGGTTATTCCGAAACGAGTGGAGGAGGAATTGAATGTCGCTATTCAAGCCCAACAATATCAGATTGTTTAATACTGAATAATTATACCTTGATTTGGGGAGGAGGAATCAGTTTTGACGTAAATTCGAACGGGATTATCAGAAACTGTGAGATATATCTTAATAGCGCCGGACCTGGAGGAGGGGGAATCGATATTGGCGCTGATTGTAATCCTGTAATCAGTGATTGTTATATACATCATAACGAAGCCCGTTTCGGCAGTGGAGGTGGTATGATCATCTACACGGAGTCTCATCCACTTATTGAAAATTGCGTCTTCTACGAAAATACTGCTGAAAGGGAGGGTGGAGCGATCTGGATTGGTATCTACAGTAATCCTATAATCAGCAATTGCCAATTTCTTGATAATATGGTTGGATATCACGGTGGGGCTATAGCAGTCTATGATAATTGCATGCCTTTAATTACAGGTTGTCTTTTTGAGGATAATGAAACCGAAGATTATGGTATCGGTGACGCAATTGCCATGTTTGAAAGTTCGATCTGCCTGATCAGGAATTGCACTTTTGACTGGGAAGAAGAAAATGATACCTTGATTTTCCTGTCATCTTCCAATGCCAGCATAATTAATTCCAGTCTTTACGGTCAGGAGACTCTTGTGATCGCATTCGGTCCTGATGAGACTGAGAACAGTATCCTGGTCGCATATTCGGATGTGTCAGGCGGCGAAGAATCTATTGAAACCAACGATAACGGTTCGGTGTACTGGGAAGATCGCAATATTGACGCTGATCCTATGTATGTGGATCTCGATGATGGTGACTATAACCTTCGTCAAAATTCTCCATGCATTGACGCCGGAACTGCATTTTTTGTCTGGCAAGGCGATACGTTGATAAATCTTTCCGATGATGAATACAACGGTGAAGCGCCGGATATCGGAGCCTACGAATCAAACTATCAGCTTGTCAAAAACAAATCCGCCTCACTGCCAGAGAAATTCATGCTTTCTCAGAATTATCCCAATCCTTTCAATTCAATTACAACCATTTCAATAGGGTTGCCAGCACCATCCGAATTAAACCTCAGTGTATATAACATAACAGGTCAAAAAATCGCCGTTCTTGCGCATGAACGCTTTTCAGCCGGTTACCATCAATTCACATTCAATGCCGATGGACTTTCTACCGGAATCTACTTCATCCATGCAAATGTGCCGGAGAAGATGGATGAGGTCAGAAGGATTGTTTATATGAAATGAGCAAATGTTTCATTGCTGAATGTTGTATATTTTCTATTAAAGGTCGGTTGTTCTCTTTTTCCCACATATATAGAAAACTGGGGAATAATCGGCAGCAGGGGGAGAAAAAAGTATACAGGGCGAGAATATCAGGCACTGCTTCTGTTGATCTTAGAAAGTGGAGGAACAAAAATGACTATCATAAAATCCTGTCTTTTATCTCTTGTTTTAACTGTTTTTATACCTGCCTTTATGTTTGCGCAAATCGAGTTCGAGGAACATACCATCGCCGGGAATTTTGACGGCGCTACCGGCGTTTACGCTATTGATCTGGATAGCGATGGAGACCTGGACGTGCTTGGCGCTTCTGAAATTGGTAATGATATCACATGGTGGGAGAACGACGGGGAACAGGATTTCACAGAGCATGTTATTAATGGCAATTTTATTGACGCGAAAGCTGTGTTCGCGATTGATGTTGATGGTGATGATGATATAGATATGCTTGGCGGTGGACAAACCGGTAACATTATCTCATGGTTTGAAAATGACGGCGATGAGGATTTTGATCAGCATGACCTATCCACAACTTTTACCGGCTGCCGCTATGTACATGCCGCTGATTTGGATAGCGATGATGATATTGATATTCTCGGCGCGGCACGGAGTCATAACGTCGTTTACTGGTGGGAAAACGATGGAGACGAGGATTTTATACAGCGCACGATTTCGGATTTCTCTCTTGGCGCTTACTGTGTTTATGCAGAAGATATTGATGATGATGACGATGTGGATGCGCTGGTGGTTGCATTGAATTCGAGTCGTATATCATGGTTTGAAAATGACGGCGAGGAAGTCTTTACGGAGCGTATTATCACCAGTTCATTTGACGGCGCGGTTCAAGCTGTTGCTGCCGACCTGGATCTGGACGGAGATATTGATGTACTGGGAGCGGCGTTTGGGGATAGTACGATTGCCTGGTGGGAAAACGATGGGAACGAAAACTTCACCATGCATGTGATTATAGGTGATTTCGTCTCGGCACGGTATGCCTATCCTGTTGACTTTGACAATGACGGTGATATGGATATACTCGGCTGTGCGCATGACATCGACGCAGTCAGGTGGTTTGAAAATGACGGTGAGATGAATTTCGACGAGCATGTAATTTCAGAAGATTTTACCTGGTCGATAACCGTCATCGGCAGGGATGTGGACAGCGACGGAGATGTTGACGTACTGGTTGCTGACCACTGGGCTGACGAAATCGCCTGGTTTGAAAGCAATCTTGCGCCTGAAACCGAATTGAACGAACCTGATGATGAATCTGTCATTGAAGAGCTGCCACTTACCCTTGCATGGACGACGGAAAATGTCCCTGAACCGGGAGGTGATCTTTCCTACCAGGTTCAATGGTCAATGGATGAAGATTTTGAAGAATATGAATTTGCAGATACCGGAGACGATACCTTCCTTGTTCTTGAAGATCTTGAAAATTACTCGCAATACTGGTGGCGTGTACAGACAAGCGATGCAAATACCGGCATTATTGTTATGTCCCCACAGACGTGGAGTTTTGAAATTCTTATACCTCAAGCGCCGGATACCTTCACTCTGATCGAACCGGAGGAGGGCGCAGTGTTTGTGCTTCCGGATGTAACCCTGAGCTGGTCAACAGCCTACGATCCGGACCCCGATGATGAGGTTGTTTATGACGTTTATCTTTCAACTGATCGGGAACATCTGGACGATCCGCTTGAAACAAATATTACTGATACAACATTAATCCTTGAACTCTTTGACCAGGAGATTTACTACTGGACGATTCACGCGCGTGATACAAATACAGAGGGAATCTGGGCGGATGATACTTCCAGCTTTACTGTCGAACTTCCCGACCCACCTTCACATTTCTCACTGCTCGAACCGGAAAACGGCGATACCCTGACTGCGGATGAGTCGAACGAAGTCATGATGACCTGGCAGAATTCCGTTGATCCCGATTCCGGTGATGTGGTGGTTTATGAGCTATATCTAATGGCGATATTAGCTGACGATACGTTAGGACAAGTCAGTATCACAGATTTGGCAGATACAGTCTATACAGTTGACATTCCGGACGAATTTGGTTTGGAAACCTGGGCTGATTACCTGCTGGTTCATTGGTATGTAAAAGCGATATCCGGCAGGTATAACGTGGAGTGTGACGAACGTTTCACAATCAACATCGAGCCGAATGTGGCTGTGGAATCAAATCCTTCAACTACTATTCCACTTGAATACTCAATTGAATCTATGTATCCGAATCCGTTCAATTCAACTTTATCGATCACAATTGCATTACCGGCAGAATCGGAGCTGCAGATCAGCATCTTCAACATTATCGGTCAAAATGTCGCAGTATTTGCGAACGGAACATATCCAGCAGGTTTCCGGAGGTTTACATTCGACGGAATTGATCAACCAAGCGGTATCTATTTCATCCATGCAGAAGTACCGGGTAAGATCAATGACGTGAGGAAGGTTGTGCTTATCAGGTGATTGGTATAACTCTTGCATAATATGTAATTACATTCAACCTGGGCCCTTTTTCAATAGAAAAGTATGAATTTTGTTTCTCAAGAGGGAATATTATGCGCATTTTTATATTAGTGTTGCTTCTTCTTCCAGTGATTTCCCCAGCACAGGACAGTCTCTTCACCTATGTCGCTAAAGTGGATACAGGGGCGGATGAGTTCCATGCAATTGAAATACATGACGGAATAGCATATGTGGCAAGTGGGATTACCGGATTAAGAGTGCTCGATTTGACTGATCCGGTTGAACCTGTTGAAATAGGGTGCCTGGAAACCGATGGTCAGGCTATAGACCTTGAGATCGTTGGTGATTACGTTTACCTGGCAGATGGTCGGGCAGGATTTAAAATAATTGATATCTCTTCACCGGAAGAACCCCAATTGGAATCCTCATTTACAGAGATTGACACCCGTAACAGAAAAGTAATAGAAAATGTTAAAGTCTCGGATAATATTGCTTTCCTAGAATATACTTATGATGATGATGGATGGGATACTATGCTGGTTATTGATGTCACAGATCCGGCCGAACCCGAACTAATAAGCTACATAGTGGATTTTCTTCATATTAGATGTTATGAAGCGGTTGATAGTTTCCTCTATATAATTAGCGGATCTTATCTAAATATTTTAGATGTCTCCGATCCTGAAGATCCTGAAATAGCTATTACGATTGAATTAGAGGGGTCATCTTACTCCATTCTTGTAGAAGATTCGCTTTTATTTATAAGTATTTACGATTTTACGAATCGTAGTTCTTTCCTTATTATTTACGATGTTACTGATCCCTATAACCCTGAATTGCTCAATGAATATGAGACTATATTTACTCCAAGCGTAATGAGAAAAGAGGATAACTACCTCTATGTGATGAGTTATGGGAGTGGCGGGATATTAATTATCGATATCAGCGACCCCTCGGCACCACAAGAAGTGACGATGTGGTTCCATGAGAATATGGATTTTTTTGCTAACAAAGATATGGCTATTAGTGATGACTACGTTTACATAACGAATGAGAGACGGGCTGGGTTGATGGTGATCGATGTTTCAGATCCCGAAGAACCCTTGTGTGGTGGAATATATAAACAGGGATTTGTACGTCGCGTCACGCTTAAGGATGATCTCGCATTCATTGCAGCGGGAACACTGGGGATGCTTATCTATGATATCGAAAATCTTGAGGAACCGTCTTTAATTGGCGTTTATGATTCTCCTGGCGAGGTAAAAGAGGTATTTGTATTGGAAAATTATGCATATATCGCGGATGGTGATAGTGATTTACGGGTGGTTGATGTGTCTGATCCTGAAGCGCTTTTCGAAGTAGGATTCCTCGATACTCCCGGCTACTCCTGGGATGTTCTCGTTCGAAATGAGGTTGCTTACCTGGCTGACTCAGGAGGTGGAGTCAGGTTTATCGATGTGAGTTCTCCTGAAGCCCCTGAAGAAATTGCGGTCTATGAGCCTGCTGATCTCGCGAAAGAACTGATTCTGGATGGCGATACACTCTATGTTGGCTGCTCATATAATGACAGTCATATACTTGATATTTCTGATGTAGAAAATGTTGAAGAAATTTCTCGGATCGACAGTTATTCCGCGTTTAGTATAGAAAAATATGGGAATTACTTAACTACAGGAAGTGGTACAAGAACAACGTTTTATGATATCACAGATATCACAAATCCCATTGAATTCTGTAGTTATATTACAGGAAGCGGGAATGGTTTAGTAGCCACACATGATTACGTTTTTGCTGCTATTATGTGGGAACAAACATGGTATAAAGGCGGAACTGTTAAAGCGTTTGGATTATGCGATACAGTGGTTGCGGAACCACGTGCAAGAGCTTGGTTCTTTTCCGAAAATGGACTGCCAATCGGAGTCACAAGCCGTGGGCATTACCTGTTTGTTGCCAATGCATTCAATTTTCTTATCCTCAGGAATCACCTTTGGACTGTCCAGGCTGATTTCGCCTTGGCTGAACCAGAAAACAATTCTATAATTCAATATGAAACAGCATCAGATTTAATACTTACATGGAACAGTTCCTTTGACCCGGATTCAACAGATGCCGTTGAGTATAATATTCATATCATGTCCAGTGATTCTCTAAGCGAATCTATACTGGTATATAGAGAGATAGAGGACACATCTATCACGTTGGATCTCCTCGATTCCCTGGATTTGTTGGATATGGAAGACACTCTTGGATTTACATGGTGGGTTGAATCTATCACTGAATTCGATACCATAGAATGCGAAGAACGTTTTTCACTCCTTGTCGAACCTGAAGACGGCGTGAAGTCGAACGAAGAAATCGAACTTCCCGAAAGGTATGAAATCACCGCTTTATACCCGAATCCATTTAATTCGCAATTGACGATAAAGGTTTCGTTGCCAATAGCATCCACTCTACAGATCAGGGTATATAATATCTTGGGCGAGGAAGTAGCTATACTATCCAATGGGTCACAGAATGCTGGAATTAAGAGCTTCGTGCTTGAGGATGGTTCTTTATCGAGTGGAATTTATTTTGTTCAGGCGATTGTACCCGGTGAACTAAACGAGATTCGAAAAGTTGTGTTGATGAAATAAAGAAAATTTCAATCTCACATGCATATCATTTTCCAGGTATCCAAAAATGTTCTATGAATATTTTGCATGGTGCTAATTCCAGCGATAAGAATCATCGCTCGATTAAAAAACATTAAACTGTTATAATATATCAGACAGCAAGTGACTACTTAGAAACCCTGTTTATGGCGTCAGATTTGCGCTATAAACAGGGTTAACAATTTTACTCTCCTTTGTATTTGACAGGGAGTGATAACGATTCTTTCAAAAAATATTAATATATCAGTTTGACATAATGTTGAACCATTATATATTGTTGATTTAAATTACTGATTTATTACATATTGAAATGTATTTTCATCAAGTACTACTTCCGCAAAGATTTGAGGTAATTATGTTTAAAAAAGTAACAGTTTTCACTATAATCCTGGTTTTATCTATTGCTATAACCATCCCGTCATTTGCAGAACAGAACCGAATATCTTCTCCCCTGCTTGAAAAGATGACCGATATCGAGAATGGCGAATTGCTTCCTGTGGTCGTTTTGATGAGTGAACGCCCTGATATTAATGTGTTACGCGACCTGGTAAAGAACCTGCCGCGAAAGGAACGTGCAAAAGTTGTCCTTGATGAAATCGTGAGCCTGGCGGAAGAGACGCAGTACGAGTTATTGGAATACCTGGAATTTGAATCGGATCGTGGTTCCGTGCAGGATATTCACTCATTACGCACCATCAACGGAATAGCGATAAAAGCTGCGGCGAATGTTATCCATAATATCTCACGAAGGGACGATATTGACAGGGTCATTTATGATCCTCCGAGGAATGTATTTTTTGATGAAATGGGAACGCAAGCCGGGAATGAATTGGATGAACTCACCTGGGGAGTTGAACAGATTAACGCGGAAGCAGTGTGGGAAGCCGGTTACACGGGTGAGGGAGTTCTGGTAGCTGTTCTCGATACAGGTGTTAACTATAACCATCCTGACCTTGAAGATCATCTTTGGGACGGCGGCGATGATTATCCGAACCATGGGTACGATTTCGGAACTGACGATAACGATCCCCTGGATACATATGGTCATGGGACACATGTTGCCGGAACGGTATGTGGAGATGGGGAAAACGGCACAGAAACAGGTGTGGCTCCAGATGCAACACTGATGTGCGTCAAAGTTGGTTATGGAACAGGTCAGGAAGATCAGGCGTCCGTTTGGGAAGCGCATGAATTTTGCATTGAGCAGGAAGTGGATATCACGACAATGTCGATGGGTTGGATGCCTGCCTGGGATCCGGACAGGACGGCATGGCGTGAGACCTACGATGTACTTGACGCTGCCGGGATAGTAAACTTTGTCGCTGCAGGAAACGAGAGAGGTATTCTACCTCCCAATTCATGCCGAACACCCGGAAACGTTCCTTCTCCCTGGGAACATCCTGATGAAGAAGGCGAAGGCGAAAGAGGTGGTGTAATAAGTGTAGGCGCGACGGATAGCGAGGATAATTTCGCCACTTTTTCAAGCCGCGGTCCCTGTGAGTGGGAAGATGTGGATGATTATAACGATTGGCCCCTTGGCGATGATGATCCCGGTTTACTTCGCCCCGATATTGCTGCCCCCGGTGTGGACGTTGTATCAACCAGTATGGCTTTGGGTTACACTTCCATGAGTGGAACGTCAATGGCAACTCCTCATATGGCAGGAGTAGCATGCCTAATGCTTTCAAAAAATCCTGAATTGTTACCGGAAGAGATAGATGAGCTTTTACAAGAGACTGCTTTGGATCTTGGGGACGATGGTAAGGATAACGATTACGGAGCAGGCAGGGTTCGAGCTGACGTCGTAGTCGAGAATGTGGATGAACCCGGAGAACCTGATGCAACTGTCAGTGGTGTTATTACTAATGCATTCACTGAAGATCCGGTTGAAAACGCTGTGATCCGTATAGGCGGCGCAAGAGATACTACAGATATTGACGGGAATTACGAACTTATTGATGTCCATTCCGGTGAACGTACAATTCGTATCCAGCGTGAGCACTATTATTCTTATAGGGAAGATGTTGTTATCGAGAGTGGCGATAATGAGTTTGATATTGAGATTACCCCACTGGCGATATTAAGTGGGATCATAAATGATTCGGAAACGGAAGTCCCCCTTGAAGGTGCAATTATTAGTTGGGGATCACATATTGATACGACTGATGTAGATGGCAATTATTCGTTGATCGATATCCGTGCAGACACAAATACGCTTTTTATTGAGTTGGAAGGTTATTTCGATTACACAGATACGGTTTTTGTGATTGAAGACGGGGATAGTGAGGCAGATTTTGCTATTGATATTCTTTCAGCTCCACTTACGGGGATTGTTACTGATGAATTTACTGAGGAATTTGTCTCAGGCGCAAATATAGAATGTTTTGATTCGGAAACAGGCGAATTATATCGTGAAATTCTCACAGATGATCTGGGCTATTATGAAGCTCCTGCTCTCCATGACCTGGTGATTTACCGGTTAGTTGTCACAAGAGAAGGTTACGCTCCCTCCGACACAGAAAATGTTTTGATTCGATGGAATCGTGAAAACGTACATGATGTTGAAATAACTCCCATATACGAACGATCCATTGAAGCTCTACAGACAACCCAGGCTCTCGGAACATGGATTACTACCACCGGCATAGTTACTCAAGGAACAAATGTTACCGATGTAGAACACACAAATTTCTATATTCAGGATGGGGAGTTCGGTATACAGGTCTGGGATGAAGATCCCTGGGATATTGAGGACAATATAATCCGTGGAGACGAGGTAATTATCACCGGATATCTTGTGGAGGAAGAGGAAATTACCCGGATTACCAACTTTGATTATGAGCTGGTCAGTACAAGAAACCCGCTACCTCCGCCCCTTGAGGGCTCAACTTTTGAGATTTCACGGGATGGTGAAATGGAAGGTAGTTGGGCGCAAATCTGCGGTCAGATTAATCGCACACCTCCAAACCACGGTAGTTATTCTTTAACAGTTGATGACGGTTCAGGACAATGTTACGTTTCTATCAGGGAACCGGCATCTTTGGATCTTTCTGATTTTGAAATTTATGACTGGGGAGTTTTCACCGGTATTATCGAAATGACGAGACAGGGTGTTCGAATCATTCCCAATATGCAGCAAGACATTGAACTTGTTGAAATAAACTCGCCAACCGACCTTACCGCAGAAACTGCTGAGCAAGTTGACCCTGTTGGATTAGAGGTTATCCTGACCTGGAATCATGAAAACAATCTTGATGAATTCCGTAATTATAGTATTTTCCGTGACGGAGAATATATCGACCAGAGCCGGGATACAACCTGGTCCGAGGTACTGGAAGAACCCGATGACTGGGGTGAATATAGTTGGACGTATTATGTAACTGCGGTTTATTATGAGGGTGAATCAGAAATATCAAACGAGGTTGAGGTTAGCTGGGATTACAATTTTGTTTATAAGGATCCATTCGCAGGAATTCCAACGGAGTGGTCGTTAGCTGCGGTTTACCCAAATCCGTTCAATCCTGTGGTCAGCGTGGTCGTAGGTTTACCCGAGATAGGTAAGTTGGCGGTGCGAGTGTTTAATATTAATGGACGGGAATACGCTGAAATTGCACATGATAATTTCAGTGCAGGATATCATGAATTCAGTTTCAATGCTGAACAACTATCAAGCGGTATTTATTTCATTCATGCCAGTGTGCCCGGAAAATTGGATGAAATTCGCAAAGTTGTACTTCTCAAGTGAGAAAAAAGAACCTGATTAACTGCAATCGGTAAAAATTATTCGTAAATTGTAGGTTTGTGATTTATTTGGAAAAGTAGAAAATACTTTTCGGATGGCTATAAAGTTGTACTCCTGATAATTTGGCTCGAATTTTGCCAAACTCATAGTGACAATCACAATTGGTCATATTTAATACGTAATCGTGAATCAATTTGTTGATGCATGCATATTTTGCATAATATTAGAAGTGTTGCTGGTCATGTTTATTCGCGATCAGGTATCATGAGAGCACGAAGAAGCATATTTGAATATTATTTTTGGTCTCTCTGGTAAAAGTATCAATCCAATGTTTTACACAAAAATGTTTATTAGTTTGCATGATTTTGTTTCACACAGATAGTTAGTCATTTAATCTATTTTAAGTTTAAAGAGAAAAGCACGGAGGACGTTTCAATGACTCGTTGGGTATTTGTTCTTACTATATTGTTAGCATTGACCATGCAGGTTTTTGCAGCACAGGTTGAGAGAGCGGCTGATCGTGATATGCCGATGAAAGTTTCCAGAATTGTGAAAACTCCCACGAAGATAAGCATGACGCTTAATCTCGAGGAACCGGAGTGGGTACAGGCAGGGAATGAATTGGACGATGCTGTTATCGCTCAATACGGTCCTATGGCGGGTCATATCGAAGCGGAAGGATTCCCCGTTGTTCCGGTCACAAGCCGGATGTTTCGCATTCCTCCAAGAAGCGGAGTAAGAGTTGATGTTATCAGCTCCGAGTACGAAACCTATACCGATATAGAATATGCCGCATTTTTCGGCGGCGACAAACCTGAAGATTACAGACCATCCGCCAAGGGTGAAGATACTTGGTATCCCGGTACTCTGGCAGAGGTTACTGATCCAGTCATCTTTCATGATTTCAGAACCTGCAACCTTGCAACCTACCCGGTACAGGTGAACACAGCACGTAAAGAAGTCCGCGTTTACAGCAATATTGCAGTTGATGTCAGTTTTGAAGGAATTGATAGAAAGTCTGCTCTTGACGACTGGCCCACCAGGGTTAGCGAAACCTTCCTTCCCTGGTACCGTGAATTCCTCGATTGGAATGATAACGAATTAGACGAATACGAAGTATATCGTGGCGGTGTGCAGGTCGTCATGCGTGACGATAACCAATTGCTGGGTGCAATGCAGCCCTGGATTGAATGGAAGCGTCAAAAAGGCTGGGAGGTCGAACTACTGACCGATGATGATTGTGCCTGGAGCACTACTGGTATCCGGGGTGAATTGCGTGACAGGTATGAAGACGAAATATTCGATTATGTTGTGATAATCGGAGATATTAATGGACTGTTTTCAACACCCAGCAGTGGTACCAACGATTATTATTATTGCACTATGAATAATGATGACATATACCAGGACGTAGTACTTGGACGTATCAGCGTTCAGGATATGGAAGATATAAGAAATTATGTAAACAAGGTTATTCTATACGAACGCGATCCTTACATGGATGAAACGGACTGGTATCTTCAAGGCGCTGGATTGGCTGTATGGGATTATGCCGGCACCTCCGGAATTCAAACATGTGAATATGCGAAGCTCGAAGCTTTAAGAATCGGTTATGAGGAATTTGGCATTTCTGTTCACCGAACCTCAAACACGACTGCAACAATCCAACGAATGAACGCTGGAATAAGCTTCTACGCCCACAGGGGAGGAATAAGCACTGGAATTCCAGTAAATAGTATTCGAGCATTGACAAATAACCGAATGTTGTTCCCTGCCCCGGAATACACCTGTGGAACCGGAACCTGGGCAGCCACTGAATGTATTTCGGAAGCCTGGATGCGTGCAGGCACTTTCAATAGTCCAAAAGGCGCTATTGGTGGTTTCGGTTTAAATACAAACTCAACACATTGTTCTTTCAACAATGGACTGGCGGTCGGTGGCAGCTATGCAGCCCTCAACCTGCGTCATCCTGCCCTTGGAATGATGCTTTGGGGAGGTCAACAATTCCTCTGGAATGCTTTCCATCCCGATTGGTGTACAGGTGGATATACTTTCCAGAATTTCGCCAACCAGGCTAACCTGATGGGTGATCCTACCTGCTGGATCTGGACAGCTATTCCTGAATCATTATCAGTTGATGCTGCTGAAACTATACAAATTGGCAGAAACAGCTATACTGTAGAAGTTCTTGATTCAGATGAAGACCCTGTAGCAGGAGCATGGGTAACATTGTACAAGGTAGATGATGACGAAGAGATCATTGCCCGGGGAACCTCTGATGAAAATGGTGTCGCTATCCTGAATGCTCCTTTCCGGTATGAAGGTGAGGCAATGCTCACAGTAACCGCTCAAAACTGTATTCCGAATCGAACTGTAATCGAAGTGACAGTACCAAACGCCCGTATTGGTTATGAAGAGATAACATTCCAGGATGACGGCAACAATGGCACTGACGGAAATGACAACGGCATTCCCGAGGCTGGTGAAACCGTTGGGTTGGTTATTAATGCTCACAATTTCGGGGGTAATAACCAGACGAACATAACTATCACCGCAGATACTGAAGATGAATGGGTTGAATCGCTGGATGGCGAAGTTACGGTTGACGCCATAAATGCCGGTGGTGAAGAGGAGGGTGAGGGTTTAATTCTTGTTGAAATCTCACCTGAAGCTCAGCATGACTGGATTTTACGGTTCGACCTTGAGTTTGACACCGATGCAGGAAATTATTCTGATGAATATTCTTTCAAAGTAAATGCTCCCCATTATTTCTTCATTCAGGTTGAAGGCGCCGAGGATATGGATCCGGGTGATGAGACCGATATTACTATCGAAATTATTAACCTTGGTGGAAGTGACGCCGGGGCATCTGATGGTCGCCTCACGATACTTCATCCTTTCGGAAACGCTACGGACGCGACTGGAACATTTTCAGCAATGGATATCGGGGAAGATGACGATGCTGAATTCACAATTGCTTCCCATCCTGAATCTTTCCACGGATACACAGTCCCAGCCCAACTGGTTGTTACAACTGATGATGGCCAGGTTGATACGGTCTGGTTCTCTATCGTTATGGGCACACGTGATTCCTCTGATCCTTCCGGTCCGGATAATTACGGGTATTACGCTTTTGACAACACCGATACAGATTATGAAATGGCTCCGGAATACGACTGGATCGAGATTAATCCTGATGAGAACGGAAATGACTACGAGGGCGAGGATACGGGTGTGGATGACCCAGGTGATGATGGTGATACCTGCGCTGTCTTTGAGCTGCCATTCGTGGTTCAATTTTACGGGCAGACATTTGATTCCATTACCATAAGCAGTAATGGTCATGCCGCATTTGGCAGTTGGCCTGATATGGATTTCACATTGAGAAACGCTCCTATTCCCGGTCCCTACGGAATGCCCAACATGGTCGCTCCATACTGGGATGAAAGGGCACAGGGAGAGATTTACCACTTTTACGACGAAGATAACCACCGGTATATAATTGAATGGTTCGAAACAAAAGGCAGAACAGGAACGGCTTCCTATGGAAACAATTGTACTTTTGAGATAATCATTTATGACCGTGTAGGTGAACACAGGACCTGGACTTTAGATAACGATATCCTCTTCCAGTACGCCGACATGAACCGGCACCTTGGCTATGGCAGAAGTATGCCCTGGTGGACAACCGGTATTCAGAACAGCACCTATGACGACGGTTTGATGTATTTCTACTATAACGAATCCTGGCCCGGCGCGGTATCTACCAGCGATTGTGAAGAAGACTTGGCAATCCTGTTCACTACAAATGTTGCATTCATAGTCGGAACACTCGAAGGAACAGTAACCGATTCAGCCACTGGTGAACCGATGGAAGGCATCTTTGTCAGTACTACGGATCACATGTACGAAGCTGAAACTGACGCTGATGGTTATTTTGTCCTTGAGGAAATTGTTACAGGTGAACATAACCTTGAGTTTCTGTATGAATGTTTCATTGATACGCTGCTTACACAATTAGTAGTTATTGAGGATGAGACCACTACTGTCAGTGTGGCAATGCGTCACTCTGAACTCGAATTTGATACCCTCAATATTGAACAGGAACTTGTACAGGGTGATGAAATAGAGTATGAGCTTATGTTGACCAATAACGGCAACGGTCCACTTTTTTACTCTGCACGAATTCATCTGTCTGATCCACGTGACGATACGTTGCAGTTCAATCCCGGTGAACCCGGAGAGCTTGATGAAATGATTCCCTTATGGGAGGAAGCGTTCGAGTTCGAACTGACTGAAGAGGAAACCCGTAATCGGGGAATAGTTTTTGTCGATCAATACTACTTCGTCACCGGTTCCGACAATTTCGATCCCACCGGTCCAAACAAGATGTATCAGTACTCAAGGTTTGAGGGTGAACTGATTGCAACGTTTGATCAGCCTGTTCCTGAAGAATACCGTACCTCGCAGGGAATTTACGGTATGGCTTATGATGGTCAATATATTTATGGAGCAGATGGTGACAGGATGATCCAGATGGAATTCCTGCAGGCACGCGAAGATATGGAAGATGAAATAGTCTTGGTTGATTCATGGGAAATACCGGTTGAAGATCCCCATTATCTCGCTTACGATCAGGGTTATGACTATTTTTGGATAGGTGATATAAATTCACCTGTGTACGCTGTCAATCGTGCAGGCGCAATAGTAGAGGAGTTCGAGCAGGAATTTTCACCACGTGGCGCCGCCTGGAATCCAACCGATGAGAATAATTACAATCTTTATTTCTTTGCACGTCGTACTGCTGAGACCATTACTTCAGTTGTTCGGATGAATCCATCCACCGGTGAAACGGAGACTATTTTTGAGTATGATACCCCCGGTGGTGGCTTGATGGCATCCTGTGCAGATATTACCTCTTTCTGGAATCCCCTGATATCGGCATTTGCAACGGTAATCGATGATGGGGCTCAGGATGGAGTTAAAGGCTGGGTTGCAGACGAGAGCAGCGCTTTCTTCGAAATCCTCAATCCTACCGGTACACTCGAGGGTGGTGGCGAAAGGGCAATCGACATCGTATTCCGAGGATCGAATTTGCCCATAGGTAACTATCCGTTCTTCCTTGATTTCGAAAACAGCGCCTGTGAATTTGAGAATAATATTATCTCAGTGACAATGGTTGTCCCGGACACGACGCAGGATATTTTCAACGATACTGAGGTTCGACCCCTCGAATGGGCTTTCCGTGGCGCTTATCCTAACCCGTTCAATCCGGCTGTCACCATAAGTTATTCCTTGAAGCAGACAGCACTGGTAAAAGCGCGGGTATTCAATCTCCTCGGTCAGGAAGTCGCGGTCCTCGCAGAACAACCCATGTCAGCAGGATATCATAACCTGACATTCGATGGCAGTGAACTGGCAAGTGGGATATACTTCCTGCAGTTTGAAGCCGGACCAATATCCGAGATGAAAAAGTTGATCCTGATGAAGTAACTATGAACATTTCTTAGAATAAAGCCGAAAACATCAAGTTTTCGGCTTTTTCTTTTGGAGCCTGCTGGATATTTTGGAAGATGCAGCCGTATCACTGAACGTTTATTCTATTTACAATTTTGTTCCAATCAAGAGATTTGGTGAAATGAAATTGCGAAAATATTCACTTGACTCCTGCCACTCGATTTTTACCTTCAGGGTGGTTATATTGCACGGGCAATGTGAAATGTCTTGTGTGTTATGTGTTGTTATTTATATGATTACGTAAGATGTTGTGCTTCTTGTTTATAGCTCTCAAATGTAATGTTTTCAAGTATAAAGCTGTTCTAATTTTCTTGTTTAGCAATTCTCCCGGGATAGGGCACTCCCTGGATACATCAACCTGGATTCCTCAACATGAGTTTTGTTCATCTTCATAACCATACCGATTATTCCTTTCTTGACGGCGCTACCAAGGTCAAAGATCTTTGTAATGCAACCGCAGAAATGGGCATGCCGGCAGTAGCAATGACAGATCATGGAAATCTCTGCGGCGCTATCGAATTTTACCAGGCAGCAAAAAAAGTGGGGATCAAACCGATAATTGGTTGTGAACTGTACCTGACTGATGGATCGCGCAAAGATAAAGGCAAGGATATCTATGGTCGAACAAAACCGCGCTACCATCTGTTGCTTCTTGTGAAAAACGAGCAGGGCTATAAAAACCTGATGCAACTCTCTTCGGCTGGATACCTGGAGGGATTTTATCATCGACCGCGTATCGATTATGAAATATTGGAAGAACATCACGAAGGCTTAATCTGTTTAAGTGGATGTATCCAGAGTCATCTCAGCCAGACTCTTCTGAATTCCGGTGAAAAGGAAGCTTCTCAAATTGCAGGCAGGTATTATGACCTGTTTGGTGAAGATTTTTATCTCGAATTACAAAATCATGGAATAAAAGATGAAATCCAATGTAACCGTTATTTTGCCGAATTATCAAAGAAAGCCGGATATAAACTGGTTGCGACAAATGACAGTCACTATCTGAAAAAAGAACATGCCGACCCTCATGATGTTCTTTTATGCGTTCAAACTCGCAGTGATCAAAATGAAACTGACCGGTTTAAATTCACTGGGCAGGAGTTTTATCTGAAAAGTCCCGAGGAGATGGCTGAACTTTTTGCTGAACAGCCAACAGCGCTCAGTAATACTCTTGTAGTGGCTGAAAAGGTGGAGTTCGAATTTGAGTTCGGCAAGAAACATTTCCCGTTTTTCCCATTACCCGCAAGCGCAGGCGAATTGTCTCATGATGAATACTTGATGAGTCTGTGTAAAGATGGTTTGCCGGATCGGTACGATGAAGTAACGAAAGAAATCCAAGACCGTCTTGAGATGGAAATTGAGATCATTCACCAGAAACAATTGTCTGATTACTTCCTTATTGTCAGGGACTTTATTGCTCATGCTAAAGAAAAGGGAATCCCGGTTGGTCCGGGCAGGGGGAGTGCTGCAGGATCACTTGTAAGTTACCTCATCGGAATTACCAATATTGACCCGATAAAATATGGTCTCCTATTCGAGCGTTTCATCAATCCTGAAAGGGAGAGCTACCCTGATATCGACGTTGATTTTTCCGATACGAGGCGGGCAGAAGTTATCGAATACGTAAAGAAGAAATACGGTGAAGAAAATGTTTCCCAGATAATCACTTTCGGGCGTATGCTGGCAAAGGGAGTGATCCGTGACGTAGGACGGGTAATGAACATCCCGTTGAAGGAAATTGATGCAATAGCAAAGAAAATCCCCGGCGTACCGAAAGTTACAATTCAGAGCACATTAGATGAATCGCCTGATTTTCGCAATCTTCTGAACAGCCGCAGTGAATATAAGGATTTGCTCCAAAAATCACTGGTTCTTGAAGGTACAATACGCAATGCCGGTATCCACGCAGCCGGAGTTGTGATCACTCCTGAGCCGCTTAGGGAGCTGGTTCCTTTATACAAAGCGCCTGACGGGGACGTTACGACTCAGTATGATATGAATCATCTCGAGGAAATAGGATTATTAAAGGTTGATTTCCTCGGTCTAAAAACCCTGACAATTCTTGAAGGAACACTTGAACTTTTAAGCCAGGTTGGACAAAAGTTCACACTTGACGATATCCCCATTGATGATTCAGCAACTTACCGTCTTTTTTCTGCTGGAAGTACAATCGGGATTTTCCAATTTGAATCGGAAGGAATGAGAGAAAACCTCCGCAAGTTGAAACCTGAGCGACTGGAAGACCTGACAGCTATGAACGCTCTTTATCGTCCAGGACCAATGAAAAACATCAGTGATTTTATAGCTCGTAAACATGGCAGAGCAGAAATCATCTACCTGCATCCCAAAATGGAGGAAATTCTTGATGAAACCTATGGCGTCATAGTATATCAGGAGCAGGTGATGAAAATTGCCAACGTCCTTGCGGGAATGAGCCTTGGACGCGCTGATGTCTTGAGACGAGCTATGGGAAAGAAGAAACAGAAGTTAATGGATGAGTTGCAGCCAGAGTTTATCCAGGGTGGAGCTGCAAATGGTGTCAGCGAAAAATTAGCAAAAAAGATATGGGATTTAATCGAGCAGTTTGCGAAATATGGCTTTAATAAATCTCATGCTGCGGGATATGCATTGGTAGCATACCAGACAGGATATTTGAAAACTCATTACCCGGCATATTTTATGGCTGCGAGTATGACTACCCGTCGCAATGATACTGATGAGTTGATCGTGTTACTCGATGAATGCCGCCGAATGGGGATTGAGGTATTACCGCCCGATGTAAATGAATCCGAGGAGGATTTCACTGTTCCTGATGAGAAATCAGTAAGATTTGGACTTGTGGCTGTAAAGAACGTTGGCAGTGCTGCAATCCAGGCAATTCTCGGGGAACGTATTTCACAGGGACATTTCCATGATTTGTTCGATCTTGCCAAGACTGCCATAAATAACCCGTTGGTTAATCGCAAAGTACTTGAAGGGCTTGTCCTGGCGGGAGCAACAGAGAGCCTGGACGGGCATCGTGCACAACAATATGCCATGCTGGAACAGACGCTCGCATTTGCAGCACAATTAAAACAGGAGCAGCTATGTGGTCAGGTAAGTATTTTTGGTGATGGTGACGATACCGTCGTCCTTCCCAGACCTGAAGCACCTGATGTTCCGGAAATGCCAGCGCATGAACGGCTTGCAAATGAAAAATCCCTCCTTGGAATCTATTTCTCAGGACATCCGTTATTAAGGTATAAACGTGAAGTGGAGGCTCTTTCTTCTATCAACACGCGCAGTTTGTCGGAGAATATTCAACATGATCATCCGGTCAGAATTGCAGGTTTATTAACATCCATAGAGAATCGTAAAACCCGCAAAGGCGATATGATGAGCAAAGCACGGTTTGAAGATCTTACCGGTACAATACCGACAATTATTTTCCCCAAAGACTATTTACGACTCAAAAACAAGATAATTGAAGATCAACCCATATTGCTAAAGGGTAAAATTTCGCTGCAGAATGAGAATCCGGAAATCATCGTTGAAGATATACAACCCCTGGAGGAAGCTGCGAGTCTTTTGATTCGTGGTGTCGAAGTAAAAATACAAGATTCAACTTCCGGGAAAACGCTGCAAGATTTCGAGGATCATTTACGCAGAAATCAGGGTGCAGCAAAAATTAAGATTATTCTCGAGGCGGATGATGGAAATTATTTTTCATTGACTTCCCAGAGATATAATATAAATCCATCGACCATTCTTCTTGATCAACTCGAAGACATACTTGGTCAGGAATCCGTCAGGTTGACCGGGATAGGATAAGAAGATTATAATTATACATGCACACATTTGATCATTAAGCTTTTGTAACTGCATAGTTCACTAAACAAGTTATTGATAATTGGTCATTCTGAACGTAGTGAAGAATCTCGGTTTCCATCTGTGCAGTTATGAGTTCAACACTAGAGATTCTTCACTACGTTCAGAATGACTAACAGATTATACACGTACAAGCTATTATTCAAAAGTTTACAAGTTGTAAAGACCTGGAAGGTCGAAATCATGTAGCCCTGGGCGTAAGTCCTGGGAGTTCGCGTGACCATCTTTATTAGTCCCGCAGGGACGACATAAAAAGAGAAACAATGATGTTTTCTGCAGATAACATAACAATTTTCGTGCCATGCGTATCCTGATTCAAAGAGTGATGAACGCTTCGGTGCAGGTCAATAATAATGAGGTATCAAAAATCGACAGGGGTTACCTGCTTTTTGTTGGAATCCATGAGCATGACACTGAATCTGAGGTCAAGTGGTTGGCTTCTAAAACCTCGGGTTTAAGGCTGTTTGAAGATGCTGACGGGAAATTCAATCACTCAATACAGGAAACTATGGGCGAAGTTCTTGTTGTCAGTCAATTTACACTTTACGGAGATGCTCGTAAAGGTCGCCGCCCATCTTTTTCACATGCTGCCCCTCCGGAAAAAGCGGAGCCGCTTTGCAAACTTTTTGCTGACCTGTTGCGCGAAGGTAATCTTACAGTAAAAGAAGGTGTTTTTGGAGCGCAAATGCAGGTTTCACTGGTGAATGACGGACCTGTTACAATTATGCTGGAACGAGAGCCCGGCTCTTGACACTATACTCCTGTTCACTTATCTTGTGTTCAGTATCCATCAAAGGCGAGTAGCAGGAGGAGTAAAAATGGCAAAAGGACTTACACCACGTCAACGTTCAGTGTTAATGCGCATCGGGGAGGGATTACTGGAACAAAACTATCCCCCGACCCTGCGTGAAATTGGCAGCCTGGAAGGTATCACTTCAACTAATGGAGTGCGTTGTGTGCTTGAGGCATTGGAGAAAAAGAAATACATAACTCGTAAACGCTATCAGAGCCGCGCGATAGAGTTGACTGAAACAGGAAAATCCGAGGTTATGAAAGAGATGGGAATGGATGTAGGTAATGAGGTGTACCCAACTTCAGCTATATCTATTTCCCTGAACGAAACAGTACATGAAGCAAGCAGGATTGTTCAAATTCCTTTATTAGGTCGAGTTGCGGCGGGTTTACCACTTCTTGCTCAAGAGAATATTGATACTCATATCGCTATAGATGCTGATTACGCTCCCAAAGGCGATACCTTCGCACTACGAGTCAAAGGGCAATCGATGATCGAAGCGGGAATCCATGATGGAGACGTAGTATTCTGCCGTGCACAAGATGATGCTGAAACTGGAGATATTGTTGTTGCGCTGATAGGTGATGAAGCTACGGTGAAGTACTTTCACCCTGAGGATGATCATATTATTCTTAAACCGGCAAATGAGTTTTTTGGAGCTATAGTGATTGATCATAATGCGCCTGAATTTAGAATAATCGGTAAAGTTGTGAGTCTCTTCAGGAGGTATGGCTGAAATACGCCTTAACAACACAGTTATAATTTATTATTTTATAAACCCGGTAAATATCTGCCGGGTTGTTTTTGCTATAGAAATCATATATTATAGTCAATAAAGTTTCAGTATTGAACTTTTACATTATTTCTGATATTGTAAAAATATTTGACACATTTCAATAGATAAACTATATTACTATCTGTATAAGTAATCATATTTGATGATTGAATACAAGAAAATCGAAATCCGATGAGAAAAGGAGTAGATATATGATTCCTGTCGAAGTGACCGGAATTTCAATAAGTCCACCCTATAAAGGTTACGTGGTCATCTTAAAGCAAACCAACGGCGATCAATGGTTGCCAATTTTTATTGGAGAAGCAGAAGCACATACGATATCTCTTCTTCTTCAGGGATTAAAATATATTCGTCCTCTCACTTATGATCTTTTCAGCAACCTTCTTGATGTAAGCCAGGCTAAGGTTGAGAAGATCGAAGTAACTAAGTTGGAAGAAAATACTTTTTACGCCAGTGTTCACCTGGAAACCGTTGATGGAATAAAAGAAATTGATGCCCGCCCCAGCGACGCTATTGCGCTTGCACTTAAAACCAAAGCTCAGATATTTGTTGCACCATCTGTTTTCACCGAAGCAGGGATGAGGGGAGAAATTGCCCAGGCTGAACCACTTCAACCGGTAGATCGACTCGCTACACTAAATAAGAAATTAAAAAAAGCGGTTGAAGAAGAGGAATATGAGAAGGCTGCTGAGATTCGGGATGAAATCAAAAATATAGAAGAAGACAAGAAAAAAGAAGATAACTAAAACATAGAACTAAATTTGATCAATTGGTCGAACCCGGATTTTCATTTCTCCGGGTTTTTTTATTGTCCGTTTGTTTCATTATTCCTGATGTACATGTAGCAACCAGTGGACAAGTCAAACACTCTGTGATTCTTGCTTTGCAATGTTCTTTTCCCAATATCACGAGTAAACCATGTAAGTGATTATAGAGCATAGAATCGCGGGGCAGGGAATCATAGACGCCCTTTTGAATCTCATCATAAGCCGGATTTGAATCCAGTCCCTGCAATCTAACAAGGATACGTTTTGTGTAAGCATCTACGACAAATACCGGACGACCAAAGGCATAGCAGGCTATACTATCAGCAGTTTCCTTACCTACACCCCAAATATTCAACAGTTCACTACGCAGCTTATCATCAGAAAAATCAATTATTTTTCCAGTTGTTACAAATAAATTCCACCAACCTGCTAATTCTTTGAGTTTCTTCGCTTTACTGTTGTAATAACCGGAAGACCGAATGATTTGTCCCAAATGAACAGAGTCTGTTTTGATAATATCATCAGCCGTTATAATTTCATTTGTTGTCAAATTTTCAAGCGCTTTCTCGACATTTGTCCATGCAGTATTTTG
>Ga0208648_1000573_pt1 | contig 36003 bp, 38 predicted proteins | sample AntAceMetag02UKL_FD_184772 | JGI IMG/M metagenome (GOLD analysis project Ga0208648, IMG submission 184772) | Saline lake microbial communities from Ace Lake, Antarctica - Antarctic Ace Lake Metagenome 02UKL (SPAdes) (version 2) | ecosystem: Environmental > Aquatic > Non-marine Saline and...
TCGACTGCTACCATCAGTGCCTGAAGGCGTGCGATATGAATTGAAGGAAGTGATTGCTTCAAGAAAGAATACAAGGTTTTGACGACTGACATAAATACCCCCTACCCGCGATGAAATGATAAGACGAAAATCAAATGCTTAGGCCGGAAAAGTCTACCCTAGTTTTATTTTACATCAAAAAAATAGCGTATCCAGCTGTTTTTTAGGGTTAATTCGTGGGGATACCTCAGGCTCTGACCCCTTAAAGAAATATCAAAAAAATAAGCCAATCCATGGTTTGAAAGTAAACAAATTCCGCTTGTTTGAGTGCATCTCTCAGGTTCATCATATAACCTGAAGCTTTCAATAACCTTTCAAATGAATATTTTATTAATTGAAGATGATGAAGTGCTGGCAGATGGACTCCGGCACACACTTAACAATAGCGGTTATACAGTAACGGCTGTTTCTAAAGGCATGTATGCAAAACAACTGTTGCAGGCACAGGGCTTCGATTTGATTATTCTGGACCTGGGTTTGCCCGATATCGATGGGATGCAGCTATTAAAATCATTGCGTAAACTGCAAATATCCTTACCCATTATGATTTTAACGGCTAGAGACAGTATGAATGAGCGCATTGAAGGTATAAGCCAGGGTGCGGACGACTATATGACCAAGCCATTTGATCTGAAAGAACTGGAAGCCAGGTTAAATGCCCTGGTCCGGCGTTGTTATGGCGGGTTCAGTAATTTTATAGAAGTTGGCCCTTTGCAACTGGACACGAGCTGTGGGCAAATCAAAGTTAATGATGAACTGCTTTCCATTTCTGCCCGGGAAATGGCTGTGCTGGAATTATTGATGTTGCAACATGGAAAAGTTGTGAGTAAAGATCGCATTGCACAGCAACTTTCCACCTCCGGCGACACGCTTGCAGATAATGCTATTGAAATTTATATCCACCGCGTTAGAAAGCATATCGCACCTTACAATGTTTCAATTAGAACGATCCGGGGATTAGGTTATTTACTTGAGGACCGACCTGCAGATAAAAAAGATGAATAACTTTTCCAGCCTGAAATCCACTATTGTTTTGCGCATGATCATTCCGATCATGGTTTTTATCATACTTATCGAGTGTGCATTCTCCTATTTAGTGACGCTGCATAATGTCAACGAAACCTATGATCGTTGGCTGCTGAATTCTGCCCGTTCCCTGGAGCAGGAGGTGAACGTTATTGATCAAAAAGTTTCAGTAAAATTATCGGGAAGCGCATTAAAAATTTTTAAATGGGATGATGTTGGCTCCACCTACTTTAATATTCAGACAGAATCTGGAAATATTCTGGTTGGGGATTTACCGTTAATGGATAAACCCGGTCAGGCTAATGGACAAGCAAGATTATTCTCCAATATCCTGCTGAATGGTGAAAAGCTGAGGATGGTCTCATTGAATGTATCTGCAGGGCTGCCCGAAGCGGTTCTCATTAATGTCGCTGAAACATTAGACAGGCGTAATGAAAGGTTTATTGAAATGCTTATCACTGATTTGGCACCGCAACTGTTTTTAACCTTGATTATCGGTGCACTACTATATAAAGGCGTTGATCGAGTTTTGAAACCTTTGCATAAACTTACCGACTATATTGCTCAACGCTCGCCAAGTGACTTAAGCCCGATACCTGATGATGATGTTTTTGATGAAGTGGTTGCTCTGACAGATACTATCAATTATTTATTTGCAAAATTATCAAATTCCATTACTTCGCAACAGCGCTTTATATCCAATGCTGCTCACCAGTTACGTACGCCATTAGCGGGTTTGAAATTGCAGGCTGAAAGAGCGCAAAGGGAGAAAAATATTGAAACCATGAGACCTGCTCTGAAACAAATACAGAATAGTGCCGACAATGTCTCTCATTTGATCAGTCAGCTGCTGGTTCTAGCTCGCTCAGACCAGGTTGACGGGCGTCATTCTTTTCATCGTCTGGACTTGTTGGATCTGACTAAAAATATCTGCATGGAATGGGTACCTAAAGCACTGGAAAAAGACATTTCCTTAAGCTTTGAAAGCCTGGAAAAAGATGTTTTTATCCAGGCTGACCCGATATTGTTAACGGAGCTTTTAGCTAATTTACTCGACAATGCCATTAGTTATGGTCATCAGCAGGGCAATATACTGGTTAAAATCGTGAAGCAACCGACACCCTGTTTAATCCTGGAGGACGATGGTCCCGGTATTAACGAATCAGAATATCAAAAAGTCTTTGAACGCTTTTATCGAATTACTGGAACTGCTGGTAAAGGCTGTGGACTCGGACTTGCCATCGTTAAAGAAATTGCCGATTTGCATTTGATAGATTTAGATCTAGGCAAATCCGACATGGGAGGCGTCCAGTTTGCTTTAAATTTTAAGCAAGGCTATAGCAACTAAAACTCTTTAGCGTGATAATAAAGGTTGTAAAAGAATACTTTAAGTCTAAAATAGAAATCCTATTGAAACAATGAGGTTTTTAACATGGCTAAAGCAATAAAATTATCTGATGGGTTGGTGACTGATGCGACGACTCATGGGAAGGCACAACACAGAAGCGCACCACGTCAAATTGAATATTGGGCGAGAATTGGGAAAATTGCCGATGAAAACCCGAATTTGACTCTTGGCTTTGTTAAAGATATTCTTACGGGGTTAGAAGAAGCAGAGGCTGGGGATGTCACCGAGTATCAATTCGGATGAAGATACAGCAAAGCGGTATTTTCAGTCGCAGGGTTAAAAAGCTTCATCCTGCTGAAAAGCAATCCCTGGATGATGCAATTAGGGCCATTGTTGAAAATCCTAAAATTGGTCAAGTCAAAACAGGTGATCTTGCGAGTGTCCAAGTCTACAAATTTAAACATAAAACACAACAATATTTGTTGGCTTATCGGTTTAGTGAAGATGGACTGATTCTAACGCTGCTAGCGTTAGGAACTCATGAAAACTTTTATCGTGACCTGAAGCAACAATGAATCAAAATGGCAGAGCTAGAAATTACTAAAGTCACAAGATCAAGGTGTCAGCCAGTAATGCCGCTATCAGTCACACTAATTCCATCTAAATCAACTACACGCATATTCACGCCTTCGTTTGGTTATCAATGAATAGTCCTTCGATCTTCGCTTAACAACGCTCGGTTGCTTTGGTTTGGTTGGTTGCCCGATTTGCGTTTTAAATTCAGGATAATTGAATATCGTGAGCAAAACCATTTAATAAAATGATCAACCCTACTCCTGCAAGAATTAATGCTATTTGTTGTAGTGAAGATTTGATATCAGTTTTTTTATGCAAGGTCGGAATTAAATCGGAGACAGCAATATAAATAAAACTCGACGCTGCCATCGCTAGAAAATATGGCAGGCTTTCCTGTAATCCATCTAAACTATAGTAGGCTAAAACCCCACCAATCACTGTCGTTAAACTTGCCAGAACATTATAAAACAATGCTTTTGCCTTAGAATACCCACTGTGTAACAGAATGGCAAAATCACCTACTTCTTGAGGTATTTCATGCGCGGCAACCGCTAGACTGGTAACAATACCTAATTGTACGTCAGTTAAAAATGCAGCAGCTATCAATACACCATCAACAAAGTTATGGATACCGTCACCGATAATAATCATTGTCCCTGCAGACTTATGTGAGCCATGAGAATGGCCATGATCATCCGTTTCTCCATGAACTTCACAAGACCCGGAATGACAATGTCGCCAGATCAACAGCTTTTCCAGCATAAAAAATAATAATAAGCCCAGCATAATTGAACCTGATAAGCTTTGTATCTGTGCTGCTCCAACCTCCTCAAAAGCATGTGGAATCAATCCCCAAAAGGCAACGGCCAATAACGCGCCAGTGGCAAAACTAACCCCATGCGGCAATACTTTTGCACGTGTCTTGTCAGACAATAATAAAAACACAGATGCAACTAAAACGCTTAATACGCCGCCAAGAGCAGTAAAAATAATAATTAAAAATAGTAAATTCATTGACAATAGAAATAAGGAATTATCTGTGGAGCGTGCTTTAGCCCGCTAGTAAGTAAGAGAAAAAAATGAGTAAAGACATGGCTTCATGTTAAAGAAACAACATCATCGCAATAAAAAAACAGCGGGCTATAAGCCCGCGCTATGTCATCCAGATCATCGTTGCCATACGTCCAGTCTGGCCATCGCGTCGATAGGAAAAAAATTGATCTGTAGCGCTTACAGTACAGTATTGGCCGCCATAAATTTGCGCTACGCCAGCATAGTTTAAGAGTATTCGTGCAATCTGGTAAATATCCGCTAAATATTTGCCTTGTGAATGATCTTTGAAAGCACTGGCAAATTGTGCAGATTTATTTATAAAGGCGGTCCGCACATCATCACCTACTTCAAAGCATTGAGGGCCAATGGCAGGGCCCAGCCATGCCAAAACCCCGGTATTAGGCATTTTAAGTAGCGTATTTTCAATAATGCCATTTAAAAGTCCGCGCCAGCCGCCATGTATCGCAGCAATCTGCGTGCCTTGTTCGTCACACAGTAACAAAGGCAGGCAATCGGCCGTTAGTACCGTACAAACAATATTGTTTTTAGCAGTATAACTGGCATCAGCTTCTGCACTGCCCATCATTTGATCGGCACAGACAACTTGTACGCTATGTGTTTGCTGCAGCCAGACAGGATCAGCAGGCAAAGCCAGCATGCTTTTGATTCGTTGCCGGTTTTCTAATACATGATGGCACAAATCATTAACATGGCCCGCGAGGTTTAAGCTGCTAAATTCGCCCTGACTAACTCCACCTGTTCTTAGTGTCGTTGCTGAGTGAATATTTGCAGGTACCGGCCAGTCAGGAGTGATCCAGTGTGTCATTTGTTCTTAATGCGGCTAATAAATCCTGCATATCAGCAGGCATAGGAACTTGCCATTCACAATATTCACCTGTGCGTGGGTGTATTAAGCCTAGCTTTTCAGCGTGCAAGGCTTGCCGTTTAAAGCTACGCAATACTTTTTCTAGTTCCTGACCGCAATCCTTGGGCATTTGAAACCTGCCACTATACATAGGGTCACCGACCAAGGGTAGGCGCAAATATGCCATATGTACCCTGATCTGATGGGTTCGTCCGGTTTCTAGTTTGACCTGTATTAAGGTATTGCGTAAAAACCTCTCCAGAACCCGGTAATGTGTTATCGCAGGCTTGCCATTATCTCTAACTGCAAATTTCATACGCTCGGTAGGATGCCTTCCAATAGGCTCATCCAGAGTTCCGCCACCGGTCATACGGCCTATGGTAATGGCAAGATATTCACGATGAATTTCCCTTGCCTGTAGCTGCTCAACCAGGCTGTGATGCGCTGCCAGGGTTTTAGCTACCATCAATAAGCCACTGGTATCTTTATCAATACGGTGTACTATTCCAGAACGCGGGATAGTGGCTGCATCAGGTAAATGAAATAGCAAGGCATTTTGTAAAGTACCGCTCCAGTTACCTGCTCCGGGGTGAACAACAAGGCCTGCTGGCTTATTAACAATTAAAATATCCTCATCTTCATAAACGATATCCAGAGGTATGTCTTCCGCCAGATATTCTGTGACTTCTTCTGCTTCTGCATCTAATATAAGCTCTTCACCACCGACCAGGCGATCCTTTGCTTTTAGCTGTTCGGCATCGACCGTTACCCGCCCGGCTTTAACCCAGGTTTGTAATTTATTGCGCGAATAATCAGGGAAAATTTCCACCAAAATCTGGTCTAAACGCTTGCCTGCTAATTCTATAGGTACTTCGGCTGTTAATATCGCCATATAATCATTTTTTCCTAACTAAATTTATCTACAAAAGCTGTATTTATTTACAACAGATGTATTTATGTATAAATTCTTTTACAATGAAGCTTAATTACTTAATATGAAAGAATAATCTATCAATCTTACAACGTGTCGTTGCAAATATGCCATCATTTTTCCATAAATTAGCATTTATCCTTTGTTTATCTCTGATTATTCAGGCTTGCAGTATCTTCTCCAAAGAAACCAAAGAAGATGAATATGTGGGCTGGACAGTAGAGCAATTTATTACTGCAAGTAAGCAGGAACTAGAGGATGAAAACTATAAAAAAGCGATAGCTCTATTAGAGCAACTCGATTCTCGTTATCCATTTGGCGAGCATTCTGCGCAAACACAACTAGACCTGACTTTCGCCTATTATAAAAATGGTGATGCCGAAGCGGCTTTAGCGTCAGCTGATCGTTTTATTAAAACCCACCCGCGTAATCCAGATATTGATTATGCCTATTATTTAAAAGCGCTGGTGAATTTTAATCGTGAACTCGGTTTTTTCGAACGTTACGTTCCCTCTGATGCAACCCAGCGCGATACATTGTTTACCCAGACGTCTTATTTGAATTTTGAAGAACTATTGCGCCGCTTCCCTGATAGCAAATATGTAGCTGATGTAAAACAGCGCATGATTTATCTAAAAAATGCTATGGCAAGACACGAGTTGCATATTGCCCGTTTCTATATGGACAGGGAGGCCTATGTAGCTGCAGCAAATCGTACCAACTATATTTTAGAGCATTATGAAGGTACGCCGTCAGTTCCTTACGCATTAGAAATTCAAATAAAGGCGTATAAAATTTTAGGCTTACAGGGTCTGGTTGAAAAAAGCACTGAACTTTATAACTACAACTATCCTGATGGCCCTGTCTATCCCGAAGCTGATCCAAGTGATGTTGTTGTCGTTCCTTTTATCTGGAGTATGTTTGCCTTTGATAAATAAGCGTAATTCTCATTATTCATCATTACTATGTATTTTCGTCAAATTTTCTTAATTTCCTGCCTGAGCGCACTCGCCGCCAGCTTCGGCTTTAGTCTTTATCAGTGGTATCTGGTCAATCCCATTATATTTGCCGCTGAGCTTTATGAGCTCGGGGAACCAATAGGCTCAAGTACAATAGAGCCAACGCAATCCTGGAGTCCCGGCAATGGTATTGAACGTAGCTTGTATACTTTATTAGCGAATTTCCTGATGAGCCTGGCTTATAGTTTACTGCTTGCTAGTGCTATGGTTTTTCGTGGCTCCAGTTCAGGCCTGAAAGGACTGGGATGGGGAATGGCCGCGTATATATCCGTTTTTATCGCACCCAGCCTGGGCTTGCCACCAGAAATCCCTGGCATGGAGGTTGCCGATTTAAGTCAACGCCAGCACTGGTGGTTGCTAACTGTATCCTTGACCGCACTAGGACTAGCAATATTAGCTTTTAGTCTGCGTTACTATAAAGGGGCAGGGCTTATACTTATACTATTGCCACATTTAATCGGTGCACCAGTATCTGCAATATATGGTTTTAGTCATTCAGATCCTGATGCAGTTTTTAATCTGACAAAACTATGGCATCAGTTTATCCTGCAAACCAGTATCGCAAACGCATTATTATGGTTTATAATCGGCATCAGTACTGGTTTTTTATGCCACAAATTTATTGATACTATGTCGCCCTTGCAACCCACCAAATTAAACAAGGCTTAATATGAAGACCAATAACACTGCTACACTGGAACAAAGCGTTCCTGTCGCTACAACTAAAAACCTGCAACTCATTGCTGCCGCGTTATTAGGACTTATTCTTTTATTTGGTGTAGGCTTTGCACCGATGGATATTGCGCATAATGCTGCACATGATACCCGCCATAGCGTTGCCTTTCCTTGCCATTAACTGATGCTAGATGGGCAAAGGGCAATATGTGCCCATCTCTTGTGTCTAGCATCTAGTATAGTGCCCGGCTTAACCATGTAAAGTGGGAATAGGCTGGCGTTTATGTTGCGTTTTTTGAAAAATTTCAATAATTAATTGACTCACGTTTTCAGCAACCAGTTTACCTTCTAGAAAATCATCGATCTGCTCATAACTCAATCCCAGAGCATATTCATCAGTTTTACCCGGTTCCAGATCTTCCAGGTCAGCAGTAGGCGCTTTTGTTATCAATACATCGGGCGCGCCCAGGTTTGTTGCTATCTGCCTGACCTGCCGTTTATTCAAACCAAAAAGCGGCGCAAGATCACAGGCTCCATCGCCCCATTTAGTAAAAAATCCGGTTATATTTTCTGCCGAATGGTCGGTTCCAATAACCAATGCTCCCAACAATCCTGCCATTTCATACTGTGCAATCATTCTTGTCCGGGCTTTTACATTACCTTTACTAAAATCTAGTTTTACCGCAGATGCTAACTGCCCACTCTGATTTTCAAGTACACGACATGTTTCTGCATGAATAGCATCAACTCCGGATTGCACATTAACAGAAATACTTTGCCCGGGCTGAATAAAACTAATCGCAAGCTGTGCGTCACTTTCATCAGCCTGAATATTATAAGGCAGGCGCAGCGCAATAAATTGATACTCGTTGCTATTTTCTTCTTGATTAAGCTGCTCAGTAGCTAATTGGGCTAGACGACCACAAGTAGTTGAATCGATACCGCCGCTAATGCCTAACAATAGTTTCTTTAAGTTTGATTCTTTAAGTTGACGTTTTATAAAATCAATGCGGCGCTGAATTTCAAACTCTGGCTCAATAACCGGGAGTACTTTCATTTCTTCGATAATGTCTTTTTGATTCATAGATTTTATTAGCAAGGATAGATAGTATTACTGTCAATACCACGGTGTAATGACTAAATTAATTTTTGCAATTAATTGTATCTGAGTTAGCTATCATAAGTGCTAAAATATTATGTAAACTATTTAGTTCAGTTATTTTAAAAGCAATATCTTCATATGAGTGCAAAAAATAAAATATTAATAGAAGTTTACCCTAGGTATATAGAGGATCAATCTATGCCTAGTGCACACAAATATGCCTTTGCGTATACTATTAAGATCACCAACGCCGGTACAACGGCAGCGAAATTAATTAGCCGACACTGGTTAATCACTGATGCCAATGGCAAGGTTGAAGAGGTACGTGGCGCGGGGGTTATTGGCAAGACACCCTATTTAAAGCCAGGCGAAGCATTTACTTATACTAGTGGGGCGCTTATCGAAACAGCCGTTGGCGTGATGCAAGGGGAATATACAATGCTCTCCGATTCAGGTGAAAATTTTGATGCAGCTATCCCCCAGTTTACTTTATCGATACCCAGAACATTGCACTAGCTATGGCTATCTATGCGATTGGTGATATTCAAGGTTGTTACGATGATTTGCAGCGCTTATTGGAAAAGATTGATTTTAACAAGAATACCGATCAACTCTGGTTTGTTGGTGACTTGGTTAATCGCGGGCCTAAATCATTAGAAACCCTGCGCTTTGTCAAGTCGCTTGGTGATGCGGCTATTTGCGTACTGGGCAACCATGACCTACATTTACTTGCGGTAGCCTATAAACACTCGCCAATCCGCACAAAAGACACGCTAAATTCGATATTGCATGCAAAGGATAAAGACGAATTATTGCATTGGTTAAGGCACAGACCCTTATTTCACTATAACGATGATTTTTGTATGCTACATGCCGGATTGCCCCCGCAATGGGACTTTTCCATGGCAAAAAAAATGGCTGCGAAAGTTGAGCAGGAATTACGCGGTGATAGCTATGTAAAGTTTTTTAAGCAAATGTATGGTAATGGACCGGATAAATGGAGCGAAAAATTAAAAGGTTATGAGCAATTACGCTTCGCGGTGAATTGTTTTAGCCGTATGCGTTTTTGTGATGAAAAAGGGCGTCTGGATTTTAAATTTAATGGTAAGCCAGGCAGCCAGCCAAAAAATTTAATCCCCTGGTTCGATTTACCGAACCGAAAAAATGCACATTTAAAAATTATATTTGGTCACTGGTCTGCTTTAGGTTATCACCACTCGAATAATTGTCACGCAATTGATACCGGCTGCCTGTGGGGTGGGCAACTGACAGCCCTACAATTAGATGCACAAATGCACAGAATCAGCGTGGATTGCGAAGGTTATAGAGTGCCCAATCATTAGCTTACTTGTAAATGATCAAATACCAATGCATCAACCCGCAATTATTTCCTGTACTTTGCACGATTATATTGAAATTGCCTGTTTATATGGATACCAGATCAAACTGCGGTTAAAAGATGAACAAACAGTTGAAGGTAAAGCGATTAACATCTTGAGTACTTCTGAAAAACGAGAATATTTACTGCTCGATTGTGGACAGCAAATAAATATCGAACTCATTGAAATTAAAGAATTACAGGTATTAACAGCACAGGCAAAATTTCAATCTGTCTCCTTTACATAGCAGTTAAGCATTATTTAAAAAATAAGTGAGATAAAAAACTTAAAACTATCCTTAGGGCTTTAGCCTGAGCACTTTTCATGCTTTCCTGATAGAATACAAAATTTTATACAAGCCGTATCAAGGCCTTAATACTTAGAACTAACACTAGAGAAAAACATGTTTTGTCACCATTGCCAGGAAGCTAAAAAAAATATTGCCTGTGATACGGCAGGCATTTGTGGAAAAAAAGCGGATGTTTCTAGTTTACATGACTTATTAACCTATACGTTAAAGGGTTTAGCTTTTTACGCCGTAAAGGCTGCAGAGTCAGGAATAACTGACCCAAATATTGATAAGTTTGTTGCTCGTGCACTGTACTCAATGGTAACCAATGTTAATTTTGATCCGGCAGTATTTGTACAATTAATTGTTGAAACGGTACAAAGGCGCGAGCATTTAAAAAGAATATTGTCCAAAAGTGACGCTGTAGTTATTACTGTGGAACCGGAGGAAGCCCAATGGCTTTATGAGACAATTGACCAGGCAGCCTTTGTAAAAAAAGGAGAAACAGTTGGCGTGCAGGCCGATGGCAAACTATCCGGTGTTGATGCCGATTTACATGACGCACGGGAAATGCTGATATATGCCGCAAAAGGTTTAGGGGCTTTATTAGAGCATATTCAGGTGTTAAATGAGTTTGAGCCTGAACACTATGTCTTTATGCATCAAGCTGTCGCTTATACCTTACAAAAACAACGCAGTCTCAATGAATTACTCGCCATGAATTATAGATGTGGTGAGCAGGCGATACTGGTTATGGCTTTGCTAGAACGCATCAATATTGAAAAATTTGGCCAGCCCTCAGCAACAACAGTGTATTTAGACTCCTGGGATAAACCTGGCATTTTAGTTTCCGGGCATGATTTTCATGATTTACTGGATTTATTAGAGCAAAGCGCTGGCTCTGGTGTCGATATTTATACCCATGGCGAAATGATTGCCGCCCATGGCTATCCAGCTTTTAAGAAATATTTTAATCTGGTCGCCAACTATGGTGGTGCGTGGCAGGATCAAAAAACCGAGTTTGGCAAGTTTCAAGGCCCTGTTCTGGTGACCAGCAACAGCCTGCAACAACCTAAAAAAGGCTACACTGAAAGGGCTTATACTTCGGGCATGGTCGGCTGGCCCGATATTGCGCATATTGAAAAACGCAGAAGCAAAGAAACCAAAGATTTTTCTAAAATTATTGAGCAGGCACTGCAATGTGAACCGCCTTTGCCTTTAACTTCGGGCAGTGTCATCGTAGGTTATGGACGGCATGCACTAATTGCTTTAACAGATGCCATTACCCAGTCTATTCAGGTGGGTGATATTAAACGTATTATCGTTTTAATTGGCTGTGATGGGCGGCACAAAGAACGTCGCTATTACACCGATTTAGTTAAGGCCTTGCCTGCAGATACGCTTATTTTAACAGCTGGTGATACTAAATACCGGTTTCATCAGTTAGATTTAGGTGAAATAAACGGTGTACCACGTCTTTTGGATGCAGGACAAACTCAAGATTTTTATGCAGTGATCGCATTTTTAACGCATTTGCAAAATACTCTGCAGCTAGAGCATATTAATCAACTGCCTGTTTCTTTTAATATCGCCTGGTATGAGCAACAAACCATTTTAATGATGCTGGCATTATTTGCTCTTGGTATTAAAAATCTGCGTATAGGACCTACATTACCGCCTTTTTTTAGCCCGGGAATTTTGCAGAAATTAACAGATGAACTGGCGGTTAAAGGAATTGATACCCCGGAAAATGATGTAACGGCAATGCTTGAAGGAGAATGAAGCAGTAGCAAACTACAATAATTGTGTATCCCCTAGTCTAGATATTACATTCAAACTGCTTACGGGTTCTATTTTAGATAATGATAGAAAAAATAATTGAACATTTAATTTATGCAAGCCGCTGGCTGTTGGCACCGATTTATTTGGGGATGAGCATTGCTTTAATGGCTTTGACGGTTAAGTTTTTTCAAGAACTATATCACTTTATTCCTGCCATTTTAACGATAGAAGACAATCAGTTAATTTTGAAGCTATTGACCTTTGTAGATTTATCCTTAGTCGGCAGCCTGACTATTATCGTCATGTTTAGCGGCTATGATAATTTTGTCTCCCGTCTGGATATTGCTGAAGGAACAGAAAAGCTATCCTGGCTGGGCACACATGACTATGGCTCGCTTAAAATGAAAGTCGCCTCATCTATAGTGGCCATTTCATCGATACATTTATTAAAAGTTTTTATGAATGTGCAACAAATTGCAAATGACAAACTTGTCTGGTACGTGCTTATTCATATTACTTTTGTGCTATCCGCATTTTTGATGGGTTATTTGGAAAAACTAAAAGAGTGAATAATTTATTACTGTTAAGTACTTCGGCCTGTCATTTATGCGAACAGGCGGAAAGCTTATTACTGCAACTCAATATTGCCTATCAAAAAATTGATATCGCTGAACAGGAACAATGGCTGGAGCGCTATGCGATTAAAATCCCGGTGCTATTGAATACCCAGGAACAACGAGAACTGTGCTGGCCTTTTTCCACTGCAGATATCCTGGCTTTTGTATAAACTAACTAGTGACAGCTGTAGAACGGACTTTAATCCGCTAGTTCTGCACGCTATTCCTGAGAATAACGGACTAAAGTCCCCTCTACAATACCTTTGAAGAGTAAGCTTGAAAAATGAATACTGACTACAGAATAGAAAAAGATAGCATGGGCGAATTACAGGTTCCCGGTAATGCCTTGTATGGCGCACAAACTCAACGCGCTATTAACAACTTTCCTATTAGCGGTTTAACGATGCCGCCCGCTTTTATTAAAACCGTAGCTTTGATTAAACAGACTGCCGCTAAAGTTAACATGCAGCTTGGCGTTTTAGATATTGTGCGAGGCGAGGCTATTATTAAAGCGGCTGAGCAGATTATTCAAGGTGAACACGCCGATCAATTTCCTATTGATATTTTTCAGACAGGTTCTGGTACCAGTACCAATATGAATGTTAATGAAGTATTGGCACATCTTGCATCAGCAATCAGTACTGAAGTTGTGGGAGCGAATGACCATGTGAATATGGGGCAAAGCAGTAATGATGTTATTCCTACCGCGATACACATCAGCACAGCGATTGAGTGTCAGCGTCAATTATTGCCTGCCCTGGAGCATTTAGCTGCAACTTTGGAAAATAAAGCGCTAGCTTGCCGTGAGTATACTAAAACCGGGCGCACTCATTTGATGGATGCCATGCCTATGACGCTGGAGCAGGAATTAGGCGCATGGGCTTTGCAAATTCGTAATGGCATAGCCCGGGTAAACTGTGCTTTGCCTAGAATTCACAAACTGGCCCAAGGTGGTACTGCGGTAGGTACAGGAATTAATGCCCATCCAGAATTTGCGGCATTGTTTGCTAACACTATGAGTAAAGTTAGCGGTATTACATTCAGTCCGAATGACTCATTTTTTGAAAGTTTAAGCTGTCAGGATGCCATTGTTGAATTATCGGGACAATTAAAGACTATTGCTGTCAGTTTAACGAAAATTGCCAATGATTTGCGCTGGATGAATAGTGGGCCTTTAGCCGGTTTAGGAGAAATTGAGTTAACAGCCTTGCAACCGGGTAGTAGTATTATGCCCGGCAAGGTAAATCCGGTGATTCCGGAAGCGACTGCAATGGTTGCTGCACAAGTGATTGGTAATGATGCGACGATTACCATCGCAGGTCAGTCTGGGACCTTTCAGTTAAATGTAATGTTGCCGGTGATTGCCTATAATATTTTACAAAGCATAGAAATTATCAGTCAGGTAAGCATTGCACTCGCGGATAAGGCGATTGCTGATTTCACTGTGCGTGAAGATAATTTACAAGATGCACTGGCAAGGAATCCGATACTGGTCACTGCCTTAAACCCGATTATTGGCTATGCAAAAGCGGCTGAAATTGCAAAATCCGCCTATAAGCAAGGACGAGCTATTATTGATGTTGCCGAAGAAATGACTGATATTCCACGCATCGAATTAGAGAAAATTCTGGAGCCAAGGCATCTTGCCGCTGGCGGCGTGAATTAATACACTGAAAATTCCTAGTAGAACGGACTTCAGTCCGCTCTGCATTTCTGACAGGCCATTACATTGACTGCATTTAAACCCAAACTTATTGTTTTCGACCTGGATGGTACGCTAGTAGATTCATCGCCTGATATTTCAAACGCTATCAATCTGATGCTCTCCGAATTAAACCAGCAAACCTACTCAAAGCAACAAATAAGACACTGGATGGGCAATGGTGTGACGATGTTAATTAAGCGCGCACTCACTGGTGAATTGACCCCTTTAACAGACCCCGACAATCTGCAGCTGGCCAAGAGCGTGTTTAGTGCTTTCTACAGGCAGAATATTTGCGTACATAGTCAGTTATATCCAGGAGTAAAAGAGGGTTTAGATCAACTGCAGGCCGCAAAAATTAATTTAGCCTGTGTAACCAATAAGCCAACACGATTTACCTTACCTTTATTAACCGAAATTGGCATTAAGGATTATTTTCCATTTATTGCCTCGGGGGATACCTTCAGTAAAATGAAGCCTGATCCTCTGCCTTTGCTGGAAGCTGCAAAGTTTTTTGCTAATGAAGCGGAACAGGTATTAATGGTAGGCGACTCGATTAATGATATAAAGGCAGGCAAGAGCGCTGGCTTTAAAACGGCAATAGTGCCTTACGGCTATATCGGAAAATACAGTTGCGATCAGTTAGGAGCCGATTATCAAATTGATAGTATTGCGCATTTAAGTGAGTTACTATCGCTAGCGTATTAACCTTGAAAATTATCTTTATGCGACATGGCAAGCCTGATGCTCCAAAATCGGGTAAATTGAGTGCCCATGAATTTCATCGCTGGATGGACGCCTATAATCTGGCGAGCCTGAATACCAGCCAGCAACCACCAAAACAGATACTAGCAATAGCGAGTAAATGCAATATCCTGATCTGTAGTGATTTGCGGCGATCTATCCACTCTGCAGAATTACTTGGAGTAATAGATATAGCCTGTATAGACGAAATATTTCGTGAAGTAGAATTACCTTACTGCACAACTTCAATACCCAGACTATCTCCTGCAAGCTGGTCGATAATGTTAAGAATTCTATGGTTTATGGGTTATTCTGCCAATTGTGAATCTAAAGCTGCAGCGAAGCGGAGAGCCGCTGCTGCAGCAGATATATTGCATGATAAAGCATTAGCTAATAACACTGTTCTATTAGTTGGCCATAGCATATTCAACAACTTTATTGGCAAACAGTTGAAAGCAAAAGGGTGGCAAGGTTCGGCAAGTATTTTTAGTAAATATTGGGCAATAAGTGAGTATGAGTATTTTGTAGCATAGCTATCCATGTCCCGATAGGGAAAGAGGAAGAAATTCGGTGTCACTTGGCAATTGTCAGAGTAAGTAGACAATGGTAAAAAGCAATTGAATAAACTGTCTCTAAGCTCAATTTATATCTGCGAACATCACGACTAAAGACAGTCGCTACAAAATATTTAATAACATTATTAAATACATCGACATTCGTTTAAAATGCTATGTTTTATCAAAGCAACGCGAATTTTATCCAGGTAAGGCTTTATGCGTAAAGTCACCGTGTCACTATCATAAAATACACCCCATGACACCAGAACAATTCAAGCAATATGCCGATCAAGGCTACAATCGCATTCCTATCGCACGTGAAGTGCTGGCAGATTTAGATACCCCACTGAGTGCGTATCTTAAATTAGCGGATGGCGCTTATTCATATCTATTTGAATCGGTGCATGGTGGCGAGCAGTGGGGACGTTATTCCATCATCGGCCTGCCTTGCCAGTCGCTGATAAAAATCTTCGGCAATGAGATTCGGATTGAAGAATCAGGAACCGTGGTGGAAAGTTTTGAACATACCAACCCTCTGCTCTGGATTGAAGAATTCAAACAGCGATTTAAAGTCCCTGATATTGATGAACTCCCCCGCTTTAACGGTGGGCTAGTGGGTTATTTCGGTTATGAAACGATAGGTTATATAGAACCACGGCTAAAATCAGCTGCTAAAGATGATCCAATAGGCAGTCCGGATATTTTATTAATGGTCTCTGAAGAAATATTAGTCTTTGATAATCTATCTGGCAAAATGATGCTATTAACGCATGCGAACCCAGAGCTAGCTAATGCTTATGAAAACGCACAAGCACGTCTTGAAGAACTGATCTTAAAATTACGTGAGTTAAAAGCACCAACCAACACCGAACATTCCCCTAAGCAGGTAAATGAAGCTGACTTTGTTTCGGGCTTTACTGAACAAGGCTTTAAAGAGGCGGTATTAAAAGCGAAAGACTACATTACTGCAGGGGATATTATGCAAGTAGTGTTATCGCAACGCCTATCTATTCCTTTTTCTGCTGCACCGATAGATTTGTATCGTGCTTTACGCTGCCTAAACCCATCGCCGTATATGTATTATCTCAATTTAGAGGATTTTCATATAGTCGGTTCTTCCCCTGAGATCCTGGTACGTTTAGAAGACGAGATGGTTACAGTTCGACCTATTGCCGGTACGCGTCCACGCGGTAAATCAGCGGCTGAAGACATTGCCCTGGAAAAAGACTTATTGGCCGATCCGAAAGAATTAGCTGAACATCTTATGCTAATCGATTTGGGGCGTAACGATGCCGGACGCGTTGCTAAAATTGGCACGGTGGAGTTGACCGATACCATGCTGATTGAACGTTATTCGCATGTTATGCACATCGTCTCTAATGTTACTGGAGAATTACAAACCGACAAAGATGCTTTTGACGTTCTGGCCGCAACCTTTCCAGCAGGAACTGTAAGCGGAGCACCTAAAATTCGAGCAATGGAAATAATAAATGAACTGGAGCCTGTAAAACGGGGTGTTTATTCGGGTGCAGTAGGCTATATTTCCTGGTCGGGAAATATGGACACTGCAATAGCAATTAGAACCGCGGTCATAAAAGATAAAACCTTACATATACAAGCGGGAGCAGGAATCGTTTATGATTCAATACCCCAGAATGAATGGGATGAAACAATGAACAAAGGGCGAGCAATTTTCCGTGCAGTAACGATGGCTGAAGCTGGATTAAACGGAGGCGGCTCATGAGTGCATGTAAAGTTGTAATGGTCGATAATTACGACTCTTTTACCTATAATCTGGTGCAATATTTTGGCGAATTAGGTGCTGATGTAACGGTGGTGCGTAATGATGAAGTAAGTATTGCTGATATTCGTGCTTTAACTCCCGATAAAATCGTTATTTCCCCGGGACCTTGTACACCTAAAGAGGCAGGGATTTCTGTTGAAACTATTCTCAGCTTTGCTGGAAAGCTGCCTATTCTGGGGGTCTGTTTAGGACATCAAAGTATTGGCTATGCTTTTGGGGGCAATATTGTTCATGCTAAAAGCATTATGCACGGTAAAGTGTCACCTGTTTACCACAATAATTGCGGAGTGTTTAAAGGCTTGAATAACCCGTTTACAGCAACCCGCTATCATTCATTGGTGATCGATCAACAAACATTACCTGACTGTCTGGAAATAACTGCATGGACGCAAGATGAACAAGGCAATATCGATGAAATTATGGGAATACGTCATAAAGAACTGGATATTGAAGGTGTTCAATTTCATCCCGAGTCTATTTTGACTGAGTACGGTCATGATATGTTGCGTAATTTTCTAGAAAAATAAATATTGGATGCATTCCATATATGTTGTCATTTGCGGATTAATGATGCGTAAAACGCACCCTAGTAAATAAAATGAATATACAAACAGCCTTACAAACAGTTCTGGATAGACAAGACCTTACTCGCCTGGAAATGCGTGATGTAATGCGCAGCATTATGGGTGGCAAGGCAACTCCGGCACAAATAGCAGGATTTTTAATTGCCTTGCGTTGCAAAGGCGAGACTGTTGAAGAGATTATTGCGGCCGCTGAAGTGATGCGTGAACTCGCTAGCAAGGTAAATATACGTGGTAAGCATATTATCGATACCTGCGGGACCGGTGGTGATGGAGCGAATACCTTTAATATCTCTACAACTTGTGCCTTCGTCGTTGCCGCAGCAGGTGGAACTGTTGCTAAGCACGGTAATCGTTCTGTTTCCAGTCGCTCGGGTAGTGCCGATGTGCTGGAGGCTGCCGGGGTTAATCTGGAGTTATCTGCCGACCAAGTTGCACAGTGTGTGAATAGCATAGGTGTGGGCTTCTTATTTGCGCAAAAACATCATGGAGCAATGCACCATGTGGCAGGTCCGCGCAAAGAAATGGGCGTACGTACTCTATTTAACTTACTTGGCCCTTTAGCAAATCCTGCAGGCGCTCCAAATCAGCTGATTGGTGTTTTTGATAGACAATGGGTAGAGCCAATAGCTCATGCTCTAAAGGCCTTAGGTAGCGAGCATGTCCTGGTGGTCAATGCCGATGATGGTTTAGATGAAATCAGTATTGCAAGCAGTACTTCGATTGCTGAATTAAAAGACGATACAATTACCAGCTATTGCATTTGTCCTGAACAGTTTGATCTACAGCGCGCTGATTTGGCAACTCTGGCTGTCAATGATGTACAGGATAGCTTAACCATGCTGCAATCAGTGCTGGATAATCAATCCGGACCTGCACGAGATATAGTTGCCTTAAATGCCGGTGCAGCAATTTATGCTGCAAACCTGGAAGACTCGTTATCTGCAGGAATAAGCAAAGCACTGGAAGTGATCGCCTCAGGTGCAGCTAAAGAAAAGCTCTATGCACTAGTAAATTTTAAACCGGTTTAATTTTTAATTTAAAACATACTTTTATGACCGATACCCCTGATATTTTAAAAAAGATACTTGCAACAAAAGCAGAAGAAGTTGCCAAACGTAAATTACGCATGTCAATTGCTAATTTAGCTGACATCATCAACGATACAGAAACACCGCGCGGTTTCGCCCGGGCACTACTGGATAAAGCCAGCAGTAAAAAGCCAGCCATAATTGCTGAAGTAAAGAAGGCATCACCAAGCAAAGGAATCATTAGAGAAAATTTCAAACCTATTGAAATTGCTCAGGATTATGCAATGAATGGAGCTACCTGTCTTTCAGTTTTAACTGACAAAGAATATTTTCACGGCGGTGAGGTTAATTTGCAAATGGCTAGACAGGCCTGTCCTTTACCGGTATTACGTAAAGATTTCATGATTGACCCTTATCAGATACATGAATCACGGGCACTAGGCGCAGATTGTATTTTATTAATTGTTGCCGCTTTATCAGATGCACAAATGCATGAATTAGCCGATACTACGACGCAATTAGGTATGGATATATTGGTTGAAGTTCATGATCAGACAGAAATGGAACGCGCGTTAAAACTGAACACCCCATTAATGGGCATTAATAACCGCAATTTACGCACCTTTGAAACGTCATTACAAACCACTCTGGATTTACAGGGAATGGTGCCGGATGATCGTTTGGTGATAACCGAAAGTGGCATTCATACTCCAGAAGATGTGCGCTTAATGATGGATAATGGTATCTACACATTCCTGGTCGGTGAAGCATTTATGCGTGCAGAACACCCTGGTGCAAAGATGCGTGAGTTATTTTCTATTTAATAAGGAAAAATCAAAGTAGTCGGGTAACATATCAATCGTAAGATGATCATATGACCCGACATGGATGGCAGGTAAACTCTAGGCTTTATATTTATCCATTGCCTTAATAATCGAAAGCGCATCAGCTACAATCGCTTTAGCAGAGTCGTCAAGCTCATTATTTTTATAGATTTTTTCTAGCAAACCCTCTTCGACCAAGGCTTCTTTTACCCATCGTTTGACCATTCTATAATTACTGGAAACCTTTACTTCTTCTCCTGTTGCCGGATTTTTCATCACAACAGTACGTAATTCTATTTTAGGTGCCGCTAATTTATTAACTTTAGGCTTAAATTTAACAGGCTGCACAGGCTTGGTTTTTTCTGGTGATCCGTGATTAGCCGCAGTAACTGTTGTTTCAGCACTTACTGTTTTTTTGCCTGGAGGATTAAATAGATTCGCATCATGCACTTTTTTGCTGATGTCTTGCCCACTGTTATTTTCGCCTTCAAAAACAATATAAGCTATAAAGATTACCGTTAAAATAAAAAAAAACTCTGCCATGCATCACCTCCTCTAAATATTTAATTATTATAATTATGTAATATCTAACTGAATGACTGAGTATATTGCAAACAAGCAAAATACACCAGAATCAATTCACTGATGTCGCTATCATAAAATAGTCTAAAACACATAAAAAAAGGGCGAAACCTCTAAAGAGGTTTCGCCCTTTTAAAGCCTGTCCTAAAAGGGCAGGCTAAGCCTACATTGCATTAATGTAAGCCAATAAACTGCGAGTTCGTAACTTATAGCGCTACGATATCTTCTGCTTGAGGGCCTTTGTCGCCCTGAGTCACAGTAAATTGTACTTTTTGTCCTTCAGCTAAAGTTTTGAAGCCAGAGCCTGAGATTGCGCTGAAATGAGCGAAAACATCAGGACCAGATTCTTGCTCAATAAAGCCAAAACCTTTAGATTCGTTGAACCATTTTACTGTACCAGTTGTAGTAGACATAATAATATCCTATTTATTTCAAGAGTAATTGAAGCCTCGTAATAAGGCCGTTTTGCTGGAAGTGATGCTATTACTTATAAAAACAGGACGAGCTACTAAAGATATAACACTAAAGATAAAACATCGAAATGGTGTGCATAAATATAAGACGTACTTTCAAGCTTGGTAAATTATATACGGCTTTTCGCAGTAGTCAATCAATATTCCTTATAAATGGGATAGTTTTTAGAAATAATTTCTCAAAGAAGTTAATTACCTGAATTCGTATAATCAAATGCATACGCTCAGAAAATAACAGATAATAATATATCGTGTTGAATTGAGCCAAGACACAAGTGCAAAGTAAACAGCTAGCAAACGATTCACAAAGACTGCAAACGACTATAAAAAGCTGTGTCTTGAAGACATGCATTTTATAGAGAACGAACTAGAAAATGCAATATTCCAGAATAAAATTATTGAATCCCTGGGGCGAAACTAAAGTAATTTTTCACGCGAGCTTTGCTGAAGTTCAGGGCAACGAAGCTAGCGACATAAACAGGTAGGCGAATTTTCTCAAGAACGATAAATGGACAAGCCTGAGAGTTTTAAATTAGCCGATGAAAGCAAATGCCTCATCTATAATTCAGGGTTACATTAAAAATAAGTGGAGTCCTGAGTAAATTGCAGGCAGGTAAAAAAAGAGAATGTTATCAGTCCTCACCATGACCGCTTCCAGAATTCATATAGTAATGTAACAGCAACGAGGCTATAATCTTGGATGTTATTTGCCGTAGCAACTCTTACCAGGACTATAAAAATCAATAATTCCCTGCATAAAAACCGGTCACGGATAGTCCTGATTTTATTGATGTTGCTATGCAGCCCAATGTTGATGGCAACGGATGTGCCCGTTATTGCAGCGGCAGCAAGTGTTAAATTTGCTCTACAGGACATCGCCGAGGCTTTCCATCAAGATACTGGAAAAAGTGTACGTATTAGCTTTAGTTCATCAGGTAATTTAACACGACAAATTCAGCAGGGAGGCCCTTTTGAATTGTTTTTATCAGCCAATTCTAGATATGTTGAGCAACTTGAGCAACAGCAAAAAACTCTGGGACCAAGCATCGTTTATGCTTTAGGTCGAGTAGCTTTGTTAACTAGCAAAAACTCTTCATTATTGCTTGATGAGCAATTAAATGGAATTAAGCTAGCCCTGCAAAACGGGAAACTACAACGTTTTGCGATTGCCAGCCCTGAACATGCACCTTATGGTATTGCCGCAAGAGAAGTATTGCAACAATTGGATTTATGGGCATTGGCACAGCCACATCTAGTATTGGGTGAAAATGCGGCACAAGCGGCACAATTTGCAAGTTCCGGTGCTGCTCAAGTTGGTCTGATAGCGTATTCTCTGGCATTGGCGCCCGCATTGCAAAATCGTACTCGCTGCTTATTGCTGCCGGCGAATCTGCACCAACCGCTACTACAAAAGATGGTGCTGTTAAATAATGCTGGCGATACCATTAAATTATTTTTTCTGTATCTACAGCAGGATAAAGCACGGACTATTTTATCCCGCTATGGTTACACAACTCCCTAAAGATAATCTATGGATTGGCAAGCTTTAACCTTATCAGTAAAACTGAGCCTGGTGACGCTAGTGTTTCTATTGCCAATCGGTATTTTATTCGGTCGCTGGCTGGCGTACCGGCAATTTTTCGGTAAATCCTTATTACAAACTGTGTTGGCCTTGCCCCTGGTATTACCACCTACTGTACTTGGCTATTATCTATTGGTGGCCTTCAGCCCCAATGATGGATTCGGACTCTGGCTGGCAAACACTTTCGGTACTACGCTGGTATTTAATTTTCAGGGACTGGTGCTAGCTTCGATTATTTTTAATCTACCTTTCGCCATTCAACCGATGCAACGCGCTTTTGCCGCGATACCTAGACAAATTCGTGAAGCGGCTGCCTGCTGTGGTATGCCCCCAAGGCAAGTGCTATGGAAAATTGAATTACCGCTCGCCTGGCCTGGTATTGTCTCGGCAATGGTGATTTGTTTTGCACATACTCTGGGTGAATTCGGTATTGTTCTAATGGTGGGCGGTAATATTCCTGCCGAAACTCAAACTATTGCTATATCGATTTATGATCGAGTACAGGCTTTTGATGATCATTCAGCCTCTATTATGTCATTCAGCTTGTTACTATTTTCCATGTTGACTATTTCAATTACCTACTGGTTAGCTGAGCGAAATCAACACACGCATGTCTGATTCAGCGATTCATATTAGCTTGCAACAATCTCAGCCTATACCTCTGGCTGTAGAGCTCGAATGTCACTCGGGAGAATTACTGGCATTGGTAGGGCCTTCCGGAAGTGGCAAAACTACGCTGTTGCGTGCTATTGCAGGATTGTATCGACCAGAAAATGGCAACATAAGCTGTCAGGGTGAAATCTGGCAAGACAGTACCCGTAAAATTTTTTTAGCGACTCACCAACGCCATGTCGGGCTGGTATTTCAGAATTATGCGCTGTTCCCACATATGACAGTACTGGAAAATATTCAACAGGCAATCACTCATTTACCTAAATATCAGCGCCAGGCAGAGGCGATGAAACTATTAGAAAAAGTTCATCTTGACGGTCTGCAACAGCGGTATCCGAAAAATTTGTCCGGCGGACAACAGCAACGGGTTGCTGTCGCCAGGGCATTAGCCAGACAACCTAAAGTGTTATTACTGGATGAGCCTTTTTCAGCAGTTGATCAGGTCACGCGGCGCAAACTGTATCGTGAACTACTTTCTTTAAGACAGTCGTTAGCCATGCCGATGATACTTGTGACTCATGATCTGGAAGAATCAAACTTACTTGCCGATCGAATCGCTCTATTGCATAAAGGTGTAGTGTTACAAACAGGCACCCCAGAGTTTGTCGCCGCTCAACCAAAAACTGCAACCGTCGCACGCTTAATGGATCAACAAAATCTGTTTACCGCTGAGGTACTCACCCATGATCAGGTGGGACAAAAAACCTGTATACGCTGGCAAGGCATGATACTGGAAGCAAGCTATCAACCACGGTTTGCAGTGAATGAGCGTATTTGCTGGATGATTCAACCCGCTAATATTCTGTTGCATAGGCGCGGTCGTCCTTCTAGCGGCGATCGTGAAAACCCCTTACAGGCTGAAATTATTGAATATATGGAAAGTAACGGCTTGGCCAATATGCTGGTGCGTATTGATAAAGCGTTAAACACCAATATTGCTATCAATGTACCCTTGCATGTCGCTAAACGTAATTCCTTGGGATTACATGAAAAGATAGGCATTTCTTTATTAGCCGAAGGCATACATTTAATGCCCTATCAAGCATTACGCCGCGAAGTTTAAATGAGTTTTTCGGTATAGCCTGCAATAAGTTTCCCACGAAGACATAATGCATGCGCTATGGTTTTACTGATGTAGCGAATGGTTTTTTTCAAAAAAACATGCAAAACGGAGAGTGTATCCGCACAAATTTCAGTCATTATATTTTCGACCAACTACAGTACCTATATTTACTCCATAACCAGTTCTAGAGCAGTTAATCAAGTATAAATCCCTAAAATCTAACTTGTCAAAATAAATAATTAGGGCTAAAGTCAAAACATGCCGAAATGGAAGCGGTTACAATTTTCCTGTCAGAGCGAAGGAATTTAGTCAGCATTTCCACATTAATTGCAGCATGCTATAAATGGCACAGGAGTCATAATAATGTCTAAAAAAATAATCTCCGAACAACACAATAAAGATTCATTTCCCTCTTCAGAACAAACCCAGTATAGTCGGCGCGAGTTTATACTTACCTCGGCTAAAGGCGTAGGCGTAACAGCACTAGGTGTAACAGCGTTTGGTACTACAAGCCTCAGTGACAGTGCAAAAGCTTCTGCTGGATCGAAGCTGGAATATACAGAGTCCGACCTACAGCCGGTACCTCGCTTAGCCAGCTTGTCCGACTTTGATCCAGATACAGCTGTTGATACCTGGTCAGAGCCCTGGGTATGGCGTCCTGATGACTGGCCAGGCAAACAACTCAACTTAACAGTCGTCGAAAATGCCTCGCCGATTGCCATTACAGGTACTGGCTTTGAAAATGTAAGACCCCTATTATTCAGCTATGGAGGCATTACTCCTGGGCCTACTATCCGCATGCCAGGGGATTCAACATATTACCTGGAACTGCGTAATTTACTAGGTTTAGATGCTGGAAAAAGCTTTGTCGGTCCCTACCCTGACCCCGCTGCATTACCCACAGGTGTCAGTAAGGAAGATATTCCACAAGACCCACAATCTGATTGGTGTTTGGGGGAGCATACTAATGGCGTTCATTCAGTTCACACTACAAACATGCATACTCACGGTTTACATGTGCGCCCAGGTTCCAACCCCGATGGTTCAATTTCAGATAATATCATTCTCAGGATCATGCCTCAGGCGGATTTTGCCGCCAGAGAAAATGCTGAAGATGCTGATTGCCGTTTCTTGCGCGTCAATGTGAGCAGGTCGGCGATGCCAATTATGAATTTCGTTTAGGTAATATCGGTAGTACAGGTGCTCCGCATCCGCCTGGCACTCACTGGTATCATCCACATTCACATGGAGCAACGCATAATCAGGTAGCTAGCGGCATGGCCGGATTTTTTATTGTTGAGGGTGATGTTGATGAAGCAGTTAGTGAACAATTGGCAGGTACATCTAACCCCGATCCGCAAGTCCCAACCGGTCTTTATCAATATCGTGAGCGACTGATTTTTATTCAAAATGTGAACCCCGGAAATATCGCTCAGGATCCTGATGCGGCTGGCGGGGCTGGTCGCGCTGCCGCTTCTTTCCCAACCGTTAATGGTAGTTTCCAGCCTAAAGTCATGACCATGCAACCCGGCGCTTTTGAACGCTGGCGGGTACTTAACGGTAGTGTTGATGGCCGTGGATATATTCGCTTTTCAGTCTTGAAGGGACAACTCACCATTTGCGACAATAATCAACTTGGTCGTCTCAATAGCGATGGCAGCTGTACTCCTCTGGATACATCAGATATCGAAGCACTCAGACAACCAATACCCCAACTAGCTATGGATGGAGTCACCCTAGTGCGACCTAGTGCAAATGGAGGTTATGAATATTATGTAAAAAACCTAAACTTTGCAGCACCACCCAATCCATTAGATTTAAAATCAACCGATACACCTCAACAACGCATCAATAAAATTGCAGACTGTTTTGCAAATGAAGAAAATGTCAAAGCCGCTTATAACCGCCCTAATGAAGTCATGATGGCTCCAGCAAATCGAGCCGATATATTTTTTCAGGCCCCCCAATTAGAAGGAGGTCAGACTAGTTCGGTTTACACTCTTGTAGCAAATTTTGACATATTACATAATGATAACTATGAAAAAAGTTTGCGTAAACTTGTGGCTCAGGATAAAACCACGCTTCCTGATTGGCCTGGTGACATTATTGTCGCTTTCGTTGTGGTATCGGGTGAGCCTGTTGAGGGGGGGCCGATAGATGTAACGGCTTTTCCACCAGTCCCTGATTACCTGATACCTATCAGTGATGCAGATTTAACTGTGAGTACTGCTGCCGAAGCCAATGCGCGGGGCGTAGAACTAGGTAGTTTTCGTACTCGCGTGGTGACCTATTCAGGATGGGGAAATGCTGATTTTCCCGTTATCGAACCACCTGAAGACTTTGTCGCGGACAATCCTGAACTGCTTAACATTACCTATGGTCCTATCACCCCAGGCAGTGAACAAATGGTAGTACTGCCCCCGAATATTCGGACCATGGCTATCGATGGGCGCAAGTTTGACCCGACCGATGAGCACCCGCAAATGTGGCTAGGTAGCTCTGAAGAATGGGCTGTGTATAATAATTCGCAAACCTTGTGGTTTGACAGCATAAATTCGATATGGCCAAATCACCAGGCGGGCAAGGCTGTAACGCGAGCGCAGGCAGAAGCTGAAAACTTAACAGCTATCAGCACAACTACTGTTGATCATCCGTTTCATATACACGTAAATCCATTCTGGTTAAGTCGTGTAGATGTACCAATTGCGGATGGGACTCTGGTTAATATTCTGACTGAACCCCGTTGGCAGGATGTTACCTGGCTTCCTAGGGGCCGTGGGCGAGCGATATTTCGTTCACGCTTTCCTGATTATGTTGGTGAGTATGTCAATCATTGCCACATTCTATTACATGAAGATAACGGCATGATGCAATTAGTGGAAGTTGTCGCGAGTGCAGGAGACAGTAACTATGTTGCACGCTTTAAAGTTACCCAATCCAGTATGAGTGCTGAGCAGGTTACAGCTATCTATCCACGTGTCAACTTGTCGGACGCGTTTGCACAGAGCGGTTCTTTTGTCGATGCTAATTCTGGTACCGGGCAAATATTTCCTGGATTTGATATTCAGTACCAGGATTAAGAGAAGTAATATTCTGCAAGGCACAATAGCCTTTTAGGTGATAAAAGGGAATTATGATTTATAAATAACTGCCCTTTTATTATAAGGAATTAAACAGGACACCCCCAAAGGTGTCCTGTTATAAATAACTGCAATAGCTAATTATAAAAAACCCTTCAATTTGGCATAATCACTAGCAGCTTTCTCTAAATGAGCTTCAGCAGCGGCTCTATTATCTTTTTGAAGTGCCTGACGCGCTTTTTTCAAGTGAGCATTTGCTCTTTGGCGTTTTGAAACCAATGAATCAGGCAACATTATTACTTTAGTTAAATTATTCGCTTCTTTGATTAAGTTGATAACGTCATCATTAGACGCACCGCTTTTAAGTGCCTGTTCAGCCGCAGCAATTTTTGTAGACACATTGTCAATGTCTGAAAAGACAGAAGCAAAAGCTACAGAAGAAATGCCTGCTGTAGAAATGGCAAGAAAAAGACTTAAAGCAATATATTTAAAAAATTTCATTCATTATATCCTTTCGTTTTGTTTTATATTATTGTTATGGGTATGTAGTAGGTACTACATACCGACTTTGATTCTACCATAATAAAACAAACGTTTTATAGCGATGTTCGATCTAGTCAGGAGCGAAAGCTAAAATGACGGTCGGTCGATATTTTTAGATGGCGAATTCAAGAGATTCATTTATAAATGGATCATGGTTCTCTGCACTACCTATCAATACAAGTTCATCAACTAGGATATTATTAAATGACTACTCGAGTTTTAAGAAAGTATCTGCAACGTAACACTTTGTAATTTAATTAAATATTTGACAGTGCTACGCAGCATACTTACTTGAAGGTTAGCCTTAATGGTCAGATTCAGGCAACTGACTCTTGATAATCCACTGAAAAATCATGCATAGACTGCATAACTTGTAGCGCATTTTCCTGGTCGTTTAGTTCAAAACTACTGACACCGACGCGGTTTAGATAAAAAACCTGGTCGCGCATAAAGTCTCCACTAGCGCGAATATCGCCGGTAAATCCATAGCGACTACGCAATAAGCGGGCATGAGTAAATGCTCTACCATCTGTAAACACAGGAAAAAATAGCTGAATCAACTGGAAGTGAGATAAATCATCAGCAATATCTTCTATCATAACATCAGGTTCCAGCCTTAATCCCAGGTTCTTTGTCTGAGATAGCTCATTACGGTGTTGTTGCCAGCGCGCTACAGAAACAATATTGTAATCAGCATTTAATGGCGCATCATCACTGATAAATGACCAGTCATCCTGAACCACTTGTTTATCGTTAATCAGTTGCATAGACTTTCTCCTTGAATGGGTTGACACCTACACGTCTAAAGGTAGCAAGAAATGATTCATCTTCATGTGCGCGTTGCTCAACATAGACTTCAAGTAAGGTTTTAATTACCGGGGTAATATTTTCTTTACTCACAGCAGGGCCTAAACGCTCACCGATAGCGGCATCGTTCTCAGAAGAACCGCCCAGTGTTACCTGATACCATTCCACCCCTTTTTTATCAACACCGAGAATACCTATATGCCCGACACTTTGGTGCGCACAGCCATTCATACAGCCTGAGATGTTTATTTTTAAATCGCCTAAATCATGGACATAATCCATAGAATCCAGAGTTTCATTAATCTCTTTAGCGACACCTATTGAGCCCGCATTCGCCAGAGAGCAATAGTCCAGGCCAGGACAACAAATTATATCAGTTGCCTTGCCAATATTGGGGGTAGCGAGTTTTAGTGGCAGCAACTTTTGCCATAAGGAGAATAAATCACCTTGTTTTACATCAGCTAACACTAAATTTTGTCGATGAGTGACACGCACCATAGAAAAACTGTATTGATCAGCTAAATCAGCAATGGCATCCAGCTGACTGTCCGAGCAATCTCCTGGCGGATTATCTGGTGCCTTTAAGGAAATATAGGCAGCACGATAGCCTGCTATTTTATGCTCGGCAGTATTGTGTTTAACCCATGTCGCAAAGTCAGGATGATTTACTAAGTTATCTGCATAACTCGTATCTTGCGTAGCCTCTGCTAGATATTCAGGTGGCGTAAATTGCAACTGCATGCCGCTAATACGTTCAGCACTCAGTTCTAGCTGGTCTTTTATCAGCGACCATTCTGCTTCAACTTTTTGAGTAATTTTGGCAAGCCCTGCTTCTCTGACCAGAATTTTTACCCGTGCTTTATATTTGTTATCGCGACGACCATATAGGTTATAAATGCGTAAAATTGCTTCCAGATAAGAAAGCAAATGTTGCTTCTCTAAAAATGGTTTGATCACCTGACCGATAACCGGTGTGCGACCCAAGCCTCCGCCAACAAAAACCTTAAAGCCCACTTCGCCTTGTTCATTTTTAACCAGATGCAGACCAATATCGTGAAATTGAGTAGCGGCACGGTCAAGCGTAGCGCCACTGACTGCAATCTTGAATTTACGCGGCAAATAGGCAAATTCAGGGTGCAAAATCGTCCATTGGCGAATTATTTCACAGTAGGGCCGCGGATCTTCCAGCTCATCAATAGCAACACCCGCCAACTGGTCCGATGTCGTATTTCTAAGGCAGTTACCACTGGTCTGGATAGCATGCATTTGTACGCTAGCTAACTCCTCAAGTATATCGGGAACTCTTTCCAGTGCCGGCCAGTTAAACTGGATATTTTGCCGAGTGGTAAAATGACAAAAACCTTTATCATAATCACGGGCAATAGAGGCTAGTTTTCTAACTTGTTTGCTGGACAACAGCCCATAAGGTCCTGCGACACGTAATAAAGGCGCATGTGTTTGCACATACAGGCCATTCATTAAACGCAATGCGCGGAATTTATCATCAGGAATTTCACCTTTTAAAAAGCGTTCAGTTTGATCACGAAACTGAGTAACACGCTCATTAATGAGAGTTTGGTCTTTATCGTTATATTGATACATATTTAAGCGCTTATGTAAGCGAATTGACTAGAACCACCAATGATATACTGCTATGGATTAAATGACAAAGTTAATTGGATAATGCTATCATTAGCGGTTGAGTTTTATCTAGCTTGATACTAAAAATAATTTATAAATTTTAAGGGTCTAGGGGGTTTTGTGTTTCGCATATTTTTAATTTTTGCTGCGCTGTTTTGTATGCCGCAGATAGCAATGGCTGAAGAGCAGATTGTTAATTTAGGTCTGACAGGGACCGAGCGCGGTATTTATACTGTGCTGATTTTTATCATCGCTTATGGCTTTGTAATGGCGGAAGAGTTTACCGGCTTACGTAAATCTAAGCCAGTTATTGTTGCTGCTGCCGTTATCTGGGCACATGCAGCTGTTTTAGCTGCAGAAGCAGGGGTTTCTACCGAAGCCTTGCATCAAGCTTTTGAGTTTAATCTAAAAGAATATGCGGCTTTAATGCTGTTCTTGTTAGTTGCTATGACTTATATCAATGCGATGGCAGAACGTAATGTATTCGAAGCGTTACGCTCGTGGATGATTAGAAAAGAATTTGGTTATAAAAAACTATTTTGGATTACCGGAATTATTACCTTCTTTTTATCAGCGGTTGCAGACAATCTGACATCTGCTTTATTAGTGGGGGCTGTTGTTTTAGCCGTAGGTAAAGATAACGAAAAATTTATCGCCATTGGTTTTGTTAATCTGGTTGTTGCTGCCAATGCGGGAGGCGCATTCAGTCCCTTTGGTGATATTACAACATTAATGGTATGGCAAGCGGGTTATGCTGAATTCTTTGATTTCTTTAATCTATTTATACCATCGGTCGTTAACTATGCTGTACCTGCTTTTTTTATGTATCTAGCAGTACCTGATGAACAACCGCTAGCAACCAATGAAGCAGCGATTAAACTAAAACCAGGCGCAATTCAGGTTTGTGTTTTATTTGCATTAACCATCGTAACTGCCGTTAGCTTTAAGCAAGTACTTCATTTACCGCCATTTATGGGTATGATGGCAGGGCTTGGTGTTTTAATGATTTATGGCTTCAGAATCAAATTGTTATATAGCTCTGGCGAAGGTGAAGAACATGATTCTTTTGATATCTTCGACAAGGTGCGTGATGCGGAATGGGATACGTTGTTCTTTTTCTTTGGGGTTGTGTTTGCAGTCGGTGGTTTAGGTTATATCGGTTATCTGGAACTCATCTCTGCAGGTATGTACGATGGACTAGGTCAAACCCCAGCTAATATTTTAGTCGGACTTATTTCAGCGATTGTGGATAATATTCCGGTGATGTTTGCGGTCCTAAGCATGAATCTGAATATGGATTTATATCAATGGTTATTAGTCACATTAACAGCGGGTACGGGGGGGTCACTGTTATCGGTTGGTTCAGCAGCCGGGGTTGCTTTAATGGGTTCATCTAACCATAAATATACTTTCTTCAGTCATATCAAATGGACACCTGTGATTGCTTTGGGCTATATCGCCAGTATTTTTGCCCATTATTTAATTAATGGATAAAGACCGGCACAATCAATAAAAAAACTGATTGTAGATATCAAGGGAGTAGAGTTTTATATTCTGCTCCCTTTTTTATTTCCAAAACATTTGTAAATACTCTTGATTATGATTAAACACAGCTGGAAACAAGCGTTTTTTGCCTATACTCGTCCCCAGATACTGGGCATGTCTTTTCTTGGCTTTTCAGCTGGGCTTCCTTTTTTACTGGTTTTCTCTACCCTATCGGCCTGGTTACGTGATTCAGGCGTCACATTATCTGTTATTGGTTTTTTTAGCTGGGTAGGCTTAACCTATTCTATCAAGGTTGTCTGGGCACCAGTTGTGGATAGGTTGCCTTTACCTTTTTTAACCAGACTACTGGGTAAACGTCGTAGCTGGATGTTACTCGCTCAAGTGGGTATTTCAGCCGGCTTAATGACTTTAGCCGAATTAAACCCGCAGGTACAAATTGAATTTATTGCCGCAACGGCAGTATGGATCGCTTTTTGTTCAGCAACACAAGATATAGTGATTGATGCTTATCGTATTGAAGCCATAGCACCTGAATACCAGGCAGCAATGGCAGCCATGTATGTCTTTGGTTATCGAGTTGCCTTATTGGTTTCTGGAGCAGGTGCTTTTTATATCGCCGAATATATAGGCTGGAATGCGGCCTATTCAGCGATGGCTTTGTGTATGTTTGTTGGCATAGTCGCAACTTTACTAAGTTCTGAACCCAGACATAAGCTAGACAAACAAACAATAAAACTGGAAAGCAAGGTTGAGACAGCATTGGGAGTGCAAGCCCATAAAGGTGTACTGCAACGCTTTAGCGCCTGGTTTTCTGATGCGGTTATCAGCCCATTTGCTGATTTTTTTATTCGCAATGGCAAAATGGCTATATGGATCTTAGCCTTGATAGCGCTGTATAAGATGAGTGATATCACCATGGGAGTGATGGCTAATCCCTTCTATCTGGATATTGGCTTTAGCAAAAAGGAAATTGCTGATATTAGCAAAATTTTTGGCTTTTTTATGACCATCTTTGGCGCCGCATTAGGAGGCGTTCTGGTATTACGCTATGGCTTGATGAAACCCTTGTTATTAGGTGCTGTATTGGTTGCAAGCACTAATTTATTATTTGTTCTGCTCGCTCACTCTGAGCCCAATATCAGTTTACTGGCTATTGTAATCAGCGCGGATAATTTAAGCGGTGGAATTGCGACATCTGTGTTTATCGCTTATTTGTCCAGCCTAACCAATAGTGCCTATACTGCAACACAATACGCATTATTTAGTTCATTAATGACTTTACCCGCTAAATTAATGGGGGGGTTCTCAGGTCTAATTGTTGATAGTTATGGTTATGCGATGTTCTTTTTATATGCTTCCTCAGTGGGATTGCCTGCAATCATTCTGGTGCTGTTCTTGATGCACTTACAACAACCAGCGGATAAAGCCTTATAAACTCAAAACTTTCGTCTTTCAGTTTACAAATAAACTTTGTGTAGGTGAGTAAAAGGTTCTCTCATATCAGTCTTGGAGTAAGCGCCACAGGACAATCAGGCTTAAATAGAGCATTCGCCCAGAGCAGATGGCGGTATTTTATAGCACAAGATACCAATATTAGGTATTATGCGGAGAGAACAAAAAATGAGTAAAAGTACCAGCATGACCCTTGGAACGGTTGCATACATTAGGCCTGTTAAGTGGTTAATCCTTTTATCATATTAGGCTTTCCTCACTATATTTAGGTTTAAAATTCATTTTTTCAAGTTGGCTTGATCTCAATAACATATTGCCAAGAGGTAGGGCGGTGCTTTAGCCCGCCGGTATCGCACAATAGTTATGACCTGAATTCTCAATTCGGGACCTGACCCTCTATTTCTGACCCTCTATTTCTCTGTTGAAGAAATCTCTGGATAATCAGTCACTTGATAAGCGGATGAAAAACCTATACCAAACCGACCTATATTGTCTGGGTCTGAAAGCTTACCCCCACTACCAAAATCAGTAATCCTATGAAAATCACAGCTATGACCTTTTTCCTGAACAAAATCACAAGGTTTTGATCTTAAATTACCGCAATAAGAAAATTCACCACTATTCCAAACAACCAGCCCCTTGTCTTGAACATCAAAAATTATCTTTTCGGCTTGAGCATCATCTGCATTTTGAATAATTTCCAAGGCCATGGTGTCATAACCCTGAAGCCCTTGAAGGTGGGCACGAATATTCCCTAGTAAATTGGATGTATATTCAATTTCTTCAACATGGTCTTCGCTATCCATAAAATTCCTATCTTTAATTGCTACAAAATAACTGGGGTCAGGTACAAATTAAATTAGCCGTAGTTTGGCCGCTCTAAGCGTGTGACGCTATTACACACGCGAACTTGACCTTCTTGCTGGACATAGTTTATTTGTATCCATCATCTTGAGCGTATAAAAAACAGTCAATTGATAAAGCTTTCCAGCGTTTTTGCAGGCTTAGTGCTTTGTTATTTGTAATTGTTTCTTCTGCTAACTCATTTAAAATTTTAGTTTGTTCCGATTTTAATTGAGCCGTTGTTTGTTTTGGGGGCTTGGCTATTTCGCCAAATTCCTTCCTAGCACCTTGAGAAGGAAATTTCTTCATTGCTGGTGCAAGTTTATCTTTATGTGAGCCTAGAGCTGTTAATGCATTTTTATAAACTTGCTCTCCTAGGAACGAAGCTACCACAAGCATCTGTCTTGCTTCTACGTTGAGTGGTCTATTTCTAATTGCTTCAAGTAATGCTGTTTTTATGTCCTTTGCTTTTAATCCTTGTATCCAATAAAAAGCTGGTACATTATCCCATAATGAGAATTTAAAAAGTGTTAGGTAGTGTGATTTTGATAAATTAATTTTCTTTCTTTTAGCATACCATTTCCATACTTCTATTGAAGGAGGTCGTAGTTCTGCATTGCCTTTGTAAATAACAGACCAAGCAGCTATTTCTTCCTCATTGCCTTCGGGTGCAATAGTAAAGCTCATTCCCTTTACAGGAATTGAGTCAGATGAGTTCTCAATAATAAAGCGTTCATCTGCTTTCACGCTAGAGTCCTTACTTAGAATATAAACATTACTCTGTGTTGGCGAATTTACAACCATAGCAACTTTATCTATTAGCGCCTCTCTGAATTGGTCTATTCGTCTTTCTATTATGTCATCTAGATCTCTTGAGTCTGCAAGATGATTCCCTGCACTTCTTCTAATATAAAAAGTTCCTTTTTTAAGAATAGTTTTTCTGTCACTATTTGGATAAGTAAAATAACCATCCTTCGATATGACGTGAGTGATTCCCTTTGATTGAGGGATATGCACTACAACAACTATTTTATTATCAATTTTAAATTCTTTGGATCTAAGTGTAGAAATGTTTGGTTCAAGATTTCGATTTACTTTTATCTGTATATTATTTGAATCTTTTAAAAGGTTTGCAGCTTCTCGTGAAATGCCAATAACATCATTATTTGCCCCAGTTACACCAAAAACCAAGTAGCCACCATAAGTATTTGCGAAAGCTGAAATATCTTTAGTAATCTCTAACCATTCTTTATTGGATGAAGTGTCTAATGTGGTTTTGTAGTCTAATCGATCATCCTCTTCATCATAAGCAATTAATGATACTGCTACATCTTTAGATAATGGGTCGTCCAGATTAAGTAAGCTGCTAATGTTTTTCATATTTATTATTTTATTGCCTAACAAGGTGTTTGCTGGTCAATATACGGTATCGACTGGAACACCTTATTAGCGATTGAATCGGCATTTACCAATTCCGTAGAAAATTGTGTACATTCTTTTTGGGTGTTTTAGCCAGCTTCTGGAGTAAATTAAACGGAATATCAGGTATATCATATTGTTGATTTATATTCCCTAGCATTGCCATCCATAGCTTTGTGGTCATTTGTGAGTCATATAATGCTCTATGAAAAACACCATCTTCAGGAATATTTGCATGCTTTACCAGGGTTCCTAGCTTATGATCAGGTGCCCCCTATGTCAACATACCTGTCGCCTGTGAAATTTAATATTAGGAGACAGAAATGGCCATATATAGCCAGGAATTTAAAGTACAATCCGTAAAGAAAGCATTATCCAAACGTGAGGGACAAACAC